>OKSR01000996.1_pt1 | contig 11066 bp, 9 predicted proteins | sample 1606491 | NCBI WGS metagenome assembly OKSR01 (sample SAMEA3879605, study PRJEB24766) | human gut metagenome | biome: human-associated habitat; feature: feces | place: USA | collected 1985/1987 | reverse complement strand
TCTGCTCCAAAGCATATCCCGTCGATACAGCCCATTTTATCAAACAGGGTAACACCTGCCATGGCAAAATCCTCCGCGGAGGAGACTGCCCAGACAGCCGGGAGTTCGATGACAAGATCCGCACCACATAAAAGCGCCATTTCTGCCCTGCAATATTTATCAATGATGGCAGGGGCTCCTCTCTGGACAAAGTCACCGCTCATGGCGATGACGACAAAATCAGCATTTGTTTTTCGTTTTAACTCTGCAATCTGGTAGGCATGTCCGTTGTGGAAAGGGTTGTATTCTGCAATGATTCCGATTGTTTTCATAAGATACTCCATTTCTGACCATTTTTTGAAAATCCTGATTCCATCTGTATCTCAGGTTTGGGCGTAAGCACAGATTCTGCGTGTAACAGCATGATTACAGACTACCATACACAGATTTTTTTCGCAAATGTGAATGTCTGGGATTTGTTAAAAAAATAACGTTAAAATTCTGTCAACCTGTTTTTCATTTTGTACAAAAAATCTCACTTTAAACACCTTGTGCGAACAGAGTTAGAGGCGTATACTAGAGTTATATGCGGTTCGTATCGGTCGGACTGCCCATTTATCATTTATATAAGAAAAGAAAACTGCCATTCGAAAGCAGGCAGGGCATGGGAGGAAAATATGAACGTTTTAGTAGTAAACTGCGGAAGTTCTTCACTGAAATATCAGCTCATCGATTCTGACAGTGAAGCAGTATTAGCAAAAGGACTTTGCGAGAGAATCGGTATTGACGGAAGACTGGTATACCAGAAGACCGGATTAGACAAAGAGATCACAGAAGCAGCAATGCCGACGCACAAACAGGCAATCCAGATGGTACTTGATGCACTGGTAAATGAGAAAACAGGTGCAATCAAGAGCCTTTCCGAGATCGATGCAGTTGGTCACCGTGTTGTACATGGTGGAGAGAAGTTTGCTTCTTCTATCGTTTTAACACCGGAAGTATTAAAAGCAATCGAAGAGTGCAATGACCTTGCACCACTTCACAACCCGGCAAACCTGATCGGTATCGATGCATGTAAAGAACTGATGCCAGACGTACCGATGGTAGGTGTATTTGATACAGCATTCCATCAGACAATGCCAAAGAAAGCATTCCTTTATGGTCTTCCATACGAATACTATGAAAAGTACAAAGTAAGAAGATATGGCTTCCATGGAACCAGCCACAGTTTTGTATCAAAACGTACTGCTGAATTCCTTGGAATGGATCTGAAAAATTCTAAGATCATTGTGGCTCATCTTGGAAATGGTGCTTCTATCAGTGCCGTATTAAATGGTGAGTGTGTAGATACATCCATGGGTCTTACACCTTTAGAGGGACTTGTTATGGGAACACGTTCCGGCGATATTGATCCGGCAATCATGGAGTTCATTGCAAAGAAAGAGAACTTAGATATCGAAGGTGTCATGAATGTTTTGAATAAAAAGTCAGGTGTACAGGGATTATCAAAATTATCAAGTGATTTCCGTGATCTTGAGGCTGCAGCCAATGAAGGAAATGAGCTTGCAATCGGTGCTATCGACGTATTCTGCTACCGTGTTGCAAAATATATCGGTGCATATGTGGCAGCAATGAATGGTGTGGATGCGATTGCATTTACTGCAGGTATCGGAGAAAATACAACGATCGTCAGAGCAAAGGTACTTGAGTATCTTGGATATCTTGGAATTACAGTAGATGCACAGGCAAACGAAGTACACGGAGAGGAAAAAGTGATCTCCACAGCAGATTCCAAAGTAAAAGTCTGTGTGATCCCGACCAACGAGGAGCTTGCAATCGCAAGAGAGACGGTTGCACTTGTAAAATAGGCAAAACAGCGGGTCTTTGAGGTTCATAGACGATGAAAAATAAAAAAACAGGGTTGTCAAGAAAAAATACTTGACAAACCTGTTTTCACTATGTATAATCATTTAGGTGTGAAAAGCCTAGATAAAAGGTTTGATTCACAAAAAAAGATATAGGAGAATGCCGTGATTATAGATATTTCAGACATTTTATCTTGTGAAAACAAGGAAGAAACAAAGCAGGTTCAGATTGAACTTACGTCTTTTATATCAAAGTTAGGGGAATTTCCTATTATCAGTGCAGCACCGATAGAACTGCGTATCGCAAACCGGGAGAACAAGCGGCTGCTTATCCAGGGTGATGTTGATCTGCGAGTGTCGATTCCGTGCAGCCGTTGTCTGGAGGAAGTTCCGACAGATATCCACTTTTCGATTGACAAGGATATCAAATTAGAAGATTCTGTTGTTCATGACGAAGATGTGGAAGATAATGACTACCTGATTGGATTTAATCTGGATATAGATAGACTTATCTATGGAGAGATTTTGGTGAACTGGCCGATGAAAGTTCTGTGCAGGGATGATTGCAAAGGAATTTGCAAGGTGTGCGGAATGAACCTGAACAAAGGGGAATGCAACTGCCAGAGAACAGAACTGGATCCAAGAATGGCAGCAATCCAAGATGTCTTTAACAAATTTAAGGAGGTGTGAGAATATGTCAATTTGTCCAAAGAATAAATCTTCCAAAGGAAGAAGAGATAAAAGAAGAGCAAACTGGAAAATGACTGCTCCGGCATTAGTAAAATGCAGCAAATGTGGAGAGTTAATGATGCCTCATAGAGTATGTAAAAACTGTGGCTCTTACAACAAAAAAGAAATCATCCCTCAGGACTAATCCTTACGGGAAACAGAAAGATCAAGAGTGGAACGATGAGTTTCCTCTTGGTCTTTTTTGTTTCCGCTGAAAAAGTTATAATAATTTCACAAATTACCGGTTGCATAATCGGAGTGAACAGAATAAAATGGTAGAATGATGTTTTAACAAAGGAGTAGGGAAATGGGAGATATTTTTAATTTGGACAACAAGTTTTTTCAGACACTTGGAAAGGGCGTCGACTGTGTATGCTTAAGCCTGCTGTGGATGATCTGCTGTATACCGCTTGCGTTCGGCATTTATGTGGCATATGTATCAAAAGCGATCATATTAGCACTTCCATGTATCGTACTGGCTGTTCCGGCTGGAATTGCGACAACAGCACTTTATTATGCAGTTAACAAGGTGATCCGTCACAGCAGAGGATACCTGTGGAGTTCTTTCTGGCATTCTTTTAAAACAAATATGAAGCAGGGTGCATTTGTAACGCTTGTCGTGGCAGCAGCGGTTGTTCTGGTAGGACTTGACGGTTATATCATGTATCAGTTTGCAAAAGCGGGTGAAAAATCAGGAGTTCTTTATGTTGTGTTCTTTGTGCTGATGCTTGTGGTCATTGCATGGGCGATTTATGTATTCCCGTATATGGCACGTTTTGAGAATTCGACAAAATTGATCCTTAAAAATTCTGCGCTGATGGCGATCGGCAATCTGCCAAAGACTTTTATGGCACTGATGTTTTTCCTGGCATGCTGTATCGGAACTTATCTTTTGCCGGTTGTAGCAATCATATCACCGGCTTTGGGAATGCTTCTGCTCAACTATATTTTAGAAGGTGTGTTTGAACGCTATATGTCCGATGAAGACCGTGAAGCAGAAAATGAAAGAAATCAGGAATTCTATAACTAATGATATTGTAAATGACAATCGATTTTTTATATTGATTTATAGAAAGAGTTATAGTATATTTCAATATAGACGTGAAGGGAGAGCCCGAAAACGTATCAGAATGGAGAGTAGTTATGCAGCAGAATCAATCACTTGAGATTACCAAAGTTGCCTTAGATGCGATGGGTGGAGATTATGCTCCGGCCGAGCCTGTAAAGGGGGCTGTGGATGCGGTAAATGCGAGAAGTGATATCAAGGTTCTTCTGATCGGTCAGGAGGACGTGGTTCGTAAAGAACTTGAAAAGTACACTTATCCGGCGGAGCAGATCGAGGTTATACATGCTGAGGAAGTTATTGAGACAGCAGAACCGCCGGTAAATGCGATCCGCAAGAAAAAACAGTCATCGATCGTTGTCGGCATGAATATGGTAAAACAAAAAGAAGCAGATGCTTTCGTATCGGCAGGAAGTTCCGGTGCCATATTAGTCGGTGGACAGGTTATCGTAGGCAGAATCAAAGGAATCGAAAGACCACCGTTAGCGCCGCTTATTCCGACGGAAAAAGGTGTGTCGCTTCTGATCGACTGCGGCGCGAATGTGGATGCAAGGGCATCACATCTTGTTCAGTTTGCGAAGATGGGTTCTATTTACATGGAAAATGTACTTGGAATCAAAAATCCGAGAGTGGCGATTGTAAATATCGGTGCGGAGGAAGAAAAGGGAAATGCGCTGGTAAAAGAAACATTTCCACTTCTGAAAGAATGTACGGATATTAATTTTGTGGGCAGTATTGAGGCTCGTGAAATCCCGCATGGAGAGGCAGATGTGATCGTATGTGAAGCATTTGTTGGAAATGTAATTTTAAAGCTGTATGAAGGACTGGCAGGAACGCTTGTCGGAGCAATCAAAAAAGGCATGATGAGCACCTTAAGAAGCAAAATTGGTGCAGCGCTTGCGCTTCCGGCATTAAAGTCAACATTAAAAGCGTTTGATGCTACTCAGTATGGCGGCGCTCCTTTATTAGGACTGAATGGACTTGTGGTAAAGACGCACGGAAGTGCAAAGGCAGTCGAGATTACCAATTCCATTTTTCAATGTGTGACGTTCAAAGAGCAGGACATCAACGGAAAAATCAGAAAAAATATTATAAGTTCAACGGAACAGGAAGGAATGTAAAGTTATGGAATTTGAAAAACTGAAAAAAATCATTGCAGAGGTATTAAACGTGGACGAGGAAGAAATCACAATGGACACCACTTTTGTGGATGACCTTGGAGCAGACTCCCTTGATATTTTTCAGATTATTATGGGAATCGAAGAAGAATTCGACATCGAGATCGCGAATGAGGATGCTGAGCATATCGTGACAGTTGCAGATGCAGTAGAGCAGATCAAGAATGCTTTAAACTAAATAAAAGATGACGTATGCCCTTGTTGAAGACAAAAGGGCGGTGCGCGATGTACCGTCTCTTGTCAGGCAAGGGCTTTTCCGTTATTATATAAGAAAACAGAGTCTTTTTTATATTTTACTGGATACACAGTAAGGTAGAAAAAAGCCCCTGACCAGGAGGATGAAATGTCAAAGTTACAGGAATTGCAGAACAGGATTGGTTATACATTTGAGAAAGAGGGCTTATTGCGTCAGGCACTGACGCACAGTTCCTATGCTAATGAAAAACACATGAAAAAACATTCTGACAATGAGAGACTGGAGTTTTTAGGGGATGCGGTTTTAGAGATCGTATCGAGTGATTTTTTATACCGCAATTATCCGGATCTGCCGGAGGGAGATCTGACAAAACTCCGTGCGAGTATTGTGTGTGAGCCTACACTGGCACTTTGTACCAGAGAGATGGATCTTGGCGATTATCTGCTGCTTGGCAAGGGTGAAAACCAGACAGGTGGAAGAAAACGTAAATCAATTTTATCGGATGCTTTAGAGTCTGTGATTGGAGCTATCTATTTAGATGGTGGTTTTGAACCGGCAAAGAAGTTTATACATAAGTTTATCCTGACAGATATCGAGCACAAAAAGCTGTTTTATGACAGCAAGACCATTTTGCAGGAAGTTGTGCAGGGCAATTATAAAGAGAGTCTGCATTACGAGCTGATTTCAGAAGAAGGACCGGACCATGACAAACAGTTTTCGGTCGAAGCACGGATCGGAGATAAAGTGATCGGCGCAGGAACCGGACACACAAAAAAAGCGGCAGAGCAGGAAGCTGCCTACCAGGCACTTTTGCTTTTGAAACCGAAACTGTAATTATGCGCAAAAGTCAGCGCAAGAATGAGGTTTAGTATGTATCTGAAAAGTATTGAAGTGCAGGGATTTAAATCATTTGCGAACAAGATCGTTTTTGATTTTCATAATGGGATCACTGGAATTGTCGGGCCAAACGGCAGTGGCAAGAGTAATGTCGGGGATGCAGTGCGCTGGGTACTTGGTGAACAGAGCGCCAAGCAGCTGCGTGGTGCCAGTATGCAGGACATTATTTTTGCAGGAACGGAAAACCGTAAACCACTCAGTTATGCTTATGTTGCGATCACACTTGACAATGCGGACCATAAACTGCCGGTGGATTATGAGGAGGTCACGGTTGCGAGGCGCGTGTACCGCTCCGGGGAGAGTGAGTATCTGCTCAACGGCAATACCTGCCGTCTGAAGGATGTGACCGAGCTGTTTTATGATACCGGTATCGGAAAAGAAGGATATTCCATTATCGGACAGGGACAGATTGAGAAAATTTTAAATGGTAAACCCGAGGAGCGGCGTGAGCTTTTTGACGAGGCAGCCGGAATTGTAAAATATAAAAAGCGCAAGGCGACTGCACAGAAAAAGTTAGAAAATGAACGTGAAAATTTAGTGCGTGTCAATGATATCTTAAGCGAGCTGGAACGCCAGGTCGGCCCGTTAGAAAAACAGGCTGAAAAAGCGCGTGTATATTTAAAGAAAAAAGAAGAATTAAAGACATATGACGTCAACATGTTTCTGATGGAGATGACACGCATTGACGGACAGCTTCATGAAGTGGGCGAAAAATGCGGCATTGCGGAAGCACAGTTACATGAGTCAAAAGATTCTTATGAGCAGGTAAAGACAGAATATGAGCGCATGGAATCGGAGATCGAACAGTTAGAACAGGCAATCGGTGAGGTACGCGAAAATTTAAGCGGTTCCACTGTTTTAAAAGGAAAGTTAGAAGGACAGATCAACGTCTTAAAAGAACAGATCCACACGGCAGAAATGACGGACGAGCATTTAAAAGACAGACTTGATTCCATCGAAAAAGACACACAGGATCGCCTTGCGCAGAAAGATGTTTATGGCAGGGAACGAGAGGAACTGTTAGAGGCATTAGCAGGGATTTCGGAGAGAAAGCAGGCTGCTGAAAAAGAATTAGATGAGCTGCGCAATGGAATGAAAGAATGCAGTGACGGGATCGAACACGGAAAGAGTGAGATCATCGAACTCCTTAACAACAAGGCATCCGTTAAGGCGAGACAGCAGCGTTTTGATACGATGGCAGAGCAGATCAACATCCGGAAAGCGAAACTGACACAGAGACTTCTTGCCAGAAAGACAGAGGAAGAAGATTTAGACAATGTGCTGGCTGCCTATCAACAGGAATTAGATGATGTCAATGAAACGATCCGTGAGTTAAAGGAATCTGCAGCCGCAATGGAAGAAAAGAACCGTGAGTGGCGTAGAAAATATTCGCAGACGAGCCAGCAGTTAGAGCAGGATGTCACCAGATATCATAAAGAACAGTCCAGGTTAGAGACATTAAAAAACATTGCAGAACGCTATGACGGATATGGAAACAGTATCCGCCGTGTAATGGAACAGAAAGACAGACACAAAGGAATTTTAGGTGTCGTATCAGATCTGATTCAGGTTGAGAAAAAATACGAGGTTGCGATCGAGACTGCGTTAGGCGGAAGTATCCAGAATATCGTCACGGAGGATGAAGAGACAGCAAAGCAGATGATCGCGTATCTGAAGCAGAACCGGTATGGGCGTGCAACATTTCTTCCGCTCACGAGTGTGAATGGCAGTGGCGGGTTTAAGAATCAGGAAGCACTGCGGGAGCGGGGCGTGATCGGACTTGCAAGTACCCTGGTGAAAAATGATGCCAGATATGATGGCGTGACGAATTATCTGCTCGGCAGGGTAGTTGTTGCCGAGACGATCGATGACGCGATTGCTCTGGCAAGAAAATACCGCTATTCATTCCGTATCGTAACGCTAGAGGGCGAATGCTTAAATCCGGGCGGTTCCATGACAGGTGGTGCATTTAAAAATACCAGCAATCTTCTTGCGAGAAGACGTGAGGTAGAAGAACTTGAAACACTTGTTGCTTCTCTGCAGAGTCAGATCAAAGAGTCGAGAGACCGCTTAGAGGATATTAAGACGGCGCAGTCACTGTTAGAAGAAGATATGGAAAGCGGCAAGGAGAAACTGCAGGAACAGTACATTCTTCAGAACACGGCAAAAATGAACTTAGACCGCGCCACAGAGCAGAAAAACGAGAGAGAAACAGTTTTTGCCGGTCTGCATGCGGAGCGGGCAGAGATCGAGGAGCAGCTTGCAGAGCTTGAAAACAATAAAGCGCAGATAGCGGCAGAGATTGAGGCTGCAGCGGTTCGTGAAAAAGAGATCGGACAGGAAAACGAGGACTTCCAGAAACGTTTCGAGGAATATCAGACGAAGGAGAAGGAAGCTGCGGAAACTTCAAAGATTGCTTTAGAGGAAGCCGGTATCCGTCAGAAAGCGGAGTTTGCGCAGTCAAATATTTCGCGTATTCAGAGTGAGATCACAAGATTTTCACAGGACAGGGAAACGCTGATCACGCAGGCAGGGGATGCAAAAGAAGAAGCAAAACAGAAGATGGCAGAGATCGAGGAATTAAAAAAGACGATCCTTGCATCGGATGATACGCATGCCGCTTTCGAACAGCAGTTAAAAGATTATACGCAGAAGAAAGAAGAACTGTCAGCTTCACATAAAGGATTTTTCCGGAAGCGTGAGGAGATATCCAATCAGATCTCGGAACTTGATAAGGAAGTATTCCGTCTGAACAGTCAGCGTGAAAAGCTAAATGATGCGAGAGAATACCAGACCAATTATATGTGGCAGGAATATGAACTGACGCTTCACGCTGCAATGGATCTTCGGGATGATACCTATGACGATCTTTCTACATTAAAGAAAATGATCGCACAGATTAAGGATGAGATCCGAAAGCTCGGTGACGTCAATGTCAATGCGATCGAGGATTATAAGGAGATCTCAGAGCGTTATCAATTTTTAAAAACACAGCATGATGATCTGATCGAAGCAGAGAAAACGTTGATCGGAATCATCGAGGAACTTGATACGGGAATGCGCAAACAGTTCATGGAGAAATTTGCAGAGATTCAGAAACAGTTTGATACCGTATTTAAAGAACTGTTCGGCGGTGGAAAAGGTACACTGGAACTGGTGGAGGATGAGGATATCTTAGAGTGTGGTATCCGTATCATCGCACAGCCTCCTGGAAAGAAGCTGCAGAATATGATGCAGATGTCCGGTGGAGAAAAATCACTGACAGCGATTGCACTGTTATTTGCGATCCAGAACTTAAAGCCTTCACCGTTTTGTCTGTTAGACGAGATCGAGGCGGCACTGGATGATTCAAACGTCACCCGGTTTGCAAAATATCTGCACAAGCTGACGCAGAATACACAGTTTATTGTAATCACACATAGGCGAGGTACGATGGCGGCGGCTGACCGTCTCTACGGTATCACGATGCAGGAAAAGGGTGTTTCCACACTGGTTTCCGTAAATCTGATAGAAAATGATTTAGACAAATAATGATTGGAACAAATAAGAAAGGCAGGATGTATGGGCGAAGAAAAAAAAGGATTTTGGAGCCGTCTGGTTTCCGGACTCAGCAAGACAAGAGATAACATTGTATCCGGAATTGATTCGATCTTCAGTGGATTTTCCAGTATTGATGATGATTTTTATGAAGAAATTGAAGAAATTCTGATCATGGGAGATATCGGTGTCAACGCGACCGAAGCGATCATCGAGAATCTCAAAGAAAAAGTAAAAGAAAATAAGATCAAGGATCCGGCAGAGTGCAAGGAACTTCTGATCAACAGCATCAAAGAGCAGATGGATGTTGGAGAGACTGCATACCGTTTTGAAAATGAAAAATCTGTGGTACTTGTCATCGGAGTAAACGGTGTCGGTAAGACGACTTCTGTTGGAAAACTGGCTGGAAAGCTAAAAGACCAGGGCAAAAAGGTTGTCCTTGCAGCGGCTGATACATTCCGTGCAGCAGCAGGAGATCAGCTGTTAGAATGGGCAAACCGTGCAGGTGTTGAGATGATCGGCGGACAGGAAGGTGCAGATCCGGCATCGATCGTATATGATGCGGTCGCAGCAGCAAAAGCAAGAAATGCGGATGTACTGCTCTGTGATACGGCAGGACGTCTTCATAATAAGAAGAATCTTATGGAAGAGTTGAAAAAGATCAACCGTATTCTTGAAAAAGAATATCCGGATGCATACCGCGAAACTCTTGTCGTATTAGATGCAACGACAGGTCAGAACGCACTTGCACAGGCGAGACAATTTTCAGAAGTGGCAGAGATCACAGGTATCATTCTAACAAAGATGGACGGAACGGCAAAAGGCGGTATTGCGGTTGCAATCCACTCCGAACTTGGAATTCCGGTCAAATATATCGGTGTCGGAGAGACCATCGAGGATTTACAGAAGTTTGATTCTAATGAATTTGTAAACGCACTTTTTGATATCAAAGATCAGGCAGAACAATAAACAGATGAAGGAGAATGCAGATGTTAACATTAGACAAGTTTGAAGAAGCAAGTGAGAAAGTAAAAGAAGTCACCTTAGAAACAAAACTGGTATATTCAGATTTCTTAAGTGAGCAGACAGGAAATAAGGTATATTTAAAACCTGAGAATATGCAGTTTACCGGTGCATACAAAGTGCGCGGAGCTTATTACAAGATCAGCACACTGACAGAGACAGAGCGTAAAAAAGGACTCATTACCGCCTCAGCAGGAAATCATGCGCAGGGTGTTGCCTACGCTGCAAAATGTTATGGATGTAAGGCAGTCATTGTCATGCCTACCACAACACCGCTCATCAAAGTAAACCGTACCAAGAGCTACGGCGCAGAGGTTGTGCTTTACGGAGATGTGTATGATGAGGCATGCCAGAAGGCTTACGAACTTGCAGAGAAAGAGGGATACACATTTATTCATCCATTTGATGATCTCGCAGTTGCAACCGGCCAGGGTACGATCGCAATGGAAATTTTCAAAGAGCTTCCGCTGGTAGAATATATTCTTGTACCGATCGGAGGAGGCGGACTTGCAACAGGTGTTTCCACTCTTGCAAAATTATTAAATCCAAAGATCAAAGTGATCGGTGTAGAACCGGCAGGAGCAAACTGTATGCAGGCG
>OKSR01000992.1_pt1 | contig 11116 bp, 10 predicted proteins | sample 1606491 | NCBI WGS metagenome assembly OKSR01 (sample SAMEA3879605, study PRJEB24766) | human gut metagenome | biome: human-associated habitat; feature: feces | place: USA | collected 1985/1987 | reverse complement strand
GGCTGATGCTGCAGAGCAGCGAATCGGGACGGCAAAGATAGGTGAATTTCGTTATATTTCAAAAAAATCGGCTACTTTTCGAAGTACTCCCTGATTTTTTTCGCACGCGCCGGACCGACCACTCCGGCCAGCTCCTCGGGGTTGGCCGTGCGGACCTTCTCCACCGTGCGGAAATGGTGCAGCAGCGTCTCGATCGTCTTCTGTCCGATGCCTTCGATCTGCTCCAGTTCGCTGTGGATAAACGCCTTGCTGCGTTTCTGCCGGTGGAAGGAAACAGCGAAACGGTGCACCTCCTCCTGAATGTGCGCCAAAAAGTGGAAAAGGGGCGAAGTGGGACGGATGCCGACCAGCACGGGCGGAAAGCCGCAGAGCAGTTCGGCGGTGCGGTGCCGGTCGTCCTTGGCCAGTCCGGCAATGGGGATGTCCAGCCCGAGCCGCTCCAGCACCTCGTGAATGACTCCCATCTGCCCCTTTCCGCCGTCGGCAATGATGAGATCGGGCAGCTCGGCCCCCTCTTCCTGAAGACGGCTGTAACGCCGGAAGACGACTTCGCGCATCGAAGCGTAATCGTCAGGCCCTTCCACGGTCTTGATGTTGAAGTGACGATACTCCTTGCGTGCGGGTTTTCCATCGCGGAAGACCACGCACGAGGCTACCGGATGGGCCCCCTGCAGATTGGAGTTGTCGAAGCATTCGATGTGCCGCGGCTGTCTGTCGAGGCGCAGCTCCTTTTGAACGGCATTCATCAGCCGCTCGGTATACCGTTCGGGATTCTTGATTTCGAGGTTTTTCAACTGCTCGGCGCGGTAGATGCGGGCGCTCTTCCGCGAGAATTCCAGCAGTTCGAGTTTCTCCCCGCGCTTCGGGACCGTGAAAGTCACGCCTTCGAACAGCAGCGTCGTCGAGGGCAGCAGCGGCACGATCACCTCGCGGGAGAGTTCGCCTCCGGCGATGTTTTCGACGATGTGCTGGATGGCCAGCGTCAGCATGTCGCGCTCGTCGCCCCCGACGCCCGTCGAGAGTTTCACGGTCTGCACGCCCACGACCGAACCGTGGCGGATGCGCAGGAAATTGCAGTAGGCCACGTCGTCGTCCACCAGTAGGGAGAAGACGTCCACGTTCACGATGCGTGCGCTGACGATCACCGATTTGCTCGAATAGTTGTCCAGGGCGTCGAGGCGTGTCTTGTAGCGTTGTGCGACTTCGAATTTCAGGTTTTGGGCGGCAGCCTCCATCTCTTTTTCAAGATAGGTACGCACGGGGCGCAGGTCGCCTTTGAGAATCGAAACCGTCATATCGACCAGTGCGTCGTATTCTTCTTCGCTTTGCGCTCCCACGCAAGGTCCCTTGCAGTTGCCCAGGTGGTATTGCAGGCAGACCGAATAGCGCCCTTTGGCGATAGCCGTCGGCGAAAGGTTGAGCGAGCAGGTTCGCAGGGGAATCACCTCGCGGATAAACTCCAGGATACTGCGCTGCATCATTACCGAGCCGTAGGGACCGAAATATTGGGAGCCGTCGCGGTTGAGGATGCGGGTGGACTGTACGCGCGGGAACGGTTCGCGGCGCACGACGATCCAGGGATAGGTCTTGTCGTCCTTGAGCAGGATGTTGTAGCGCGGTTGGAGGGTCTTGATTAACGAATTTTCGAGCAGCAGGGCGTCCGTTTCGGTATCGACGACGATGTGCCGGATCGCAGCGATCTGCCTCACGAGTACCTGTACCTTGGCGCTGTGTTCCTTGTTCTGCATGAAATACGAGCTGACCCGCTTGCGCAAGCTTTTGGCTTTGCCGACGTAGATGATCGTCCCGTTCTTGTCCAGAAACTGATATACGCCCGGTGACAGAGGCAGCAGGGCCACCTGTTCTTTTAACCCGTATTTTTTTACGTTGTCCATCTGTCGCAAAAGTAGCAAAATTTTAACAAAGACCTCTGCCGTGCGCTGAATCGGAGAATGAGCCGGAGTTTTTCGGCAGAAGTCGTCGATTGAACAGATTGTTCGTGGTTGAAAAGTATTTATATTTTGATTATTTGTCGAAAACATTATACCTTTGGGCCGTTTTATTGAGCAAAATCTGCCTATGAAAAATTTTTTATCCCTGTTATGTATTTTTTCGCTCTGCGTCGGTTGCGACAAGGCGTATGATCTGAACAAGATCGAATCCGGCGATGTAACCATCGGCAACGACCAGAGCGAATGGATTATGCCGTTGGCGCAGATCACGGTCGGAATGGACGAGTTGCAGGACGGCAGTGCGGATATCCGCGCTATTTTCGACGAGGTCGATATCTGGTTGCCGACGACGCTCCCGGGCAATGCGGAGTGGGTCGATATCGTCCGTCTTTCGAGTGATGGAACTTATCTGGACGGAATGCTGGAGGCTCTTATCGACGAGATGCTCGTTCCCGGATCGAAAAAAATGGACGAAGTGGTCGATCTGATTTGGTCCAACGAAGGTTACCGCGAGCGTTTTACGGCGTTGATTCCGGCCGATAGCGAGGAGCTTTTCAAGGCGGAATTCAAGAAGTTTTTCGGCGAGGACAACGAGGCTGGCGAAGCGTTGCGCGATACGATGGGCGAGCTGGCGCGGGAATTTCTTTCCCAGATTAAAATCAATACGATTACTTATAATGCGACGTTGGATGTCGACGATGATTTGATCGATATGCTTGCCGACAACCTCGATCCCGAGGGTACCGTCGATCCGGTCAATACGCTCGATCTGTACGGCGAGGTGCGGAGCAGTCTGCCGGTGAGCTTCGAAGTAGCTGCGGATTTTTCCGAAACGAACGTGGCTATCGCGCCTTTCCTGGTCGAACCCGACGAAGAGAATGACATCGCTCCCGTGCGGCTTTACAAGGATGATATCCGGAGTTTGTTCTCTTTCTTCGAACTGAATGTCGATTTTATGCCGCAGAAATATTATCCGCGCATCGGATTCAGCGACAGCCAGTCGATTCGTATGATGCTGCATTTGAAGAAACGCGGCGGTCTTAATCTGAACCTTTAATCCGGATTCCTCATATGAAAAAGATCATATATACTTTGATTGCGGCATTTGTCGCATGTACGGCCGTGGCACAGACGCCGAGTGCCTACTTTATGGAGGGTTCGACTTTCCGCAGCCAGCTTAACCCGGCTTTCGCTCCGCTGCGCGGCTATGTGAATATTCCCGTATTGGGCGGTGTGCAGGTCAACGTTTCCGGTAACCTCTCCGTCAGCGATATTTTTTATCCGGTGAACGGAAGTTTGGTAACGCTGTTCGACAAGAATGTTTCTGCGGCCGAGGCGTTGGGAAATCTGCGCTCGAAAAATATGCTCGGAACCGATGCCCGGATCAATATCGTCGGTTTCGGTGCATTCCGCAAGGATCATAAGACATTCTGGTCGTTCGATCTGAATATGCGTGTGGAGGCGGAGGCCAATATGCCCTATTCGTTGTTCGACTTTCTCAAGAACGGACGGAACGAGGCCGTTATCAACGATATCAAAGCCTCGACACAGGCTTATCTCGAGGCCGCTTTCAGTTACTCTTTTCCGCTGACGGATCAGATTTATCTCGGTGCTCGGGGTAAGTTTCTCGTCGGCGCGGGCCGTGCGCGGACGTCGATCGACCGGCTCGATATAAAATTGCAGGAGAATAGTTGGAATATCGACGCGGACGGTTCGTTCGAAATGTCGGGCCTTGAGATGAGCTCCATGCAGCGTCCCGACGGGTCGGAATATTATTCGTTCAACGATTTCGACGTCTCTTCCTACAAAGGGCCTGCGGGTTACGGTTTTGCCGTCGATCTGGGTGTGACGTACGACGTGATTCCCGATTTGCAGCTCTCTTTCGCCGTGAACGACCTGGGTTTCATTTCGTGGGGAAAGAAATACCTGGAGCGTGGGCAGATGACCAAATCCCAATCTTTTACCGGCGTGGAGATCATCGACGGTGAGGTTCACGATCCGGAGTTCGATTTCGGCGAGCTGGAGTTCGACCGGGTGCAGGCTTCCAAAGGCAAGACCGAGATGCTGCGCACCTCGATCAATCTGGGAGCCGAGTACGAGGTTTGGCGTCATAAGATCGGCCTGGGTCTGCTTTACAACGTACGTGTCTGGGATGTGAAGACGTTCCACAACCTGACCGCCTCGGTGAATTTCCACCCGATTCCTTGGTTTACGCTGACGACCAGCTATTCGTTTCTCAACGGTCAGGGGCATGCCCTCGGTGTGGCGATCAATGCCTGCCCCAGTTGGATCAACTTCTTCCTGGCAACCGATATGTTGATTTGCAGCCATACGCCGCAGTTCCTGCCCGTCACTTCTACATCGATGAACGTGACGCTCGGCATCGGCGTTCCGATCGGGCGGCGCAGCCACCGCATCCCGGAGTATCTTTACCGATAATAATTGATATTGGTTAAGAAGCCTGCATCGATCGATGCAGGCTTCTTTGATGCGGTGTTTTCTCTTTTTACGATTCTTTGCCGCACCGGTGTTTGCCGGTTTTCGATGGCGGATCCCGAAGGGGTGCGTCTTCGGTCCGGAGAACACCTGGGAACGGTCGGATTTGACTATGTGACCAAAGTCGGCACTCGTTTTACCGTCCGCAGCAAAGGTGATCGACCGGAATGTCGAACGGATCGGCGGGCAGCTCCTCCACGACTTGATGCGGATAGCACACGCCTGCCTTGAAAGCCCGGAAACCCGGCTGCGACAGGTATTTGTCGTAGAATCCCTTGCCGCGTCCCAGGCGCATGCCTGCGGCGGTGAACGCCACACCCGGCACGATGATGAAATCGATCTCTTCGGGGCAGCACAGCGCAGTGGCCTCCGGTTCCGAAATGCCGAACGAGCCGGAGTCGTTCATCGAGGCGGGATCGTAGTCGTAGAATCGCATTATGTCGCCTTCCACGCGGGGCAGTACGATCCGTTTGGAGCGGCTCCAGCGTTCGAGCGTTGGGGCGGTGAGGGGTTCGTCTTTGAGTGAAGCGAAAAGGGCCACCACTTTGGCGCGTGCGAAGGCCGGAAGCCTCTCCGCTTCGTTGAAAATACGCGCGGAAAGCTCTTCGCGCTGTTCCGAAGAAAGGGCCGTATTGAGCCCTTTCATCTGTTTCCGGATTTCCGTTTTGGTCATAAAATGCCTGATTTTAAGCGTAAATTTCGAATTGTTTTGTGTTGTTATTATGCAAACAATGACTATCTTTGCCGGAGCGCAAACAAATTTTTAACAAAAATAAACAAATTTCAAACATTATGGGCTGTTTTCTAACTAATTCTTCTCTTGGCAAGAAGTTGGTAATGAGCATTACCGGTTGTTTCCTCGTGCTCTTTATCCTCTTCCACATGTCGATGAACATCGTGGCGATCTTCTCGCCCGAGGCGTACAACACGGTCTGCGCATTCCTGGGTGCCAACTGGTATGCGTTGGTCGGAACGCTGGTGCTGGTCGCCGGTATCCTGATCCACTTCATTTATGCGCTGGTGCTGACCGTGAACAACTACAAGGCGCGCGGTTCGCAGCGTTATGCTGTTACCGTGAAGGAAAAGGGTGTGCAGTGGGCATCGAAAAACATGCTTGCGCTGGGGTGGATCATCCTCGGTGGTCTGTTGCTCCATCTGTTCAACTTCTGGTCGAAGATGCAGCTGGTCGAGGTGCTGGGACACCATGAAAATTCGCTCGGCTTCTCGCCGCAGGACGGCGCTGCGCTGATTCAGTACACCTTCTCGCAGTGGTACTACGTGGTGATCTACCTCGTATGGTTCGCCGCCCTGTGGTTCCACCTCACGCACGGCGTATGGTCGATGTTCCAGACCGTGGGCTGGGCCAACGACACGTGGTATCCCCGCCTGAAGTGCATCGCCAACATCGTGGCCACGATCATATTCCTCGGATTCGCCGCCGTGGTGCTCGTCTACTTCTTCTGCCCCTGCATCGCAGGCGCATGCTAATCACCCCCTTTGTAGAATAATAAACACACAAACGATATGGCTTTAAAATTAGATGCTAAAATTCCTGCCGGTGCTCTGGCCGAAAAGTGGAGCAACCATAAGACAGCTATCAAGGTCGTAAGCCCCGCCAACAAGCGCAAGCTCGACATCATCATCGTCGGTACGGGTCTGGGAGGCGCCTCCGCAGCCGCTTCGCTCGGCGAACTGGGATACAACGTGAAGGTTTTTTGCATCCAGGACTCTCCGCGCCGTGCGCATTCGATCGCGGCGCAGGGCGGTATCAATGCGGCCAAGAACTACCGCAACGACAACGATTCGATTTACCGGTTGTTCTACGATACGATCAAAGGCGGTGACTACCGCGCCCGTGAAGCCAATGTTTACCGCATGGCCGAAGTTTCGAACTGCATCATCGACCAGTGCGTCGGCCAGGGCGTTCCGTTCGCACGCGAGTACGGCGGTATGCTGGACAACCGTTCGTTCGGCGGTGCGCAGGTTTCGCGTACGTTCTATGCTCGCGGCCAAACCGGTCAGCAGTTGCTGCTGGGCGCTTATGCCGCACTCAACAAGGAGATCGCTGCCGGTTCGGTGAAGAGCTATCCCCGTCACGAGATGCTCGACATCGTGATCGAGGACGGCGAGGCGAGAGGTATCATCGCCCGAAATCTGGTGACCGGTGAATTGGAGCGTTTCGGCGCACACGCCGTAGTGATCGCTTCGGGCGGTTACGGCAACGTGTTCTTCCTTTCGACCAACGCGATGGCTTCGAACGGTTCGGCCGCTTTCCAGTGCTACCGCAAGGGTGCCGGCTTCGCGAATCCCTGTTTCACGCAGATCCACCCGACCTGTATTCCGGTGCACGGGGATCAGCAGTCGAAGCTGACCCTAATGTCGGAGTCGCTGCGTAACGACGGCCGTATCTGGGTTCCCAAAAAGATCGAGGATGTGAAAGCCCTCCGTTCGGGTGCCAAGAAACCTTCGGATATTGCCGAAGAGGACCGTGACTACTACCTGGAGCGCCGTTATCCGGCCTTCGGTAACCTCGTGCCGCGCGACGTGGCGTCGCGTGCCGCCAAAGAGCGTTGTGACGCGGGCTTCGGCGTGAACGAAACGGGGTTGGCCGTGTTCCTCGATTTCAAGACCGCGATCGAGCGTCTGGGCAAGGATGTCATCAAACAACGTTACGGCAACCTGTTCGACATGTACGAGGAGATCACCGACGTAAATCCCTACGAACAGCCGATGCAGATCTTCCCTGCCGTACACTATACGATGGGCGGTATCTGGGTCGATTACAACCTGATGACTACGATCCCGGGTCTCTACGCCATCGGTGAGGCCAACTTCTCGGATCACGGTGCCAACCGCCTGGGTGCTTCGGCGCTGATGCAGGGTCTGGCGGACGGTTATTTCGTGCTGCCTTATACGATCGGCGACTACCTGTCGCACAAGATCCAGGCTCCGAAGGTGAAGACCGATACCAAGGCCTTCGACGAGGCAGAGAAGGGTGTGAAGGATAAGATTTCGAAGTTGCTTTCCATCAACGGCAAGCAGTCGGTGGACGACATCCACAAGAAACTGGGCCACATCATGTGGGAGAACGTCGGCATGGCCCGTACGAAAGAGTCCCTCGAAAAGGCCATCACCGAGATTCAGGCCCTGCGCAAGGAGTTCTGGAAGGACGTGAAGGTCGTAGGCAAGGAGAACGACTTCAACGTCGAACTTGAAAAGGCGCTGCGTCTGGCCGACTTCCTGGAGCTGGGCGAGCTGATGGCCCGCGACGCCCTCAACCGCGAGGAGTCGTGCGGCGGACATTTCCGCGTCGAGCATCAGACCGAAGAGGGCGAGGCCAAGCGCGATGACGAGAACTTCGTATACGCCGCCGTCTGGGAGTACAAGGGCATGGACCAGGTTCCGGAGATGACCAAGGAGCCGCTGAACTTCGAGTTCGTACACCCCGCACAGCGCAACTACAAAGATTAAGGCCATTTGACGTTGAACTTTAATATCGAATCGTAACCATGAATTTTACATTAAAGATATGGCGTCAAAAGGACGCTAAATCCAAAGGCGCTTTCGAGAGCTACAAGGTGGAGAACATTTCGGCCGACACCTCGTTCCTCGAGATGCTCGACATCCTGAATAACAACCTGATCCACGAGGGCAAGGAGCCCGTGGCGTTCGACCACGACTGCCGCGAGGGTATCTGCGGTATGTGCTCGCTGCACATCGACGGCCGTGCGCACGGCCCGGGCGACGGCGCCACGACCTGCCAGATTTACATGCGCCGTTTCAAAGACGGGGCGACGATCGTCATCGAGCCCTGGCGTTCGGCGGCTTTCCCCGTAATCAAGGACCTCGTGGTGGATCGCAGTGCCTACGATAAGATTCTTCAGGCCGGCGGCTTCATCTCGGTCCGTACGAATGCCGTGCAGGATGCCAACAACATTCCCATCCCGAAGGCCGATGCCGACGTTGCGATGGATGCCGCTGCCTGCATCGGTTGCGGTGCCTGCGCTGCGACCTGTAAGAACGGCTCGGCGATGCTTTTCGTCGCCGCCCGTGTGTCGTCGCTCGCGAAACTGCCGCAGGGACGTGTCGAGGGTGCCCGCCGCGCCAAGGCGATGGTGGCCAAGATGGACGAACTGGGCTTCGGTAACTGTACCAATACGGGAGCTTGCCAGGCCGAGTGTCCGAAGATGATTTCGATTTCGCACATCGCCCGTCTGAACCGGGAGTTCCTCTCGGCGAAGTTCGAGGACTAATCGTTTGAAGAATAGATGCAAACAAGCCCGGAGCGAAACTCCGGGCTTGTTTGCGTATGGCGGGATCCGAAACTCGCCGAAATTGCGGGGCTGCGGCTGATTTACGCTGTTCGCCTTTCCGGTCGTTGCAGCAAGGAGGCCCGCCGGGAGATTGCCGGCTGGCGATTCGGCCGGATTCGAGGTCGGGGTTGAAAATATGGGGCATAACGACCTTTATGCCCCATTCCGAACCGGTCGTTGTCGCCGCCGGAGCCGAGAATCTGTTTTCCTTCCTACTTTTTTATGTAGCTCTTCAACGCTTCGACGTACTCCTCGAAAGCATCCACGCCTGTCGGGGTAATGCGGCAGAGCGTGCGGGGTATTTTTCCCCGAAAGGTCTTTTCGACCGTGATGTAGCCGGCTTTTTGCAGTTTGTCGATCTGTACGCTCAGGTTGCCCGCCGAAGCTCCCGTCTGTTCCCGGATGAAAACGAAGTCGGCCTCTTCGACCCCGAGGAGGATCGACATTACCGCCAGGCGCAGTTCCGAGTGCAGCAGGGGATTCAGTTCCTTGAACATCTTTTGTGCGATTGGTAGTTGATGATATGTCCCGGGACGACCATCATGATGAAAAATACGCCGGCAAAGATAAGGATTTCGTTGTTCAGGAGTCCGGCGGTTATCTCAATTCCGTCAGAAGTTGCGATTTTTTTCAGGAAATAGTCGTATAAAGGGAAGAGGACTGAAAGAGCCATACAGGTAAGTCCTGCGACGATGTATATTTTCGAACGAACGATCATTCCGGTTGTTGCCGTTGCCGTAGCCATCACCAGTGTAATGAGTTCGAAAAGACTGTGTCGGTAGGAGAGTCCGTGAAATAGCGAAAAGAGGAAGATCGGAATCAATGATAATGAGGATACTAACCAGACCTTGCCGACGATGCGGTCGATCTCTGTGCGGGGCTCCGTCGGCTTCTTGTCCGGGAACAGCCGCATCAGCAGACAGCCGATGATGGGAATGAGAAACCAGGTGAAGCACCAGGCGGGATGGCATCCGGCGATGTTGAACCAGTAATTGAGCAGGGCGATCCCGACGGTCGTATAGCCCCATACGAGGAACGGGCGTCCCGCATGGTTTTCCAGCCGGTTGCGGGTGTTTTGAATCATGCGCGAGATGAGTTCCATACTCTCTCGTGCGTCTAATTTTCTCTCTTCCATACGCAGTGAGTTTTGATGATTATATATTTTAGCATGCCGCTTTTTTCTTTGCAGATTCGGGTATCCGTTCGTTGGCAGCCGTTTTTGACTGTGTTTACAAGGCATCCCTCGCCCCGAATGATTTCGGGCTGTTGTCCGACCGTATCGGAAATCGAGTTTTTTCGTGCGGTCCGACCGTCGGCGGATCACTCCGCATCGTCATCGTCCGAGAGTTTTGTCAGGTGGAATATCAGATCCAGAATAAGACCGAGCCCCCAGCCTGCCATGACCCACAGCACCCACCAATAGTGGGGCGTCGTGAGGGCATTGACTCCGGCCAGAAATGCACAAATTACTGCGTATGTTATCCATTCCCGGATGAGCCGGCGCTTTCTGCGTGCGGCTTTCGCATCGATTTTTCGAGTTGTTTCCATAGCTTTCGGTTTTTGTTGGTATTACAAATATAAACTACTTTATTTTATAAACCAAATAAAATGCCTGAAAAATTGAAATTTTACGATGATTCGGGGCAGGGGGCGTTGAGGATGAAATGTACGGGGTAGGCCGAAAGGCTTTACCGAGATCTGTTAAATTATGGTATTATATGCGACCGTTTTTTTTGAATTCGGCGGTAGCCGCAATTTTGCGGGCCGTTATTCGATGCCGGGTTCACCCTGAACTTTTTTCTTGGGAGGGCGCGAGAAACGTCCGAGCATTGTCGGTCAGATTCGGATCGGAGGGCAGTATATTGATTGAGATATATCTTTCGTGGCCCTTTATTCGACGGTTGCAGCGTCGAATCCGAAGGGACGTTTATTCGCAGGCTTGTGGCCGCGTTTATAATTCGCCCCTTGCCTGCATCCTTTTCCCGGAGGGGATTTGGGGTGCTGTGCTTTCGAAGAGGTACATTAATATATAATCGCGTCGCATGCTTTATCCGAGCAGGATCAGGCTGAGGGCCATGATCGCCATGCCGCTCATCACGCCGTAGATCGAGATGTGGGCTTCGCCGTATTCGCGGGCGGCCGGCAGCAGTTCGTCGATTGAGATGAAAACCATGATTCCGGCGACGCCTGCCAGGATGCAGCCCATCATGACGGGAGACATGAACGGCATGAGGATAAAATAGGCGAGCAGGGCGCCGACCGGCTCTGCCAAACCCGATAGGAGCGAATAGCGGAAGGCTTTCATCCGGTCGCCGGTGGCGTAAAAGACGGGGATCGAAACCGCGATACCTTCGG
>OKSR01000984.1_pt1 | contig 11207 bp, 10 predicted proteins | sample 1606491 | NCBI WGS metagenome assembly OKSR01 (sample SAMEA3879605, study PRJEB24766) | human gut metagenome | biome: human-associated habitat; feature: feces | place: USA | collected 1985/1987 | reverse complement strand
CATCTAAATGAACCAACATGCCCGGCAGTACGCACACATCCCTCATGGCGAGAATCGGCATCGTCTTCATTTGCTGTTCACTCATAAGTATCACCTGTCCTTGTTTCTTTTCAGGCACTTTCACTTTCCTTTTTCTCAGGTTCTTCTTGCTTTTCTTCAAGTGCCGGCACTTCTTTTCCGGCTGCCAAAAGTTTTGGCTCTCCCTCACCGGTAATTACATCTTTGGTAATAATACATTCTGTCACATCTTCTCTGGATGGCAATTCATACATATATTTCATCATACTCGATTCAAGAATCGCACGCAGTCCTCTGGCACCCGTTTTTCTCTCATTGGAAAGGCGGGCAACTTCCGTAATCGCGCCATCCTCAAAATCCAATTTCACGCCGTCCAGCGAAAGCAGTTTCTGATACTGCTTCGTAATTGCATTTTTCGGTCTTGTCAAAATTTCTTTCAGCGCCTCTTCATCCAAAAGGTCAAGTGCAACGGTTACCGGCACACGACCGATAAACTCCGGAATTAAACCGAATTTCACAAAATCCTGTGGCAATGCCTGTTTAAACAACTCACCGATATTCTGCTCGGTCGGATCTGCTATGTCCGCATTAAACCCGATGGATTTTTTATCAATACGGGAACTGATAATCTTATCCAGTCCGTCAAAAGCACCACCACAGATAAACAAAATATTTGTCGTATTGATATGGAAAAACTCCTGCTGCGGATGCTTGCGTCCGCCCTGTGGCGGAACACTGGCTTCTGTTCCCTCCAAGATTTTCAAAAGTGCCTGCTGTACGCCTTCACCGGAAACATCACGGGTAATGGATACATTTTCTGCTTTTTTTGTAATTTTATCAATCTCATCGAGATAAATAATACCATGCTCAGCACGCTTAATATCATAATCCGCTGCCTGAATGATTTTGAGAAGAATGTTTTCAACATCTTCTCCGACATATCCTGCTTCCGTCAATGTCGTTGCATCTGCAATTGCAAACGGAACATTCAAAATTTTAGCAAGCGTCTGCGCCAGATATGTCTTACCGGAACCGGTCGGACCTACCATCAAAATATTACTCTTTTGCAGTTCAACGTCCATATCGGCGCCATTCATAATTCTCTTATAGTGATTGTAAACTGCTACAGAAAGTGCTTTTTTTGCATCCAAAAAGGCTTTGATTTCTTTTGGTTTTAAAAGATTGATTTCTGTTTCCTCTTCCGGCGTATCAAAATCGTCCTGAAATTCTTCCGCCAGAATTTCATCACAGAGGTCAATACATTCGTCACATATATATACTCCATTTGGTCCTGCAATCAGCTTGTGAACCTGCTTCTCTGTCTTTCCACAAAAGGAGCAGTGAACCATTGGCATATTGGTATCGTTATTCTTTCCTGCCATCGTTTTACGAGCCTCCATCCATCTTATATGGCAAAATGGCGCCGGCGTTTCGGCGGCACCATTTCACTTGTTTATTCTTTTTCTTTTGCTGCGTTACGGCTTTCTACGATTTCATCAATCAAGCCATATGCTTTTGCTTCTTCTGCGCTCATGAAATTATCACGCTCTGTATCTTCTGCAATCTTCTCTACCGTCTGTCCGGTATTTGCTGCTAAAATCTCGTTTAACTTTTTCTTTGTCTTTAAGATATTTTCAGCAACAATCTGAATCTCAGTTGCCTGTCCCTTGGCCCCACCGGAAGGCTGGTGAATCATCACCTCTGCATTCGGAAGTGCCAGACGTTTGCCCTTGGCACCACTGGATAACAGAAATGCGCCCATGCTGGCTGCCATACCAATACAGATTGTAGATACATCACATTTGATATAATTCATTGTATCATAAATTGCCATACCGGCTGTTACGGAACCACCCGGACTGTTGATATACAGCTGAATGTCCTTGTTCGGATCTTCCGATTCCAAAAACAAAAGCTGTGCAACAACCAAACTTGCGGTCTGATCATTTACCTCGTCTGCGAGGAAAATAATTCTTTCTTTTAAAAGGCGTGAATAAATGTCATAAGAACGTTCACCGCCACGACTTGTCTGTTCAATCACGTAAGGTACTAATGCCATTGCGAGATACCTCCATTCTTTTTGAATTGATTATTTCTCTTCTTTGTCTTCTTCTGCAGGCTCTACTTCTACTGCATTTTTCACAACAAAGTCAACTGCCTTCTGAACAGCGAGGTCTTTACCAATCTGCTCTTTCTCGGCATCACCAATCATCTCTTTAATCTTGTCCACTTCCATCTGATACATGTTTGCCATGTTCTCGATTTCTTTGTCAATGTCTTTTGCTGTTGCTTTGATTTTCTCAGCGTCAACAATTGCCTCAAGAGCAAGACGAGTGCGGATTCTCTTCTCCGCTTCCGGTTTCATCTGTCCCATCAAAGCATCTGCTGTCATGCCGGTCATCTGCATGTACTGGTCAAAGGAAAGACCCTGACTTGACAATCTTCCGGCAAACTCCTGAATCATCTGCTGTGTCTGCTCATCAACCATTGGTTCAGGCAATTCTACTGTAATATTTTCTACTACTTTTTCTACTACTTCGTTTTCTTTTTCTCTCTTTGCTTCTTCTTTTCTGCGCTCTGTCAAGTTTTTCTTAACACTTGCTTTATACTCTTTGAGTGTCTCAAATTCAGAAACTTCGCTGGCAAATTCATCATCCAGTTTTGGAAGTTCTTTCTTCTTAATCTCTTTTACTGTAACTTTGAAAAGTGCTGGTTTACCTTTCAAAGAAGCTTCATGATACTCTTCTGGGAATGTTACATTAACATCAACTTCCTCGCCGGCTTTTTTACCAACCAGCTGGTCTTCGAATGTATCAATGAATGTGTGGCTTCCGATTACCAGAGAATAATCCTCGCCTTTGCCGCCCTGGAATGGCTCGCCATCTACAAAACCTTCAAAGTCGATAACTGCTGTATCATCTTTTTTAATACCACGGTTCTCAACGGTAATCATACGGCTGTTCTGCTCACGTACTTTGTCGATTTCTGCATTGACATCAGCTGCCATAACTTTTACTGTTTTCTTCTCTACTTCGATTCCTTTGTAGTCACCAAGAGTAACTTCCGGTTTTACGGCTACTGTCGCTGTAAATACGAAATCTTTACCTTTTTCGATTTCTACAACATCAATTTCCGGACGAGATACGATTTCTAAGCCGCTCTCTTTTGCTGCTTCTTCGTAAGCATCCGGAATTGCAAAGTTTGCTGCATCTTCATAAAAAACTTCCGGTCCGTAAAGTTTCTCTACCATTTTACGTGGTGCTTTACCTTTACGAAAGCCCTGAATGCTGATGTTTTTCTTGTTTTTGTTATAAGATTTTACCATTGCCTCTTCAAATGCATCTGCATCTACGGTAATGGTGATTTTTGCCATGCTCTTTTCTAAATTTTCTACTGTGTAACTCATTTTGTTTTCCTCCAATTTTCTTTCCTTAATAAATTCGATAATTTCCACTTAATGCTAACAATGCAAACAAATACAGACAATTATCATAATATCTTCTCTCACCTTTACGAAGCGGTGTATTCCAGAAACGCTCTACACATTCTTTCGCGTAAGGTCCGTTTGCAGCCAGAGACGCCTGTGCATTCGTAGCAATCATAGCTACCGGATGCAGTGCCGGTTGTTCAATCACCGTACCGTCAATCTCGTATATTTTAAATTCTTCATCTTTGTGCGTTTCACAGAAGAATTTCTGCACTTTATTATTATTCTCAACATTCCACTCATCCGCTGCAAACCACTCGTAATCAAGACCGATGTTTGCAATAACACGGTAAGAATCGCTGTAATACCAGTCGTGGCGTCCACCGAAGACATCCTGCTCTTTCTCGTATGGTGTTCCATCATAGTAAGCATACTCAGCAGCCAGTCCGGTGTCTTTATGACACGCTTTTTTCAAATACTCACGACTTGCCTTTGCTGCCTTTTTCCAGAATGGACGGTCTTCTTCATTTGCCCACATACTGAACAACTCATAAAAATGAGCACAATGATAGGATGGATCACTGAACTTGCGGCTCGGAATAAATCGAATCAAATAATTCTCCGGCTCCATAATCGGATCTCCCGGCTCTTTCTCACCGTTGTGGATACAAGCACTTAAAATGTTTCTTGCTTCCTGTGAGTAATTGAAAATTCCTTCGCCGTCGCCCCAGCGGTGGGAGGCAAAGAACAATGCCATTGCAAAAAATTCTTCTCCATCCGGCGCCGGTCCTAAATCATTCTTTTCACCGGTCGTCTTGCATGACCATGCAAAATATCCTTTATTATAACCATCTTCCATGTACATATAAGTTCTTGCCCATTTCCAAACACGGTCAAACTCATTTTTCATGTCCATCTGTACACACATCATCATAGCATATGACATACCCTCTGTACGGGCATCGAAATTACCGGTATCTTCAAAATATCCCATATCGTCGCCGGCTTCAAAATAAAATTTCTCATCATCCGGACCATAAAATACGGTATGGAATGCATCTTTGAGTTTTTGAGCAATTTCTTCCTGTGAATGCCCCAGTTCCGCGAACACATTGCGGTACTGTCCTGTGTAAAACGCACCTTTCATTCGTTACTCTCCTTTATTTTGTTTCTTTCCATTAATCTGGTACATGACCTTTTTCATGTAAAACTTTAACAATCTTATCCACATTTTCCCTGCACATCTCATCGGTCTCAGCTTCTACCATAACACGAATCAACGGCTCCGTACCGCTCTCGCGAAGCAAAAGCCGTCCGGCATCTCCAAGGCTTTCCGTTACTTCTTTCGCAGCCTTCTGTACATCTTCGTCTTCTCTTGCTGCTACTTTATCCTTTACTTTGACATTTTCCAAAAGCTGTGGATAAATCACCAGATCGCCTGTCAGCATCGACATCGGCTTTCCATAATGAAGCCATGCTTCCATAATCATAAGAGATGTCAGAATACCGTCTCCGGTTACTGCATGCTCCTTGAATATGATATGACCGGACTGTTCACCGCCAATCACATAGCCGTTTGCCATCATATTCTCGCAGACATACTTATCGCCAACGGCAGTCTGCTCATAATGAATCCCCAGCTTATCAAAAGCCTTATACAATCCCATGTTCGACATAACTGTCGTAACTACGGTATCGTCCTTTAACTTGCCCTGCTCTTTGAGGTATTTGCCACAAAGATACAAAATGTGGTCACCATCAATCACCTTGCCATCATCATCAACGGCAAGACAACGATCTGCATCACCATCATAAGCGAATCCGATATCCGCACCGGTATCATAAACCAATGCCTGAAGGACTTCGATATGAGTGGAACCACACTCACGGTTAATATTGGTACCGTTTGGCTCATCGTGGCGGGCAATCACCTGTGCACCCATCGATTCAAAGATTTCTTTTGCAATCATAGAAGCGGATCCATTTGCCAAATCCAACGCAACCGTTTTTCCGTCAAACGGTTCTTTCACCAAATCTTTCAAATACTCGATATACTCGTCTCTTCCCTTTGTGTAATCGAAACAGCGACCAATTGCCTCACGTTTTGCCATCGGAATTTCTTCGCTTTCACCATCGATATACTTCTCAATCTGTTCTTCAATCTCCGGCTCTAACTTATGACCTTTGCCATTGATTACCTTAATACCGTTATCAAAATATGGATTGTGGCTTGCCGAAATCATAATTCCACAATCAAAGTTCTCTTTTCGCACCAGATATGACACACTCGGCGTCGTAGTTACATGCAATTCATATACGTCCGCACCGCTTGCTGTCAATCCACTTGCCAGTGCAGTTTCAAACATATAGCCGGATAATCTGGTATCTTTTCCGATTACCACACGTACCTTATGGTCTTCTTTCTGAAAATAATTTCCCAAAAAGCGGCCAACTTTGTATGCATGTTCCACATTCAAAGTCACATTGGCTTCTCCGCGAAATCCATCCGTTCCAAAGTACTTCATGTCAAACTCCAATCTGCCTTTATGGCACAACAATTAAAATGGGCATAGTTCACCCAAAATCTCATATGTACTACATTATACACAAAGGAGGTTAAAAAAGCAACCAAAACTTACCGAAGTGCTTTGCACCCGTCATTTTAGCTGCTTTCTCTTTCTTTCATTTCTCTCATTACCCGCGAAATGACGGGAAAGGAAAAACCTTTCCTCGCCAAATAAGCGGTTATTTTATTCAACTGTGTATACTCCATATCGGACAATCTCTGTCCTTTTATCTTTTTTTGAATCAAGTGCTCAATGGCAGCGGATTCGTCTTCTGTCTCGTATCCTTCCATCGCCATGGAAAGTATTTCCGATGGAACTCCTTTGTTTTTTAATTTAAACGAAATCTCCTTGCGGCTTCTTCTTCCTTTATGAAAAGAAATGTAATTTTCTGCATAGCGCCTGTCATCCAGATAACCAAACCCAGATACGTACTGCATCGCTGCTTCGGATGCCGTTTCAGAAAAGCCGGCACGGTACAAACGGTCTCTTAATTCCTTCTCCGTCCTGTCCTGCTGCAAAAGCAGACGCATCGCCTTTTCTTTTGCCTTTCTTACTTCTTCCGGCTCTTTTGCCGCTTTGTCCATCGGCTCGTTCTGATTCATCGATTACTCATCCTTTTTTGCTGTCTTCTTTGCCGGTGCTTTTTTTTCTTCCTCTGCTGTTTCTTCTTCCTCTGATGTATTCGGCAGACACTTCGCACGGACTGCTGTATCAACTTCAGCAAAGACATCCGGATGTTCCGTCAAATACTTCTTCGCATTCTCACGGCCCTGTCCGATCTTCTCTCCATGATAGGAATACCACGCTCCGCTTTTAATAATAATGTCATTCTTCGCTGCCAAGTCAAGTAAGTCTCCCTCGCGCGAAATTCCTTTACCAAACATGATATCAAATTCTGCTTCCTGGAATGGCGGTGCCACCTTATTCTTTACTACTTTTACGCGAACACGGTTTCCGACTTTTTCTCCGCCCTGGGATAATGTCTCGATTCTTCTTACGTCCAGACGAACAGAAGCATAAAACTTCAGTGCACGACCACCGGTTGTCGTCTCCGGATTACCAAACATGACACCAATCTTTTCACGAAGCTGGTTGATAAAGATAACGGTACAGTTTGATTTGTTAATTACACTTGTCAATTTACGAAGTGCCTGGCTCATCAAGCGGGCCTGCAATCCCACATGAGAATCTCCCATTTCACCGTCAATCTCCTGTTTTGGAACCAAAGCAGCCACCGAGTCCACAATTACAATATCCACTGCTCCGGAACGTACCATCGTCTCTGTAATTTCCATCGCCTGCTCTCCACTGTCCGGCTGGGAAATATAAAGCTCATCAATATTTACTCCAATATTCTTTGCATAAATCGGATCAAGTGCGTGCTCCGCATCAATAAACCCTGCGATACCACCCTGCTTCTGCACTTCTGCTACCATATGAAGTGCAACCGTCGTCTTACCACTGGACTCCGGACCGTAAATCTCCACGATACGTCCCTTCGGAATACCACCAACTCCCAGTGCTAAATCTAAACTCAAAGAACCGGTCGGTACTGACTCTACCTGCATGTGTCTGGTATCTCCCAGTTTCATAATCGAACCCTGTCCATAATTTTTCTCAATCTGTGCAATCGCTGCCTCCAGCGCTTTTACCTTATTTGGATCTTTCTGCATGTTCATACCCTCCTGATTATCCGAACGGATGTTCTGTATGTATCTATACTATCCTATCCGCTCTTTGTTGTCAACTATTTTCTTCATTATAAAGTACAATCTTCCCCATTTCCAGTGTCGTCTGTCCGTTTCAGCCCCTCTGAAACGACTGAATCAACTTTTTACACCAAGGCGGTACGAAGTTTTTACCTTATATTTGTCAGAAACGATAATGACTTTTCCATCCCATGGGTCAATCGCCACCAAATCAGACACTGAAATCCCGCTGCCATCCCCTGTCTTTTTACAGCCGATGATCGTTATCCAGTGCTGTGGTGTATTTCCGGTTACGTGAAGAATAGAAGGTTTTCCTGCCATTAATTCATTGTATGCCGCCTGCAAAACAGCTGCCTCTGAAGCGTAAGATTTCGTCGTATAGCCACCTTTGCTCCACACGCAGTCTACATTTGTAGAACTACTCCAATAACTGTGTGGACTTGTTACCGTACCGGTCAAAATAGCATTACAGTATGCAAGTGCATACGAAGCACACGCCTTTTTCTCAAGCGCCGTTCCATTGCTCTGGTACCCGACTGCCGCTATCTTTGCTGCGTCATAAGAAAGTGTCATATTGCTTCCACCGGATAAAGCCCCTACAGTAAATTCCCGGTTAATCAATATGATGTCTGTTTTTGTCACATCACGGATGGCTACAAGATAACGGTACGTTCCCTCTGTCAGTTTACCAAATGTAATAGCCGAATCGGCAGTAGAAACCGTTCCAAAGCAACTGTCTCCATTCCATTTCTTTTGCAGCATAACCTTTCCCGATTTGTCATATACCGAAACACTAAATAAGGAAATTGAATATCTGGAAGCAATCACCCCTTTCAGTGTAAAAGCATGTCCCACTAACAGTCTTGCCGGGTATGTGGCACCGGAAACAAATGCTGCCGGTGTCGGTTTTGCGATTTTCTCCCAGACAAAACGCCATTTTTTATTTCTTTTCCGTGTACCTAACGTAAGCGTATTTCCCTCGGCACATACAAACGCCTTGGCTCCGACACACTTCAGATACGTGCTTCCCCCACTTCCCTGATAAAGGGAAAATATCTGATTGTTATCTTTTTTACTATATTTTTTCTGCACCAGCGAATTTGACGCTTTATGATAAGTAAGATAAAAACTGCTGTTTTCATTTTTCAGGCGAATCTTTTTACCGCCGGCACTTTCAACCTTCCACATACGGCAGGCATTGTCGCCCTTGGTCCACAGAGAAACCGCAGCATTTTCTGCCATGGAAGAATTCTTCACTTCCATGACAAGCTCTTTTTTCTCCTGTGAGGCAATATAATAATATCCCACCGATTTATGTACCGTCTGATTTATCGTGATTTCATATTTTTTCTTTTCAAAATACAAATGCGTCAATTTCTTTTTCCCTGAGGTTGTTGTGACGCAGAGTGTGTACCAGCCTTTCTTTTTTATGGAAAGTGTTTTTTCACTCTTTTTAATTTTCTTTCCCTTTTTCCATACTTTTCTTGATGTGCTGCGAATTTTCCCTTGTCGAAATGAGATTTTCTTTGTGGATTTCGCCAGCATTTTTTTCTCCAATACCGCAACCGAACCAGCATCTTTTGCCTTTTCTTTGGCATGAGAAGGCACCGGTGCCAAAATAAGCACCAGTGCCAGAATACTTCCTATAATTCCCACGCCTGCAAACCGCAGTCTGTTTTTTATCATTCTTTTGTTTCCTTTACTTTTTCATTGAAAACTACATAATTCGATTCAAAAATTCTACATAGCCTTTTTTCGTTTCATAAACATCAGCTTTGCTTGTAATTTCCCACGGTGCATGCATATTGAGAACGGCAACGCCGCAGTCAATGACATCCATGCCATACAGCGCCATAATATAAGCAATGGTTCCACCGCCACCGACATCTACTTTTCCAAGTTCGGCCGTCTGATAAGCCACCTTAGCATCTTTTAAGATACCACGGATTTGTGCCATAAATTCGGCATTTGCATCATTACTTCCCGATTTTCCGCGGGAACCGGTAAATTTGTTAAATACCATACCGCGTCCAAAGTAAGCTGCATTTTTCTTTTCATAAGCGGATGCATAAACCGGGTCAAATGCGGCGCTTACATCCGATGAGAGCATTTTTGAATTTGCAAGGCAGCGGCGAAGGGCAAGGTCTGAATACTGTCCGCACACAGAGAGCACTTCTGCTACTGTATTTTCAAAGACACGGGAGCGCATGCCGGTCGCACCGACACTGCCGATTTCTTCTTTGTCTACAAGCAGGCAGCAGGTTGTGTATTCCGTATTTTCCACCTCAAGCATTGCCACCAAAGAGGTATAAGCGCAGACACGGTCATCCTGTCCATACGCCATAATCATGCTAGCATCCAGACCAGACTCACGCGATTTTCCTGCCGGTACCACTTCCAGTTCTGCCGAAAGGAAGTCTTCTTCTTCCATATCATATTTTTCTTTTAAAATAGAAAGAATCTGTTTGCTGACCGCCTCTTTTTCTGCACCTTTTAATGGGCGGCTTCCCACTAAAATATCAAGGGCTTCTCCCTCAATGACTTTGTTGGCTTTTTTCTCCATGTTTTCACCAGCCAGATGAATCAGCAAATCCGTCACACAGAATACCGGATCATTTTCATCTTCACCAATGCACACATCTACGATTGTTCCGTCTTTTTTTGCAATCACACCGTGAATGGCAAGTGGCAGCGTTACCCACTGGTATTTTTTGATACCGCCATAGTAATGCGTATCCAGATAAGCAAGTTCGGTATCTTCATAAAGCGGATTCTGTTTGATATCCAGACGCGGTGAGTCAATGTGTGCTCCTAAAATTGCCATTCCTTTTTCAAGAGGCTGTTTTCCTATCTGAAACAAAGCAAGCGATTTCTTCATATTAACAGCATACAATTTGTCGCCGGCTTTCACTTGTTTTCCTTCCTCTATCACTTTTTTTAAGTCAAGGTATCCGGCTGCCTCCGCCATCGCAACCGCTTGTTTCACACATTCGCGCTCCGTCTTTCCGGCATCCAGAAACTTTCTGTATGACTCATTCAGTTTTTCTAATTCAGAATTTTCTGCTTCTGTATATTCTTTCCATGCATTTTTACGTTCCATTTTCATTTTCCTTTCCATTTATAATATCCGTAGATTTTCCTACGGCACTTTTTCAGACGTCTTCTTCTTCAAATTCTACTACGACGTAAAATCCTTTTTCCGTGTGCTTTATTTCCTGCACAATACCTGTCCGCGACTGCAGCCGCTCTCGGAACACATAGTTTCCGGACATTGCAACCGCCGGATTGATTGTGTAATAATAAGCACTTGGCAAAACACCTTCGGTAATGGTGACCTCGTCTCCTTCTTTTACGAGATTCGGACGCTCCATTTTAAATTCCATTCGTCTCATCCAATGCCTCCCGTCTTTTTAATCATAAAGAACCCGCACCAACGTAAGCCCTTTCGCAGGTGCCGTCACACCCGCAAGCGCACGTTCTTTCTTT
>OKSR01000971.1_pt1 | contig 11285 bp, 8 predicted proteins | sample 1606491 | NCBI WGS metagenome assembly OKSR01 (sample SAMEA3879605, study PRJEB24766) | human gut metagenome | biome: human-associated habitat; feature: feces | place: USA | collected 1985/1987 | reverse complement strand
TGTCGTTATCATTCCATGATCCATAAGCTGCAGCGTCTCTGGAAGATATTTTTCCAGTGTTTTTTCTCTCTTGCTGATCTCCCGGTCTGTGTTTTCCCAGGCATGATATACACCTGCGAAACCTTTTACATAACTCTCCAGGGCGTTTGTATCTTTCAATTTCTCCTCGATCACAGTTTCTTTTTCAACTGTGACCGTATCAACTGATGTGAAATTATTGTAAATTCCTAAGATAATGCTGATCACTAACAAAACCCAGAACAACCGAATCCAGTTCCTGTTTGGAGATACCTTTAAAACCGGCATCTCTTCTGCCTGATCACTGCCTTTATACTCACCTTTTATCTTTTCTTTTGGTTTTAATTTCCTGATATGTACTTTCATTTTTTCCGGCAGTTTTGCATATATTTTTTTTAAAAACAGCCAGACCTTATTTTTTGCTTTACCAATCATCGCTTTTATCTGTTCTTTCTTCATATAAATATCTCCTATTCCATCCAGAAATTTTTCTGATCCTCTTCTGTAAAAGATACCGGCAACACAATAAATGTTCCATTTTCCCCGCTTCCATAGATTATGCTCTTTTCCGGTCTTTTCTCTGACAGATAGACGCTTTTTGTACCAGTCACCTGACTAAGCATAAGTAAATATTCCGCATTTACTGCAGCTTCCCTGTCTCCCAGGAAACAAAAGATACGTTTCGATCTGCACCTTCCTCTTTCCTTTTTCAAAGTTTTTACCATCTGATCCAGTTCATCCGGCAATGTCGTTTCTTTTTCATTCATGATTCGTGCGTTTTCCATATAGTCATACATCTGATTCTTTACATACGAACCATCCCGTTCCGGCAATTCCACAGGTTTGTTTAAACATACACAAAAATGAGCGCCTGCAACATACTGCCTTTCATCTTCAATCCAGCTTCCATAATAAGTAGCACCTCTTCTTTCTGCCATTTTAATCAGATCATTTACCATACGCTGTATTTTCTTTTCCTGTCCTGTTTTGTTTCCTTTTTCCATTTCTTTTCCCTTTCTGCCGTTGCGACATCGCATTTATGTTGACGGCATGCTGACCCTTCCAATACATACAAAGTGTTCTTTCCAGAAATTCGTATTTAAGTCTGCAAAGCCGATCGGGTTACCGGCATGAAACATCCTTCCATTTCCGGCATAGATCCCAACGTGCGTGATGTAATTGTCTGTCTTATATGTTTTCGTGAAAAAGACCAGATCTCCCGGCTGCGCTTCCTCCAACTCCAGATGCTGCACGGCTTCATACTGTTCCTGTGCTGTCCTTGGCAGTGACACTCCCGCCTGTCCAAAACACCATTGCGTTAACCCGGAGCAGTCAAAGGATGTCTGCGGACTTGAACCACCCCAGACATATTTCCATCCCTGATATTTATAAGCTTCCGCAAGAACTGCATTCGCCGTATCTGCCGGTAACGGCTCTGACTCCAGGTATTGTTTTACAAGATATACATAAAACATGTTTCCATAGTCATACCTCCAGCCACCATTCTGTGCGATTGCAACCGGATTATTATACTTTACTTTTCTACCGCCGCATTTGCTGCTGGCAAAATCACACGACAACTGAAATGTATGAGCCTTTCCCCTGACTGATACATAATCAATATATCCGGCTCCATAATTGTATGCCTGGATCACTGCATCAAGATCGCAACCTAACGTGTCCGCTTTCTGCAGCAACATGGCAAAATACGCAACTGCAGCTTTGATGGATTCCGAAGGAGTTTTCTCTTCCTCTGTCAGTCCACTGTTTCCAAGTGACTGCATCGGATCATTCCCTTCTCCCCCGGATTCTACCATCATGATCGCAAGCAGATACTTTTCATACTCATGTATGTTGTATTCCGCCGCCGTATCTCCGACAAACGCTGCATATTCCCTTACTTTGTCAGACAAACCAAGACCGGACGCATGCGCCGGATCCCCGTCTTCACCCTCATCGGATATTCCGATCAGCATCACGCCGCAAATCAAAAACAGAAAAACAGGAAACAAAATACATAACGTACCTATGATCCGTTTTACACGTTTCATCTCTTTTTATTTCCTCCTGTCTGTCCTCCGATCATCCTTTTTCAATCCTGTTATCTTTTTTACATGCGGTTCTGCATGTCCTGCGCTCCTTCGCTCTGCTAAAACATCACTTCTTAAGTCTTTTGCATTTCCGCCAGACCTTATAATGGTTCTGCCAGGTACAGACTCTGTTCCTGTTTCCGTTTCTCTTACACTTTGTCCACCATTTCTCTCCTGCAGCCCATGATCTTCATTTCTCTGCTGATGCAGGTCTTTCCTAAATTTTTCCTGATCCGTACTGTTTAACATCGTTCCGTAAGTTCCAAGTTCTTTTCTTACATCCCTGTTTGAATACGGAAGACGGGTTATGCTCTGTTTGTAACGGATCTCCTCTAACGGTGTTCCTATTCGTTCCGTCTTCTGATCATTCTTTCTGATCCGTTCTTCACTTCCTGCCATGTTCTGTAATTTTTCATCTGATGCTTTCCGCACCTGCCCCCTGCTGTCAATAAAGCTTTTTCCTGCTTTTGCGCCGTGGTTTAAACCATCCACACCACGGTATTTATCCAGTTCTTTTCCATTTACCGGAATCCGTTGGTGGAAGTCAATTCCATCATAACGTTTTAGCGCAGTTTCGCTTCTTCGTTTTGCAAGATACATCTCACGGCGTTTCCTTCCTGCATCTGCCTGAATCCGGTTTTGCTCCTGCAGACGTCCCGTTTCTCTTCTGTTCCGTTCTCCAGCTATGCCCTCTTTAAAGTCTTTTACATTCTGTTCCATTGCTTTCCGATGCAGTCCTGCCTGGTATTTTATTTCAGTCGGCGTATTCTTTACATTATCTTTCACCATGCCAAAACGTTCTTTTAAGCGTTTTCCGGAATCCATAACCATACCGACACGTTTTCCGGCTTTTGTACCTGCAGACTGTGTTTTACTGCCGTAAGATACTGTCGTTCTTTCATTTTCAGACGCTCCATTGTTTTCCGTCCCATTCACATTTTCATTTGCCCGGACTGGTTCTCTTACAGGCTTACTGCCACTATTATTTGTATGTGATGATGCCCTCTGTGAATTGCTTTCACCTGAAGGCGCCGGTTCATTTCCAGAACTGCTTCCAGCATTTCCACCTGTACCGCCGCCAGTTCCATTTCCTGCACTTCTGCTTACTGCAGCACGTCTGCCGCCAGAATAATACCTTCGTCCAAACAATTTTCTCATAACCATATATCTTCCCATGCTCTTTAAGAAACGACCACGCTTATTGCTGCCGCCATCTCCTAACGCAACCATAGATAAAATTTCATCCATCTTTAAATACGTTCCAACAAAAACAACGATCTGTAAAAATGCAACCATTAAAAACGGATAATCTCCTGACATGGAATAGATCATTGCAGATAGAGAAAACGCAATCGTAATGAGAAGTGTTAATCCTGCGCGCATTAAAATCGTATTGAACAGTTTTAACACCGCCTTTTTCAACAATCCGTTATAAGTCGGCAGCATGGATAAAATAAAATTCAGCGGCAGATACAACGCAAATATGATAAACAAAAGCTGGGTAAATATAACCAGCCCACACATTATGACCACAAAAATACTGATGATCAGATTCAAAAAACCTATTAAAATAACTGTTCCAAATCTGCCTGCTACATTCGTCACAGTCATATTTACATTTTTATAAGTTTCAATATCTGTCTTTACTGCAGTCTGACGGTCTTCTCCGAAATTCGTTACAGGACTGACAGATAAAATTGATTTAATACGATCTCCATCAACTCCCGCTGCAATACGCTCTGATTCGATTGCAGTTTCATCCGTCGTACCAAACTGCAAAAGCAGCCATGGTTTATAGACCTGAATTGCAAACAGGTTATTCCGGATCTTGTCTGTTGCTTTTACTCCCATCTCATCATTTCCCGGCATGACAAGTTTTGCCCCAAGCTCCAGGACACCATTGCTTAAATCCGCGGAAAAATCATTGATATTTTTAATGTACTGCGGCGCATAAGCAATAAACGCGGCAGTTAAAAGAAAGATCACAAGCATATTTACCGCTGCGCTGACTGCCTCTGTGGTTTTTCTTTTGATCAGCCCGGTATATGCCATGTAGCCGCCCACGATCAATACGATAAACAGTAACAGCCAGGTATAAAAACCATCCGCATTGAATTTCTTCGATCCGGTATTCATGCCCGCCAGGATCTGAATGTTCTTTCCGATGTCGTCTGCCATATCACCGATAAAATCAAGCGAATACGTCTGCTGCACAATATATCCCGTTCCGCTGCTCAGCAATACACTGATCAGCCAGATTCCGTCACTGATTCCATAAAAAACGGATGAAATCTTATTATCTATCCTGTCCATCCAATTCCAGGGAAGCCAGTCCCAGGAAGTGTCCACATAGAAATCGATCTGATAATTATCCCACCGGTACTGACTATACAGATTTCCAGCATCGATCGTTTCATCTACCAGTCCGGAAGCCGCAGCTACCTCCATATTGGCAGCCGATAAAAATAATCCTGTCAGAAGCATGCATACAAGAAATGCTGACAGGATCTGTTTGCGCGGCTTTTGCAGTCTTTTTGTTTTCATTCCCCATTTCTTTCTCATGAAACTTCCTCCCTTCTTGGAGGTCTGGTATCAAATGCGTCAAATACATGCTGCAGTAATATCTGTGTATGTACTTTTCCAACACGTCCATATATGTCCTGCATCAGACATTCCCCAGTTTCTAATGCCATGATCGCATTCTGGTTTTCTTCATCATCCGGATCCAGCCCAAAGAATCTTAATGTATTCCGGATCTCCGTCTTATCTGTGGAATGAAAAGCGAACTTCAAACCGATATTGTTTTTGATTTTTTCGTCCAGAAGATCGGAAGAACTCTGCGTGATAAAAAATACACCGGACTGCATGGAACGTCCGGCACGTACAAGTTTATTCGATAAAGCTGCTCCCTGTGCTACCTGCAGGAGACTCCATGCCTCATCTAAAGCAACGATTTTATAAATTTTCCTGTCTGAATAAATAAAATCCAATGCAAAAGTTCCGATCGCGATCATAACCGCAATACTTAAATATTCGATACTGGTATATTCCTCCACATTTTTTTCAGAATCCGGCAGCATCAGATCCTGCACCTGCAAAATGTTTAAAGCCTTATCTGCACTGATCTTACGCGTCACTTTTCCATCTGAAAACAGCAATCCCGCAAAATCATAATCGGTAAACGCTGCTATGTGGCTTGCAAGCAGATGCGCTTCTTCATCCTCCATCTCATTTAATTCATCGATCACATATAAAAGTCCGCTATCCGATCTTTTTGTAACTGCCTTTACCGCATCACGTAAAAGCGGGAAACGTTTTCCATCTTTAATACTGACACCAGTCAAAAATGTCAGGATATCCATCGCCAGGCTGTCTGCATCTTTCTTATTCTGCATGATCACATACGGATCAAGCATTCCTTTATTGACCTCATCACTGGTCAGGTTGATAATGTTAATTTCATCCGAAAGTTCCGGAAGCATTTCTTTCCATTTCCCGCGTTCCGACTTCGGATCAAGGATCAGCGCCCTTGCACCGTGTAAAACTTCCTGGTAAATGATGTTATTTGCAAACATTGATTTACCACCGCCAAGCGTTCCGGTAAATGCCACAGCAAGGGCATTTGTAACACTGCCGGCTACGTTCTGACAGGCAAGAGACGGGTCTATGTAGATATTATTTCCAGTCTCCGTGTCATACCCGATGTAACTTCCATCCGGATCACCCAGGATGCGCGCTGCACCGAATCCAAGTCCCGCCAGGAAATCTGCTTTCACATACTGGATATAATCATTTTCATATCTTGATCCAGACGGAATAAATTCTTCGTGGAATCCGATCATATCGCCAAACGGGCGTACCAGTTTAATGTTAAAATCATTCTCGTAATAATCCCTGACCTCCGCGATACGACGTTCCAGCTCCTCTTCGCTTTCTGCAGCAATCCGGACAACGTAGCTTAATTTGTACATGGATTCTTTTGTTCTGCCTAAGTCCTTTTCCAGCTCGTCCACATCCACCAGTGCCTCTACCACGGAATTATCCGTATCGGCACCAGCCTCATACGCATGCTCATCTAAGTCATTTAATTCCTTTTTCTTATTTCTGACCGTCGTCAATGCGCTTCTGTTCGGCATGATTTCAACGTTCATACTGACGTCTACCGGAAAACGGAAACGCTCCTGCTCATAATAAAAGATTTCCGACGATGGAAACTCCAGTTCCCCGATTAAAGCATTGATTGTCAGGTATGCAACATAGCTTTCCCCCTCTTCCCTTATCATCCGGATATGTTTCTGATACTCCTGCAGCACACAGCGCGTCAGGCGGAGAATGTCGTACTTGCGGACTAACGTTTTTTTCTCCAGCTTTTCTTTTGGAAATGAATACTCATATTTATAATACGGCGTTTTCTGTTGTCCATAGATATGCTCTACAATGTAGCCAATGTCTTTCTTTTCCAGGCGCTTTAGGGAAAACTTCCCTTTTACACGCTGTCTTAAAAAGTTTTCCAGTTTTGCATACCGCTCGATCTCTGCACTGTTTATGCTGACAAAATCACCCATCAGGTTATGGTTGACACTGTTTATAAAGTCTGTAAATACGGCTAAAATATCTTCCTTGACCTTCTTTACACTAACTTCCTCTTCTCCCTTGATCAGCTTAAAACCTAAAAAGAAACGGTAGGTAACTTCATTTTCTATTCCACCCATAGAAGTGATCAGCCCTTCTGTCTGGATGTCGATCACTTTTTCTGCTGTTTCTTTAAGATCCCCCTTTAAGTGTCTCTTGCAGCGTTCCTGCCTGTCCCTTACGGATGTTTCAGATGCAATGCAGAGCGCATGCATCTTGCCTTCCCTGTTTACCGTCATGATCTGACGGAACCGTTCATGTACTGCCATCTTTTCATCCGGAGATAAAAAAGCATAGTTGTACGGGATCAGTTCATAATACGCCCACCATTCTCCCTGCTGGTTTAAGATCATATTGTTTTCGATGTACTTAATCGGGAACATATATATCCCTCCTCACTGCGGTAATATATTCATTTACCGTCTTTTTACGATACACCACACGTTTTCCTGCATAAGTCTCTTTTGGGCGTATCAGATAATTAAACGCCGCGCATAAGAATCGGTACGGATTTTTGCCATCAAAGCTCTTTTTTGACATCAGATACGCATTTCCTACGCATATCGCAGCCCATACAACGAAACTTTTTATATACACAAATGGCGGCAGGTTGTGAATCATAAGACATACAACTGCCGTTCCGGTAAAATACCCGATCTGTGTTATCGTCGCCGGAAACGGCAGATTAACATCCCCGACCGCATGTATCACTTTTTCAACATTCCAGATGCTTGTATATGACTTTACCTGTTTCATTTCTTCCCTTTCTTTCCTTTCTGCCTGTCCGGCGGTTTTCTTCATCCTTTTTCACTTAGCTAAGGCACAGGGCAGCCCGCCCCGCACCTTATTTTTATCAGAGATTATTTTCCTCCATCTTCTACATCATCTGCAGCACCGCCCTCGATGATCGTGCCATTATAGATCTTTAACATCGTGTCTTTTGTCCCAGAGGGATTAAAGACAAAACCAACCGCTATGACCGCGATAATTGCAAAAACAATCAGCTCCGCAATCTTGTGTTTAAATAAAAGCACAAGACCAACAATAATAATCCCTCCTAAAACCAGAGGCTGTATATTCGTCATGAGCCACGTATAAATTCCCTGTCCAAAATTCATCTTTCTCTTTCCTTTCCGCACATTTTTGTGCATAAAAAAAGACAGCTTCTGCCGTCTGTTTACTGTTACATTTTTTCTTTTTTCTTTTTATTTCTTCTTTATGGCGCATGTTCCATAACACATCCAGCTTTGCGCTTTAAAAATTGCGACGCCGCAATTTCAGGATTCCATGTATTCCTGCTTAAGATCATCAATCCATTTTCTTCCTTTCTGCCTTGCTGTGACAACATCGTCCAGTGCCGCCTGCTGTTGTTTTAAGATTTTTTTATGATGCGGGGACAGATTAGCTTCCTCGATCATATCCTTCGCCAGGCGCGTGCCTCTGAGATCATCCAGCTTCTGTACCATTTTAAGGGACGGTGCGACCTGTCTTGTAAGCCAGAGGAGTGTCCGGTCAAGTGTGTACTCTTCTGGTTTTGTTGTCAGCTTAATGCTCCGGTACTGTCCGTTTAAAAACCACACCCAGCGCTCATTTAGCGGCCAGTTTCTGCGCTCCTGCTCCGGATCTGCATCTACAAACCTTACATAATGATTGATGATAGAATAGGCAGTACAGGCTACATCTTCCATCTCCAAAAGATCATCCACCGCTGCCTCCGCACGTTCGTCTTTTAACCGTATTTCAAAACGGTTTTTCGTTTCCGCCTCATCCAGCGGCGTGCCGTTTTTTACATACTGTTCATAGTCCTTTTCATAAATACAGAAGTAAATTTCACTTTTTAAAGATCCCAGGTACAATGTATTTCCCATGTTTGCCGCATCTTCTTCCCGGTTCCTTATCAGCTCCCCGGACTGGTAATCCTTAAAACTATGGAAAATCGTGATACATTCATCCCGACGGCATTTTTCTGCAAGTTCCGGGATATTTAAAATCCCGGCACGGTCGTTGATCGCAATATCAATCCGTTTAAACACCGCCCCCATTTCTCTTGCCGTCCGGAAGAAATCATACCAGGTACGTTTCTGCACCTTAAGAAACGCTTCGAACTGTCTGCACCCCTTGCCCTTTAGTTCAAGCAGGATCCCTTTTTCATGTTCCGGCGATACCATGACTGTGATATCTCCGTAGATATACTGGCGTCCGTAACCGTAAAAGCTGTGTGCTTCCTCAATCATGTACTGCATCCGGATATTCATGGCATCTTCGATCACGCGTCTCTCATCCGTGGTTGCAAACCGGATCCGAACATAGTCAAATAAAATTTCCATTTCTTTATCCGGATTAAATATCTCAAGAACCATTTCCAAATGTTCTAACAGCTTTTTTGTTGCCCGCTTCTTTCCAATCAGCAGCATACCGTAATACCCCCTGCTGATTCCTGCTGTTTCAACATATTCATTTTGTGATACGCCGTAGCTTTTTCGTCTGGCTTCCAGGTTCGTAATCCATTCCACCGGATCAAATGCAATGGAATCTTCATTTTCTTCTATGTACTCGTCTGCCATCTCTCCTGTTTCTCCGGCGTTCCATACGTCATCCGCTGTTCTAAAACAGTCCGCCGGATCTTCTGTCCGTGTTCCATAACCGCTTTCTTTTTCTTTCCGGTATTCCTGAAGCACGTTTTGCAGCTGGTCAGCCAGTTTGTCACTGACCGGCTTTTTCCCGTGCACCAGCATGTTATAATAGCCTCTTGAAAAACCAATGCGTTTTGCAAGTTCTACCTGGGATAATCCCAGTTCTTTGCGTTTTTTCTCAATCTCTTTTAACATCTCCCGGTTCTTTTCCACATCTGCCACCATCCCATTTTATAATTCCGTTCTGCAGCTTCCGGGGAATATCCTCATAGATCTGCATTTCATTACGTCTTGCCTGCATAAACTCAAGCACTGCACCACGGCTCTCCCTCCAGCCCGGCATCATGTACACCCCGGTACAGATCGACAGCAGCGTCAATGATACTTTTATATATTCCTCCCACGTCGCATCTTCCGGCAGCATTGCATTGACTTTCGCCGGATTGATCACGGAATATCCATTTTCTATTAATTCCTTTTCTGCTTTCTCAAAACGTTTCATATAATCCGATGTTCCGGTAATCGGACCGCTGATGTAAATGTGTTCCGTCTGCTTTTCGTTTGTATTTTCTTCTTCCATTTTTCTCTTATTCCTCTCCGGCAGTTTCGCTGCCGTTTTCATACATTCGATCACACGCTTCTCCTTCCTGCTGTCTTTTCTCATAGATCCGCGACAGCTCTGCAAAAAAATCATATCCCGGATCTACATATGGAGCGTAAAACTCTGTTACAACACCGTTTCCGGTGTTTACATAGCCGCGCCCCGCAATATCTTTTTCTTTAAATTGTTTATCAATACTGCCAAACATCATGGTGTACCCGCTTGCAGACATACTACCCAGCGCAACACGGAAACCGAACTGATCGCGGACACCATCTCCGAGGTATTTTGCATCCGGACGCTGACACGCAAGAATAATAAAATATCCTGCCTGTCTGCCTTTCATGATAATAATCCGGATCAGCTTCATAACCTCTTCCCATTCTTTTTTTGCAAGCGTATCCATAAATGCCACATATTCATCAAAGATCAGAAAATGCGGCGTCAAACCGACTTTCGCATAATTCGCACCCATCCGAAAATCCGGATGTTCCTGCATTTCATCATAACGGGCTTCCATTCCCTCATAGAAAGCCTCCACGCATTCCATTATGCTTTCTGTATCGTAATGCACATCCGGCATGATCCTGGATAAGAAAGATAAATCTGCTTTCTTCGGATCACAGATATGCAGCACCGCACCAGATTCTAACAATGCTTTTATCACGATCAGAAGAAAGATCGTTTTTCCACTTCCCGTATCACCTGAAATCAACATATGCGGCAATTTATCATATTTCCATGAGATATGCTGCATCAGATTCAGTTCTCCATTTTCTGCTTTTACATCCTGAATATCGATCCGGTTCTTTTCAACTCCGGTCAGGAACTCATATTTAACCCAGATATCTCTTGTATCTTTTTTTACCAGTTCACAATTTAACCCGGTTTCTAATTTTTCCTCCAGGGTAAGCAACTTATCCTGATACTTTCCCATACTGATCTTGACTGTCACATAGATATACCGTTTTTTCCGCCTGTAATAAAGCGCCGGAAAATATGTGATCCGCTCCATTCTGCCGCCTGTTTTACTCTGCTGCAGTGGCTCTGTCTCAAACCATCGATTTTCCAGCAGCATACGCGCCATTGCCTGGCGGTTGCGGATGTCTGTCATGCGGCCGCTTTTCCATTTATAAAGTAGATCCAGCAGACATAAAATCGTGAGCAGGAAGAGAAGGAATACCCTAAGCAGGATATTCCCTTCTGTCAGCCGGATCACAAAAGCGGATAATGCTGTAATGACCAGGGCGAAAAAAATGACAGACCGTAAAATCAGCCTGTCATCATAACGCCCGATGCGTTTTCCTTTCC
>OKSR01000957.1_pt1 | contig 11431 bp, 8 predicted proteins | sample 1606491 | NCBI WGS metagenome assembly OKSR01 (sample SAMEA3879605, study PRJEB24766) | human gut metagenome | biome: human-associated habitat; feature: feces | place: USA | collected 1985/1987 | reverse complement strand
TTAATCAGGGTGTCGCCTGTTCGAGTCAGGCAAGAGGCGCCAGCAAAGCGATGGATATTTTTCCATCGCTTTTTTGTTTTTCTGTATCTTTTTTTCACGCATTCTTAACGGTTCTTAAAAAATATCGCCTTGAAGAACACTAGTGGATGTGGTATACTTTTATAAGTTTATAGATGTAGAAAAGCTGCATGGCTTTCCCGCATCCGCAGACAGGCGCTCCCCCGGTCAGAAAGCTGCCGTGCAGGAGCGCAGTTTTTTCGTTGGTCAAATCAGCAGGCAGGCCGGCGGCTCTGTGCGGCAAGCACGGGCGGCAGGGCGGCTTTGTGTCGTTTGAATAAATCTGTAGAATAAAAGGAAACATCTATGCGTTATACCTACGTCCGGCAGCACGATACCACCGACTGTGCGGCTGCCTGTCTGGCCATGGTGTGCCTGCACTACAAAAAGGAAGTGACCATCACCCGCCTGCGGGATATGATGGGTACCGACCTGAAAGGCACTAACCTTGTCGGCCTGCAAAAAGCCGCCAATGAACTTGGCTTTACCACCGCCGCAGTCCGCGTGGACCGCGAAAACTTCCTGAGCGACTTCTCGCTTCCCTGCATTGCACAGGTGATCACCGATCAGGGTCTGGCTCACTTTGTTGTGGTGTTCAAAAAGACCACCATCAAGGACGAAGGCGCGCGCCGCAAGCATATGCTGCAGGACGCCGAGACCCGCAAGGAAGAAGAGAAAAAGGGCAAAAAGCATAAGTGCAAGGATTACGTCATCATCGGCGACCCCGGCACGGAGCTGAAAAAGATCAGTCTGGACGAGTTCTACAAGAACTTTACCGGCGTGCTGCTGCTGCTGAACCCCACCTCCGAGTTCAAGGGCGGCAAGCTTGGCAGCAGGGACGGCAAGGACGGTAAGGACGGCAAGAGCGGCAAGTACGGCATGATGAAGCGGTATATCGACCTGCTTCTGCCCCAGAAAAAGCTGTTCTTCTACGCCATCCTCAGCTCGGTGATCACCACCATTCTGGGCATCGCGTCCTCCATGTTCAATAAGATCCTGATGGACGAGGTGCTGCCCTATGGGCTGAATAACCTTTTGGTCACCCTGATCCTGGTGTTCAGCGTGGTCAGCATCACCAGCACGCTGATCGGCTTTGTGCGCCAGTGGGTGCTGATCCATCTGTCCATCAAGATCGATATCCCGCTGATGCTGGGCTACTTCGGGCACATCTTCAACCTGCCCATGAAGTTCTTTGCCACCCGCAAGACCGGTGATATCACCACCCGTTACTCGGACGCTGACACCATCAAATCCATCTTTACCAGCATTGCGCTGAGCCTTGTGATGGATATCTCCATGGCAGTCATCACCGGCATCATCCTGTTCCGCATGAACGCCATGCTGTTCTCCATCTCGCTGTTCATGGCACTGGTCAGCATCCTGCTGGTGCTGGTGTACAAGCAGCCCTATAAGCGGATCAACGAAGAGAGCATGGCACAGTCTGCAGCGCTGAACAGCCAGATGATCGAGAGCCTGCGCGGCATCGAGACCGTCAAGTGCAACGCCAACGAGCAGACCGAGCTGGATAATCTGGAACGCGAGTACATGAAGAGCCTGAAGATCAGCCTGCGCTCCAGCCGCATCAGCACCACGCAGGGTCTGATCTCCTCCTTCATCTCCACCGGCTTCAGTATGCTGACCACCTATGTGGGCATCAGTCAGGTGCTGAACGGCGAGATGACGCTGGGCGGCTTTATGGCATTCAGCACCCTGTCCAGCTACTTCACCTCCCCCCTGAGCAACCTGATCGGCCTGCAGATGCAGATCCAGGAAGCCAGCATCTCCATGAAGCGTCTGACCGAGATCATGGACTACCCCGCTGAGAACGAGACTGCCGAGGGTATGGAGCAGAGCGAGATGGAAAAGGTGGAGGGCGACATCGAGTTCAAGGACGTCACCTTCCGCTACGGCAACCGTGCCCCGGCACTGGATCATGTCAGCTTTACCATCCCCGCCGGCAAAAAGGTGGCGCTGGTGGGCAGCAGCGGCAGCGGCAAATCCACCATTACCAAGCTGCTGCTGAAGTACTACGACCCCGAGGACGGCGAGATCGATGTGAACGGCGTGAATCTGGCGGAGTACAGCAGCCACTCGGTGCGCCGCGCCATCGCCTATGTGCCCCAGAACGTTGAGCTGTTCAGCAAGACCATCTACGACAACATCCGCATCTCCCGCATGGACGCTACGCTGGACGAGGTGAAGGAAGCTGCCAAGAAGGCTGACGCGCACGAGTTCATCCGCCACCTGCCGCTGCAGTACAACACCTATCTGGAGGAAGCCGGCAACGGCCTGTCCGGCGGTGAGAAGCAGCGCATCGCACTGGCGCGTGCCTTCCTGAAGGACTCCAACCTTTACATTCTGGACGAGTCCACCAGTAATCTGGACTTTGCCACCGAGACGCTGATCTTCAACATGATCTACGAGCAGCTGGCAGACCGCTCCATGCTGATCGTGGCGCACCGCCTTTCCACCATCCGTGACTGCGACCTGATCCTTGTGATGGATCACGGCAAGATCGTGGAGCGCGGCAACCATGAGGAACTGATGGCAAAGGATGGCCGCTATGCCGAGCTGTGGAATATGCAGCAGGGCATCTTCCGCAAGCGCAAAGCCGAGCCTGCTCCGCAGGCAGTTGCCGCTGTGGTGGAAGAGGACGACGACGGCGAGTCCATCACCTACTGACCGCATCCGCAGCTCTTGCCCGGATGCAGCATAAGCTTTTTTCCCGCCCGGCGGGAAACCGAAGAATGCCTCGTTATGGTGTGCCCGGAGGCAGACGCTTCCGGGCACCTTTTTGTTCCGGCTTACATTGAAAAAATAACAGGATTAGGGGTAATTTACTATGAACGAGATCAAAGTTGCTGAAAACAAGACCCTCAAGCTGACCAATGTTCTCTCCCGCGTTGTGCAGCCCGAGGAGCTGGCAAACCTGCCGGTCATCCTGACCCAGATGCAGAACTTTATGAAGAGCAACGGCGCACAGCCCATCGGCCCGCTGGTGCAGGCTATCGTGGAAGGCACCGGCCCGGACCATATGCCCGTCATGTACATGATGCAGCAGGCCACCCAGATGATCACCCAGATGGAGCCCGGCTACCACATGGACGCTGTGCTGCGGGTAAAGAACTGCTTGTACGCCCACTTTACCGGCCCTCTGGCCTTCAACCAGCTGGCCACCGCCAAGCTGCAGGTCCTGGCTTTTGAAAACGACATCAAGCTTAGCGGCAACAGCTACACCATCTACGTCAATCAGGACGAGGACGACGGCGTGATCGACGTGTTTATGGAGACCAAATAATTATGACAACGACCATTCAGAACCTTTCGGATCTGCAGGACCGCCGGATCATGATGGACAAAAAGCTGCCCCCTTACGGGTACGCCTTTGTCATTCTGACCGGGCTGTTCATGATCTTTCTGGTGATCTGGAGCACCCAGACCAACCGCATCTATGTCAGCCAGAACAGCGGTGTGGTGCAGGCCGCCAACAAGACCTACATCATGTCCAGCTACTCCGGCTCCATTACCGAGCTGTATGTCTCGGAGGGCAGCTATGTGAACGAGGGCGACCTGATCGCCCGGCTGAAGAGCACGGATCTGGATATGCAGAAGGACACCCTGCAGAGCCAGCTGGATATCTACCAGAAGCAGCTGGATCAGTACAACAAGCTGCTCAAGTGCATTCAGGACGACACCAACTACTTCGACGAGACCAGCGCTGAGGATCAGCCCTACTACTACCAGTACCAGACCTACAAAAGTCAGGTAGCACAAAAGACCTTTGACGCTTCTACCTATCAGGCTGCCGGCTACTCCGACACCCAGATCAAGGCTTTGATGGAGCAGAACCAGAGTGAGCTGGAGTCCCTATACTACTCCACCATGCAGTCCATCTCCCAGAGCATCAACAGCGCACAGGTCAATGTGGACAACCTGCAGGCGCAGATGGATTCTTTGAACACCGGTGCCAACGATTACTTCATCTATGCGCCCACCTCCGGCGTGATCCACATGGACACCCCCTACAAGGAGGGCATGGTGCTGAGCGCCGGCTCTGCAATGGCTACTATTGCCAGCGAGAACGACGATCTGGAGATCGTGGCCATGGTGTCGGTGAACGACCGTCCCCTGCTGCACGTAGGCGACCCCTGCAAGATCGCCATCACCGGCCTGTCGGAGTATTCCTACGGCACGCTGACCGGCACCGTCACCTCCATTGACAGTGATGTGACCTCCAGCAACAGCACCTCCTACTACAAGATGACCATCAAGCCCGATGCCACCTATGTGGTGAGCCGCAGCGGCGACAAGGTGGATCTTGCCAACGGTATGAGCGTGACCGCCCGCGTGGAATACGATCAGGTCACTTATTTTGAGTATGCCATGGAGGCACTGGGCGTGCTGTTCCGCTAAAAGCGGACTGCACAGCACGGCAGGATGCCCCCCTTTTACACCACCCCAAAGAGGTACAAACAACATGATTCGAACCGCAAAGAAACTGGCCGCCTGTGTGCTGATGCTGGGTGTGCTGGTATGCGGCACCGCCCTGAGCGCTGCCGCCGCCGGCCTGCCTGTTGAAGCGCAGAACGGCGTTTCACTGCCCTGGTCCAAGGATGTCCCTGCCGAGAGCATTTCCACCGGCAGCTACTCTGCCAATATGCTGCTGGGCGCTTCCCAGCAGCTGTCCCCCGTGGTCAAGCCCAGTTACAGCACCGACTCTGTGGTCTTTTTGACCGATGACAGCAGCGTGCTGACCGTAAGCAGCAGCGGCGTGGTGCAGGCTGTGGGCGTTGGCACTGCCACCATTACCGCAGCCGCCGGCAACCAGATCTGCGCCTACACCATCGTGGTTTCCATGGACTCTTCCATGATCGTGACCGAGATGGACCTTTCCCTCTCCTCCAACACCATCTATGTGGGCAACTCGGTGTCGGCTTCGCTGCAGGTGCGCCCCAGTTCCGCTTCCAACTACGCCACCGTCACCCTGACCTCCTCTAACGAGAAGATCGCCACGGTGAACAGCTTTGGCCGCGTGACCGGCGTAGCGCCCGGCACTGCCACCATTACCGCTGCCTGCGGCTCGGTGGTGGCCACCACCACCGTTACGGTGCTTGCCCTGCCCACAGACTCCACCGGCACAAGCGGCACTACGTCCAGCAACAGCGGGCAGGTGATCACCCCCAGCACCAACTACATCGTGCTCAAGCCCGGTGCCACCCGCACCATCACGGCTAAAGCCACCCCTGCCAGTGCATCCCAGTCCTTCACCTTCAAGTCCGGCAACAGCAGCATTGCCACGGTCAGCCCCTCGGGCGTGGTCACGGCGGTGGGCACCGGCTCTACCTCCATTACCATTTCCAACGGCAAGGCCACTGCCATGGTCACGGTCATCGTGAACCGCTCGGCAGATGCTTCCTCCGGCAGCGACAACAGCAATGCCGGCACCAATACCCCGGACGACAACACCTCCATCCCGCTGGACCCTGTGGTGCGGACCATTCAGGACAGCACGGAGGATCAGGTGGTGTTCAACCAGTCTGAGGTGCCCATCGTGACCGGCGAGATCCTGAACGCCCTGCGCACCACCGGCAAGACCCTGTGCGTGGTGGGCGACGGCTACACCATGAACGTTTCCGGCAAAAACGTAAAGAGCACCACCAGCGAGATCGACACCGCCATCACCTTTACCGAGAGTGAAGAGGGGCTGGAGTTTGAGCTGGACAACGGCCGTGCCCTTCCCTGCGCGGTGCAGCTGGAGCTGGATGTGAGCACCTACTCCCGCCTGTACCTGTACAACACCATCAGCAACAAGTGGCAGTACCTGAACAGCTACAAGGACGGCGTGATCACCGCCGACACTGCCGGCCGCTACCTGCTGACCAACCAGAACCTGCGGTTCGGCAATATCAACTGGTCCTTCTTCATCGCCGGCGGTGTGGTTGTGATCCTGATCGCCGTGGTCTACATCGCGTTCAAGAAGCGCTACTGGTTCTGGTAAGCGCCCCTGTTCTTCCCGCATATAACAAGCCGCCCGCTGCACACCATTTCGTGCAGCGGGCGGTTTTGTGTTCTATTCTCCCCTGTTACTCCACCGTTACGCTCTTGGCAAGGTTGCGGGGCTTATCCACGTCGCAGCCGCGCAGCACCGCCATGTAGTAGGCGAACAGCTGCAAGGGCACGATGAGCTGCAGCGGCATCAGGATGTCGTCGTACTCGTCCAAGCGGATGACCTCGGTGGCAACGCCCTCCGGCACTTCCGCGTCCTTGGTGGTGAACAGCAGCACCCGTGCGCCGCGGCTGCGGGTCTCCTTGGCGTTGGAGATGGTCTTTTCGTAGACGTTCTTCTGGGTCGCCAGCGCGATGACCGGCACGCCGTCCGTGATCAGGCTGATGGTGCCGTGCTTCAGCTCGCCTGCCGCGTAGGCATCCGAGTGCACATAGCTGATCTCCTTCAGCTTCAGGCTGCCCTCCAGCGAAAGGGCGTAGTCGAACCCACGCCCGATGAAAAAGCAGCTCTGGGTGTTCACATAGCGGCTGGCAAGGTACTTGATCTGCTCGCAGTCCGCAAGGCGGGGCTTGATGACCTCGGATGCGTGCAGCAGCTGGGCGGTGTAGTATTTGGTCTTTTCCTCGGTCAGCTGCCCGCGCGCATAGGCCAAGCGCAGGGCAAACAGGTACAGCACGCACAGCTGCACCATATAGGCCTTGGTAGACGCCACCGCGATCTCGGGCCCGGCGTAGGTGTACATGACGTAATCCGCCGCCCGGGCGATGCTGCTGCCCACCACGTTCACGATGGCAAGCACCGGCACGCCCCGGCTCTTAGCCAGCTTGAGGGCGGCCAGCGTATCGCTGGTCTCGCCGGACTGACTGATGATGATGACCAGATCCTCCGGCTTCAGGATGGGGTCGCGGTAGCGGAACTCGCTGGCGATATCCACCTCTGCGGGCACCCGCGCCAGCGCTTCGATGGCGGTCTTGCCCACCATACCGGCGTGCATGGCTGTGCCGCAGCCCACCAGATGCACTGTGCCGATGCTGCGCAGCTTTTCGTCCGTCAGTTCCGGGATGCGCAGCTCCGGCAGACCGTTCTCCACCCGGGGGCTGACCGTTGCCGTGATGGCGGCGGGCTCCTCGTTGATCTCCTTGAGCATAAAGTGGGGGTAGCCGCCCTTTTCGGCTGCTTCCATGTCCCAGTCTGCGGTCAGCTTTTCGCGCTCCACCGCCTCGCCGAACTCGTTATAGAAGCGGATGCCCTGTGCCGTGCACACCGCCATGTCCCCTTCTTCCAGCACGCTGTAGCTGCGGGTGTACTTGAGCAGCGCCGGGATATCCGATGCCACAAAGTTTTCGCCCTCGCCCCAGCCCACGATGAGCGGGCTTTCCCGCTTGACCGCAAAGATGGTGTCCGGGTAGTCCTTGAACAGCACCGCCAGCGCGTAGCTGCCCCGCACCTTGGCAAGCGCAGCCTGCAAAGCCTGCAGCGGCTCGCCCTGATAGCAGCTGTCGATGAGCTTTACCAGCACCTCGGTGTCGGTCTCGCTGGCAAAGGTGTAGCCTTTGGCGACAAGGCGCTCCTTTAAAGCGCCGTAGTTTTCAATAATGCCGTTGTGCACGATGCTGACCCGGGGCGTGGAGTGCGGGTGGCTGTTCACATCGCTGGGCTCGCCGTGGGTCGCCCAGCGGGTATGACCGATGCCGCAGCCGCTCTGGGGCAGCGCCAGCTCTTCCAGTTTGCTGCGCAGGGTGGAGAGCCGCCCCTTGCTTTTGACCACGCGGATGCCGTCCCGCTGGGTAAGCGCCACACCGGCAGAATCGTACCCGCGGTACTCCAGCTTTTCCAAACCGTCCAGCAGCACCTGCTGGGCGCTGCGCATCCCGACATAACCTACAATGCCACACATACAAAATACCTCCAGACCGACTGCGGCGCGCCGAAATGCGCTGCTGCACAGTCAGTTTCCTCTATCAAAGTCTATGTTCTTGTATGGCTTTCTTTGCAGGGTTCTGTTCCGGTATTGCTGCCGGTTTTTGCCCTGTTCTGCGGCTGGTATAGCCCTCAGCCGGAGAAACATCCGCCGAATCTTTCGATGATCCCTCTCCTCGTCACCCTCACGGCTGTCACCCGTGTGGCCCGGCGCTTTGCGTCAGCTTGCGGTACACATTCCTTCTTTCAAAGTTGTTTGGGGCTCAGTGCATCCCCAGCATTTTATGCAGTTTGGGCTGCCACTTCAGCTTGTACAGCAGCAGCAGATTGCACAGGGCGCGGTCGTACAGGGCAAAGGCTACATTTCCCATAGCCAGCGTGAGCAGGGACATTGCCAGTGCGGTGGTGCGCAGCTCCTGCGAAATGCTGCCCGCCGGCACCAGCACCAGCAGCAGGCCGTACATCGCCAGCACCGCCCCGTTGCACAGCAGCAGCTTGCACACCAGCTGCAATGCCCGGGGGCGGATGCGGTCGAACCGGGGCTTTACCAGCGGGTAATAGCCCAGCAGCACGGTGAAAATCAGGGCGATCTCCTTATCCGGCACAAAGAGCAGCCCCAGCAGGCTGACGGCGGCGTACGCCGTCCACGCCATGGTAATGCCGCACTCCATGCACACCGTTGCAATGAGAAAGCTTGCCACCGCCGGTGCAATGAACATGGCAATGGGGATGATGGTGCCCAGCAGCATCAGTGCCACGCACAGTGCCGCCGCCATGCCGCAGTACGCCATGGACCAGCTTTTGCTTTTTCGTTTCTTCATGGGATCTCCCACTTTTCGGTATCTACATCCTGCTCCAGCGGGTAGACCGCGTGCTGCAGGCCCAGGATCATGATATTGTTCAGCAGGGTGTCATTCAGCTTGAGATCCAGCATCTTGTACGCCCGCATCAGGTCGTTGACCGCAGCCAGTGCCTGCCGCCGGGCGTTCTCTATGGCAGCAGCCTGCCCGTTGAGCTCGTTGACCACGAACACGTTGTACTGGCCGTTGCGGCGGTCGGCTTCAAAGCGCTCGGCCTTATCCAGCAGATAGAAGATGCGTCCGATGCAGCTGCCGATATACCGCATACTCTTGCGCTGGTTGGGGTCATCCGTAGCCAGCGTGGAGTACAAAGCGCCGTAGACGTTGCTCATAGGTTCAGCCGCAAGGGCGTAGTTTTTGGCGCTCAGGTTCATCTGTACCACCGCCTGCTCCCGCTCCTGCGCAAACAGCCGCTCCAGTGCCGGGTTCTCCTGCCGGGCTTTCTCGTAGGCGCGGCGCAGCAACAGCTTGTCCGCTGCGCGGCGCAAACGCTTGACCGGGCGCAGCTCGCTGTACTTGCGGTCCTGCAGATTATGCCAGCCCATCAGGATCTCCGTCTGCGCCGCCTGCCGGATGCCCAGCGTCTGGCACATCATGCTGCGCCGGAACGGCGTGCCGGGCATCCGCTGCCGTTTGCAGGTGGGCATACGCCCCGCCAGACTGTCGGACAGGATGGCAAACAGCACCCCGTTGGTGCGCAGCAGATGGCAGGCGTAGAAGCCGTAGGACTTATACATCTGCCGCCGCACCCCGCGGAGATAACGCATATAGGTGTTGTAATCCCGGATCGTCAGTTCCGGCAGATAGGGCCGCATCCGTCCCTTCATATAAGCCAGCCATCCTTTCTGTACAGTTTTTGTATCCTGCGGTCAATAAGGTTAGTATAATCCTTTTTGTTCGGCAACGCAACTGCCGGATGCAAAAACTGCTGTAATTTGTCATTATGCCGAATTTTGTGAAATCTATTTTTCTATTAAAAACACCCGCAGACCGTCTCTTTTCAGCAAAAGATGATCTGCGGGTGTTTGTGCCGGATTTTCCCGGAAAAAGACACACTTTTTCAGTGCAATGTCTGCCGGGCGGGCAGTCAAATGACCTTACTTCTTTTCAAAATGGGTGCGCTTGCCGTCAAAGCCGGATTTGGGCATGGGCTTTGCCATCTTTTCGGTCTTGGGGGCGTTATAGTACATATACAGCTGGCAGGGGATCATGCCGTTGTACATCTTGCGGCGCTTGTTGGCGCGCTTGCCGTAGTGCACTTCAAAGTCCATATCGGCGGTAATGGCGTACAGCCCGGCGCAGGGGCTGGCTTCCATCTGCTGTCCCAGCGTGCGTGCCAGCTTGGCAGCGCCCTCAATGGTGCCCAGACGCTCGCCGTAGGGAGGGTTCGTCAGCACGATGGCCTCCGGCTTTGCGGCAAAGGTGGCAACATCCGCCACCTCAAAGTGGCAGCGGTTCTCCACACCCGCCAGCTTGGCGTTGGCGTTGGCCTGTGCCACGGCGGCGGGGTCGATATCGTAGCCGTAAGCTTCAAAGCCCACGTCCAGCTTGGACTCTGCCAGTGCCTTCTGGCGCTGCTCTGCCCACAGGGCAGCGGGCACAAAGCTGTAGCGCTCGGCGGCAAAGCGGCGTTTCAGACCCGGGGCAATGTTCATGGCCTTCTGCGCGGCTTCGATCAGCAAGGTGCCGCTGCCGCAGAAGGGGTCCTCCACTAGGCTGTCGCGGCGCACACGGCCAAGGTCGGCGATGGTCGCCGCCAGCGTCTCGCGCAGAGGGGCTTCCATGGCGTTGCGGCGGTAGCCGCGCTTGTGCAGGCCCTCGCCGGTGGTATCCAGCATGATCTCGCAGACATTCTTGCGCAGCATGAAGCGGATCTTGTACTCCGCACCGGTCTCGGGCAGAACAGAGGTATGATGCTTGTTCATCAGGCGCTTGACCACAGCCTTTTTGATGATGCTCTGGCAGGCAGGCACGCTGGTGAGCTGGCTGTTCAGGGAAGAGCCGGTCACAGGGAAAGCGGCATCGGCGGGCAGCAGCTCTTCCCAGGGGATGCTGTACACGCCGTCAAACAGCTCATCGAAGGTGGAAGCGGGATAGGTGTTGAGGAGCAGCATCACGCGCTCCACCGTGCGCAGGTTCAGGTTGGCGGCAGCGATCATCTCCGGCCCGCCCGCAAAGGTCAGGCGGCCATCCCCTACCCGGATGTTCTCGGCCCCGATGCGGGTCAGCTCAAATTTCGCAGTTGCCTCGCAGCCAAAGAAGCAGGGTGCGATCAGTTCAAATTTTGCAGGCATTCTGGTTCCTTTCTTGTCCGTGGGCGTTGCCGCACCACCAAAAAACAGGCCCGCCCCGCTGGGGCAGGCCCGGTTCGTTCTGTGAATCAGCGGCCGCGGCGGGAGCGCGGTGCATAACCGCCGCCGCGGCGGTTGTTGGTCTCGTGGTCGAGGTCGGCCATCTTTTCCTCGCTCTGGCTCTTGAAGCGGCTCATCATATCCTCAAAGCTCAGGTTATCGCTCTTGGCCGGGGCCTTGGGCTGCCACACGCGGGGTGCAGCGTCCCGGGCAGGGCCGCGCCCGCCCTCACGAGG
>OKSR01000955.1_pt1 | contig 11445 bp, 10 predicted proteins | sample 1606491 | NCBI WGS metagenome assembly OKSR01 (sample SAMEA3879605, study PRJEB24766) | human gut metagenome | biome: human-associated habitat; feature: feces | place: USA | collected 1985/1987 | reverse complement strand
AGACGCAAATTTTTTCTACGGAATTACGGAAAACAAAAAAGTGCCAGCGAACACTTGACACAAACACGGAACCCTAAAAATTTGACAAACAACCTTCCTTTCCGCTACAATAGTAAAGGCAATGAAAGAGAGGAATGACAGATGAGGACGGCATTAACGATAGCAGGAAGTGATTGTAGTGGGGGAGCCGGAATACAGGCAGATTTAAAGACGATGATGGCGAATGGTGTTTATGCCATGAGTGTCATTACCGCATTGACGGCGCAGAACACGATGGGCGTAAGCGGTATTATGGAAGTAACACCTGAATTCTTAAAAAAGCAGTTGGACGCAGTTTTTACTGATATAAAACCGGATGCTGTGAAAATCGGCATGGTGGCTTCAGCGGAGTTAATTCACGTGATTGCGGAAAGATTGTCTTTTTACAAGCCAAAGTTTATTGTAGTTGATCCGGTTATGGTTTCGACCAGTGGTTCAAGGCTGATTGAAGAGGACGCCGTTGCGGCACTGCAAAATGAACTTTTACCGATGGCTTCTGTGATTACACCCAATATTCCGGAAACTGAGGTGCTTATCGGAACGAAGATTGATTCCAAAGAAAAAATGGAACAAGCGGCACAGGCACTTTATAACAAATATGAGACAGCAGTTTTATGCAAAGGCGGTCACAGCATTGAGGATGCAAACGATTACCTCTATGGGGCAGATGGTGGAAATTGGCTTGAGAGTAAGCGCATTGATAATGAAAATACGCATGGAACCGGCTGTACGCTTTCCAGTGCGATTGCCTCTTATCTGGCGCAGAACTGTGAATTAACAGATGCCGTTATAAAAGCCAAAGAATATATATCAGGCGCATTGGCGGATGGAATGGATTTAGGGCAGGGAAGTGGTCCGCTCAACCATGCATTCCGCTTTAACCCAAGTAAAAATTGAAAGGAGTACATAGATATGTTATCAGAAAAAATGGTACAATTAGGAACAAATCGCTCGGTAATCCGTGATTTGTTTGAGTATGGAAATAAGAGAAAGGCAGAAATCGGAGCAGAAAATGTATTTGATTTCAGTATTGGAAATCCGAGTGTTCCGGCACCGGAATGTGTAAAAGAAGCAGCTATTGATTTGCTCACAAACGGAGACCCGGTTGCCTTGCATGGTTACACATCGGCACAGGGAGACGCAGCACTTCGTGAGAAACTGGCTTCTTACGTAAATGAGCAGCATAGCACAAATCTTACGGCGGACAATTTTTATGTTACCGTTGGAGCAGCCGCATCGCTCACGATTTCATTAAAAGCACTGGCAGAACCGGACGATGAGTTTATCACCTTTGCTCCATTTTTCCCGGAATACCGTGTGTTTGTTGAAATGACAGGCTCAAAACTCGTTGTTGTACCAAGCAGAAAAGAAGATTTTCAGATTGATACCAAATTGTTGGAAGATGCAATTACAGAGCATACAAAGGGAATTATTTTAAACTCGCCAAACAATCCATCCGGCGTTGTTCTTACTGAGGAGTGCATCAAAGAAGTTTGTGCCGTATTGGAAAAGAAGCAGAAAGAATATGGAAAAGAAATCTTTTTGATTGCAGACGAGCCATATCGTGAACTGGTTTATTCGGATGTAAAAGTTCCGTATCTTATGAATTACTATGACAACACAATTGTCTGCTATTCGTACAGCAAATCGCTTTCCTTACCGGGTGAAAGAATCGGTTATATTGCGGTTTCGGATAAAGCAAAAGACTGGAAACAGATTTATGCGGCAGTTTGCGGTGCAGGCCGTGCCCTTGGATTTGTGTGTGCGCCGAGTCTGTTCCAGAAAATTATAGCACGATGCATTGGACAAACATCGGATATCTCGATTTACGAAAAGAACAGAGACATCTTGTACCGTGCTTTGACGGAATATGGATACCGCTGCATTAAACCGGACGGTGCGTTCTATCTTTTTGTTGAAGCACTCGAAAAGGATGCCAATGCATTTTCTGAGCGTGCAAAAGAGCATGAACTGTTGTTAGTTCCGGCAGACAGCTTTGGGACTCCGGGCTTTGTCCGTATTTCTTACTGTGTAAGCACCGAGCAGATTGAAAAAGCACTGCCGGCATTTAAGGCACTTGCAGAAAGTTACCGGTAATAAAAAATAGCTAACTGGGTGCGGTCGCGTAATTCCAATTTTTCCAAAATGGAACTGAGGTAATTGCGGACCGTGCCTTCACTTAAGTAGAGGGTCTCAGCAATTTCTTTATTGTTGAGACCATTTGCTACCTGTTCAATAATGGCATATTCTTTTTCTGTAATGCCATACTTGGCAAAGTCTCTCTGTGCCGTCGTCTTATTAATTAAATCCGGAATTTTATCTGTGATTTCCTCGCCAAATACCGTTTGTCCTTTCTGAACCGCCTGAAGGGCAGGAAGAATACTTTCAAAATTCTGTTTCAGTAGATATCCTTTTGCCCCCATGCGGAGTGTCCGCACAATATATTCATCGTCCGAAAACGTAGTCAGAAATAAAATTTTGGCATCCGGATAAGTTTCCAGAATCTGCTTTCCGGCAGTCAGTCCGCTCATTCCATCCATTCGGATATCCATTAAAAGAATATCCGGTTTAAATTTCGGATAAAGAGAAAGAGCCTCCTCCCCACAGTTTCCGATGGCACAGACATTAACCTCGCCGGAGGCTTCCAAAATGGTCTTTAAGGATAAAGAAACTAATTTGTCGTCATCTACAATTATAATGTTCATAACTACCTCCGTATGATAATTGTTATTTTAAATCCATTTTCCGTATCAAATCGTATTATGCCATTTAAGGCACGAACCCGTTCTTCCATATTGCTCAGTCCGATTCCGCGGGAATCCGTTGTGGAAATTTTGGTGCCGTTGTCAGCAATCGAGAGCAGGTAAAATCCGGGATGCATACAGACTCGGATAAAAGCATTTTTTGCGTTACTGTGTTTTTGAATATTATTTACCGCCTCTTTTACAATCGCAATAAAGGCATATTTAATCGGATTTGGAAGTGTCCCTTCCACGTCATATTCCAAGGATATTTTTGTTGTGTTTACCCCATCGATAATTTCCCAAAGGGTACTTTCTAAGTCAATTGCGTTGTCGTGTAAATCGTGGACGCTTGTGCGAACATTTGTCATAGCAGTATTTAATGTATTTTTCAGCTCAGTCAATGGTTCATCTAAAGCATCATCACGGGCAATGACTTTCAGTGCCCCGACCTGCAGGAGAGAACGCGTCAGCATATGGCCGACGTTGTCGTGGATTTCTCTGGCAATGCGGTTTCTTTCCGAGAGCGTGGCGGCGTGTATATCTGCATTCTGCTTTTCAATCAATGCCTGATTCCGTTCGTGCATCATAATGGCATGCTCTTTGCTAGTATCCAGAATATGGTGCAGTTTTTCTTTGTAATCCGAAATTCTGCCAAAAGCATACGATAAAATTGCTGACAGCATCATAAGCAGAACGAGAATAAAAGTAGAGGATAAAAAGGCAGGGCAAAAACGTATCAAACCAATTCCTGCCGGTATTAGTAAAAAATAATCTTTAGCCTGAATGATATCGTAAATAAAGACAGGCAGATAAAAGCCGAAAGCAGGAAAACAGAGCATTAACAGGCAGACGAGAGCGGTTAGAAAAAGAATTCCTCCTTTTGAACCCTCCCAATAGGAAAAAAGGCATCCGATGATAAAGGCGCATAACAAAAAGAGAATGCTTGTTTGTGTGATGTTCTGACTATTTATAAAAAAACAGCTGTAAAGCAGAAAAAGAACTGCCTTATTTCCCAAATGCACCATGCTCTTTAACCTCCATCATTTGATATGTTCTATTATAAAGGAAAAAAACAAAAAAAGTAAATGACAAATGTCACAATTCAAAAATGATGGATGACACTTTTTGTGGCTGGCATAAAATGATACAATGTGTTTAACATCACAAAGAGGAGGGATAAGGATGGCTGTTGTTATTCAAATTGAAAATTTAGTAAAACGATATAAGGAACTAGTGGCATTAGACCATTTGAATCTGGAAGTAGAAGAAGGAGAAATCTTTGGCTTGCTTGGCCCAAACGGTTCCGGAAAATCGACAACGATTAATTGTATTCTTGCACTGCTTAAATACGATAAGGGAACGGTAAAAGTATTTGGCAGGGAGATGAAGCTGGATTCTTATGACATTAAAAGAGAAATTGGTGTTGTCATGCAGGATGTTGCCGTGTTTGATGAATTGACAGTTTATGAAAATGTAGATTATTTTTGCGGTTTGTATATCAGAGACAAGGGACTCCGCAAGCAGTATGTAGAAGATGCAATTGCCTTTGTCGGTCTTGATGAATTTCGCAAATTTTATCCAAAGAAATTATCAGGAGGTCTTTTGCGCCGGTTAAACATTGCCTGTGGAATTGCCCATAAACCAAAGCTCATTTTCTTTGATGAGCCAACGGTGGCAGTTGATCCGCAGAGCCGGAACAAAATTTTAGAGGGTATTCAGAAATTAAATGAGGAGGGGGCAACGATTGTTTACACCACTCATTATATGGAAGAGGCAGAGCAGATTTGTACCCGGATTGCCATTATGGACAAGGGACAGCAGATTGCCATTGGAACGAAAGATGAACTGAAAAAAATGATTAAAAATACGGAGACGGTTTCGATTGAGATTCCGGAACTTCAGGAAGAAAATTTAGAGGAATATGATGAAGGAAAACTTACGTTAAACTTCAGCGGCGGTACACATAATCTGATTCATGTCCTTGATTATCTGAAGGATAAAAACCTTGTATTTGGCAGGGTATATTCGGAACTGCCAACATTAAATGATGTATTCTTAGAAATTACCGGAAAAGAACTTCGGGATGTGTGAGAGGAGGAGATTTCATGTTTTTTCGTGAATTTAAGTATATGCTTCTTAGTTCATTGAGAAGCAGAGAACTCATTTTTTGGACGCTGCTATTTCCTTTTGCACTGACCACATTTATGTATATGGCGTTTGGCGATATCTTTGACCGGACAGAAAAGTTTGAGCCGGTTCCGGTTGCGATTGTGAAAGAGCAGGATAACATGACACTTACAGCGATGTTAAATGCTGTGTCGGCAGAGGGAGACAAAAAACTTCTTATTACGACTTATACAGGAGAAAAGGAAGCAAAAAAACTGTTAGAAGAAGATCAGGTAAAAGGCATCATTTATATGGGAAACAAGCTTTCTCTCACGGTGAAAGAAAGCGGCATGGATGAGACGATGCTGCAAAGCGTTTTAAAACAATTTACCAAATATGAATCATTGATTCAGGATACGGCACAAAAACATCCGGACAAAATAGAGCAGGCGGTAAAACCGATGCAGCAGGAAATATCGTATTTTACAAAGGAGGAAAATACGAGGGGAAATCAGGATAATGTAGTCAATTATTTTTATGCAATTTTTGCGATGACTTGTTTGTTTGCATCCTTTTCCGGTTGTGCAGCAATTCTTCAGATGCAGGCGAATCTGACACCGCTTGGACAGCGGCGCAATGTATGCGGAATGAAAAAAAGTACAATGTTTGTGGCTGATTTTGCTGCGACAGAGTTAGTTCAGTTTGTTTTAGCGTGTGCTCTTCTTATCTATATGCGTTTCGTTTTGAATTTGCAGATTGGCGAGCGTTATGCGGCAATCGTGTTACTTTTGTTTGTGGGGACCAGTTTTGGTATTGTATTCGGTATGCTGATTGGAAGTATTGCGCATCTATCACAGGGCGGAAAAATCGGAGTCTTAGTCAGCAGTAATTTAGTATTGTGTGCCATGAGTGATTTGATGATTTCCGGAATCAAGGGTGTCATAGAAAAAACAGTGCCAATTGTTAATGATATCAGTCCGGCAGCGTTAATCACGGATGCATTTTACGCGTTAAACGTCTATGACACATATGAGCGCTTTTTTGTAGATGTATTGTCACTGGCAGGATTAACCGTACTTCTTGGCGGTATTAGTATCTGGCGTGTAAGGAGGAATCGTTATGCAAGTATATAAACTATTTTTTCAAGTGCTGCGCAAGCAAAAAGGGCAGATTATTATGTACTTAGTTATCTTTTTGTCGGTAACATTAGCGGCTGCTTCACAGGGAGAAAAGACAGGAGAATCAACATTTTCACCAACTACGTATAAATTTGCTGTGATGGATGCAGACAATTCGGAAATTAGCCGGGCACTTATCGCTTATTTGGAGCAGGGAAATGAAAAAGTCCATATCGAGGACAAAAAAGAAGTCATTCAGGATGAGATTTATAACCGGAGTATATCGTGTGTTCTTCGGATTCCAAGCGGATTTTTTGAATCCTATCTGAGTGGCAGCGAGAATAAAAAAATGGAAGTTATCGGTGTCCCGGGAACCATTTACAAGGAATCGTTTGAGCAGATGATTACACAATATATGAATCTGGTAAGAGGATATATTGGCGGCGGATTTTCTGTGAAGGAGGCACTTGCAAAAGCGGGAAAGGCAGATGAGAAAACGGTTGATGTGAACGTATTGGAAACAGGAGGGAAAACGACACACAGCTATGTGTATTATTTCTTTGCGTATGTTCCGTACATTCTTTTGTGCTTGTGTATTGTAGGAATATCACCGGTTTTGGTAGTGCTTCATAAACCGCAGATTAGAGAACGGATTCAGTGCTCCTCGTACTCGTTTGCTAAAACAAACCGTGAAACCATTTTAGGTACTTTATCGGCAGGATTGTTGTTTGGAATTTTATATCTTGTGTGTGCCGTGATTGGGGCAAGGGAAAGGGTGTTTACCGTGCAGGGCGGATTACACTGTTTAAACCTGCTTGCATTTTTGATGGTGGCACTTGGTATTGTATTTTTAATTGGTCAGGTTATGAAAAAGGCGGAGACTGTCAGCATGGTATCAAATGTCATTGCATTGGGAATGAGTTTTCTGTCCGGCGTATTTGTGCCAATTGAATTTCTGGGAGATGGAATTATAAAGGTTGCTCATTTCCTTCCGGCCTACTGGTATATCATGGGAGCACGGCTGATTGACAGTGGAAATTATCAAAGTTCACCGGACTTGCTGTGGAGATATATGGGAATTGAAGTGTTATTTGCAGCCTGTTTTGTCTGCCTCGGACTTGCTTTAGCAAGAGCGAAACGGCAGACAAAACAGACAGCATAATTATAAATTGTAATAACGGGCGTAAATGCCGTTTTTTGCAAGTAAAGTTTCGTGTGTACCGCGCTCGGCAATGCCATCTTCTGTGATGACAATGATTTCGTCGGAACGTTTGATGGTTGAGAGACGGTGAGCGATGGTGATGGTCGTACGGTTTTTTGCCAGCTCTTCCAGACTTTTCTGGATGTAGCGTTCGCTTTCGTTATCTAAGGCACTTGTTGCTTCGTCCAAAATAAGAATCGGTGGATTCTTTAAGAAGACGCGGGCAATGCTGATTCGCTGTTTCTGACCGCCGGATAAGCGGGTGCCTTTTTCACCAACATAGGTATCATATTGTTTTGGAAGCTGCATGATGAAGTCATCCATATTGGCTCGTCTAGCAGCTTCTTTGATTTCTTCATCGGTTGCATCCGGCTTTCCGTAAGCAATATTTTCCCGGATGGTTCCGTCAAATAAATAGACGTCCTGCTGTACCATTCCGATTTGGTTTCGCAGACTTTTGAGCGTGAGATCACGCACATCTTTGCCATCAATTGTAACTTTTCCGGCTGTCACATCGTAAAAACGAGGCAGCAGGGAGCAGATTGTTGTTTTGCCACCGCCGGAAGGACCGACAAGTGCAACGGATTTTCCGGCAGGAATGTGAATGGACACTTGCGAGAGAACGGTTTTATTATCGTCGCTGTAGTGGAAAGAAACGTTGTCGTAACAAACGTCACCCTTTACATTTTCTAAATCAATGGCACCTTCTTTATCTTGAATTTCCGGCTCGGTTTCAACGACTTCGAGATAGCGGCGGAATCCGGAAAGACCTTTTTGCAGCATTTCAACAAGTTCGACAAGGATTTGAATCGGACTGATGAAAATACCAATGTAAAGAGCGTACATCGCAAGGTCAGCCGCCTGCATTTGTCCCATGGCAATCAGATAGCCGCCGTAAATTAACGTTGTGAGATACATCATTCCCTGAAAAAACAGGTTAGAGCTCATAAAAGTTCCCATGCATCGGTAATTATCTTTTTTGGACTCTAGGAACGCCTCGTTGCTGTGATTAAATTTGTGCAGTTCCGTATCCTCATTGGCAAAGGACTGAACGACACGGATGCCGGAGAGCGTATCCTGCAGACTGGCATTGATGTCACCAATGCGGATTCGATTTTCCAAAAAGGTCTGCTGCATTTTTTTATTCTGCCGAATGGAAAATAAAATCATGAGAATGACGAGCAGCAAAAGCGGCAGGGCGAGTTTCTGATTAATCAAAAACAAAAATACAAATGAGCCGATAATTTTTACTAAGGAAATAAACAAGTTTTCCGGACCGTGGTGGGCAAGCTCGGAAATGTCAAACAAATCGCTGACTAGTTTACTCATCATCTGGCCGGAGTTGTGTGTACTGTAATAGGAAAAGGACAGTTTTTCATAGTGTTCAAAAAGCTGTTTGCGCATATCGCGTTCCATTTTCGCTCCCATAATGTGTCCTTGGCAGGTGACGTAGTATTTGCACAGGCTTTGTATGGTATACATCATAAGTAAAATGAGGAAGAGCCAGGGCAGTGCTCCTAAAATTGCGCTTTTGTTCCCGGTAAAAAGTGTTTTTGTGAGACTACGCAAAAGCTGCGGATAGGCTAAATCGACCACGCTGATAACGGCAGCGCAGAATAAATCAAAATAAAAGACGGCACGGTAAGGCCGGTAATAAGAAATAAATTTCTTTAATGTATTCATAAATAATGCCTCCAATTCTTGTTTTCCATGCCTTATCCTAGCACAAGAAAAGAAATTTTTCAATTTTTACATAAATTTTACATAACGTCTATTTCAATTTTACTTTGATACGTTATTGTAAATACTGGTAGAAAGAAATGAAAAAAGATGGAGGTATGAAAAATGTACACAGAATTTTTGCTGCAGGCATTGTCATTGATTGGCGGCCTTGCGTTCTTCCTTTACGGTATGAATGTGATGGGAGACGGACTGACAAGATTATCCGGGGGAAGATTAGAGCGAATATTAGAAAAGTTGACGGATAACCGCATTAAGGCAGTTTTACTTGGAGCTGGTGTTACAGCAGTGATTCAGAGTTCATCTGCGACAACGGTAACGGTTGTCGGTTTTGTAAATTCAGGAATCATGAAATTAAATCAGGCGATTGGTGTAATTATGGGTGCCAATATTGGTACTACGGTGACTTCATGGATTCTGAGTCTGACGGGAATTGAGGGAAACAATTTATTGGTTACTTTATTAAAACCAACATCGTTTACTCCAATTCTTGCAATTATCGGAATTTTCTTGATTATGGCATCCAAACAGGAAAAACGTAAGGACATCGGAGCAATCATGATTGGTTTTGCCATCCTTATGTTTGGTATGGACACGATGAGTGCTGCGGTAAAACCACTTGCTGATGTGCCACAGTTTACGCATATTTTAACGATGTTTTCCAATCCGATTTTAGGAATGTTGGCAGGTGCAATTCTTACTGCGATTATTCAGAGTTCTTCCGCATCGGTTGGTATTTTACAGGCACTTTGTCTGACCGGAAGTGTTCCTTATGCGACAGCAATTCCGATTATCATGGGACAGAATATCGGTACGTGTGTGACGGCACTTTTGTCATCGATCGGTGCCGGCAAAAATGCGAAGCGTGCCGCACTTGTTCATTTATATTTTAACGTAATCGGTACAACGGTATTTATGATTGTATTTTACTCTTTGTATGCATTTATTGATTTTTCCTTTATGCACGATGCAGCAGGAGTCGCAGGAATTGCTGTGATTCACAGTTTGTTTAACATTGGGGCAACGATTCTTTTGTTCCCATTTGCAAATATGCTTGAAAAACTGGCAACTCTTACGATTCGAGAGGATGAGGAGGAAACAACGTCGGAATTTGCACGTTTGGATTCCCGTTTCTTAGATAGTCCGGCACTTGCTCTTGAGCAGTGTGAGCGCTCGGCAAATGAGATGGCTTATCTTACTTTGGAAAATGTGACGCTTGCCTTAGAAGGTATCCATGATTACTCGGAAGAAAAGCGTAATCAGGTAATTGAAATGGAAGAAAAAATTGACCGCTATGAAGAGGAAATAGGCGAATATCTGCGTCAGATTGCAAACCGCAACGTGATTGTGGAAGAGTATGCGAAATGGAATTTACTTGTGTATTGTATCCGCGATTTGGAGCGTATCTCTGACCATACGATAAATATTATGAGTGAAGCGGCAAAAATTTCAAAAAGCAAAGCCGTATGGCCGAAGAAATTAAAAGAAGAAATGAATTTCTATGCGGAGCAGGTGCATGATATTGTGAGCACAACGGTTTCTGCTTTTATAAAAGATGATGGCACGCTTGCCAATGTAATTGAAGAAAAAGAAACACAGATTGATGATATTAACAAACGCATTAAGAAGCAGAATTTAAAGCGGGTAAAAAAAGAAAAAACATCGCCGGAAATTGGAATTTATGTCAACGAACTTGCGATTAATTATGAGAGAATGGCAGACCATTGTGAAAACATTGCCATGAGTTTAGTAAGTGAGCAGGAAAATGAGGCAGGAGGTGTTCCAGAATGATTTGTGTTGTAGAGGATGACCCGAATATCCGGGAAATTGAAGTGTATGCAATGAAGGACTGTCATATGGAGACGAAAGAGGCGTCGTGCGCCAAAGAGTTTTGGAAATTGTGTGAAAATGAAGTTCCGGAACTCGTCCTTCTTGACATTATGCTTCCGGATGAGGATGGTATTTCGATTGTCAAAAAAATGCGGGAAGATGCAAGGCTTTCAGATGTTCCTGTGATTCTTGTGACTGCCAAGGGAACGGAAATTGACAAGGTAAGAGGGCTAGACGCGGGCGCTGACGACTATATTGCGAAACCGTTTGGTATTTTGGAAATGATTTCCCGCGTGAAGGCCGTACTGCGCCGCAGCAAAATGCAGGAAGCATCTGTTGAAGAATTATCGGCAGGAAACATTCGGATGAACGTAGAGAAACACCGTGTTTATGTGGATGATGAACTTATTGAACTGACATATAAAGAGTTCGAACTGCTCCGTGTATTTTTGAGTAACGCCGGAAATGTTATGCCAAGAAATCTTTTGATGGATCGTGTGTGGGGAACAACCTTTGAGGGGGAATCCCGCACACTGGATATGCATATCAAAACATTACGCAAGAAATTGGGAGAGGCGGGAGAACGGATACATACCGTTAGGAATGTGGGGTATCGTCTGGAGTAGGTTTTTTCTTTTCTAATATTTTGCAAAAAAAAGTTTGTATC
>OKSR01000924.1_pt1 | contig 11814 bp, 6 predicted proteins | sample 1606491 | NCBI WGS metagenome assembly OKSR01 (sample SAMEA3879605, study PRJEB24766) | human gut metagenome | biome: human-associated habitat; feature: feces | place: USA | collected 1985/1987 | reverse complement strand
GCAGTAGAAGCAGCCGTACAGAAGGTACTGACAGACGGATACCGCACCGGTGATATTATGTCTGAAGGCTGCAAAAAAGTCGGAACAAAAGAAATGGGAGATCTGATCGCAGCAGCAGTATAATTGCTTTGTACATAACAATCCGTAAGTATCGTACAGATTAAGTAAAGAGGAGATAAGAAAATGAGAAGTGACGCAGTAAAAACAGGCTCACAACAGGCACCTCATCGTTCCCTGTTTAATGCCCTTGGATTAACAAAAGAAGAAATGGAACGTCCGTTAGTCGGAATCGTAAGTTCTTATAATGAGATCGTACCTGGACATATGAATCTGGACAAGATCGTAGCAGCTGTAAAACAGGGTGTTGCAATGGCTGGTGGTACACCAATCGTATTCCCGGCAATCGCTGTTTGTGACGGTATTGCAATGGGACATGTCGGAATGAAATATTCTCTGGTAACAAGAGATCTGATCGCAGATTCTACAGAAGCAATGGCAATGGCACATCAGTTTGATGCACTGGTCATGGTTCCGAACTGTGACAAAAACGTACCTGGACTTCTGATGGCAGCTGCCAGAATCAATGTTCCTACTGTATTTGTAAGTGGCGGTCCAATGATGGCAGGTCATATCCATGGACACAAGACAAGTCTTTCCAGTATGTTTGAAGCTGTCGGATCCTATGCAGCAGGCAAGATTTCAGAAGAAGAACTGACAGAATTTGAGAACAAAACATGTCCTACATGTGGATCCTGTTCCGGTATGTACACTGCAAACTCCATGAACTGCCTGACTGAGGTTCTCGGTATGGGACTTCGTGGAAACGGAACCATTCCGGCGGTATATTCCGAACGTATTCGTCTTGCAAAACATGCAGGTATGCAGGTTATGGAAATGTACCGCAGAAACATCCGTCCGAGAGATATCATGACAAAAGAAGCAATCCTGAATGCACTGACTGTAGATATGGCACTTGGATGCTCTACCAACAGTATGCTTCATCTTCCGGCAATTGCGCATGAAGTGGGAATGGATTTTGATATCAGCTTTGCAAATGAGATCAGTGAAAAAACCCCGAATCTCTGTCATCTTGCACCGGCAGGCCCGACATATATGGAAGACCTGAATGAAGCAGGCGGTGTTTATGCAGTAATGAATGAACTGAATAAGAAGGGCCTTCTTCATACAGAATGCATGACTGTAACAGGAAAAACAGTAGGCGAAAATATTAAAAACTGTGTAAATCTCAATCCGGAAGTTATCCGTCCAATCGACAATCCATACAGTCAGACAGGTGGACTTGCAGTACTGAAAGGAAATATCGCACCAGATGGTGGCGTTGTAAAACGTTCCGCAGTTGTAGAAGAAATGATGGTTCATGAGGGACCTGCGAGAGTGTTTGACAGCGAAGACGATGCGATCAAAGCTATCAAAGGTGGTAAGATCGTAGCCGGAGATGTGGTTGTTATCCGTTATGAAGGACCAAAAGGCGGCCCGGGAATGAGAGAGATGCTGAATCCTACTTCTGCAATTGCTGGTATGGGACTTGGTTCATCGGTTGCTCTGATCACAGACGGACGTTTCAGTGGTGCATCCAGAGGTGCCTCTATTGGACATGTCTCACCAGAAGCAGCTGTAGGTGGTCCGATTGCCCTGATCGAAGAAGGAGATATCATCAGTATCAATATTCCGGAACTGAAACTGGAAGTCAAAGTTTCTGATGAAGAGATGGCAGCAAGAAAAGCAAAATGGCAGCCGCGTGAACCAAAGATCACAACCGGATATCTTGCAAGATATGCTGCAATGGTTACCTCAGGCAACAGAGGAGCAATCCTTGAAGTGCCAAAAGCAAAATAAGAGAAAAGCGATTATTTGATAAACATTAGGAGGAAATACGATGCAGCTTACAGGTGCAGAGATCATCATTGAATGCCTGAAAGAACAGAAGGTAGATACTGTTTTTGGCTATCCGGGTGGGGCAATCCTTAACGTTTATGATGCTCTCTATAAACATAGTGATGAGATTCAGCATATTCTGACATCTCATGAACAGGGTGCTTCTCATGCGGCAGACGGTTATGCCCGTGCTACTGGAAAAGTCGGGGTATGCCTGGCAACTTCAGGACCTGGGGCTACGAATCTGGTTACAGGTATTGCTACAGCTTATATGGATTCCGTTCCGGTTGTGGCAATCACGGCGAATGTTGGCAAACCACTTCTTGGAAGAGATTCTTTCCAGGAAGTAGATATTGCAGGAATCGTTATGCCGATTACAAAACACAGCTTTATTGTAAAAGACATCACAATGCTGGCAGACACACTCCGCAAGGCATTTTACATTGCCAAGAGCGGACGTCCGGGTCCGGTACTGGTTGATGTAACAAAAGATGTGACAGCGGCTACTTATGAATATTCCGTACGCCGTCCGGCTACGATCAATCGTGAAGTTGAAACGATTCGTAAGGAAGATCTTGAAACTGCTGCACAGATGATCGAAGAAGCAAAGAAACCATATATTTTCGTCGGTGGTGGTTCTGTTATTTCCGGTGCTTCCAAAGAAATCAGTGAGCTGGCACATAAGATCCAGGCACCGGTTTGCGACAGTCTTATGGGAAAAGGTGCTTTTTCAGGGGAAGATCCATTGTATACCGGAATGCTTGGTATGCATGGAACAAAGACTTCCGACCTTGGTGTAACTCAGTGTGACCTGTTGATCGTATTGGGTGCACGCTTCAGCGACCGTGTTACAGGAAATGCAAAGACATTTGCGAAACAAGCAAAGATCCTGCAGATTGATGTGGATGCGGCCGAAATTAATAAGAATGTTTTGGTAGATGCGTCAGTAATCGGAGATGTAAGAGAAGTTCTTCGCAGACTTCTTGAAATGATCCCGGAAGAACAGCATCCGGAATGGATCGAACATATTCAGGAGATGAAAGCAAAATATCCTCTGACTTATGATCATTCCCAGCTTACCGGACCATATATTATAGAGAAACTCTATGAAATCACCAAAGGTGACGCAATTATTTCAACAGATGTCGGTCAGCATCAGATGTGGTCAGCGCAGTACTTCAAGTACAAAGAACCACGTACATTCCTGACTTCCGGTGGTCTCGGAACAATGGGATACGGACTTGGAGCTGCGATTGGTGCAAAGATGGGGAGACCGGACAAAACAGTTGTCAACATTGCCGGCGATGGCTGTTTCAGAATGAACATGAATGAAATCGCGACAGCAGTACGTTGCCATAAACAGCTTTTACAGATTGTTATGAACAATCATGTGCTGGGTATGGTACGTCAGTGGCAGACCTTATTCTATGACCACAGATATTCACACACCGTTCTTGACGATGCCGTGGATTTTGTGAAAATATCTGAGGGCATGGGAGCGAAAGCATTCCGTGTCACGAAGATGGAAGAAGTAGAGCCGGCGATCCGTAAGGCACTGGCTATGGACGAACCTGTAGTACTGGATTGCTGGATCGATCAGGATCTCAGTGTATTTCCTATGGTACCTGCAGGCGCAAGTCTGAATGAAGTTTTTGATGAGGAGGATATGAAGAACAATGAGCAGAGTGTATAATTTTTCTGCAGGACCGGCTGTACTGCCGGAACCTGTGCTGAAAGAAGTAGCAGACGAGATGATGGATTACCAGGGAACTGGAATGTCCGTTATGGAGATGAGCCACAGAAGCCCGGAGTTTCAGAAGATCATTGATGATGCAGAGCAGGATCTCAGAGATCTGATGAAGATACCGGACAATTACAAGGTATTATTCCTTCAGGGCGGTGCTTCTCAGCAGTTTGCCATGATTCCAATGAACCTGATGAAAAACAGAGTTGCTGACTATATTGTTACCGGTCAGTGGGCAAAAAAAGCATATCAGGAAGCATCCATTTACGGCGAGGCAGTAAAACTTGCATCTTCCGAGGATAAGACATTCTCTTACATACCGGACTGCTCCGATCTTGATATTCCGGATGATCTTGATTATGTATATATTTGTGAGAACAACACAATTTATGGAACCAAATACAAAAAACTCCCGAATACAAAAGGACATACATTGGTCGCTGACGTATCTTCCTGCTTCTTGTCAGAGCCGGTAGATGTCACAAAATATGGTGTGATCTACGGCGGCGTCCAGAAGAATGTCGGACCTGCCGGTGTTGTTATCGTAATTATCCGTGAGGATCTGATCACAGAGGATACCTTACCGGGAACACCTACCATGTTAAAATACAAAACACATGCAGATGCAGATTCTCTTTACAATACACCGCCATGCTACGGCATTTATATCTGCGGAAAAGTATTCAAATGGTTAAAGAAGATGGGTGGACTTTCTGTGATGAAAGAGCGCAACGAAGAGAAAGCTAAGATCCTTTATGATTTCTTAGACCAGAGCAAATTATTCAAGGGAACTGTGGTACCGGAGGACCGCTCCTTAATGAACGTTCCGTTTGTAACCGGAGATGCTGACCTGGATGCAAAATTCGTAAAAGAGGCAACAGAAGCCGGATTTGTAAATTTAAAAGGACATCGTACCGTTGGCGGTATGAGAGCATCCATCTACAACGCTATGCCAAAAGAGGGCGTTGAGAAGTTAGTAGAGTTCATGAAAAAATTCGAGGAGGAGAATGCATAATGTTTAAGTATAACTGCTTAAATCCGATCGCATCAGTCGGTCTGGATCTGTTTTCAGATCAGTATGAGAAAGTAGATGAATTAAAAGATGCACAGGCTGCTTTAGTCAGAAGTGCTGCAATGCATGATTTAGAACTGCCGGATACCTTAGAGGCAGTCGCAAGAGCCGGTGCCGGAGTCAACAATATTCCACTTGATAAATGTGCAGAAAAGGGTATCGTCGTATTCAATACACCGGGTGCAAATGCAAATGGTGTCAAAGAGCTCGTGTTTGCAGGTATGCTCTATGCATCCCGTGATATTGTAGGCGGTATCGAGTGGTGCTTAGAGAACCAGAACGATGAGAATATTGCAAAGACTGCAGAAAAGCAGAAAAAGAACTTTGCAGGAACCGAGATCTCCGGAAAGAAATTAGGTGTCATCGGGCTTGGTGCGATCGGTGTATTAGTTGCCAATGCAGCAATTCACATGGGAATGGAAGTATACGGTTATGATCCGTATATCTCCGTTGCAGCTGCATGGAACTTATCAAGAAGTGTCAAACATATCAGCAATGTAGAGGATATCTACCGTGAATGCGATTATATCACGATCCATGTACCACTTTTAGATTCCACAAAGAAAATGATCAACGCAGATGCGATCGCCATGATGAAACCGACTGCCATCGTATTAAACTTTGCAAGAGATCTGCTTGTAGATGAAGAGGCAATGGTAGATGCACTCGCAGCAGGTAAAGTACACAAATATGTATCTGATTTCCCGAACACAACGACTGTTGGTGCAAAGGGCTGTATCGTAACACCTCACCTTGGAGCTTCCACAGCAGAGTCAGAAGATAACTGTGCGGTCATGGCAGTGCGTGAGATCCGCGATTACTTAGAGAACGGTAACATCGTTCATTCCGTAAACTTCCCGGACTGCAGCATGGGGGCATGTACAACCGCAGGACGTATCGGAATCTTACACCGCAATGTCAAAGGTATGTTAAGTTTATATACAACGATCCTTGGTGATGCAGGAATCAATATTGACGGAATGGCAAACAAATCAAAAGGCGATTATGCATATGCGCTTTTGGATTTAGACACTTCTGTTCCGGAGGATGTACTTGAAAAATTAAAGAATACAGAGGGTGTCTTAAAAGTTCGCAAGATCTGCTAGAAATCTGACGGTGATTTGTGACAATAGAGTGTTTAAGAAAGGTACATTCTATTGTTTCCTAGATCGGCATAGGAAACAATTTTAAGGAAAATGGTAACTTAATTCAGAAGAATAAGATGAGGTGCAGCAAAAATGGCAGATATCAGACCGTTTATGAGCATCAGACCAGAAAAAGGGAAGGCAGCTAAAATCGCTGCCCTCCCTTATGATGTTTATAACAGAAAAGAAGCAACTGAGGAAGTGGAAAAGAACCCGGAGTCTTTTTTAAAGATCGACCGTGCGGAAACGGGTTATCCGCTTTCCGTGGATATGTATGACGACAGAGTGTACGAAAGGGCACACGATCTGTTGTGGGGGATGGTAGAGGATGGCTCTTTTATCAGGGATCAGAAGAGCTGCTACTATATTTACGAACTTACGATGAATGGACGCGTGCAGACAGGTATTACCGCATGTGCGTCGATCGACGACTATTTAAACGGTGTTATCAAAAAACATGAGAACACCAGAGCGGAAAAAGAGGCAGACCGTATCCATCATGTAGACGTCTGCAATGCGCAGACAGGACCGATTTTTTTGGCATACCGGTCAGATCCGGTGATCAACGGAATCGTAGCACAGGTCAAAGAGGGAGAGCCGGAGTATGATTTTATATCGGAGGACGGGATCAGACACCGCGTGTTTGTGATCGATGACGACGAAAAAATAGCTGCGGTCTCACAGGCATTTGAAAATATGGCAGATATCTATATCGCAGACGGTCATCACCGTGCGGCTTCCGCAGTAAAAGTCGGTTTGAAACGAAGAGAAGAACATCCGGACTATGATGGAACGGAAGAATTTAATTATTTCCTGTCCGTGTTATTCCCGGACGACCAGCTTATGATCATGGATTATAACCGTGTGGTCAAGGATTTAAACGGATACTCTTTCCAGAGTTTTTACAAGGAAATGAAAAAACGCTTTGACGTGACGGAGATCACAGATCAGAAAGAAAAGAGACCGCAGGAAAAAGGCAGCTTTACCATGTATATGGAAGGACACTGGTTCCTTTGTAAGTTCCGGGAGGACGATCTTGCCGCAGTGGCAGATGATCCGGTAAAAAGTTTAGATGTATCAATGTTACAAGACCTTCTGCTTCATCCGGTACTCGGCATCGGAGATCCGAAAACAGATGGAAGAATCGACTTTGTAGGAGGAATCCGCGGCATGGACGAACTGGTCAGACGCTGTGAGGAAGACTGTTCCGTTGCATTTGCCATGTATCCGACCTCGATCACAGAGCTCTTCTCCGTCGCAGATGCCGGAAAACTCATGCCTCCAAAATCTACCTGGTTTGAGCCGAAGCTCCGCAGCGGTCTGTTCATTCATTCTTTAGAATAAGGAAATTCCTTAGAGCAGGACAAAATGAGAAATGGAATTTTGAAAACTTATAAAGAACTGAGGAAGTTGTGAATCTGTGTCAGGTTCACAACATTCATAGCCTAAAGATGATTTTTTTAAAATTCAAATTCGAATAAAAACGAAGGGAGCCATATATGCTGGCAGAAAATGTAGAAGGAATCGCAAATGCAACTGAGACCGTCGAAATGTTAAACCAGGCGCAGGAAAACTTACAGGAGGTTGCGAAGAACCCTGGAATCGTAGGCACATGGCTGCAGGGTCTGATCCCGGATCTTTTGAATTTTGCATTTCAGGTTGTAGTTTCGATTATCATTTATATTGTCGGAAGCAAGATCATTAACCTGATCTTAAAAATGTTCCGCAAATCCATGGAACGCAGAGATGTCGATACCGGTGTCAGACAGTTTGTACTGCCATTGATCAAATACGCACTATATCTGGTACTGATCTTTATTATCATGGGACTGTTTGGAATTGCAACCACCTCGGCAGTGGCAGTGCTTGGTTCTGCTGGTGTGGCAGTCGGTCTGGCATTACAGGGCAGCCTTTCAAATTTTGCGGGTGGTGTGCTGATCTTATTGTTAAAACCTTTCCGTGTCGGAGATTACATTATAGAACATTCCGGCGGGAAAGAGGGTACGGTAACAGAGATCTCCATTTTCTATACGAAACTGCTCACCATTGACAACAAAGTGGTCATGGTACCAAACGGTACACTCTCTAACAGCAGCATCACGAATGTTTCCACCATGGAGAAACGCCGTGTGGATCTGGTAGTAGGCATTGCATATGAAGCAGATATCAGAACTGCAAAAGAAGTGTTGTATTCTGTTGCAGAAGCGGAGGAGGCAAGACTGCCGGAAGAAGAGATTCTTGTATTTGTGGATGAACTCGGAGATTCTTCCGTAAACATGGGTGTGCGTATCTGGGTAAAAACAGAGGACTACTGGTCTGCAAGGTGGCGCCTGACCGAGAATATCAAGTATGCGCTTGACAGTCACAATATTTCCATTCCATATCCTCAGATGGATGTGCAGATCAAACAGTAAATGACATTGATACCTCAAAAGTGACCAATATGAGTGGTATGTTTACAGGCTGCGGAACCAGTAAAGTTACTGTGAAATAGTCATAACACTCATATGTGCAAAATTAACAAAGATTTCTAAAAATCGTTGACAAAATAAGTGAGATATGCTAATTTTGATTTGTTAGGCAAAACAGATGACAAAGAGGATTCTGTTGAATGGTTATTTTATGTATTTAGGAGGTTTTTAAAGAGTTATGCAGCAGGGAACTGTAAAATGGTTTAATGCCAAAAAAGGTTATGGATTTATTTCGGACGAGCAGGGAAATGACGTATTCGTACATTTTTCCGCATTGAACATGGATGGATTTAAAGAGTTAAAAGACGGTGAACGTGTTGAGTTCGAGGTTACCGAAGGAGAAAAAGGTCCTCAGGCTGCCAATGTAAGCCGTATCGCATAACAGCAGATGATTCCATAAGTACCAAAAAGGGAGTGTAAATATTACATTCCCTTTTTAAGTTGTATAAAATGTGATATAATAAGACTGCCGAGCGAAGCGAGTGTAGATCACGATCATGTGCTGCTTTTGCGCATGATATAATGAGCGCAAGTGAGTCAACATGCTTGCTTGATTGACGAACGGCGAATTGGATTATGTGCTGTTTTTTGCACATAATATACTAGACATAAGATCATATTTTGGAGGATGATGATGAAACTGACTGATTTGGAAGCATACGAGATTTTAGAACAGTGCCCTTTGCGTGATTTGAAATCCGAAGGGTTTATTTTACGCCATAAAAAAAGCGGTGCAAGAGTTGCGGTAATTTCAAATGATGATGATAACAAGGTATTTTATATCGGGTTCCGTACGCCGGCAGAGGATTCTACAGGTGTACCACATATCATAGAACACACAGTATTGTGCGGTTCGGATAAATACCCGGTCAAGGATCCGTTTGTGGAACTGGTCAAGGGATCCTTAAATACATTTTTAAATGCGATCACTTATCCGGAGAAAACGATTTATCCGGTGGCAAGCTGCAACGATACGGATTTTCAGAATCTGATGAGTGTTTATATGGATGCGGTATTCCATCCGAATATTTATAAACATCAGGAGATTTTTAAACAGGAAGGCTGGCATTATGAGCTTGAGAGCGAAGATGCGCCGATTACGATCAACGGTGTTGTATATAATGAAATGAAAGGTGCTTTTTCCTCAGCTGACGATGTGCTGCAGCGGGAAATTTTAAATTCCCTGTTTCCGGATAACACTTACAGTAACGAGTCCGGCGGAGATCCGGAACGTATCCCGGATCTGACCTATGAGGATTACCTTGATTTTCACCGCAGATATTACCATCCGTGCAATTCCTATATTTACCTGTATGGAAATATGGATGTGGCAGAAAAACTCCGCTGGATGGATGAGGAATATTTAAGCCATTATGAGGAAATTGAACTTGACTCTACAGTAAAGGCACAGAAGCCATTTGAAAAACCAGTGGAGATCACGAAGAAATACCCAATCTCTTCCGCAGAACCGGAGGAAGATAATACCTATCTTTCTTATAATCTGGTTGTGGGGGACATTTTAGATAGAAAACTTTATCTGGCATTTGATGTGCTTGACTATGCATTGCTCGGTGCACCGGGGGCTCCGTTAAAACAGGCACTGATCGACGCGGGCATCGGAAAAGATATCGTTGGCGGTTATGACAGCAGTACCATGCAGCCGGTATTTTCCATCATTGCAAAAAATGCGAACAGTGCAGATAAAGAAAAGTTTCTTGCGACGATACAGGATGTGTTAAACCGTCAGGTAAAAGACGGCGTGGATAAGAAAGCACTGCTTGCCGGGATCAGTGCGTCAGAGTTCCGCTATCGTGAAGCGGATTTCGGACAATTCCCGAAGGGACTATTATACGGCATCCAGTGTTTGGACAGCTGGCTTTACGATGACATGCAGCCATTTATGCATGTGGAGGCATTAGATACTTACCGTTTCCTGCGGGAGCAGGTTGAGACCGGATATTTTGAAACATTGATTGAAAAATATCTGCTTCACAATCCGCATGCGTCGGTGGTTGTGATTGAGCCGGAGAGAGGTCTTAATGCAAAAAGAGAAGAGACACTGGCAGAGAAACTTGCTGCATATAAAGACAGCCTGAGTAAAGAGGAGATCAAGCAGCTTATCGCAGACACGAAACATTTAAAACAGTATCAGGAAGAGCCTTCACCAAAGGAAGATTTGGCAAAAATTCCGATGTTAAAACGTGAGGATATGAAACGTGAGGCGGCACCGCTTTACAATACGATGAAAAAATACGGTGACACGACGGTCGTACACCATGAGATGTTTTCAAATGGTATTGATTATCTGCGCATCCTCTTTGATATCCGTGATATGGAGATCAAAGATCTGCCGTATGTTGGAATTTTAAAATATATCCTTGGCTATATGGATACAGAGCGGTACGGATTTTCAGAACTGGCAAATGAGATCAACATCCACACCGGTGGAATATCCGCAAGCTGTGGTGTTTATCCGCATGTGAAGAAGACGGAGGATATGCAGTTTATGTTTGAACTGCGTGTAAAAACGCTTGCATCGGAGCTGCCCCAGGCGATGGATCTTTTGCGTGAGATCATAATGACGACAAAGATTTCTGATGAAAAGCGCCTGCGTGAGATCATTGCGCAGCTTCGTTCAAGGGTGGAGGCGGCATTTGACGGTTCCGGACATTCGGTAGCATCCATGCGTGCGCTGTCTTATTTCTCAAGAGCGGCATATTATCAGGAGGCAACCGCAGGCATTTCCTTCTATGAGCTGGTCGCTGATTTAGATGAACATTTTAATGAGAAAAAAGATGCACTGATCGCACAGCTTGAGAAAATGGTACAGACGATATTTGTACCGGAGCGCATGATCGTCAGTGTTGTCTGCGAAGAGGCAGATTATCAGGCGGTAGAAGCACAGATCGCTTTCCTGTTAAAAAATCTGTATCCGTCGAAGAAAATCGTGAAAGAGCGGAGTCTGCCAGAGCTTCATTTAGAAAAGAAAAATGAGGGATTTATGGATGCCTCCCAGGTGCAGTATGTGGCGAGAGCTGGTAACTATGTGCGCCACGGATTTTCGTATCACGGTGCATTGCGCATTTTAAAAGTCATTATGGGATATGATTATCTCTGGATCAATGTCCGTGTCAAGGGCGGAGCCTATGGATGTATGAACAGCTATATGCGGAATGGAGATACTTATTTTGTTTCCTACCGTGATCCGAACTTAAAGAAAACGGATGAGATCTATGACGGTATCCCGCAGTATCTTGCCGATTTTAAGGCGGACGAGCGTGAGATGACAAAATATATTATCGGAACGATCAGCAACAAGGATGTGCCGAGAACTCCGCAGATGCAGGGAAGTATCTCAAAAACCGCATATTTCTCCAATGTTACAGAGGATATGCTCCAGAAGGAAAGAAATCAGATCCTCGGAGCGCAGAAGGAGGATATCCAGAAACTGGCAGCTCTTGTAGAAGCAGTACTTTCCGATGATCA
>OKSR01000923.1_pt1 | contig 11820 bp, 4 predicted proteins | sample 1606491 | NCBI WGS metagenome assembly OKSR01 (sample SAMEA3879605, study PRJEB24766) | human gut metagenome | biome: human-associated habitat; feature: feces | place: USA | collected 1985/1987 | reverse complement strand
AATGAATAAAAATATTGTTTGAATGTGTTAATTGTAAATAAAACATAAACAATTTATAATTGAATAATCGGTTGCGCAAACTGGAGAATATTTATGAATAAAAGTATTTGCGTAAGAAAGAGAAGGGGGAAAGAGAATGAAACGAAGGTTTATCAGTGGGCTGCTTGCCGGTATGATGGCGGTTTCGCTCCTTGCGGGACTGCCGGAACCGGTAAAGGTATCGGCAAAAACAGTTTCCGGACTGGAAAATGCAAACTTTAATTTTGAGGAGGGCATAACCGGCTGGGAGACAACAGGAACAGTTACCGAAGAAACTTCAGGTGCACAGGGAGGAAGTAAATATGTGCATCTGGAGGCTGGAGCTTCGATTACGACCACAATCAAGGATATAAGTCAGGGAAGTTATACACTTTCTGCGTGGGTTAAAGGAACGGCCGGAAAAAACGCAAAGCTTACGGTGTCAGAAACCGGCGGACCAGACTCGGTTGCTTTGCTGGATGCATATAAAAATGCAGATGCGTGGACGGAAATGGGACACCGGAATGTTCTGGTATACAATGGACAGATGACGATCACAATCGAAGCCGGAGATAAGGCACTCGATCTGGATACCATGGAACTGGTTATGGATTCTGCAGATGAAAATACACTTTCCAACTGGGGGTTTGAAGAAGGACAGTCCGGGTGGACGACAAGCGGAAATGTGGAGGCAGCATCCGGAAATGATGCAGACACAGGTGATAAGGCACTGCGTCTGGGCGCAGACAGTGAAATTTCACAGAAGATCTCCGTGGAACCGAATACGAGATATTCAGTAACGATGCGCGCCAGGGTAGACAAACAGGATACATTTCAGACGGAAAAGGTAAAAAGCACTTACCGCACAGATTCTGCCGGTAATTTAGGTACCATTGGTGAAAATGAAACGCGGACGGAATTAGGAGACCGTGTAAATCTTGGAGTCAGAAGCACGGACGGTACAGTGCTCAGACAGGCGCCGGCCGGAACAGAAGGGTATGGTCTTGTGACGATTACCTTTGAAACCGGAGCTGATCAGACGGAAGTTGAGGTATATGCGAATACAAAATATGATCAGGCATATAAGGATTCCGTAACTGTTTATACTTCTGCAGGAGAAAAACTGGCAGATGACTGGCAGGGAAACGGTTCCGATTATGCGTATGTAGATAATTTTGATGTGTTCCGCATTCAGGATGAAAATTATCTGCGTGGTGCGGATGTATCGTTTCTGCCGGCAGTCGAGGATCTGGATGGAAAATATTTTGCAAACGGTGTACAGCAGGACTGCCTCAGAATCTTATCGAATCATGGTGTAAATTCCATTACAAATATGTTATTTGTACATGCAGGAAAAAGTGCACATTATACAGATTCACTGGTTACCGTATATTTAAATGAGGCATGGGGCGGATTATGGATCGATGAGCAGGGAAACCCGCTGGAGCTTAAGATGATCGCGCCGGAGGATGAAGCTGAGGCATGGTTTGACAAAGAACATTCCTTAGCACTTGGAAAACGTGCAACGGCACTCGGCATGAGCTATCTTCCAAGCTTTCATTACAGTGATACCTGGATGAGTAATGCGAAGGCATATACACCGGAAGAGTGGTTAGATACCGACTATGAAAATACTTATAAAAATACAGATCTCTCACATATGCAGTCGATCGTATACAATTATGTTTACGACTTCATGAAATCATTGAAAGACAACAATGTCAATGTATGTGGTGTGAAACACGGAAATGAGCAGAATGGTGGTATTGTATGGCCGGTCGGAAAAGGAGCAACGTCACAGGGACATGCAAAACTGATCGCAGCATCCTACGCAGCAGCGGAAGATGCAATGCCGGGCGTGGCAGCTTATGTACATACCAATAATGGCTATGATTCAAATCAGATGAAGACATTTTTTAAAGGACTTTTAAAGAATGGAGCCGAATTTGATGGTATGGCATTTTCCCTGTATGGTGGAAGATCGTCGGGCAATATCATATCCATGGACGCCCGGGCGGCCGACCGACTCACCGCCTGCGGAAACGGGGACGCCGCCCTGCTCTACCTGTGGCTGCTCCGCCACGGGGGACAGCTGGACCAAAATATCAGGCGACTATGGATACCGCAACTTCATCCATGGGACAGCCGGCATATTATAATACATCGGCAAATGGCCAGTACAACTGGCTGCTTGATTACATGCAGGCGGCACTCGATACACCAAATGCTTACGGACAGACCAGAGGCTTTTATTACTGGGAAGTGGATGAACTTCCGACTCCTGGAATCGGTTCTTCCGCCGGAGTTTCTGGGGATATCAGCTGCCGTATCATGTTTAATAACGGTGATACCGGTATCCGGGAAATGGGAAGCACAAAAGACGGAAAAGTCGGCGATATGATGGATAGCATGTATGCTTACCTGATGCGCGGATGTCCGAAAAACAAGTCCAAAGATATGATCACTCCGTTAAAGGATGCAGGAACTTATTCTGTTGACGTAACTGATCCGACAGGAATTACACTTTCCAAAGACAGCATTACGCTTGCAGTTGGTGAGCAGGAAAGATTACAGCCGACGGTTACACCGGTGGATCAGGTACTTTCCGACAGTAATATCACTTATACATCATCAGATCCTTCGGTTGCGAAAGTGACGCAGGATGGTTTTGTATATGGAGTGTCTGCAGGAGATGCAAAGATTACAGCATCTGTAAAAGGCGGCAATGAGGCAGCTGTAGATGTAAAAATAACAGAAGCAGGAAAAGCAGAAGGACTTACCTTAAAAATGGATGGTAAAGAGGTGACGGATAGCAGTACACATAGTGCGGCTGTTTTAGATAAGGTACAGCTGACGTCTGTTTTATCCGGCAGCAATGTGACGGATCAGACGGTCATCTATACATCATCTGATGCAGAGGTTGCTTCTTTCCTGGGTGAGACATGGCAGCAGGAAGAAAAAGGAAGCATGCGCCAGGAGACAGAAAAAACAGATACTGTTGTACAGTTAAATGTGAAGGCAGTGGGTAGTACGGTTATCACGGCACAGACTGCGGACGGCTCAAAGAAAGTAAGCTTTATGTTAAATGTCAGCAAAGTAGATATCACATCTGTTACACTTGATAAAACAGAGGCGGAAATCGGATTTGGACGTACATTACAGTTAAAAGTATCGATAACACCGGAGAACACAACAAAATATAAAATACACTGGAAATCTGAAAATACTTCCGTCGCAACTGTAGATGAAAATGGTCTGGTAAGTACGGTCGGCGTCGGGGATGCAGTGATCAAGGCAATATCAGATGACAACGAGGATGTTTATGGAAGCTGTACGGTACATGTATTGCCGGTACAGGTGGAAAGCATTGCGTTAAGCAAGACGTCACTTACATTACAGACGGGATCAAGTAAAAAGATCGATACGATCATTACCCCGTCAAATGCAGATAACAAAGAAGTAACATGGGAGAGTTCTGATGATTCGATCGCAAAAGTAGATGAGAACGGAAATGTTACCGGTGTGGCAGAGGGTGGTCCGGTTATCGTCACAGCAACCACAAAGAATGGCGGTTATCAGGCAAGCTGTAAGGTAACGGTACAAAAAGATGCAATCCCGGTCAGCAGTGTAACATTAGATCAGGAGAACTATTATTTTATATCCGATTATTTCTCAGATAAAAATGCATTTGAAAATGCACCGGTGATCCGGATGGAAGCAACAGTTCTTCCAGACACTGCGACCAATACGGATGTAACGTGGGAATCTGATACACCGGGCGTTGCAACGGTGGATGCTTATGGACAGGTCACAGCGGTGGCAGCAGGTGTTACAACGATCACGGCAAAAACAGCAGATGGTGGTTATGTGGCAGCCGCAAAAGTTTATGTTCCGGCAGTGAGCGAAAGTTTTGACAATCGTGAAGCAGGTGACACCTGGGATATGGGAAAGAGTGTTACACTTGGAACACTGACAGCAGCAGTTGCGGAGGATTCCGACGGAAATGCATTTTTACAGATGACAGGAGGCGGTTCCGGTGACCGTGCGCTGATGAAAAAATTCCAGAAAGCGGTCAGGAGCGATGAAGTGATCGTAGATTTTGACTGGAATGTCGGCAAGGTAAGCAGCGGCCCGGCTTATCTGACCGTGACAGACAGCAGTAGCCATTGTTATTTTGGACTGCAGACGAACAGTAAGGGAGTTCTCTCTTATGGCAGCAGAGGAACCATGGAGATGGGAGGAGAACTTTCTGATACGCAGGAATTTGGAACTGCATTTAACAAGACAAATACATGGTATCATGTGCATGCAGTCATCGATATGACAGATGAGAAAACGACATTGACTCTTACATCAAAGGCAGATGAGAGTGTGACTGCAACAAAAGAAATCGCTTTTGTATCAGGTATTTCTTATACAAAAGATGTCGCAGCGGTGCATTTTTATGGAAGAAGAAATGGTGGTTCTCTTTCCTGGAACCCGGCAGTGGATAATTTTAACATTTATCCGGCAGCAGTTACACCGGTTGAGGTGAAAGCGGATAAAGATTCTGTAAAACTGATTCCGGTGACAGGAACACGTGGTGTCAGTGCGAAAGTAGAAGCTTCTGTTGCGCCGGCATCCGCAAGTCAGGATCTGTTGTGGGAGTCAACGGACACGGATCTTGTGACGGTGACGAGGGATGGAACGATCGAAGCGGTAAAGACGTATGAAAAATTAGAAGATATCGTTACCGGAAACTGCAAGGTTAAAGTTTCCTCTGTAAAAGACCCGTCTATTTACAAAGAGATTGCGGTAACGGTCAGCAATAACCCGAATGCATCAGAATTTTTCTCGATCAAAGATGAAAATGGAGATGCTGTCTATGAGATGGGAACCGGCGGTCAGACAGTAAGTCTTAATACAGGTGATAAGAAGCAGTTCTTCCCGGTATTGACAGGTGGTGACGGCGAGAGTGATTATGCAGGTGTGACATGGACATCTGATAATACGAAAGTGGCAGTGATCGACAGTGAGAGCGGAAAACTGACTGCAAAAGGAGCAGGTACAGCAGATATCACACTGAAAGTTACAATGTATGCAGGAAATCCGTTGACGGGAACTTTCACGGTAAAAGTGGAAGGAGAGATACTTGTGGATACAACTTTACTTGAGAGTGCGATCTCAGATGCAAAAGCCGCAAAAGACCAGGCGGATGATTATTATACTGCAGAGAGCCTTGTAGCATATTATGAAGCATTAGAGCAGGCTGAATTTGTTTTAAAGAAATCCGAAGAAGAAAAATGGGATTCCACAAAACAGAGTATGCTTGATGAAACAGCAGAGAGTCTTAACAATGCAGTGGCAGGTTTAGAGAAGAATACATCCATTACCGGAATTCAGATTTCAGGTGGTGACGATGCGTTAAATGTCAACAAACAGACAACGCTCACGGCAGAAATCACACCATCTACAGCAGAAGAGAAAGTTGTGTGGACGTCCGATGATCTTTCCGTTGCAGTTGTGGATAAAAACAGCGGTGTTGTGACGGCAGTGGGAGAGGGAACAGCTACGATCACTGCAGTAAGTGAAAGCCGTGGCGTATCTGCACAGAAAAAGATCACGGTTACAAAAGATCTGACTTCTGCTTATGATACGAACGAAATTAAAGTTACAGAAACAAATTCTGTACGACCGGCGAAAAACGCATTTATCAATGCGCGTACCATGAATTTAAATTCTGGTAATAATGCGTGGACAACAGGTTCTGCTACAAAGACGGGAGCGATCGCTATTGATTTTGGTTCAGATGTAAGTATTGAAAATGTAAAGACCGGATTCTGGTCGAAATTAAAATACACACTGGATATTTCGGAGGATGGAGAAAACTGGACGACAGTCATTGACCATTCTGAGGAAGCTGCAGGTGTTGATGCAACGGCAAAAGAACCATATGTGGATTCATTCCCGGAAAATACCGTGGCACGTCATATGCGGATCAATGTACTTGCAAATGGCGGCACAGGATGGATCGGCATTACGGTATTACAGGTAAATGGTATTTATGTATCGGATGCAGCAGTCGTGAAATCGATATCCTGTGAACCGGTAACTGTGGAAAATGTATCCGGATTGACCAAAGAAACTCTGCCGCAGACGGTATCTGTGACAATGGCAGATGATACTGTGACACAGGAAACCGTAGAGTGGGAGGATGCTTCTTTCAATAGCGTTATAAAAGCAGATGAAGCAGGAACTTATCAGGTTTACGGTACCGCACAGATCAATGGTGTAAATTATGATGTTGTATGTGAAGTAACGGTAAAGGATAAGACACCGGTTGTTGTACCAACGGATAAAACAGCGCTGTATGAGCAGATCGCAAAAGCTGAAAAAGTAAATGCTAAAGACTACACAGAAGAAAGCTATAAAAACTTAACCGGAGTACTTGCTGCGGCGAAAGAAGTAGCAGCAAATGAGAATGCTACGCAGGATGAGATCGATGCAGCAGCAGAAAAACTGAATGTGGCAGTCAGCGCTCTGGTGGAAAAACCGAAGGATGCAGAGACACCGGGGAATACAGAGAAACCGGGGAATACAGAAACACCGGGGAATACAGAGAAACCGGGGAATACAGAAACACCGGGAAATACAGAGAAACCGGGAAACACAGAGACACCGGGAAATACAGAGAAACCGGACAATACAAAAAAACCGGACAATACAAAGAAAAAAGTGAAAGTACAGAAGATTACGATCACACCGGGACAATATTCACTTGCAGTTGGTAAGAAACTGACGTTAAAGGCAACTGTAGGTCCGAAGAAAGCGACAAATAAAAAAGTCGTATGGTCATCTTCGAATACAAAATACGCAACGGTAAACAATAAAGGTGTTGTGACAGCTAAGAAAGGCGGAGCAGGAAAGACCGTAACGATCACGGCGAAAGCGGCGGATGGAAGTGGTGTTCGCGCTAAAGTCAAGATCAGGATCATGAAGCATACGGTTACAAAGATCACCTTACAGGCAAAGTCTAAAACGGTAAAAGCCGGTAAGAAGATCACGGTGTATGCAAGAGTGAAAACAAACGGAAGCAAAGCCAATAAAAAGATCGAGTGGATATCTTCGAATACGAAATATGCAACGGTAAACAGTAAAGGTGTTGTAACAGCAAAGAAAGCCGGAATTGGAAAGACAGTTACGATTACGGCAAAAGCTACAGATGGAAGCGGCAAAAAAGCAACCATAAAGATTAAAATCAAAAAATAAGTCACGGAGACTGCGGTAGGAAAAAGTACCGCAGTCTTTTACTTTATATGATTCGAGTGTCAAAAGGTGCTTTTCAATTTTTTGACTGTCAAATTGCACAAAGCTGTGTCTGTTTTGTTCCGTTGTCCGAAAATAAGAAAAACTAAGTATGCCTGAGTTAGAATTTCTCAAAGTGACGTGAACGGCGTTCAACAAGCCATCCATGGCTTGTGAAGCCTTGTTCTGCCATCCGTGGCAGAACATCACTGTGAATAGGCAGGCATACTAAGATTTTCTAATTTTCTCCCCAAGTCACAAAACGAGTCCAAGCTTTGTGCAATTTGATAGCCACTAAGTTGTGGGCCACCTTTTGACACCCGAATCTTTATATGAAATGATCTATGATTTACTCGGATATGTTCTATAAAAATGGTGTAGACAGTGAACTTTTAATTTGCTAACATAAAATCAATACTGGAAGTGTATATTGCAGGGAGGGTCAAACATATGGAATTAAATCAGAATACAGAAAAACTGGACAATTATAGAAAACGTGCTGCAGAGCTGGTCGGGAAAATGACACTGGAAGAAAAAGTGGCACAGACTCTGTATCAGGCACCGGCGGTGGAACGGTTAAATATAAAGGCTTATAACTGGTGGAATGAGGCATTGCACGGTGTGGCGCGGGCCGGCACGGCGACGGTATTTCCACAGGCAATCGGTCTGGCGGCAACATTTGATGAGGATCTGTTAGAGCAGGTCGGTGATGCAGTGTCGACGGAGGCACGGGCAAAGTTTAACATGCAGCAGGAGGGAAAGGATACGGATATCTATAAAGGCCTGACTTTCTGGGCACCGAATGTCAATATTTTCAGAGATCCAAGATGGGGCAGAGGACATGAGACGTTTGGGGAAGACCCATATCTGACCAGCCGTCTTGGAGTCCGCTATATTGAGGGCCTGCAGGGGCATGATGAAAATTATTTAAAGGCGGCTGCATGTGCAAAACATTTTGCGGTACACAGCGGACCGGAAGCGGTGCGCCATGAATTTGATGCAGAGGTGACGGAGCAGGATTTAAGGGAAACATATCTTCCGGCATTTGAGGCGTGCGTAAAAGAAGGAAAAGTGGAGGCAGTGATGGGGGCATACAACCGGACGAACGGAGTGCCGTGTTGTGGAAACAAACGTCTGCTGATCGATATTCTGAGAAAAGAATGGGGATTTTCGGGGCATGTGACGTCAGACTGCTGGGCAATCCGTGATTTCCATGAGGGACATCATGTGACAGGCACTGCGATTGAATCGGTTGCGATGGCGATGAATAACGGCTGTGACTTAAACTGTGGTACTCTGTTTGGATTTTTAGTTCAGGCGGTGAGACAGGGACTGGTCAAAGAAGAACGCTTAGACGAGGCTGTCACAAATCTGTTTATGGCGAGGATGAAACTTGGTGTGTTCGATAAAAAAGAAGAAAACCCATACGATAAAATCCCTTATCTTGCCGCAGACAGCAGAGAGATGAAAAAATTAAATGAGGCGGTGGCAAGACGAACCGTTGTCCTGCTAAAAAATAAGGAGCATATATTACCGCTTGATAAAAATAAAATAAAAACGATTGGCGTGATCGGACCAAATGCGGACAGCAGACGCGCGTTAGTCGGCAATTATGAGGGAACGGCATCACGTTACATTACTGTGTTAGAGGGGATTGAAGATTATGTCGGCGACGATGTGAGGGTGCTCTATTCGGAGGGCTGCCATCTTTATAAGGACCGCACCAGCAATCTGGCACAGGAAAATGACCGCATGTCAGAAGTACTTGGCGTATGCAAGGAGAGTGATGTGGTTGTCGCAGTGCTGGGACTTGACGCGGGCATTGAGGGAGAAGAGGGAGATGCCGGCAATGAGTACGGCAGTGGTGACAAACCGGATCTGAACCTGCCGGGACTGCAGGAGGAGATCTTAGAGGCTGCTGTATCCTGTGGCAAGCCTGTTATTTTAGTTCTGCTATCGGGAAGTGCACTTGCGGTGAACTGGGCGGATGAGCATGTAGATGCGATCGTACAGGGCTGGTATCCGGGGGCAAGAGGCGGAGCTGCCATTGCGGATATTTTATTTGGGGAAGCAAACCCGGAAGGAAAACTGCCGGTCACATTTTACCGTACCACGGAAGAACTGCCGGATTTCGAGGACTATTCCATGCAGGGAAGAACTTACCGGTATATGGAACAGGAAGCATTGTATCCGTTTGGCTATGGGCTTTCCTACACAGAGTATGCATATCAAAATGTGAGATTTTTAGAGCAGGAACCAGTGGTGTCAGAAGGAGTGACGATCGGTCTGTCTGTAAAAAATACCGGAAAAATGGATGGGACTGAGACAGTGCAGGTCTACGTGAAGGCAGAACATTCAAAGATGCCGCATGGCCAGTTAAAAAAGATCGTAAAACTTCCACTCTGTGCCGGGGAAGAAAAAGAAATCAATATCCGGCTGGAATCAGAGGCATTTATGCTGTATGATGAAAACGGTGAAAAGATCCTGCCGTCCGGACACTTCGAGATTTTTGTCGGAGGCATGCAGCCGGATTCACGCAGTGAGAAACTCACAGGAAAAACAGTGGAAAGTCTGATGTTATGAAAATAATTGTGCGTCTCTGTAAAAAAATCGAAGAAAAAATTGACACTTACAGCATACAAAAGAAACTGATTCTTTTGTATGTCTGTTGTGTGGTCCTGCCGGTCGCCCTGACAGACAGTGTTGTAGTCGGAATGATATTTTCGGAGGAACACAATGCAAGAAAACAGGTGACAGAAAATATAGCGAGTGCGGCAGAGTACAGCATTGACAAGGCAGTAGAAGAAGCACTCACAATCTCAAAAAATATTTATATGAATAAGTATATCAACAATTTTCTGAATGCCGATTATGATTCCCATCTGGCATTTTATGAAGCGTATCAGGAGCTGATGCAGGATTCCCTGTTTGACAGTTCGCTTGGCAACAGCAGCGTTGAGATCACGATGTATGCCGACAATGATACGATCGTAAATGGTGGAAAGTTCAAAAAGTTAGGACGTGTAAAACAGACGGAATGGTATCAGAAACTGCAGGATTCCGGGAACAATTTTGTATTTTGTGCCTACATGGATGAAACGCACGATACATCTCCGACGGATTTAAGAAAGGTGTCGATTATCCGGAAATTAAACCGTTATATGTTAGATCCGCATGAAAAAGTTTTAAAGATTGATCTGGATTATAATGCGGTCAATACCGGACTTTTGAGGGCAAATTATGAATCAGAGGTGTATATCTGCAGCAGTGATAAGATTATCTTTTCAAATACCGGACGAAACAATATAAAAGAATCTTTTGAGAGGTTTGATAAGGGTACCATGCACAAGTGTTATGTGCAGGAGAAAGAATTATACGGACAGCCGATGAAGATCTATGTGCGGTATCCGGAAATACAGATCTCAAAAATTTTGTGGAACAATGCCATACCGATGATCCTGCTGGTGTTGATCAATATTTTTCTCCCGTGGGTATTTATGCAGTTTCTAAACCGTTCGTTTACAGTACGTCTGCATCTGTTGGAAGATACCTTTTCGCAGGATCATACCGAAAAATTAAAAGTGGTGGAAACAATATCAGGAACCGATGAGATCAGCCAGCTGATGCAGCATTATAATTCCATGGCAAACCGGATGAATCATCTGATCGAGACGGTTTATGAGAGCAGGTTAAAACAGCAGGAGTCGGAGATTGCCAGACAGGATGCTGATATTGCCAGACAAAAGGCGGAACTTCTGGCACTTCACAGCCAGATCAACCCGCATTTTCTATTCAATGTATTGGAAAATATCCGCATGCGGAGCATCTTAAAACATGAGGATGAGACAGCGGAAATGATCGAACAGCTTTCGCTGATAGAACGGCAGTATGTGGAGTGGGGAACAGATATTGTGAGCCTTGGTGCGGAGATCGGTTTTGTGGAGTCGTATTTAAAACTTCAGAAATACCGTTTTGGTGACCGGCTAAGATACAGCATTGAAATGGAGGATGACTGCAGGGAGTACCAGATTCCTAAATTATCGTTAGTGACTTTTACGGAAAATTCATGTGTGCATGGTATTGAGGGAAAAGCGTCACAGTCATGGATCTTTGTCCGTGTATATAAAGATAAAAATAATCTGCATCTTGAAGTGGAGGATACCGGGGAGGGGATGCCGGAAGAATATCTGAATTATCTGCAGGAACGCATGGAAGAGGCAAATATCGAGATGCTTAAAGAAAAAGGACGGGTAGGTGTGATCAATGCCTGCGTGAGACTGAAAATGTATACAGGAGATCATGTAAAATTTCATATCGAAAGTGAAAGAGGTGTTGGAACAGAAGTATCTGTAGTGATACCTTTGAATGCAATTTCATAAAAAGGAGAAGATAGGGAAAATTTTATGGGAGAAAGAATGGAGGGGATAGAATGCTTAAAGTGCTGCTTGTGGACGATGAGCCATTTATCGTACAGGGACTTTCTGCGTTGATTGACTGGGAAAAAGAAGGATTTGAGAT
>OKSR01000907.1_pt1 | contig 11963 bp, 7 predicted proteins | sample 1606491 | NCBI WGS metagenome assembly OKSR01 (sample SAMEA3879605, study PRJEB24766) | human gut metagenome | biome: human-associated habitat; feature: feces | place: USA | collected 1985/1987 | reverse complement strand
CCGGTACGAGTGTTAACCGTCGGGTTAGCAGCAGCGGTAAACGTAATTTCGAAAGCGTAAACATCATCTGCTCCCGGATCACCTTCAATCTCAGCACCAGAATTATATTCTTTCTTATTTACGACCAATTTACCGGCAGTCAACCAAGAAGAAGCGTTAGAATCAACAGCAAACGTGATAGAAGCTAAATTGGAATTACCAGTGAACTTCTTAGCTTCACCGGTTTTAACGAAAGCCAACGATTGAGTAGTAACATCCCAAATCGTAGAACCTTCCTGCTGCAAAGTAACGTCTTCAGTCAAATCTTCAACAGCAACGGTAATCAAACCAGAACGTCCGTTACGACCTTTATAAACCGGAGCAGTAACATCTACTTGAGAGTTACCAGTTCCCTCAACAGCACTTAAAGTGATCCAACTCGGTTTAGCTTTCAAAGCATATCCGGCGCGCATAACAGGTGCACCAACTCCATCAACCAAACCCCCAATTTCAACAGCAGTTGCTCTTTCATTCAAAGCAGAATCTCCAATCATAATGATAAAAATTTAATTATTCGTAAAAAAGTTTGAAGTTCCGCACGCCCCACAAGCTATTCCCCTACTGGGGTCTGCAAAGCGTAGCGGAACATTTAAAAGTTTAAGAAACAGTCCAATTAACATTAGAAGTTACTTTGACAGTTTGTGTACCACCAGCAGCTTCAAACGTTAGACTAGTTTTATCAAGATTCAAATAAGGATCTTGTTCAAACGTTGCAGTGTAAGTAGCATTTCCAGTAACAGTAACAGTTCTGCTAGCATTCGTATTACCATCACTCCATTTAACAAAGTGATAACCGGCAGACGGTGTAGCCTTTAATGTAGCAATTGCACCATAATTGTAAGTACCACTTCCACTAACAGTACCACCTGCACCCGCAGTTACAGTCAGTGTATAACTGTTAATTTGCCATACAGCATAGTAAGTAACATTACCAGTAACTTTGGCAGTTGTGCTTACATTAACAGAACCACTAGCTGACGTAGACCATCCCTTAAAAGTATATCCAGTTCTTGTAGCAGTAGGAAGAGTTCCTAAAGCGTCATTGTAATGGAATGAACTACTAGACTTGCTAGGAGTACCACCATTACCATTCCAAGTAACCGTATAATTCTTATAAGTTGCAGTCCATCTAGCGTACCAAGTCTTATTAGAAGTAACCTTAGTTGTCGTAGTTAATTGAGTACCACCACTAGTAGCAGAAGTATCGAACCAACCTGCAAATGTATACGTGTAAGTATTATCCGCAGCTCTTGAACAAGTAGGTAACGTTCCAATAGCTTCATTATAATCTTTAGTTATAGATGAAGAAGAAGGAGTACTACCACCATTAGCGTTAAATGTAAAGGTATACCTATTAACAACTCTGGTCACATAAGCATAATAAGTAGCAGCACCTGTTACACTCGGTGTTTCTAAAGTTAATGAAGAACCAACCTTAGTTCCACCACCGTTAGCAGCAGTATACCAACCTTGGAAAGTATAAGTGTACTGAGCATCATTTGAAGGCATAGTCAAAGTACAAGAGCCTTTCGACCCATAAGCAACAGATTGACTAGGCCTATTCAAAGATCCGTATGTTGTTTGATAACCTATTGTATAACTCCGTCTAGTTGCAGTCCAATGTGCATATATTGTAGTATTACCTGCACCCATTGTCGTATTAGCAGTAACTTGAGTTCCACCACTAGCAGCAGTGAACCAACCAGCAAATGCGTAGGTGTATTCAGCATCAGAAGACTTCGTAGGCGTCGGCAAAGTACCATAAGTACTTCCATATTGAACGCTCTTAGAAGCAGGACTTACTGCATTACCACCATTAACATTGTAAGTTAAAGTATAACTATTAATAGACCATTGAGCATAATAGGTAACAGTACCAGTTATCTTAGTAGTAGATGAAATCTTCGTACCACCACTAGATGCCGTGTACCAACCAAGGAATGTATAACCTGTTCTAGAACAAGTCGGAAGAGTACCTAATTCTGAACCATACGTTTTAGTAATAGTTGATGGACTAGGAGTGCCACCACCGTTACCATTGAATGTTGCAGTGTAACTTCTAAGAGTAGCAGTCCACTGAGCATAATAAGTAACGTTTCCTGTTACAGTAGTAGATGCAGATATTTGAGTACCACCCGTTGTAGCTGTAAACCAACCCTTAAATGTATAAGTGTATTGAGCATTAGCAGCTCTTGTCGGAGTAGGTAATGTGCCTAAAGTAGAACCATGAGTCTTAGTAGTTGACGTAGGATCTACAGTTCCACCATTAGGATTCCAAGTTACAGTATATGACTTAAGAACAAATACCGGAGTAATATGAGTATTGGCAGTAATGTTAGAAACTGTCAGAGGATTAGTAGTAGAACCATTAGACCACTTACTAAAATTATAGCCAGTACTTGGAGTAGCTGTCCAAATAGCAGAACCACCGTATTCTACACTAGACTTATTAACGCTCGCTGTACCACCAGTTGAATTAGCAGTAGTAGTTGTGAAAGTCTTAATTGTAAACTTAGCAGTTAAGTTGATATTGGCAGTAACAGCAAATGTATATGAAGCATTGCTAGATACTTTCGTATTTCCGTTGTACCAACCAGCAAAATTATAAGCAATCTTAGGAGTTGCAACTACAGTAGCATTAGCACCATGTTCTACAGTTTGACCTGCAGGACTTACAGTACCTTTGTTTGTATCCTCAGAAGTTGCATTAACAGTGTAGCTCTTAATCTTATATTTAGCAACAAGAGTTCTATTAGCAGTTAAAGTAACAGCGAAAGAAAGACTTGTAGAAACAAGATTAGAGCCTTCATACCAACCAACAAAATCATACCCAGTTGGAGCAGCTTTAGCAGTCAATGTGACTTGTGTATCACGATAATAAGTTCCTTCTTTAACTCCACCTATAGCGGATGAACCAATAGAACAATCACCAACATTTGTAATAGTAGTTCCTGAACTATTAGTAGTTAAAGCTGAAATCTTAATAGTAAACTTATCAGCTTCCGTCTGAGTACAATTAATAGTTTTCGTAATACCACCGGCAGTAACAGTAACAACTGTAGTTCTACTCTCGGCAGTATTCTTACTCGCAGTTAAACCGACTGTTTTATTACCCGTACCACTCTTAGCGGCAGGGGTAAGCCAAGAAGCAATAGCCATCTTAGTACCCCCCCCCCTAATTATGAAACCGTCCATTCGACGTTAGAAGTAACATTAACAGTTTGAGTTCCACCAGCAGCCTCGAAAGTAAGAGAAGTCTTATCTAATTCGAGATATGGATCTTGAGTAAACTTAGCAATATAAGTCTTATCAGCATCAACAGTGACACTAAAAGTTACAGCGTCAGAAACCTTAACTCCATCTTTCCACCAACCACCAAAGCTATAACCCTCAGCAGCTGTAGCGTGAATAGTAGCAACAGTACCATCCTCAAATTCAGCAGTTTCAACTCCCAAATTAGATTCTTTATTAATACCAACACCACCTTGAGCTACACCTTCATCTTCGGTTTTAACTGTAAGTGTATAATGTGTGGGTTCAGGAATAAGATCACATTCAATAGTAACCTTAATGTTTTTCTCAACCACAAAGCTATACTGATTGTTACTGTTAAGAGTGATTTTAACACCATCAACAAGCACTTTATTCAAAGTATAACCCGGACTTACATTAACTTTAATCGTACAAGTATCACCATCATTATAAGTACCAGCACTTTCCATTGTAGCACTTCCGTTAGGAATAGCTTCATAGGTGACTTGGAATTTATCAGGAGCATTAACCTCAAAACGAGCTTCAATAGATTTAGAGTCATTCATGACAATATCACGTGAAGTAGTCGAGGGCGCACCCGAATCAGTCCATTCCTTAAAATGATAGCCGCTATCTGCTAATGCTTCTACAGAAACGGTAGTTCCGTCAACAATATTAGAGTAAGTCTTTGTGCCACTATAATAGTCGCTCCAACGTCCATTGATCTTTGCACGACATTTACCACCCGTTCCAGCAGTAAGAGTTAGCATTCGCATGATCACTTGGTCGAACGTAGCAATATGCGTTGCATTCGTTCCGGTTTTAGCAGTGAATGTTGCAGGATTATCTGAAACCTTTGCACCACTTGTATTCCACTCTCTGAACTTGTAATTGCCAACCGCACGAGCTTCAACTGAATAAATCGAACCTACAGCAGTTTTAAACGTGTGTTCAGAAGTAGACCAACTAGACCAAGAACCATCACCTATACGATAACGAGTTTCATTAGTTCCGTCAGAACCTACCGTAATAGTAACTTCTTCCGGTGGAATCTCTACGAACGTACAAGAGAAATCTACATTCTCAGTGATAACCTTTGAATAAGGATTAGAGTTAGAAGTAATTCCACCAATATTCCATTGTTCAAAAGAATAACCACTATCAGGAACACCTAATACTTCAATTGTCTCACCGTCAGTAATGCTAATGTTAGAATGCGAAGATGCAGCTTCTGAATATTCACCAGAGCCAATCTTATATTTGCATTTACCATTAGAACCAGCAGTAATATTAACAATATGAGTTTCAGGTGGAATGTAAGTTTCCTTAAAATAAGCAGTATAAACTTTGCGATGCAGACCTTCTTCAACAATGATATTATTTTCATTATTAGGAAGATTAGCACCAGTAGGAGTTACCCACTTTTCAAATTCATAACCGCCGTTAGCTTTACCAGCGATAGTGACAATAGTCTTTTCCGGAGCAGTGACTTCGTGTTTTTCTGCCCATTGAGACCAAGCATCATTAATATCTTTATATCGAACTAAACCATTCGCATCAGCCACGATACTAAATGTGAAATAACGAATAGCTTCTTTAAAGTTTACCGTAATCGTAAGATCTCGCGTAACAACGATGCTATATGTACCATTACCATTATCTACAAGATTACCACCAGAAGCAGTAACTGTATCAACAGCCCAACCCTCAACAGGACTTGGAACAATTATTGCCGTTTGACCGGACTTATAAGTACCGCCACCGCTAACTGAACCTTTATCAGCAGGATTAGTTATAATAGTTACATTGTACTCCTCAATAACAGGAGTATCAAGCTCGAAGTGTGCAGTATAAGTTTCATCTTTCTCAACAACAAGATCATATTGAAGATTAGTAGAAACAATACGATTTAAACTATCAGTCCAATGAGTAAAATGATACCCTTGAATTGCCGCAGCTGTTATAGAATGCCTTGTACCTTTTGGGAATGTTCCGGCACCAACTACATATCCTGCATTAGCCGGATCAGCATTGACATTAATATAGAATTGTTCAATAGGAGCTTCATCCTTTTCAAATACGCCTATCAAATCCATATCTTTCTTAATAGTAAAAGACCAATTAGGACTAATAGACATAATCTCATTAGTATGGAACTCTTTCCAACCTTTAAAGTGATAACCTTGAACAGGTTTAGCATAAAGTTCAACACGACTACCAGCTTCAAATTGGAAACGGAAGCCATCTGAGTTTTCATCAGGAACAATAGCAGAACCACTACATCCAACAATACCACCCTCTTCAGGAGAAGGAACTAAAGTAACTCTATAGTAATCACGTTCGATATGACCAGACTGCATAAAATCTTGAAGATCTTTGATGTAAGTCCAAGCACGAATATATGTATCTTGACAACCACAAGTATTATTTCTAATACCACGACTAGGATGCACATAATTAGCTTTAAGACCAATGCAAACAAGAGTGTCATCAGTCAAAGACTCACTACCAACAATCAACTCTCTATCAATAGCAATAATATTACCATCAGTAGTTAGATTAATTTCGCAACCTTTTTCATCATACATATAGTAGCAACCATCAGTACGATGATAGAAGAATCGAACATTATGCTCACGCTTAGGAAATGTACCAAGAGGAAGAACTTGTTTTAACTTGACAATTTTAATATTACATTCCATAGCATTAAGTTTAAACAAATATAACTACGCAGAACCGTTAAGCACTGCGTAGTTTTCCAAGCAACTTTAGTCAGTTGCAGTATTCAGAGAAATGGCATTATCGCCGGAACCTTTAGCTAAAGTCTTAATAGCTTCAAGTTTATTTACAACAGCATCGATCACAGCTTCCGTACCAACAACGATTTGGAATTTGCGAGGACTATTGTTATCAGCGGCAATCTCAGGGAATTGATTAAACTCAGCCGTAGAAATAACAAGATAAGCGACTTTATCAAAGCCAACTTTCGGGTCACCAATACCCCAAGCTTTCTGCCACTCATCATGAGGATTCCAACCCATGTTAATCAGAGAATAACGAAGGTCTTCATCACTAAGAGCAACATCAGCCAAGAAACCGGATAACTTCGTATGTTTAACGGTAATAGTACCATTGGCTTTTTGATCGGCAAGAATACCGAATACGTTCATCGTCAATTTAGTAGGCTTTTTAGCAACAACGGTTATCTGAACAGCACTATCAGCTTTCTCGATAGTAATATCAAATAACTCTTTGTTATAAGCAGTAAGACTAAGGTTCTTCTTAATCTTCTCTACCAACCGATCAACGGTATCAGTAGCATGAATCCGAACAGGTATTTGAACAATCTGAGGATTAGGATTAACCGTCAGACCATGGCGATACTCCTCAGAAGAACAAATTTCAATAGCACCACAGAACTCAGCATCTGCATTATATACAATACCTTCAGCAGACTTAAGTGCCGGATTCGTAAGACCCTTAAGAATAATAGTTTCTTTCTGATCTGTTTCCGTATATTTACGAACGTTATAAGTGAAGTTAAAAGGATTAATATCCACTCCACGTTGATTCATAAATCCACCGTCCTTAGTAGGAATTGCAGACATAATTACAAACGGCTCAGGTCTACCAGTAGTAGGCAAAGCAGTACCATAAGCAGTACAAATGCCGAGTTGACCGTTAGATAACTTAGTATCAACAGTAACATTATCGACAAATGTTTTTCCGTAACTTACAATTCTCATAGTAACGTTTTATTTTAAAGAATTACTTTCATTTATAGCAATTTGATAACCTTCATCTTTAAGTTTACCAAGAAGCTTCTGTGTAGCAAGGTTAATAATCTCGGTTTTAAACGGAAGTTCAGTAGCAGTATCAGTTACAATATCAAACCTAGTAGGTTGTCTAAGATATGTGATAGCAACATCAGTAATCACAAACGTATCATCCATATCTACTAAAACCCTATTACTTTCTATCGTACATATAGGATGAATGTGCCTATTAAGACGATTGTGATACGTTTGAAGCATATCCCTACGCTGAACATCAGAAACCAAATCCATACCCGCAGGTTTGCTCTCTCGCACCTTTGTAATCACTCCGTCAGAAGTGATAACCTCGTATAAGCCCGAATAATGCTCGTAGTTAAATTGTACTAATTCAATAGTATATTTATCTCCAACTACAATTAGCTGTGGCGTATCGAAGTAAAACACTAGTGATTCGGGGTAATACTCGTTATTGTAACGTTCATAAGTCACATTGTAACCTTTTCGCAGCAATATGGAGAGCATATAGTTGATATATTCAAATAGACCCTCTTTACGATAGATCTTAGCAGGATAATGAAACGTAACGGTATCATTACCAATTTGAATAACGAAATCTTCTATATAACCGGGAATAGTTTTAAATAGTTCACTGATATTAACAACGTAAATCCTAGTAGTAACAGATTCAGTTGCTCGATAACGTTTAAACTTATCATATATAACACTTGCATCATAAGAGACACCATGTAGGTAATTCGCAGGCAAAAAAGCGAAGCCTCTATTACCCTCATTTGCGAGAAGGTAAAGAGGACTTCTATATGTAGTCTTTAGCACCTGCAAATCATCGTAATAACGACCAGTCTCTTCAAAGGCTTTAATCTTTTGCGTAAGCAGTACGTCAATAGCTTCATTAAGAGCAATATCAATATACTGCGGACGAATAGATTCTTGCCTATTAGCATTAATCTGCTGAATCTTATCGTTTACAGCAATATGTGCTTCTTTACAACTACTATACATACTGACACTATTTTGTTAGTTTATAACCGAAGCCTTATAAGCAGTGAAAAGTTGTGCTTTATATTCAACATTTTCGGGAGCAGCTAAGAAAGCCATAACACCCTCAATGGAAGAACCAAGAACTACTTCCGGACGCACAGTGTCAAAGTAATTATCACCGTCTTTCGTAATGACTTGAGCGGCGAGTAACTTATAGACTTGCGCCATTGCTTCTACATTCTTGTTATCAAACAGAGAAATAAACGCATCTGCATTCGTTTGAGAAAGTTCAGCTACAGCCGTCTGCAAATCTCCATGTTCCATTTTAATAATCTGTAGAGTATCAGCAGGAGCATTACAGATAAGCATATTTCTAATACGTTTATAAGAAGACTCATCACCTGTGAACAACTGAGCCAACTTAGTAGCAGTATTAACAACAGCTTTAGTCTTAGCATCTTTCATACGCTTAACATCTTCGATGCTATGTAAGTAAAACCGAATGTTAGTAGATTTCTCAACATCTTCCGGTTTATTAGCAACAGTAGAAGTAAGCAGAGCAAGACGCCAAAGAATATAATCTTGCGGCTTAATAGGAGTCATGTACATATACAGATTCTCTTCATGAACCGCAGTACCTTCACCAAAGAGCATAGCATCAAAGATAGCTTTCTCTAATTTATTCGGAGCAACCTCAGTATTAATACTGTTCTTTTTAGCCCAATCAAGAATAGCATCACGTTTAACAGGATCGTTAAGAGAAAACTCCCAACCAGTTTCAAGCTCATAACCTTGAGCGGGAACTTCAACGGTTGAGTTTTTAAGATGCTTCAAAACGAGGTCTTGAAAGTTTACGTTACGGCTATCAGCAGAAGCTCCAATGATCGTAGGAAGTATAGAAGCCATTTCAGCAGTTTTACTAGATAGAGTAAGAACCGCTTTAATGCTCGGACCGAAAATAGTATTGAAAGCACCAATACTTTTCTGATTCACGACTTGAAACATAGTCGGATTCAGCTTTAACGCTAAGGTTATTTTGCGTGAGTATATCATATAGTTTATACTTTAGTAAGTTTATACTTTACAATAATCGTAATGTACGCTTATTCAAAAATCATTTCAGCCCAGAAAGAAGTAGTACCATTAAGCATATTGATACCTTGTGAAGACATAACCTCATAAGTAGCAATATCCTCTCTAGTAGATAACATCTTACTATAAGCACCCCACTCTTTAGGTAGCGGAGTAATACCTTGATAAACACCGTACAAATATTCACGACCCTCTTCACAAACCAACTGAATATTTGCTTCACCACTCGTGTTATCAATAGAGTGATCCAAGAACACCATCGTATAAGAGGTAACAGGGAAGCCACCATACATACGACCATTCTTACGATCCATTTCGGCACGAGAACCGGTATCAAACAAATCTACAACCTTAACAGAAACAGTAGCTCCGGAATAGTGCTTATACTGATTGAAATATGCGCCATAAGAAAGGATACCACCACGACTTTGAATCTCCTCAGAACCTAACTTATCAAAGTAACCATTTCCGATAGCTTCATTCTTAATACACTGTTGGAACATTTTAGAACCACCTTTACCGGTATAAAGAACGATATTTTTGTTACTCAAATCAATATCGTTACGAACTTCAAAGATACGAGAAAGAATCATATCAATAAGCTCGATAGTCATGAATGAATATTCGAAGTAGTTACCGAATGCGATAAGAATATCACGAACACCAGCACCACGAGGAATAGGTTTGTTTGAATGTTTTTCTTGATTATGAATAACACCGTTAATATCACGGTTGTAAGCAGAGAACCACAAATCCTCTTCTAACAAACGTCTACGCATGAACTCGAACTGACGCATTTCATAAGGCATCCAAAGAGTACCTTTAGAACCATCATCATAATCAAGTTCAAACTCGGTTACAATATTAGCAATGTTACCGGTAATAATTTTGGAGAATCTATGGAAACCAAATTGGTTAGTCATTTCACTCCAAGATTCAGCAGTAGAACGAGAACCAGTAGATAATTCACCAGCAATCGTAGGAGCACCCATACCCCAATATTTACCTCTCTCAAAATTGCTGAGATCAATAAACTCATCAGGATTACCGCCAAGGATAATCATTTCATAGATATATCCACCAGAAGCAGTCTGCTCACCATCGGTCTGCATACGAACCATGTGCTTTCCGTCAGGAGTAATAGCAGAATACTGATAAGGAATCCAGTTATCTTGGAACTCCGCTTTGAAAGACATAAACCCTTTACCGGGGGTTTGAGTAGGCGTAATCAAACGCACAATCGGGGAAGTGACAGTAGGTTTCCCCATAATCTTCCACTTATACTGAGTATCACCAGCATTAATAGGTTTCTTACGAGAGATATTCCCTTGACCTTCCGTAAGAGAAAGAAGAGGGAATTGATTACTGTTCCTACCCCAAAGATAAGTAAGAGACTTATTCAAATCGACAGCACCAAGAACATTAAAGTTCAATAGCATATCGGCATCAGAGTAAACCTCTTTGGAATACTGTTTTTTTCCAATTTCTCTAAGCATAGTTACGATAATTATTTATTTGAATCAATAATACCACCCGGAACAATAGGACGTCTATTAGGATTAACTTTAGTACCGCCACCTTGAGTGGATACCTTAACTTTAGGTTTACCACTAGAAGTAATGTTCAAACGACGAACAGCTTCTTGTCGTATAGATGCAGCAGCTAACTGACTAATATCAGCACCTAACAAGTTACGAAGTGCTACCATAGCGAACGTTTCATTATCAGCAAGCATATCAAAAACATCTTTCTGAGCTTGCGTATAGAAATCACCATTAACTTCAACAACAGGAGCTGTTAAATACTTGACAATATCTTTACGAGAAAGAATTTGCTCTTTACCATTAACAGTTCTTTTAACGCCTGCTGTTGGAATTGCAAGACCTCCGATAGTACCTTTATTAACGATCTTATCGTATAAAGAATCAGGAATGTTAAGCACTTTAGCTTTACCATTCTCATCATAGGTAATACCGTAGGCTTTATCAAGAGCCTCTTGAGCAGCTTGATATTCGGCTTCTTGCCTAGCATTTGCGGCTTCAATCTCACGTCTCTGAGCATTAGCAAGATAATCAAGACTTTCTTTAGCAGTTTCAGCTAATACTTTATCAGCTTTAGAAAAACGAATAATACGTTCGATTTGAGCATCAGAAGTACCTTTGCGTTTTTCAGCAGAACGAATAACAGCTTCTAACTGATCATCTGATTTATCTTCAAGAGTCATTGTAGTCCAATCAACATGATTAGCAAAACCCTCAAGAGAACCATACGTTTGTTTGTAAAGAGCAGCTTGATAAATATCCGGATTAGTACGGAAGAAATTGTTGATAGCTTCACTTTCAGCTTGACGTTTAGCAAGCTCTGCAATATCAGCATCACGTTGAGCAAGACCTTCAACAGTCATTTCATATTGCTTAGGAGTACCATCAGCATTTACCGGAGTTAAACCAGAAATAGCAGAACATCTATAGTTTCTTCTTGAGTTTCAGCAGCAGCAAACTCATCTAACTGAGCTTTAGTATAAACAATCTCTCCATCTTTAACGGCATTACCGTTAGCATCAAGATCATACTCAACATCACCGTCATCAGTAGTAAGAACAATCTTAGTAGGAGTTTCAGTTTCAGTTTCAGTTTTCTGAGTAGCAGTTTTAGCAGCTTCTTCTTCAGCTTTACGCTTAGCTTCTTCCTCTTCTGCTTTCTTACGTTCTTCTTCTGCTTTAGCAGCTTCTTCTGTTTCTTTAGCAGCTTTAGCAGCTTGTTCAGCAGCTATCTCTTCCGCAGTTTTAGTAGTATTACTATCAGT
>OKSR01000902.1_pt1 | contig 12059 bp, 8 predicted proteins | sample 1606491 | NCBI WGS metagenome assembly OKSR01 (sample SAMEA3879605, study PRJEB24766) | human gut metagenome | biome: human-associated habitat; feature: feces | place: USA | collected 1985/1987 | reverse complement strand
AATATTCATAAAGTTAGGAAGCCCGGCGCCGCTGGCAGCGAAGATTCCTTTGAAACCATCCGCATGCAGATCGTCATAACTGATTGTCTTGCCGACAATACAGTTTGTCATGAACTTCACACCCATCTTGCGCAGCCCTTCAATTTCTACATCCACAATCTTATTCGGCAGGCGGAATTCGGGAATACCGTATTTCAACACACCACCGATTTCGTGCAAAGCTTCGAACACCGTCACGTCATAGCCACGCTTTGCCATATCACCGGCAAACGAAAGGCCGGCGGGACCTGAACCGACAACGGCAATCTTTATGCCGTTCTTCTCCGCTACTTCCGGGATGGAAATGTTTCCGCTTTCCCGTTCATAATCAGCGGCAAAACGTTCCAGATAACCGATAGCGACGGGCTTTTCATTCATTTTCAAATGAATACATTTTGATTCGCACTGTTTTTCCTGTGGGCACACACGACCACAAACAGCTGGAAGTGCGCTTGTTTCTTTCAGTGTTTTGGCAGCCTCAAGAAATTCTCCGCGTTCGATATTCTTAATGAAGCGGGGAATATCAATACCTACCGGACAGCCTTCCATACATCCCGGATTAGCACAGTCAAGACAACGTTTAGCTTCTGTAACAGCCTGTTCGGCTGTTAATCCTTGATTGACTTCCTCTTTACGGCTGTGTGAACGATATTCAGCGTCAAGCTCATTCATTTCTACACGGGGAATGGCTGTACGTTCTTTCGGTTTCATCGATTTGCGCAGTTCCTGTCTCCAGGCTGCGTTGCGGCTTTTCTCATCTATCTCTTTCGTTGCTTCACATTCGGGCTGGAGTTTGTTCATCTCTTCACGCTCAATTTTTTTGAACGCACCCATACGTTTCAGCATTTCATCAAAGTCCACCTGATGACCGTCGAATTCGGGACCGTCAACACAAACGAACTTCGTTTTTCCTCCTACCGTGATACGGCAAGCACCACACATACCCGTTCCGTCCACCATGATCGTATTCAAGGAAGCTACGGTAGGAATCTCGTATTTCTTTGTAAGAGCGGAAACGAATTTCATCATAATGGCCGGACCGATCGTAACGCATAAATCCACCTTCTCCCGGTTGATCACGCTCTCCACACCATTCGTCACCAAGCCTTTCGTACCATACGATCCGTCATCGGTCATGATAATTACCTCATCCGAGTTTTGGCGCATCTGCTCCTCAAGGATCACCAAGTCCTTGGTACGGGCCGCCAATACGACGATCACACGGTTTCCCGCCTTATGGAAAGCCTCCACGATCGGCAACAACGGAGCGACACCTACGCCACCACCGGCACAAACAACCGTTCCAACCTTCTCGATATGGGTAGCCTGCCCTAACGGACCCACCACATCCGTGATATAGTCACCCTCGTTCAATTCACAGATCTTACGGGATGAGCCGCCTACCGCTTGGATCACCAAGGTGATGGTACCTTTCTCGGTATCCGCCCCGGCAATGGTAAGAGGTATACGTTCGCCTTTATCGCCAACCTTCACGATCACGAAGTGACCGGCCTTGCGGGAGCGGGCGATCAAAGGAGCCTCGACTTCCAGCTTCACCACGTTGGCTGAGAAATGTTCTTTACTTACAATCTTATTCATTATAATCGCTACTGTTGATAGTTTGTCTTGTTTTGCTGGCAAAAATAAGATAAAAAAGTGAATATAGCCCTATTTTCCTTAACAAAAGGCTTTATTCAAACAAACCTTCATCACGCACTAACATCAAAATAGCGGAATGAGGGACAATCAAGAACTTTTCGTCATTAAAATTGATCTCGTAAGCGGCATTCTGCAAATAGACAGCCAAATCACCTTCACGGGCTTGAAGCGGCAAATATTGCACCTCCTCCCCTTTCTTTTTCTCCCAGACCTCATGCTCCTCAGATTGAGAAGGCAACGGATATCCGGGCCCCGTCTTTATGATATAACCCGCTTGTATCTTCTCCCCTTGTTGAACCGAGGGAGGCAGATACAATCCGGTCTTCGTCTGGCTCTGTGGATTCTTAGGCTTAATCAATACTTTATCGCCTATCATCAGGAATTTATCGATGTCTTTTTGATCTATGGATAGTTGCATGATTATAAGATGTTAAATTTTTATTTCGCGAACTTACGGAAAGTTTACCGAACAAAAAACCCTGTTCGTTGAATAAATCCGCTCATTCACAGATTATATTTTCCTAAGTTTTTCCCTTGATTTACATTTGCACTGTTAGAACTTGTGAAAGCCATAACAATCCGGTTCATCATACAGACCGGCAGAATAGGTAAACATTAAGGAAAAGGGCACTTTCGGGTGCCCTTTCTCATTTATCCCCATCAGAAAACAATCGGATTCTATCAAAAGTTGTTCACCGATAAAAAACACGATTTCACAGAATAAATCCGCCCATTCACTGACTTTTATTGCTCAGACTCTAAACAAACTTTAATATTGAACCTAGTTTACTATACTTTATTAACCTATTTTATTATGAAACACAGACATGCGATCTTTAGAAGCAGGCTGGGACTAGCTTTATGCTTTATGTTGGCAGGCGGTGCTATCATACCGTAAAGTTCCGTATTAAAAGCGGAAACCTCCGTTACGCAACAATCCCGGAAAATAACGGGTACGATCACCGACGCTAAAGGAGAGCCCCTATTAGGTGTTAACGTAGTCGTAAAGGGTACCACGAACGGAACGATCACCGATCTGGATGGTAAATACGTATTAGAAGTAGAGCCGAATGCCATTCTGGTCATCTCTTACATCGGGTACGTAACTCAACAAACACCTGCAAGCGGGAACGTCATGAACATTACCTTAAAGGAAGACACCCAAAATCTAGACGAGGTAGTCGTTGTCGGTTACGGTACCCAACAGAAAAAGGACATCACAGGTTCCGTAGCGGTTATCGATACTGAAGAGCTATTGGCGTCTTCCGGTTCTTCCGCCACACAACAGTTGCAAGGTAAAGCGGCGGGCGTAAACATCGGTACCTCCGGTGCTCCCGGTTCAGCCACGATGGTACGCATCCGAGGTATTAATTCCATCAATGACAACGGACCTTTGTATGTTATCGATGGCGTATCCACTCGTGACCAAGACCTAAGCTCTATCAATCCCAATGACATCGAGAGTATGCAAGTATTGAAAGACGCCTCCTCCGCAGCGATCTACGGAGCGCAAGCAGCGAATGGCGTCATTTTAATCACGACCAAGAAAGGAACAAAAACGGGACAACCGAGATTAACCTATGACGGATATTACGGTTTCTCTAAAACAGGTAAACGCTATGACGTCTTAAACGCTTATGACCGTATTGATGTCGAATGGCAAGCCTCGAAAAACAATCTGGACCTAACGGGAGCCAGCGCCAATGGAGAATTACCTTACCACCAGCAATTCGGAAGTACTTCCGACTCTTGGGTTAATCATCTACCCAATTACATGACCGTAACCGGCGCCGGTGGTAGCACCTCCATCGATCCTAGCGATTACGATCAAGCGAACAACGTAGTCTATGCGCCCGTAGGCGATACGAACTGGTGGGATGAAATCAGCCAACTCGGTTGGATGCAGAATCACCAGTTGTCCTTGTCTGGAGGTACCGATAAAGGGCAATACACCATGAGCATGAACTATTTCGACCAGCAAGGTACCGCTATCGAATCTTATTTCACACGCTATCAAGCACGTGCTAATTCATCGTATAACGTCCGCCCATGGTTGCGATTCGGAGAGAACCTAACTTATAGTTTTAGCAAAAACAACGGACTTAGCTTCTCAGGTACAGAGTCCAACATCTACTCATGGACTTATCGGGCCTCTCCTTATGTACCGGTTTATGACTATGCGGGCAATTATGCAGGCTCCTTATTCGCCGGGACCGGCAATTTCCAGAATCCTGTAGCTATTCGTGAAAGAAATAAGGATAATTATGCCACTACCCAACGTGTATTTGGCAACGTGTATGGAGAAGCAGACCTATGGACCGGGCTGACTTTTAAAACAAACTTCGGTATCGATTATCGTAATGATTATTCTTACTCGATGACCAAGAACAACCCGGAGTTCTCCGAGTCCGGTGGCCAAAATAATTTCTACGAAAGTAATTACTTCAATTATCGTTGGGTTTGGACCAATACGCTATCTTTCAGCCGGACATTCAATGAGATCCATTGCTTGAACATCTTATTGGGAACAGAGGCTATTCGGGATGGTTTAGGCAGATCCCTCAACGCACGTAGATATAACTATTTATTCGAAGACAATACCAATACATACACCTTGGATATGGGCGAGAACAATAGCCAACGTACCAACTCTTCCACTTACAATGGAGAATTCGCGCTATTTGGTATGTTTGCCCGTGCAGACTATGGATATAAGGATAAGTATCTATTAACCGGTATTATCCGCCGGGACGGTGTTTCCCGTTTCTCGGAAAGTAATCGTTACGGAGTCTTTCCTTCTATCTCCGCCGGTTGGCGTATGTCAGAGGAGGCATTTATGGAACCAAGCCGAGATTGGCTGGACGACTTAAAGATACGAGCCGGTTACGGCGTCACGGGTAACTCAGAGATTCCTGTCGCGACTAATTTCGCCAATTTGTTCACGACCAGCACCTCCTATACGAATTACGACATGACCGGAGCGAACAATAGCGAGACAACCGGATTCCGCCTCAGTACCTACGGTAACACTGATACGAAATGGGAAATGACCAAGATGGTCAACTTGGGTCTGGACGCGACCTTCCAGAATGGTAAATTGAGCGGTTCATTCGAATGGTATACGAAGAAGACATCCAATATGTTGATACAAGCGGCCTACACCTCGATGGCCGGAGAATCCGGAAGCCCTTATATCAACTTCGGAGATATAAAGAACACCGGTTTCGACTTCATGTTTAATTACCGTGACCGAAAAGGAGACTGGGCATGGGATCTATCCTTGAATTTATCCCATTATAAAAATGAGGTCTTGAAACTCGCGGAAGCTGACGATTATTCTCTATGGGCTAGCGGTACGCGCATCGAAGGATACGTAACCCGTACGACAAAAGGACATGCCGTGTCTGAATTCTGGGGGTTGAAGCAAAATGGTTTTTATGAGTCCGTAGCCGATGTTATGGCAACCAAGCCATTTGGACAAAGTGATATCACAGAGGCAGACGCTGCCGCTTATGTCGGCCGCTTCCGTTTCGAGGACTTGAACGGAGACGGCAAATTGGATGATAGCGACCGGACCTTTATCGGCTCTCCTCATCCGGACTTAACCGGAGGCCTCAACGCCACGTTAACATGGAAAAACTGGGACTTTACTATGTTCTGGAACTTCTCTATCGGCAATGACTTATATAATAACACAAAATATTTTACCGATTTCTGGACTTTCAACGGTAATAAATCCTCACGCCTCAGAGATCAATCATGGACATTGAATGGCGATAACAGTAATGCTATCCTTCCTATGCTGAATATGGAAGATAACTATTCCGGAGCTTATTCTAGCTCTTATTACGTAGAAGACGCCTCCTTCTTACGCCTGAAAAATCTCGTATTGGGATATTCCTTGCCAAAGGAATTACTCAAGAAGGCCGGTATCCAGAATCTCCGCCTGTACTTACAAGCCGAGAATATCCTTACGATCACCGGATATACAGGCTTAGACCCAGAGTTTACCAACGCTTATTTACGGCAAAGCGATTCTGACAACGATGGAGCCGGACGTGTAGACTTAAAAAGAGGAGTCGATATGGGAGGCTGGCCAACAACCATGCGGTTCTTATTGGGCGTGAATTTTACTTTCTAAATCCATTTTATAATAAAAACGACTAGTATGAGACATAAAATATTAATAGTAAGCGCAGCTGCTTTATTTACCTAGAGTTCTTGCGGTGAAGATTTCCTGTATAAAGCTCCTCAAGGCAGTATTGACCAAGAAGCATTAACAAACGCAGAAGGGGTTGAGTTATTGGTGGTCAACGCTTATGCCGGTTTGACCCGGCCGACCGGATATGACAATATGTTCAACTGGGTATTCGGCGGTGTATACGGAGGTGACGCCAATAAAGGCTCCGAATCCAATGACCAATCCGTATTGAACTCCGTAGAGACGTATGCTGTCACCGCCACAAACGATTATTTACTGAATAAGTGGAAAGACGCGTATTATGGAGCACAACGTTGCAACTTAGCGCTCAATGTGATGAAAGAAGCGGCAGATATGGACGAGACGACCAAGGCCAACTGGACCGCGGAGCTGAAATTCTTACGTGCCCTATTCATGTTCGAAGGGGTAAAGATTTTCGGACCGACCGGCATGCCCTATATCGATGAGACGATCGCCGCTGAAGAAAACGATCCGAAAGTTCATAACGGTACGGATATCTACCCTAATATTTTAGCAGACGTAGAAGCGGCCATTGAAGGATTGCCCGAAAAACAGACCGAAGTGGCACGTCCTACGAAAACAGCGGCAAAAGCGTTAAAGGCTAAAATACTGATGCAGCAAGGTGATATGGCAGCCGCCAAACCCATCTTGGCCGATATTATCGCAAACGGATTAAGTCCTAAAGGAGAGAGATTGGCCTTACAAGATGATCTGGACGCAAATTTTAACGCAACTACCGAAAATGGGAAAGAGTCTATCTTTGAGGTACAATTCTCTGTCGGAGCCAATAATAACGGGAATTACGGATTTTTACTGAATTATCCTCATAACACAGGCCCCGGTGGATGTTGCGGATTTTATCAACCCTCTTACGAATTGGTAAACTCATTCCAAGTAGACGAAAATGGGCTTCCTTATCTTGAGGGAGAGTACAGAAATAAAAAATCCGTGACAGAACGTGTTACCGATTATGATTACATCTCTAAGAATGATAAGACGATCGCCGTAGACCCTCGTCTAGATTTCGCCGTAGGACGTATGGAGATTCCTTATAAAGATTGGGGATTGCCCGCTAATGATTGGGTACGAAATGTAAGCAGCGGTGGGGTATTCCTACCCAAAAAGCATGTCTATAGCAAAGCGGAACAGGATGCCGGATTAGCTGGCTCCACCTATTCATCCGGCTGGGCTCCCGGTTCTGCCATGAATTTACAATATCTATGCCTACGTGATTGTAAATTGTTATATGCGGAATGCCTAGCGAACGACGGAGAATTAAGTGCCGCCATGCAGCAAGTAAACGATATCCGTGAACGTGCAGCCAAACCGGACAATATCATTTATTTGGAAGACGGAACGCCTGCCGCCAATTATTTGGTGAAACCTTATCCATCCAGTCACGCCGCATTCAGCAACAAGGAAACTTGTATCAAGGCGATTCATATGGAACGTAAGCTGGAACTTGCGATGGAAGGACAACGATTTTTCGATCTGGTTCGTTGGGGAGGTGATTATATGAACAAGGAATTGACGGCATATATAAATTATGAGAAGCAATACCTAACTAAATTCTATGGTGTATCCGCTCCAACCGCTTCTAAGACGATGTTCCCGATTCCCGAGACAGAGATCCAGACCGCAGGAAACGATGAGAACGGCCAAGCTTATCTGGTACAAAATGATGCTTGGAAATAGTCCAATCTCATCCTTCTTATAAACAGAAAGGCGGGCTTCCCGAAAGAAAGTCCGCCTTCACGATTCTTTGTATCTACATTAAATAGAACGTCCCTTGAACACATTCGACTCGCTCGAAGGATAGAGATTTCCCGTAAAGGATATACGGTTGCTATTAAAGTTAGGTGATACCGTGGCAGTACATTTATTCGTACCTTTCGCCATACGGAACGTAACCCTAGCGGATACCGCTACACCCTGCACATTCATCTCGTACATAACGTTTCCTTTTTTATCAGTCTTCATCTGTACACCGGAAGTTGTTCCATCAACCGTTATACCTCCTATTCCGTTAGGACCGGCCGCCGGAGTATTAAACGCTAACTGAATGGTAGCCTTCTCACCCTTCACCGAAACGAAGTTCGTGTTCGGAGTAACATAAACAAAACTACCGCGCTTAAACTCTATACGATCCGCTTCCAATACGAAATCCTTATTCTTCAAAGCTTGCACCGCTTGTTCAAACAATGCGTTAGCCTCGGCTTCCTCCGCAGCTTTCTTCGCTGCCTTCTCTGCTTTCTTTGCTTCTTTCTCAGCCTGCTTCGCAGCTTTCTCCGCTGACTTGTCCTGCTGTGCCATCATCGACCCTGCACCAAATAATAAAACGGCGAGCAATAATACAATCTTCTTCATATTAACTCATTTTTAAAGGTTTGTCTATAAAAGTACTTTTATACATACAATAAAAATACAATTAACATCGACATAAGTTCATCTTTAACCCTTATTTTTCACGTTTTTAACATGATACCATAAAAAGCCCCATGCGGTTACCGCCGCAATGAAATCGGAGAAAGGTTGCGCTAGCCAAACGCCATCCAATCCCCAGATCGGAGGAAATAGCAGGATAGCCGGTATCAGGAATAAAACCTGCCGACTTAGACTCAGAAACATCGCTTTCCATGCGACACCGATACTTTGAAAAAACTGGCTGATCGTAATCTGGGAACCGACAACGAAAAAGACCAGCATCGTCAGACGTAATCCATTGTCCGTAATCGACACCAATTCGGCATCCGTCGAGAATACGCTAACGATCAGTCTAGGGAATAATAAACTGACGATACATCCTACCCCTGTAATCAAGGTCGATACTATAATAGACAACCGCAAGGTAGCCAATACCCGGTCATGATGCCCAGCGCCATGATTAAACCCGACAATCGGTTGCATCCCTTGGGCGATACCGATAATCAACATAACCAGCAGCATGGCGATACTGGAAATAATACCGCTGGCACCAATCGCCAAATCGCCTCCATTCTCTTTCAACGCATGGTTCATGATCACCACAACCACACTGCCCGCCAGCTGCATGGAAAATGGAGACATGCCGATCGTAAATATATTCCAAATAATGGGACCTTTCAACCGGAAATATTTCGTATGGAAACGTACGATACTATCCTTGCTGATAAAATGACTCATCACGAAAGCGGCACCGGCAGCCATGGAGATCACCGTAGCGATAGCGGCACCCTGTATCCCCATATCCAGCCAAAAGATAAAGATCGGATCTAGGATCACGTTCAAGACGGCACCGATCATCATCGTGAACATCGCCTTTTTCGGATATCCGGAAGCACGCATCACGGCATTAAAGCTAAAGCTTAATGTAGCCAGCAAATTACCCGGGACAGCGATATATAAATAGTCTTTCGCATAAGGTATCGTCTGCTCACTTCCTCCGAACCACATTAACAAATCATCCAAGAAAATCATACTGGGGATAATCGTCAAGGCTCCGATAATGAATGTCAAAATGAAAGCGTTTCCTAATACGTTATCTGCCAGATCATTCGCCTTACGGCCTAGATGAATGGAGACCCTTGTAGCGGCTCCCGCGCCGATCAACATTCCAAATAAAGAGTAGTATCGGGAAAGTCAAAGTCAATCCGGAGATAGCTAGCGCACCCACTCCTTGTCCGATAAATATACGATCTACTATATTATAAAGAGCATTAACCATGGTCCCGATAACGGCGGGAATTGCGTAATGTACCAACAAACGGCCTATATTCTCATTTTCCAGCCGCCATGTAATCTCATTTGACATATATAACTTATGATTTATGAATTATGATTGAGATCATCTCCGCCACACTTCCTACGATTCTCGTGCCCTCTTCCGCAGGGAACTGAATACGTAGGCTATCCGGAGCATTACAATAAACACTTATATAATCCTCGCTAACCGACGAGGGCTTAAAGCCATTCCGGATCAAGGCATTCCCAACCCAATAAGAAGTCATAAAATCCCCCGCAACCCCAATAAGCTTTGTTGGAGCTACCGTATTCAATTTCCCGGTATTCGGATCAAACACGATTCCTTCCTTACTGAAGAACGTCTCAAACGCTCCTCCCATAATCAGGTCTTCCGGCGTTCCGCAAGCCATCGGACGTTTTTTCTCTTGCAGCCACAGGCAATCCCCCAGCTGGATCGCCAAATCAAGATCATGCGTCGATAGCAGAATCGCTTTTTGTTGCTCTACCGCTAAAGTATGTAACAAGACCATAGTCTCTATCCGACTTGTCACATCTAAAAAGGCCGTCGGCTCATCCAACAATATGATGGGGCATTGCTGTGCCAGCGCTTTGGCGATCATGGCTTTCTGACGCTCGCCATCACTAAGTTCCGACACATAATTATAAGCCTTATGAGCGATACTGGCGGCAGCAAGCGATTCCTCGATAATCCTGCGATCTTCCAGCCTTAATTGTCCGAAAAAGCCGGTATAGGGATGCCTTCCTAAAGAGACTAACTCGTAAACCGTTATTCCACCGGCATTTGTCTTCTCTGTCAAGACAACTCCCACCAACCGTGAGAAATTACCTTGTGAATAAGAATTCAGCGGCTTCCCCATTAGCTCGATTTCTCCTCCCAGAGGAGGTTGAAAACCACATAATGTCCTCAATAAGGTAGACTTTCCCGCTCCATTTAATCCGAGAAGACAGGTCACTTCACCCGGATATAGATTCAGATCCAACGCATCATGCACGCACTTTTTCTGTCCGCCTTTCAATATATACCCAATACTTAAATCACTTGTCTTTATCACAGGGATCCGTTCCATAGCCACTAATTAAAATATTGAATATTTTTCCGGTTCACGATTACGTAAATAATAACAGGCGCCCCAAGCATAGGGGTAACGGCATTCAATGGCAGGATCGTATTATTGCCCGGTACTACCATCAGCATATTACATAGAAGAGCAACACAGGAACCTGTCAGCATTGTAACTGGCACCAATATCTTATGATTGGAAGAGCCTAACATCAACCGGGCGATATGTGGAACTGCTAATCCGACAAAGGAAATGGGGCCGCAAAAAGCAGTAGTTGTAGCCGTTAATATTCCCGTACACAAAAGAATCACGATCCGTGTTCGTTTGATCATTTCTCCCAATAATAAGGCATTCAAAGGCTTGATCAGCAAGATTGCTAATAACAGCCCGATTAACGCACAAGTTCCAAAGAATGGTAATTGTTCCAAGGATACACCGGAAAAATTACCAAGCCCCCACATCACGAACGCATGTACCCGGTCTGTAGATGAATAATAATTCAAGATAGAAATAACCGAAGAAGCTAGATAGCCAATCATGATTCCGATAATCAGAAGCATGACATTATTCTTCACTTTTGCCGAAAAATAGATAATCAGTCCCAGTATCACGCAAGCCCCCACAAAGGCCGCGAGGATTACCGCCATATATCCGCTGATCGGCCAATCCGTGAACTGCCCCAACGTACCACCGAAATAGAGCATGATAGCGGCTACTCCAAGATTAGCGCCATCACTAATGCCCAATATGGAAGGTCCCGCCAACGGATTCCGGAACAATGTCTGTAATAGCAACCCGCTGGTAGCCAAGGAAGCCCCCGCCAATAATGCGGTTATAGCCTGAGGCAAACGAGATTGCAACACAATATTCTGCCATGCAAGTCGCTCCGTTCCCTCTCCCAGCAATATATTCACCACACTTTCAACGGGTATCGAGACAGCGCCATAAACCAGTCCGCCGGCAAACAACAGCAACAGGAGAACTAACAAAAACGGATAAAAAATGAAGACTTGCTTTTTCATGCCTGCAAAGATAATGCTTTTGGAAAAATTTTTTATCTTAGCCCCTTAAACAACAGAACTGCTAATGTTATATACTATAATACTATGAGAAGAATCATCATATCACTCATACTGCTTGTAGGATTTTGCTCCGGCACATACCCGATATATTTCAAGCATATAGGCATGCAGGAAGGCCTGTCACAACTTTCCGTCATGGCCATCTACCAGGATAATTTGGGTAGAATGTGGTTCGGGACGGAAGAGGGAATCAGCATATACGACGGCGTACAGACCAAAGTATACAAACCATCCGAATTTCATCGCCAAAACGCC
>OKSR01000897.1_pt1 | contig 12120 bp, 8 predicted proteins | sample 1606491 | NCBI WGS metagenome assembly OKSR01 (sample SAMEA3879605, study PRJEB24766) | human gut metagenome | biome: human-associated habitat; feature: feces | place: USA | collected 1985/1987 | reverse complement strand
GGTCGATGAGCAGTGCGATGATGTAGGGGTTATCGGTGAGGTCGGTGATGGCGGTTGCTGCCAGATCGGGAACGTGCAGCATGGTCAGGCAGTTGCCGAACACTGCAGAGGTAGCGATCAGGATCAGCACGATGGACAGGGTGTTGACGCACTCGTCCAGAGCGTGCCACACGCCCTTCCAGTCCAGACCCTTATAGACGAACACGGAAACGAGCAGAGAGTAGATAACGGCGATAGCAGCGGACTCGGTAGCGGTAAACACACCGCCGACAACGCCGAACACCACGATGATAACAGCGGCCAGTGCCCAGATAGAAGTGCCCAACTGCTTGACAAAAGCCTTGATGCTGAACGGATCGCCCTTGGGGTAGTTGCGCTTGACCGAGATGATGTAGGAGCCGATCATCAGCACGATAGCCAGCAGAGCGCCGGGCAGGTAGCCGGCCAGGAACAGGCTGCCCACGGAGATACCACCGGCGGTGGTAGCGTAGATGACCATGTTATGGCTGGGAGGAACCAGCAGACCCTCGCAGGAGGAGGTGATGGTAACAGCGGTGGAGAAGTCTGCACCGTAGCCCTGATCCACCATCATGGGGATCATGATAGAGCCGATGGAGGCGGTATCGGCGGAAGCGGAACCGGAAATGCCGCCGAAGAAGTAGGAAGCCACGATGTTGACCATGGCCATGCCGCCGCGCATCCAGCCCACGCAGGCGTCAGCCAGTGCGATCAGCTTTTCAGAAATGCCGCCGGAGCCCATGAGCACGCCCATGGTGATGAAGAACGGCACAGCCATCAGGCTGAAGGAAGAGATACCCTTGACCATCAGGCGGCAGACGTCGGTCAGTGCCTGACCCTGCACCAGCATACACAGCACGCTGGACAGACCAACGGCGTATGCAATGGGGAAGCGCAGGAAGATCATAACAAAGAAGCTGACAAGAAGGACAATGATTGCCAGTGTCTGAACTGTCATATTACATTTCCTCCTTTACAAAAAAGCTCTTGATATGGTTATACAGAGACTCGATTTCAAAGATGATCATGGCAACACCGGCCAGCGGCACCGGGAAGTACATCCAGAAGCGGCTCAGCCAAGGCATGGAAACATAGAAGCCACGACCGCCCAGCGTGGTGGCGTAGTTCCAGCCGACCGCCATCATCACCACACCAAGAACCATCACAGCCACGTCGGACAGAATGTCCAGCGCCTTGACCACTTTCTTGGGCAGGTACATATCAAAGGCAGTCATGCGGATGTGTGCGCCGCGGCGGATGGCCAGTGCAGCGCTCAGCACAGCCATGTAACTCATGCAGGTCAGAACGACCTCCTCAGACCAGGAGGGGTCCGGGATAAAGGGGACGTAACGGCCAATGACCGACATCGTGGTAATGAGGATATCTGCAATCAGCAGGATCTTGCAGATGAACAGAACCACCTTGTAGGTAAAGTCGTACGCCGGTCTGATCTTATCCAGAGTGGTAAAGATTTTCGGCATAGAAATTCCTCCATATAAAAGCCCGGCGAAGCCTGCGGGCGTATTCCCGTGGGCCCCCGCCGGGCAATGTACTACTTAGATTGGATGGAAAGCCAGATTATGCCTTCATGTCCAGCAGCTTCTGGTACAGCTCAGCCTGATCAGAGGTGTTGTCCTTGATGACCTTAGCGCAAGCTTCCTGCCAGGGAGTCTTGTCGTCCACGTCCACAACGTTGCAGCCGGAGGAACGCAGCTCGTCCAGAACCTTGTTCTCAGCGGTCTCGGACAGATCAGCGTTGAACTTCTGGGTGTCGGCAGCAGCAGCCATAACGGCAGCCTGCTGGTTAGCGGTCAGCTTGCCCCATGCGTTGTCGGTGATGACAGCCTGCACAGCGCCCAGAGTGTGGCCGTCCAGGATCAGGTTGTTAGCGACTTCGGGGAAGGCGTTGGACTTGTAGTTTGCGATGGGCTGCTCAGCGCCATCCACAACGCCGGTCTGCAGTGCGCTGTACAGCTCGCCGAAAGCAACAACGGTGGGGTTAGCGCCCAGACCCTCGACCATGCCGTTCATAACGGGGTCGTTGGACACACGCAGCTTCATGCCCTTCAGGTCGCCGATCGCAGCAACGGGCTTGACGGTGAAGAAGTGACGGAAGCCCTCCTCGCCGTAGAACAGGCCGCGAACGGGCAGGCCCAGCTCCTGGGGCTCGTTCAGGAACTCAGGAGCCAGATCGCTGTTGGCAAAGTTCCAGAAGTGAGCACGGTTGTTGAAGGTGAAGGGGATGGACAGGAGCTTAGACTTGTTGCAGCCGTAGCTGGTCAGAGCGAAAGCAGAGATACGGCTGATATCAATGGAGGTAGAGCCGCCCAGAATAGCGTCCAGAACATCGTTCTCAGAGCCCAGAACACCGGAAGCCTGCACATCAACGACCACAGAACCGCCGCTCAGCTCCTCGACCTTCTCCTTGAAGTGAGAACCGGTCTGACCAACGATGGTATCCAGCGGGTTGACCTCGGCGTAGACCAGAGTCACCTTGGGATCGCTGGCAGCAGCTGCTGCATCACCGGCAGCAGCAGAAGCAGAAGCAGCAGTAGAGGTGGAAGCAGCGGTAGAGGTGGAATTGCTCTTGGAACCACCGCAGGCGGTCAGAGCAACAGCAGCAGTAGCTGCACCGGCAACGGCCATAAAGCTACGACGAGAGATCATTTTCATAGGAATCGTCCTCCTTAAATAATTGTGAAATTCTCCGGGCGCACAGGTGCCGGAGCTTTCGTTCATTGACTGTACACACTTTAGCAAATTTTCCGAAATGAAACAAGGGCTTTCAAAAAATGTCCTGTTTTTCGAAAGAATGTCAAGATTGTTTTTGCCATATTGCACAAGCGTTTTTCATTTCGTTTGTGCAACACTGCTGACCAGTTGGATACATTCCTGTATTCATAATGCAAAAATAACACCCCGACAAATGTCCATCCGGGCACTTCTCGGGGCGTTTTCTTCAGCTTTTTTGTATCCGGTCGATCAGTTCCTGCTGGGCAGAGAATTCATCGTACATGGGCTGCACCGCTGCGCGGAAGCGGGCTTTCTCGGCTTCGTCCAGCTCGGTAACGCAGATGCCCAGCTTGCGCATATTCTGCTCCGCGTCCGCTTCCCGCCGTGCCCAGAGCTCGCGTTCCTTCTGTGCGCTCTCCCGGGCGCAGACACGGATCACCTCCGGGAAGCTTTCGTCCAGCGCGGCAAGCTTTTCCATCACCGCCGGGCTGGCCAGCTGCACTTCCGGCACGCGGGTGTGCTCGTCCTTCAGGAAAAAGGGCGCTACCTCGTAGTGTCCCATCACCTCGTAGCTGGGCCAGTTGTTCTCTGCGCCGTCGATCTCGGCATTATGCAGGGCGGCATATACCTTGCTGTACACCACCTGCGCCGGCTTTGCCCCCAGTGCGGTGATCATGTCGCTCATCATGTCCGACTCCTGCACCCGGATGGTCAGCCCCTGCAAATCATCCAGCCCGGTCACCTTTTCCCGGGTGTAGAAGCTGCGCACACCGGCGTCGAACCACGAAAGTCCCACTAAGTCCATCCCGTCCAGCATGGCCAGAAACTCATCGCCGATGCTGCCGTCCAGCACACGCCACATCTGCTCGGCATCACTGTACAGGTAAGGCAGCTGCAGTACGCTAAGCTCCGGCTCGTACTCTGCCAGCTGGCTCAGGGACACGCGGGAAAAATCCACCCCGCCGAACTGCATCTGCTGGATGACGCTCTGCTCCGCGCCCAGCTCTGCCCCACTGTAAACCAGCACCTTCACCCGGCCATCCGTGTGCTGCGCCACAAGCTCGGCAAAGGCCTTTGCCGCCTTGCTGGTGGGGTAGTCCTCCGGCTGATTCTCCGCATAGCGCAGAATGAGCGGCTTTTCCTGCTGCGAAGAAGCAGACTGTGCCGTGCAGCCTGTGACTGCCAGTGCCGGTGCTGCCGTCAGCAGATGCAGCAGTTGACGGCGGGTCACAGCCGTGCCTCCCGGGCCGCCTTTGCCGCTTCCTTCCGGTACTGGGTGGGGGTCATGCCGGTGCGCTTTTTAAAGGCACGGGCAAAGTAACTGGCATCCTCGTAGCCCACCATGGAGGCCACCTCCGCTGCGGAGCGGAAGGGGTCGACCAGCAGCTCCTTGGCGGCATTGATGCGCAGCTCAGTCAAACAGTCCAGAAAATTCATCTTCTGGTACTTTTTGAACTGCGCCGAAAGATACGCCGGGCTGATGTGCAAGATCTCGCTCACGCTGTCCAGCGAGAGGTCGGACATATAGTTGTCTTCCATATACTTGCGCACATGATCCATCACCAGTGCGTTGCGGTCACTCTCCCCTTCCCCGGCGGGGTCGGTCTCCTGCTCCGGGGCGGTTTCCTGCTCCGGGGCTTCCGCAGCCAGCTCTGCCAGACGGCGTCCGGCTTCGATCTGCCGGATGGCGCGTCGGATGGCAGCTTCGGTCTCGTCCGGGTCCACCGGCTTCAGCAGATAGTCGCAGGCACCCAGATGCACCGCTTCGTGGGCATACTGGAACAGGCTGTATGCCGTGATAAAGATCACCTTGCACTCCGGGCGCTGCTCCAGCACCGCGCGGGCGGCATCCAAGCCGTTCATTCCCGGCATCTCGATGTCCATCAAAATCAGGTCTGCACCCCAGAGCACGGCGGTATCGGCGGCTTTGCGTCCGTTTTCCGCCATTTCCACTGTTACCTCATGCTCGAACCGGCGCATGACGATATCCGCCAGCGCTTCCCGTTCCATCTTCTCATCATCCGCGATCAACAGACGAATCATTCCTCAAATTCCTCCTCATTCTCCACCAGCGGCAGATACAGGATCACCGCAGTCCCCCGCCCCGGCCGGGAGCGCACCACCACCCGGCAGCGGGCATCCAGCAGCCGCAAGCGGGCAGCCACATTATAAATACCGATATGTTCCCAGCGGGGTGCGGGCTGTTCCAGTGCCGTGCGCAGCTGCTGCAGCTGCTCCGGCTCAATGCCTACGCCGTTGTCCAGCACCCGGATGCACAGCAGACCTTTTCCCCGCAGGGGGATCATGCGGATGCGCACCACGCCGCCCTCTTCCTTGGGGCAGATGCCGTGCTTGAAGGCGTTTTCCACGATGGGCTGCAAGATAAAGGACGGCACCATAGTCTCGGTCAGGTCCAGCGAATCCGAGAACGCCCACTGCATCTGCACCCGGTCGCCAAAGCGCACATGGTAGATGGAGTAGTATTCGTCCACAATGCGCACCTCCCGGGAGAGGGGCACCTGTTCATCATTGCTCATCAGGCTGTAACGCAGCAGATGGGAAAGCGCCATAATGAGTGCCTGTGTGCGGTAGGCGGACTCTGTGCCCGCCATCTGCTGGATGACGTTCAGGGTGTTGAACAGAAAATGCGGGTCGATCTGGCTGCGCAGCTGCTGTAACCGGCTGCGCTCCATGCGGTTCTGCAATTCCAGTGCTTCGGTCTTTTGGCGGTGCAGCTCCCGCTCGATCTCGTTTTTCTCCTGTAAGGTACTCACCTGCTGCGCCATGGAGTGCTTCATGCGGTTGAAAGACTCCGCCAGCTGCCCGATCTCCGGCTGCTTAGGCAGCGGGATGTCCGGGGTGTCGAACTGGCTGCGGCTGATGGCACGGGAAGCTACGATCATCTGGGAGACTGGGGTCAGCAGCCGCATGACCATCAGACCGGAAGCGCAGCCCAGTGCCACGCACAGCGCCACCACCACGATCTGCATCAGGGCGATTCGCTCACCCAGCTCCGAGATCTCGGTATAAGTAGTCTGGGCGTCCAGAATCGAGGCTTTCAGCAGCTGCATGGTGTACTGGCTCAGATACCCGCCGCAGACCGAGACCTTGTTATAGTACAGCTGGGACGCCTTTGCATCCTGCCTGCTGGAAAGGTAGCCCTCCAGTTCCTCCAGCAGGGCGCTGTAGCTGCCGTAGGTGGTCTCCACTGCGCCGTAAAGCACCCACTGCTCATCGCTGACGTTCTGCAAGCCGTCCATATTGAATCGGATGCGCCACAGCCATGCGTTGCTGGTGGAGCAGGCTGCCCGGAGCTTTTCCAGCATTTCCTCGGTCTCGCCGTTCTCCCAGCGGTACGCTTCCAGAATGCTGATGGAACTTTCCACACCGCCCTGAAACCGGCTGATGGCGTTAAAGTTGCCCATCTGGTCGTCCTGCACCTGCTGCACCGCCCGTGCCTGATAGCCGTTCAGGGCAAGCTGCAACGCAAAGGCCGCAAAAAAAGCCGCCAGACACAGCACCATGCGCTGCTTGAGCGTAACGCTGCGCTTCCAATTGCGCTTTTCCATGCAAAGCTTCCCCCTTTTTTCGTTGGATAATATCCGTTAGATAATAACTTATTTTACCACGCTTTGCGGGCGGTTTGCAAGCCGGATGCACCGCCGCCGGTGCATCTTTTGCTTGCTTCTTGCTGATAAATGTGGTACTATGCCCAAAAAGGAGGGTAACTTTATGACCCAGAATGTTTGCGTTTCCGTTCAGATGGACGAAAAAAGCTTTCACGATTTTGCATCTTTCGACCTGCTGCGCCACAACAAGGGCTGGCAGCGCCCGGCGGTGTTCACTGCCATTCTGCTGGTGTGCGCCGGGATCTGCCTGAGCCAGATCGGCAAGCGGGAGGGTGCCGGGCTGCTGACCGCCGTGCTGACCATCGTAGCCATCGGCCTGCCCGCCGTATACTTCGGCACCTTTTTTTCGAACCTCTCCAAGCAGATCAAAAAGCTGGGTCTGCCCCGCCCCTTCTACCGGTTGGAGCTGGACGCCGCCGGGCTTTCGGTCTGGATGGCCGGTGAGCAGAACAAGGCTGAGCCCACCAACCGCTACACTTGGAACACCGTGTACTGCGCCTACCGCACCAAAGAGGCGGTGTACATCTACGTCCAGAAGAATCAGGCCTATCTGCTGAACGAGAGCATGGATGCCGCATGGAGCCTGCTGGGCAGTGCCCTGCCCGCCGCCAGCCTGCACGACTGCCGGAAGTAAGGAAGATTTTTTATAATTTGCAGAACAGCCAAGCCGACAGGCTTGGCTGTTCTGCTTTTTTTCACGCAGGGACAAAACAAAAACCCACGCTGCGGCAAAGCAAAAGCGCAGCGTGGGTACGGAAATAGCGTTATAACATTTTAGCGGGCCAGAGTGTACTTGTGCAGGGTCTTGCGCACTGCGCCGTTACCGGCGTACAGCTCCTTGACCATGCCCTCGATCTTTTCGCCCAGACCAACGGCGTACAGATCCACACCGAACACATCGGCACGGCTGTACAGAGCCTTCAGGCAGCTGAAGTCCTGCTCGCCTTCCTTGACCTGCAAGGGGCTGACGATGGCCTGCAGTTCAGCCAGCAGCGGATCGGGAGAGATCTCGAAGGGCTGGCCGTTGTCGTCGATGCCCTTCAGGTAGCGGGCATAACCTGCCAGCACCAGGGGAATCAGCACCAGGTTGGACTTGTCCAGACCGCGTGCCTGATATGCCTTGATGGTCTCGCCGAAGCGGATGGCCAGCTTCTGAGAGGTATCGGTAGCGATACGCTGAGGAGCATCGGGCATGAAGGGGTTGGGCAGGCGGCGGTTGATGACAGCACCGATGAACTCGTAGGGGTTCAGGACACCGGGATCAACGACCACGGGCATTGCCTCGATATAACCGATCTTCTGGATGAAGGGACGCAGATCCTCGTCGGCCATCTCGGCGCTGATGAGGGTGTAACCCAGCATGCAGCCGTAGATGGACATTGCGGTGTGCAGGGGGTTCAGGCAGGTGCACACCTTCATCTTCTCGATCTTGTCAACGGTCTCGCGGTCGCAGTACAGCACACCGCCCAGCTCCAGCGGAGGACGGCCGTTGGTGTAGTGATCCTCGATGCACAGGTACTGGGTCTCCTCTGCGTTGACAAAGGGAGCAGTAAAGGTGTGCTTCTCGGTCACGATGGTGTAGTTGTCCTCAAAGCCGTCCTTGGCCAGCATCTCCTGGACCTTTGCGTCGGGACGGGGAGTGATCTTGTCGATCATGCTCCAGGGGAAGGTGATCTTGGTCTCGTCCTGAACGTATGCCAGGAACTCAGCGGGAACCAGACCCTGCTCAACCCACTTGGAAGCATAGGCGTGGACAGCGCTCTTGACCTTGTCGCCGTTGTGAGAGCAGTTATCCATGCTCTGAACGGTCAGGGGCAGCTTGCCGGCCTTGAAGCGCTCGTACAGCAGAGCGGTGACCTTGCCCATGGCCAGAACGGGGGTCAGGCCGCGCTCCAGGTCAGCAGGAGCAACGCCGTAGCCCTTCTCGGTGATGGTGAAGGAGATCATCTGCAGGCTGGGGTTCTGGAAGATCTCGACCAGACGAGCCCAATCCTCGCCGAAGGAGTAATCCGCCTTCAGGCTCTCAGTCACGGAAGCGATGACCTTCTTCTCGATGTCGCCGGTGGACTTCAGGCAGACCAGCAGGCTCAGGTTGTCGTAGGGCTGGTAAGCCTTGTCGATGATCTCGTAGTCAAAGCTCTCAGCAACAATGACACCGCGGTCATACTTGCCGCTGTTCAGGGCCTCGTTCAGGATGGCAGCGGGGAAGGCACGGAAGATATTGCCTGCGCCGAAGTGCACCCAGGTGGGCTCTGCGTGGGTCTTGGCCTTGACAGCCTCCACGTCAAACTTGGGCAGCTCGTAGCCCTTTTCTGCCCACTCGGCGGACAGATTGCCGTTCTTGATATCAGACAGCTTCATAATAGTACTCAGCCTTTCTTTTTCTCTTCATCCAGACGGTCCAGCAGGTCCCAGACACCCAGCATGTACTGGATACCCAGAGCACGGTCATACTTGCCGTAACCGGGGCGGCAGTTGCCGGGGCCTTCCTCCCACAGCTGACGGCCGTGGTCGGGGCGGATATAGCCCTCGTAGCCGCAGTCATGGTAGGCGCGCAGGATCTCGATGATGCCGGTCTCGCCGCAGCAGTCGCGGTGGGCAGCCTCGGAGAAGTCGCCGTTGGGGAAGTGATGGATGTTGCGGATGTGTGCGAATGCGATGCGGTCGCAGTGCTTGCGGACGATCTCAGCCACATTGTTGTTGGGGTTGGCGTTCAGGCTGCCGGAGCAGAGGGTCAGGCAGTTGTACTCGTCGTCCACCATGCTCAGGAAGCGGTCGATGCTCTCAGCATCCACCAGCAGGCGGGGCAGGCCGAAGATATCCCAAGGGGGATCGTCCATGTGGATGGCCATCTTGATGTCGCACTCGCGGCAGGTGGGCATCAGGGCTTCGAGGAAGTACTTCAGGTTCTCCCAGAGCTTTTCCTTGGTGACAGGGGCGTAGGCCTTGAACAGCTCGTCCAGCTTTGCCATGCGCTCCGGCTCCCAGCCGGGGAAGGTCATGTTATACTTCTCGGTGAAGGACATGATATACTCAGCCATGGCCTTGTAATCGCCCTTGATCTTGTCCTTCTCGTAGAACAGTGCGGTAGAACCGTCGCCTACCGGGTGGAACAGGTCGGTGCGGGTCCAGTCGAAGATGGGCATGAAGTTGTAGCAGATGACCTTGACACCGAACTTGGACAGGTTGCGGATGCACTGCTTGTAGTTCTCGATGTACTGATCGCGGGTGGGCAGGCCGATCTTGATGTCGTCGTGGACGTTGACAGACTCGACAACGTCCATGTCGAAGCCGTAAGCGTGGATCTGGTCTGCGACCTTCTGGATCTCGTCGATCTCCCAGATCTCGCCGGGCATCTTGTTGTGCAGCGCCCAGACGATGCTGGTCACGCCGGGGATCTGCTTGATGTCGCTGAGGGTGACGGGGTCGTTGCCCTCGCCATACCAGCGCCAACCCATTTTCATAGGCATAGAGAAGTTCCTCCTGTCGTTATTTATCATGTGGCACGCGCAGAACGCCTGCACGCTCTTCTTGCTTATATTCTAATATATCAGTTGTAAAATAGCAATACGCGCAATGCCAATTTTTTGTGTTTATTCTTGTATACTTTACACAAAAACGGCAAAATGCCAGTTTTTTAACAAGGTTTTTGGGCAGTGTGCTGCTTTTCTTCCATAGATTCCCTGCTCTGCCGCTGGGCTGCCTAAGCAATAGCTTGTAACCACAAGCGTGTATAACTCTGACCCAACCACTCAAAACAACCTACTCCGGTTGACAATTCCTATAAAAACCTTTATATTCAAAACATTCAGCGCCCGCGAAAACTGCCGGGCGCACTCATCCGCTTCTATCCAAACTTCTATATATAAAGGAGGATCCGCTATGGTTTCACCTGACAAGTACATCGCCGGGCGTTCCGCTGCCGATTGGATCGCGGCATATCCCGTGGTCTCCGACCTCTGCGCCCTGAAGGAGACTGCATGGGTAAACCCGGACAAGCTGCCCTTTGCACAGGCTGCGGCTGCCTGCCCGCTGACCCTTTCCGACATTGAGGACGCCGCCGCACGGCTGGAGCGGTTTGCGCCCTATCTTGCCGCCGTCTTTCCAGAAACTGCTGCGACCGGCGGCATCATTGAATCCCCTGTCCGACCCATCCCCCGGATGCAAAAGGTGCTGGAAGAGCGCAGCGGCACCCCCATCGCCGGACAGATATGGGTCAAGCTGGACAGCCACCTGCCTATTTCCGGTTCCATCAAAGCCCGTGGCGGCATTTACGAGGTGCTGAAAACCGCCGAGGACATTGCCCTGCACAGCGGAATGCTGCACCTGACCGACAACTACGCCGTTCTGGCAGAGGAGCACTTCCGCAAGCTGTTCTCGCAGTATTCCATTGCGGTGGGTTCCACCGGAAATCTGGGGCTTTCCATCGGCATCATGAGCGCAAAGCTGGGGTTTCAGGTCACCGTGCATATGTCCGCTGACGCGCGGCAGTGGAAAAAAGACCTGCTCCGCAGCCGGGGCGTCAAGGTGGTGGAATACGCCTCCGATTACAGCATCGCCGTGACCGAGGGGCGCAAGCTGGCGGCGGGCGACCCCTACTGCCACTTTGTGGATGACGAAAACTCCAAGACACTCTTTCTTGGCTATGCCGTAGCCGCCCTGCGGCTGAAAAAGCAGCTGGACGCGCAGGGCGTCACCGTGGATGCAGAACATCCCCTCTTTGCCTATCTGCCCTGCGGCGTGGGCGGCGGCCCCGGCGGCGTGGCCTTTGGCCTGAAGATGCTGTTCGGCGATGCCGCACACTGCTTTTTTGCCGAGCCCACCCACTCCCCCTGCATGATGCTGGGCATGGCTACCGGCGAAAACAGCAGCGTCTGTGTGCAGGACTTTGGCATCGACAACCGCACCGCCGCCGATGGTCTTGCCGTGGGGCGCGCTTCCGGCTTTGTGGGCGGGCTGATGCGCCCCTTTATGAGCGGCTGCTACACCCTGCAGGACGAGCGGATGTACACCCTTCTGGCGCAGCTGGCAGACGCCGAAAATCTTTACCTTGAGCCCAGCGCTCTGGCGGGAATGTATGGCCCGGTGCTCACCCAGCCCGGGCAGCTGCTTGGCGCTTACACCGAAGCTGCCCTGCCCGCCGGTACGCTGGCAAACGCCACCCATCTGGTCTGGGCCACCGGCGGGAATATGGTCCCCCGGGAAGAAATGCAGCGCTACTACGCAAAAGGCAAGGCGCTGGCACAGAAATAAACAAAAGCCGCCTTTCGTGCCAAACAGCACAAAAAGCGGCTTTTTATCGTCTTATTTCAAGAGCAAGGAGCCTTGCGGAAGCTTATTCCGGCAGGTCCTCTTCGTTCTCCAGGCTGTGCCAGACGTTCTGGACGTCATCGTTATCCTCCAGAGAATCCAGCAGCTTGCCCATCAGCTTCAGCTGATCGGGGTCGGTCAGGCGGGTGGTGGTCATGGGCACCATGGCCAGATCGTCGGACAGGATCTCGTAGCCCTTCTCTTCCAGAGCTTTGACCACGGCAGAGTAGTTCTCGGGATCGGTGGTGACCTCGGCAGCGTCCTCGCTGGCATCAAAGTCCTCGGCACCGGCATCCAGAGCGTCCATCATGGCCTCGTCGGCGTCCTTATCCTCCAGAGAGATGTCAATGACGCCCTTCTGGTTGAACAGGAAGGCCACGCAGCCCATAGCGCCCAGATTGCCGCCGTTCTTATCGAAGTAGTGGCGCAG
>OKSR01000893.1_pt1 | contig 12180 bp, 10 predicted proteins | sample 1606491 | NCBI WGS metagenome assembly OKSR01 (sample SAMEA3879605, study PRJEB24766) | human gut metagenome | biome: human-associated habitat; feature: feces | place: USA | collected 1985/1987 | reverse complement strand
CATTTCCACAGTTGTCCATAACAACCGGGATTCTACGGTCTCTCTTTTTCCCGGTATCCACGGAAAAACGAATTTTCATCTTCCCTTTATCGCCGGAAAACGGATTTTCATAACGAACCTTGGCAATTCCTTTCGTCACCGGAAGCAAATGGCTTCTGTTTTCTACCGACAGCGTAATGGCTGCCCTCGCCGGCTTATCAATGGCATCTTTTTCTGCCAGCGGATTTTTTGAATCGACTGACACGCTGACTCTCTTTCGCAGAACGAGCAGAAAAAGAAACATGCAGACCGGTATCGTCACCATCAATCCCATCAGTGCCATCGCACCAAATTCCAAGTACATGATGGAAATGAAAACACTCACAAAGAAAAGGAGAATGTATAGGATAGTTCCTAATGTCATAATTTCCTCCTTCCGAATCGTATCACTTGTTACTTATAATTTAGGGACCTGAATCTTCCCTACAATTTCCTCAACGACATCTTCTTCTGTCGTGTGGCTCATACGCGCCTTACCGTTTAACAAAAGACGATGGGCAAGCACTGCTTTGGAAACGCGTTTGATATCCTCCGGCAAAACGAAGGTACGTCCCTGAACGAACGCATGCGCCTTTGACATATCCATAAGAGCAAGCGTTCCACGTGGACTCACACCGAGCGTAATCATGGAATGATTTCTCGTTGCATCCACAATTTTCGATAAATAAGTAAGCACTTTATCATCGACATAAATCTGTTTTACCTGATCCTGCATTTCAAGCAGTTCCCGTTTTGAAATAATTTCCTGGATAAAATCGAGTGGGTTAATGTCCTGACGCTCTTTAATCAGACGAACTTCTTCTTCCATCGTCGGATATCCCATCGAAATACGAATCATAAAACGGTCAAGCTGGGATTCCGGCAGCATCTGTGTTCCGGCAGAACCAACCGGGTTCTGTGTTGCCACTACAATAAACGGATTTGGCAGCTGGCGTGTCACACCATCGACCGTTACCTGTCCCTCTTCCATGACCTCCAAAAGAGCAGACTGTGTTTTCGTTGAGGTACGGTTAATCTCATCCGCAAGCAGAAGATTACACAAAATCGCACCCGGCTTGTACTGAAACTCACCATCGGCACCAATCATATTAAAACCGACTACATCACTCGGAAGTACGTCCGGTGTAAACTGCAAACGGCGCTCTGTCAATTCCATCGCACGGGAAAAAGCAACCGCCAGTGTTGTTTTACCAACACCCGGAACATCCTCTACGAGAATATGTCCCTTGGCTAACATCGCTGTCATCACGAGTTCAATTGCTTCGTCCTTACCACGAATTACTTTACCAACCTCATTCAGAATCTCTTGTACTTTATCGTTCACTTATGATTCTCCTTTCTCACTCATCGGATAATAGCAGAAAACGCCGGATACCCTCGGCGTTCCCTCTTCTATCGTCTTTCTTATGAAACTTTCATTTTAAATTTCCTTACGGCACGTTCATCTTCCGCATCTATTTTTTCCATATGACCGCCAAGCCCACGGATTTTTTCTGCAAAATTTTCATACCCACGCTCAATATATTGAATATCGTCCACATAAGTATATCCTTCTGCAACAAGTCCTGCCATCACAAGTGCTGCACCCGCACGCAAATCCGGTGCACTCACACGCGCTCCGGTAAATCCTTCCACACCGGTTACAAAAGCGGCATTTCCCTCTACGGAAATATTCGCTCCCATACGGCGCAGTTCGCTGATATACTTAAACCGCGTCTCAAAAATTGTCTCTGTGACAATACTGGTTCCCTCAGACAGAGCAAGCAGCGTTGTAATCTGTGGCTGCATATCCGTCGGGAATCCCGGATACGGCATCGTCTTAACATTTGCATAGGACAAACGATGGTCAGCATAGACACGAACACAGTCATCAAACTCTTCAACAATTGCACCAATCTCAACTAATTTTGCAGTAATTGCTTCCAAATGCTTCGGAATGACGTTTTTAATCATCACATCACCGCCGGTTGCCGCTACAGCAAGCATATATGTTCCGGCTTCAATTTGATCCGGAATAATCGAATACTCCGCTCCATGCAATGCTTCTACCCCACGGATTCGGATAGCATCGGTTCCGGCACCTTTGATGTTTGCTCCCATACTATTTAAGAAGTTTGCCACATCAACGATATGTGGTTCTTTCGCCGGATTCTCAATAATTGTCTTTCCTTCTGCCATACATGCCGCCATCATAATATTAATGGTCGCACCGACACTCGGACAATCAAGGTAAATATGCGTACCAACAAGATTTTCCGCCTGAGCGTCAATTTTACCATGGTGGATACTTACCTTAGCACCAAGCTGCTCAAAGCCCTTAATATGCTGGTCAATCGGGCGGCTCCCAATCTGGCATCCTCCCGGCAGCGCAACTAAAGCTTTTTTATATTTTCCAAGCAAAGCTCCTACTAAATAGTAAGAACCGCGAATTTTACGAATTGCATCCTCATCAATACTTACATCATTAATACAGGCACCATTAATACGAACCGTATGAGAATCTATACGCTCCACAATCGCACCTATACTTTCTATTGCATCCAACAAAACCCGGACGTCATCAACGTCCGGTAAATTATCAATTGTAACTGGCTCATCCGCCATAATAGCCGCCACGATAATACCCAGCGCTGCATTTTTCGCACCGCCAATGGTAACTTCCCCTGAAAGTGGCGTTCCACCTTTTATAATGTACTGTTTCATCGCAACCTCCACTGATTGAAACATTTTATTCTACTAGTATAACACACTTTTGACATTTGTAAAACAGAAAATCATTTTTTTACGGAATAGCCAAATTTCCCAATTTTCTCACCAAGGACAAAATACTCGCCATGGGAATATGTCACAAGTCCGGTCTGATTGAGTTCAAATTTTCCGTTTTCGTTCATGTATTTCTCACTAATCATGACATCTTCTATTTTTGCCAAAAACATATTGTGACTGCCAAGCGGAATTTCTTTCTGCACACGGCACTCTAAATTCACCGGGCTTTCGGCAATAATCGGTGCATAAGTAAGTTTTTCACCGGGCATTGCCGTCAAGTTCATCTCTTTGAACTTATCCACATCCCGTCCGGACTTCACACCGCACCAGTCGGTCGCATAAGTAAGTTCCTTTGTCGTAAGATTTATTACAAACTCACCGGTCTCCCGAATCATCGAATAGGAATATCTCTCCGGGCGCACCGAAATCGACACCATCGCAGGGTCGGAGCAGATTGTGCCCGCCCACGCAATCGTAATAATATTTTTCTCTCCATTTTTATTGCCGCAGCTCACCATCACCGCCGGCACCGGGTAAAGCATGTTGCCCGGTTTCCACACTTGTTTTTTTTCGTTCATAATGGTGCCTCCTCAATGTATCGCCCCCTCGCCTTCGCTCGGCGGCACGTCGTCGGCGCCGATTTTAATTATGGACTTCGTCCATAACGGCGCCTCCTCACATACGCACTTTATATACGAGTTTTTCTGCCAAATCCGGATAGATATCTAAAAAGCAGTCCATCTCGTCAAATGGTCCGGCTAACATGACAACGACTTTTTCGTCCTCCTGCTCCATCACTGCCTTTAGTTTTTCTACAGATTCTTTCGTCAATTCAGCGGCATCTGTGACTAACATACAGCCACCGGCAATCTTACCTGCCTGTTCCGACAAATCAATCTGATTTAATTTTTCAGCCGTAATTTTCACAATGCTCCGCACGGAAACATAGCCTACTTTGTTCAGTTCTTTCGCCACACGCTTTGCGACCGCAAGTACAATGCGCTCCTCGCCGCCGGCAAACACAAAATGAGGCATCTTATCCCCATATCGGACGTGATTCATCGCACTTTTCAGCGTGCGGTATAAAATTCCATGGTCGGAAATATCTTCTTCTTTTTCCTCAAGCAGTTCTTCTACATTATCCGGTTTTTGAAGTGGCTTTTCTTTCTTCTTTCGTTTTGCCACAACTTTAACTTCACCCACAGATTCTATTAAAGGAGCATCCGGATCCAGGACTTCCTCTTCCTCCTCCGATTCAGTCTCCGGTTCCCGCACAATTTCCCCATAAGACTCCGAAGCCTCATCCACATCTTCATTTTCCTGCGGCTCTTCTTCTATTTCTTCGGTTTGCGAAGACTCATATTCTTCTCTTCGCTCCGGCATTTCCTTTTCAATCGTCTCTTCCAGTTCCTCCGGTTCTGCAACCGCCGGGTTTTCACAATGCTCCAATAACTGCATTGCACGGTCCACGATTTTACCCTCGCCAAACCAAAGTTTCAAATCTTTGCATTCCTGAATACATTTGTCAACCTGCCCGGTCTTTTCATACAGACAAGCAAGTCGAAAGCCCCACTCTTCGGTATATTCTTCCTTCTTTAATTCCTCCAGAATCTGAATCAGACGCTCCGGCGGCTCTCCCTCTGCTTTTGCCAAAAGATAACGGAGTTCAAAAGTATCTAACGTAATCGGACCTGCCACTTCATAGGCAAAATACAGTTCTCTCGCTTCTTCCATGTCCCCCATGCGAATTGTCAAACGCAGCAGACGATTTAACATATAACGGGAATGGGTACGGTGGTAAATATGATAAAAAATTTCTTTCTTTTTATCCATCCGCTCTGCCTTCTCATACAATTCGGCATAACGGTACAAATCGTCTAATGAGCCAACTTCTTCTAAAGGAATCGCATCAATTAGTTCGAGTGCTTTTGTGTATTTATTGTCATCAATCAACTGGCGTATTGCCTTGCACTGACGCACATTCTCTCGTTTTCTACTCATTTTTATGCTCCTTGTAAATCTAACACAAAACGTCTGGTCTGCTCTACTTCTTCCGGCAAATCCATACCTGCTTTTTCAAAGCGGTGCAGTACCTGATTAATCTCTTTTTCCCGTTTTCCTTTTTCGATCATATAACGGCGTGCCGCATCCCGATACGCATTCTGTGCAAGCAGCCCCTCCGCAATCTGCGGAGCCAGCGGACAATAGGTAAATAGAATTTCACGCGCCACACGATTCAGTTTCATGGCGCCGGTCGCCTCACGCAGCACCCAGTCTGCATAATCTTTTGCAAACACATCCTTGTGACGGTTTCCGCACTGTGTAAGCTGCGCCTTTACTTTTTCACGTTTTTCCGGTGATAAGTCATTGTTCTTTTTGAAGAACTGCAAATAATCCGTATACTCTGCGGTAAGCGATGGATAACGGTAATTGTTCCACTGCGCTCCCATTTCCGTACGGCATTTTTCCCAACGGAAATAAGCAAGCATTTTCAAAAGCTCTGCCTCTAAATTCTGCTCCATAAATGATGGCAGAAGAATTCTTCCGTGTGTCTCTTTTTTACGTCCTTCAATATCCTGCCACATCAAACCTTTGCGCCCATATACCGGGAATATGATAAATTCCGGCGTGTAACGCCCCGTCACGGTAAAACGATTAAGTCCAACTTCTTCATATGCCACCATACGCTCGCGGTAGAAAATGGAATAATCAATTTTTTCCACGCGATTTACAATTTTATTAATAATAGCAGACGTTACTACTGCACTTTCCAATTTTGTGTAAATGCCCTCTGAACACATAACCGGTACAAATGTAGAAATATTTCCACTCAGAATACGGTCGGCATAACTAAGCAGATTTTCCACTTCAAAATGAAGACGTTTGTCCGCGTCGTGAAACGCATCATCGCCCTCGGTTTTTGTCAGTTTTTTCTCATGCACCTGCTTGCGGATTGTCTCTTCATAATCCGTATCAAACTCATCTTTCGATGGATTTTTTCTTCCCTCATAAATTTCACGCAGCCACTCGCTCATTGTATAAACGCGGCAGGTAGTTTCTTCTTCTCTCGAATCCGGCAGTGTCAAAAGAGTGCGGAGTTCTTCCTCCGTCAAAAGTTCTTCGCTGACATAGCCATATCGCAAAAACAATTTAACTGCAAGCGGTGGATTTGCATCCTGAAAACTTTTTTTGCAGGCACGCTCATAAATCTCAAAGAAATATTTCACTAATTCTTTGCGAAGCGCCGTTGCCTCCGGCGTTCTTGCAAACTTGTCCACACACGCCAAAAATGCTTCAACAGCCGCTGCAAATTTTTCAGCCGTCTCATCGGAAACTTCTGCGTAATCGAGAATCTGCTGTACCGAATGGTCTAACACTTTTAAATCTTCCTGGTCAAACGCATCCAAACTTCCGGTATCGTCTGACAACAATGCAAAATAGGTTTCTTCCATGCGCTGTCTGTCAAGATGAAGATTTACACCGGCGTACTCCAACAACAAAGTTTCAGTATTATTAATCTGCTCCAAAATATGGTCAAGCATAACGCTTAATTCGCTGTCATTTTGTCCGGAGCGTCTTACGCCAAGCGCCATACGCCCTACCAGCGAAAACAGATTTTTTTCATCCATAATCATAATGCGGAAATATCGTGTCAGCCAATCGCTGTAGTAACGGCATCCCGCTACTAACTGCGGAAGCACCGCACACTGTTCCTCAAACTGTTTCTGCGCCACATAAGCACTGGCGCCATAATAATTTTTCTGTGCTTCAATTGGAATTTTACTGCACTGAATAAAATACGTGATTTTTTCCGACAACGAATAATTCTCCATCCGCTGGTTTAAAAGACGTTCCATCGCCGCAATTTTTTCTGCCGTCAGACCCGCACCTTCCGCAAGTTTTTGATAACGTGAATAGGTCTGATGCACAAACTCAGCCACCTTCTCCGTCTCAGTTTTCAATTTTCCAAGCACACGGAACACATCATGATAAAAGAAATTCAGCGAAGTCACTAAAAGTCCCCGGTACTGTGGCTTCTGCTCCAGCAAAAGAGCTGCCTGCTTTTCATTTTCCATCGGCAACCCAAACAAAACCAAATCATCAAGTGCAACATAAGTAAAGGAATGTTCCTTTTTCCAAACATCGCACATTCCCAAAAAATTTCCTGAGCCGATTGTCATCCGGACGCCCTCGCCCTGTACAATCACTCGTCCCTTAAGTATTAATGCCGTCGACTGCAACGGCTGTCCCTTTTCAAATATAACCGTTCCTTTTGTAATGGAACTGTTTCCATTCAAGATCAAACTCTCTGCCATATGTAACAACTCCTCGCAAAAAAGCTGCATAATATAAAATCCGTGCATCCCATGTCGAATCAAAATCAGAAGACGTTACCAAAGCAGTTAGCTAGGCTCAGGCACCCTCGCGTCACACAGGAAGGATTGCTTAGTGCTGCTTCATTCCTGACCTGACACGGTTCACAAGTTCCTGTTGCGCAAGACCCAAGTGTCAACGCCACTTACTTTGGGCAGCTCTCCGTCAAAAGACCCTCGATGGGACAACACCCCTGCTATAGCGGATTGCAGGTACAGGGCACCGCTATCTCCCCGGCTGCACGGAAATTTGAAACGGTCTGCCTCCCAATAGGGGAAACAAATCCGTTATAAACAATATCATAACAATTATATCTGTTTTTTCACGGTATGTCAAATACCATTACGCTTTTTTCTTTTTTCGCAGTTCTCTGAAAAAACTCGTCATCAATCCACTGCATTCCTCCGCAAGTACACCTTTTGTTACCTCCACCTGATGGTTCAATCCATCCTGCTGCAAAAGATTCAAAACGGAGCCTGCACATCCGGCTTTTGGATTCATGCTGCCAATCACCACGCGCGGAATCCGTGCCTGCACAATCGCTCCGGCACACATCGGACACGGCTCTAATGTAACATACATCGTACAGTCTTCAAGCCGCCAGTCGCCAAGCACCTTACTCGCTTTATTAATGGCTAGAATTTCCGCATGAGCAAGCGTATTTTTCTTCATATTTCTTTTATTATATCCTCTGGCAATGATTTTATCCTCATGCACAATCACACAGCCAATCGGCGTTTCCAGTTTGTCATACGCCTTTTTCGCCTGTTTCACTGCCTGTTTCATAAACGACTCATCGCTTGTCATCGTGATTCCTCCTGATCCCGGCAAAGTTTCCTCTAACACTGGCAGCCGCACATCGCACCGCCGCATTTTCTAAGTGCAGTCATGCGCCTGCACTGCTCCCCTGCCTGACATTCATAAAAGCACGGCAATTGTCCTGCCCAGTAAGCGCCATTTCTGCCAATTCCGATTCCTGCCACAGCATCCGCGTGGGCAATTGTCTCATCGTCCGGCAAAAACAAGTTACAGACGGTAGTTCCGTTTTTATCAAAAGTGACCCATCCGCAGGAGAAACACTGCCACTCTCTGCCTGTGCAGTAAACGGCACATACCGGACATTCCTCCGGTAAATCCTGTGTGTCCAAAAAAATCGTCAGCGTTAATACCTGTTTTCTCCGCTCTGCTTTTACATAACCGGCTGTCACAGAGCAATCCGGATTTTCTTCCCGTTTTCTCACATAAAACACTTTCCGCATATAGTCCGACATAATCACTGCCTCCCAGTCATTTTTTACACTATATGCTTGTTTCATTATGCGTATTACTTTTCGTTTCCGACTGCTAACACACTGTCGTAGCACGCCTTTTTCTTGTGACTTTCATCGAACAAAAGCGGGTAACTGTCTTCACCTTTAAAGGATGTCAGCCACGTTACATCATCCGAAAGCCCCCAGAATGTAACGCTCGTCACATTCGCCTTTCCTTCGCGGTCCGCTTTCACAATCATCTCAAAAAATTCTTTATAACGGTCTGCCAGTTTCTTCAAACCTTCCTCCGAATCATCGGTATTATGCATATCCACTTCGGTAAATTGAATCTCCAAGTCACCAATCTCACTGTACTTTTGCATCGCATCAGAAATCATGCCGGTATCCGGATAATTCATATCCCAGTGACTCTGGAATCCCACACCGTCAATCAATTTCTTGTCATACAATTTTTTCACAACTTCTGCAATGGTACTTACTTTGCTTGGCATATACTCATTGTAGTCATTATAAAATAATTTCACATCTTTATCTGCGTATTTTCTAGCAAATGTAAACGCATCCTCAATGTATGATTCATCGCCGTAAATTTCATACCACAAACTGGAAGTGCGGTATCCGCCGCCGTCGTCACACGCCTCATTCACAACATCCCACGCATAGACAACGCCCGGATATTTTTCCTGGCAGAAACTCAGAACTTTTTTGATGTAACTTTCCATTCTTTTTTTCATCGTTTCTTTATTCACTTTGGCATTTCCTGCATCGTATTTTTCACAGAAAAACCATTCCGGCGTCTGATTGTGCCAGACAAGGCAGTGACCGCGAAGCACAAGCCCGTTGTCTTTTGCCAGTGAAAGGCACTCCTCCAAATTTTCCTCATTAATCGCCGGCATGCCGTCTTTGCTGTTTTCCGATGCCCGCTGGTCTAAAATTGCCTCCGGCTTCATGCCATTTTCCATCGTAATGCTGTTAAAATTTTCAAGAATGATTTTCTTTGTTTCCTCGTCCTTCAACTGATACGGATTAATTGCAACCCCAACTTTAAAATCCTTTTTAAATGCGTCCTTCAAATTTTTTGCCTCTTCTTTCTGTTCAATTTTTGAACTTTGTTCCGGTGTTGTCTCCACGGCTTTTTTCTCCGCCGGAGCACCACAGCCGGTTACCAGTAACATAGCCGCGAACACTGCCGCTGCTAATCTGCCTGCTTTTTTCATCCTGCTTTTCCTTTCTTTGCTGCTTTGCTATAATAAAATCCTTTTACCGCACCCTACTTACTCAATATGAAAATTATATTTTAGATTGGGGGCTGTGTCAAATGTTCGTTGAAGTTTTTTGAGTTTCCGTAAATAAGCAAGAATAGTTTGCGAAGAGTGGGCGCTTTCGCAAACTATTCTTGCTCATTTACTGGAAACTAAAAAGATACGAGCACTTGACGCTAACCACTAACCAGCTAGTTGAGAGCAGCTTCTTGTGTTTTCAAAACAACGCTTTTTGCTTAAAATACTCTGTAGGGTTGCATTTTTGCGTCGCATTCAAAGCTAATCAAGAAAATTTATGAAGAAATTGCAACCTAAAAGGCGAAAATTAACAGAAAGAGTTGTTTTATCATCTAATTTCTCCAGATGAAACTTGATAAATGCATCCCTATGGGACAAATCAAGGGAAAAGAGTTGCATTGGAACCGCAGGTCTATTTTACAAAAGCTGCTCTCAATTATTTGGTGAATTGAAAAATTATTCCCTTACGCGTTTGTTAAACGGGAGTGGCGCAAGAGGTTCGGGGAACCTCTGACCTGCGCGGACCGGAGTGGAACGTAGAACCACGAGACGCAAAGCGTTTCTACGGAATTACTGGAAAACAAAAAAGTGCCATCAAACATTTCCCACAACCATTAAACATTAAAAAATGACATTTCCAAAAATCTATGCTATACTATGGCAATAGCAAATTTTACGAGGAAGGGTTACTATGAAAAAGAACGAATTTTATGAGGGGATGGTTACATCTCTAAAGTTTCCGAATAAAGGAATTGTTTATGTAGAAGATGAGGATGCCTATGTACAGGTGAAAAATACATTACCGGGTCAGAGAGTGCGTTTTCAATTAAAGAAAGTAAAGAAGAAAAGACCGGAGGGAAATCTGACGGAAGTTTTGGTGCCTTCGGAGATTGAAAAAGCAGTGCCGCCGTGTCCGCATTTTTCAGAATGTGGCGGTTGTGCGTACCAGACACTTCCGTATGAGGAGCAGAAAAAACTGAAACTGAATCAGGTAAAAGCTTTGTTGGATGCTGTGTATCCGGATTTTCCACTGGATGTGTGGAAAGTCCTAGAATCTGGGAATACCGAAACAAAATGGAGTTTTCTTTTGGGGATGAAGTGAAAGATGGTCCGCTTACTTTGGGACTTCATAAACGAGGGAGTTTTTATGATATTGTTTCCGTCCCTGACTGCCAGATTATTGATGAGGATTTACGCAAGGTGTTAAAGACAACGCAGGACTTTTTCCGGAATGCGAAACTGGGTGGAAAAAGCATTGACTTTTATCATAAAATGCGCCATGAGGGCGTGCTTCGCCACCTGCTTGTACGTAAGGGATTAAAAACCGGGGAAATGTTAATCTGTCTGGTGACATCTTCTCAGGGAGGAATCGATTCTGCGGAAGGGAAACAGTTACTTGAGAAATACAAAGATACGCTTCTTGCGTTAGAGACGACAGGGACGTTTGCCGGTATTCTGCATATGACAAATGATAGTCTTTCGGATGTGGTGAAAGCAGACGCGGTAGATATTTTATATGGAAAAGATTATTTTTACGATGAACTTTTGGGACTGCGTTTTCGCATTACGCCGTTTTCCTTTTTCCAGACAAATTCTGCCGGAGCAGAGAAACTGTATTCGCTGGCAAGAGAATACATTGGTGATTTGACTGGGAAAAAGGTATATGACCTTTATAGCGGAACCGGAACGATTGCGCAGGTACTGGCACCGGTGGCAAAAGAGGTGACAGGAGTTGAAATCGTGGAAGAGGCAGTTTATGCAGCGGCAGAAAATGCCAAAGAAAATCAGCTGGACAACTGCACATTTTTGGCAGGAGATGTGTTGACGGTGTTGGATGAACTGACGGAGGCACCGGACGCAATTGTCTTAGACCCACCAAGAGAGGGCATCCACCCAAAAGCAATTCGTAAAATTTTAGATTATGGATTATCCTCATTTGTTTATATTTCCTGTAAGCCAACTTCGCTTGCCAGAGATTTAGAAGTGTTTTTGGAATATGGATATCAGCCGGTTAGGGCAAAATGTGTAGATATGTTTCCGTGGACACGCGGGATAGAAACTGTGGTTCTCTTGAAAAGGGGAAAAAGGTGATTATTTTACAAAAATTAGATTGCTTTCCAAAAACTTTATGATATAATTTTATTCAATATAGTTAGCTCTACGGTATCTTTTTGAGCCGTGTAGAGTGTAATAATTTAAAAAGGAAAGGATAGAATGAGAAGATTTTGGAGAGGACTTGCAACATTATTGTGTATCTGTATGACAGGAAGAAACTTTTGAAAAAGAAAGGCGTAAACAGAAAGGTGATTTATAAAAACTTATAATTAAAAAAGGTTAAAGTTTTGGTCATCAGAGTTTTTCCATACTTAGTTTTAACTTGAAAACAAAATACTGAATGATATAATATGTGTGCTAATGCTGCTAGTTTAAGATTTAAAACTTTTGTGGAG
>OKSR01000868.1_pt1 | contig 12423 bp, 9 predicted proteins | sample 1606491 | NCBI WGS metagenome assembly OKSR01 (sample SAMEA3879605, study PRJEB24766) | human gut metagenome | biome: human-associated habitat; feature: feces | place: USA | collected 1985/1987 | reverse complement strand
GGAAAACGCTGGAAACTAAGCTGGAAAAACTGCGCTCCGATGAGCGTAAGGATGACGTGATCACCTTTGAACAGCTCGGCGTTGACAGGCTCTTTGTGGATGAAAGCCATTTTTACAAGAACCTCTTTTTGACCACAAAAATGCGGAATGTCGCAGGATTATCCACCAGTGAAGCACAGAAATCCAGCGACATGTTTGGCAAGTGCCGCTATCTGGACGAGATCACCGGAGGCCGGGGCGTGGTGTTCGCCACGGGTACACCCGTAAGCAATTCCATGACCGAGCTGTACACGGTCATGCGGTATCTGCAATACAGCACCCTCCAGCAGAAAAAGCTGACCCACTTCGACTGCTGGGCGTCCACCTTTGGTGAGACCACCACCGCCATCGAATTAGCCCCCGAAGGTACAGGGTATCGGGCGAGGACAAGATTTGCCAAGTTCTTTAATCTGCCGGAGCTGATGTCCATGTTCAAGGAGGTTGCGGACATTAAAACTTCCGACCAGCTTCATCTGCCTGTGCCGGAGGCAAAGTTTGAGACTGTGGTGGCAAAGCCGTCCGACCTCCAAAAGGAAATGGTGCAGGAGCTGAGCAAACGTGCCGCACGCATTCACTCCGGCACCGTGGATGCCTCTGAGGACAATATGCTCTGTGTGACAAACGACGGCAGAAAAATCGGTCTGGATGTTCGTCTGATGAACCCCATGCTGCCGGACGATCCCAACAGCAAGCTCAACGTCTGCGTGCGGAACGTGCTGAAGATCTGGGACGAGGGCAAAGACCAGAAGCTGACCCAGCTTTTGTTCTGCGACCTCTCTACCCCGAAAAACGATGGCAACTTCAACGTCTACGAGGATATTCGCAAAAAGCTGATCGCCGCCGGTGTGCCGGAGAACGAGATCGAGTTCATCCACAATGCTGACACCGAAGCAAAAAAGGCGGCACTGTTCTCCAAAGTGCGCTCTGGCGATGTACGAGTTTTGCTCGGAAGTACGGCAAAAATGGGAGCGGGCACCAACGTGCAATCCCGACTTGTGGCGGTGCATCACTTGGATGTTGGCTGGAAACCCAGCGACATGACCCAGCGCAACGGGCGCATCATCCGGCAGGGTAATATGAATAAGGAAGTCAAGGTGTTCAACTATGTCACAGAAGGGACATTTGATGCCTATTTATGGCAGACTCTTGAGAATAAACAGCGGTTTATCTCGCAAATCATGACTTCTAAATCCCCTGTGCGCTCCTGCGAGGACGTGGACGAGCAGGCGCTTTCCTATGCAGAGATCAAGGCACTGTGCGCCGGAAATCCGCTCATCAAGGAGAAGATGGACTTGGATGTGCAGGTGGCAAAGCTCAAGGTGTTGAAAGCCGACCACCAGAGCCAGAAATTTCGCCTGCAAGACAAGCTGCTGACCAAATTTCCGGCTGACATTCAGGAAGCGAACACCCATATTGCCGGACTGAAAGCGGACGCACAGCTTGCCGCCGCTCATCCGCAGGGCAAGGAGGAGTTTTGCGGCATGACCATCAAGGGCGTTGCCTACGACGAGAAAAAGACTGCCGGCGAGCGTCTGGTGCTTGCCTGCTCCGAGCTGCCCAACGCCGAGGAAAAAGTCATCGGCAGTTACCGGGGCTTTGAACTGTCCCTGCGGTTCGATGCTTTCCGCACGGAGTATCAGGCACTTTTGAAAGGGCAGCGGAAGTACACGGTGCCCTTGGGCAACGACCCGCTGGGCAATATTACCCGTCTGAATAATTCGCTGAACAACTTCCCGGAGCGCATCACTGCCGCAGAGAATGAGCTGACTACCCTGCATCAGCAGCAGGCGGCGGCACAGATCGAGGTGGAGAAGCCCTTCCCGCAGGAGGAAGAGCTGGTGGAGAAGTCCGCACGGCTTGCAGAGCTGAACGCCCAGTTGGATGTGGACGAAAAGAGCTACGAGCCGGAACAGGACGAGGAAGAACAGAAGGATGCACCTCGCCGCCCCTCGGTGCTGGCGGCGCTGGAAGAAAAATCGGACAAGCCGGAGCCGGTGAAGCCCTTCAAAAGCTATCTGGATAAGGACGGTGATGCCCGGTGAGGGAAAAGCGGGACGAGATCATCATCCTGAGAACCACAAAAGCCGAGAAGAACCGCATTTATGAAAAGATGCTGGGCATGGGCATCCGCAGCCTGAGCGCCTATATCCGCAAGATGGCACTGGACGGTTACTGCCTGCACCTCGACCTGAAGGAGCTGCGCCGCATGGCGTACCTCCTGCAAATGTGCAGTAACAATCTGAACCAGTACGCCAAACGTGCCAATGAGAGCGGCAAAATCTACGCCACCGACATGGAGGACCTGCGGCAGAGGCTTGACGAGCTGATCGACATTGGCAGAAAAATTCTCGCTCGGCTGGCAGAACTCTAAAATTTTCCCCCGCAGTTGGAGGGCTGCGGGGGTACATAAGGGGTGACATCCTTGCAAAGCAATCGTTGACACCTTTATAATAGGGACGAAAGGCAGGTGCTGGATATGAGGTTCGTTATCAAGATGATCGTTTTCCCGTTTTGGCTGCTTACGGCTTTCCTTGCGCTGATGCTGAAATGGACGCTGAACCTGTCGGCGTTTGTGCTGGCACTGCCTATGCTGTATATTTTCGGCTGCGGCCTTTATACGCTGTACTGCCGGGAGTGGCTGCAATTTTTGATTTTGCTGGTGGCAGAGTTTGGATGCTTCCTGCTCATCACCGCCGGAACGGTCATAGTGGAAGTTGTAGAATGGTTCAGTGGTTGGATTGCAGAACTATAAAATTTTTATGCCGCCGATGTGCGGCATTTCCTTTTTGCCGGGAGGTGGTCAAACTGGCTGCAACACGATTGATTGCACTGCACAAAAACAAGGGAAAATCCGTTGCGGCCTGCCTGAAAAGCCGAACAGATTACGCCCAGAACCCGGACAAAACTCAGCAGGGCGAGCTGGTCAGCAGTTACGAATGCAGTCCCTTGACCGTGGATGAAGAATTTATGCTCTCCAAACGCCAGTATGAACTGATGACTGGGCGCAGGCAGAAAAGTGATGTGATCGCATATCAGATTCGGCAGTCGTTCAAACCCGGAGAAATCACCGCCGAAGAAGCCAACAAGGTCGGTTATAAGCTTGCCATGCGGTTCACGAAAGGCAAGCACGCTTTTATCGTTGCTACCCACACGGACCGGCAGCACATCCACAACCACATTATTTATAACTCCACTGCGCTGGACAGCACCCGGAAATTCCGGGATTTTTTATTGTCCGGGCTTGCGGTACAGCGGTTGAGCGATTTGATTTGTCTGGAACATCAGCTGTCTGTTATTGAAATCAAGCCGTGCCGGGAGCGGCAAAAGCGCACACTTTATCCACTCAAAGAAAGCAATCGTGATAAGCTGTGCGCCGTAATCGACGGTATCCTGCTGAACGAGAAGCCTGCAAGTTTTGAAGTCTTTCTGCAAAAACTGGAGCGGCAGGGATATGAGGCGAAGCGTGGCAAGCACACGGCGGTGAAGGGCAAGGGGCAGAAACGGTTTATCCGGTTCCGCACACTGGGCACCGGGTACAGTGAGGAGGAAATCAAGGCGGTGCTGGAGGGCAAGGCAAAACACCAGCTGTACCAGAAGCAGCCGCCGAAAGAGCTGCCCTTCCAGTTGCTGGTGGATATTCAGGGAAAAATGGCAGAGGGCAAAAGCATCGGCTACAAAAAGTGGGCAACGAAGTTCAACCTGAAAGAGATGTCCAAAACGCTGCTATTTTTACAGGAGCAGAAAATCGGCAGCGCCGAAGAGCTGCGGGAACGTGCAGCGGCGGCAACGGAACGGTATCATGCCATGGGCGATTCCATCAAGGCAGCGGAAGCAAGGCTGACAGAAATTGCCGTGCTGAAAACCCACATCATCAACTACGCCAAGACCCGTCCGGTCTATGATGCCTACCGCAAGTCAGGGTACAGTAAAAAGTTTTTGGAAGCTCATCGGGAGGAAATCACCCTGCACAAGGCGGCGAAGGCTGCCTTTGACGAGGCAGGGCTACAAAAATTGCCGAAGGTCAAGGCGTTGGATGCGGAGTTCGCAGAACTGCTGACCAAGAAGAAAGCAGCCTACCCGGACTACCGCAAGGCACGGAACGAGATGCAGGAACTGATGAAAGCTCAGAAGAATGTAGAGATGTTTTTCGCAGAAGAAAAGGTCCCCAAGGATAAAGCGCAGACCCGATAAACAGAGAACACCGAGGATTCTTCCCGTTTTTGGGGAGTCCTCGGTGTTCTTTTTCGTTATAGAAGCATTTGGCGCAAATGCGCAGCCTGCATCCAGCGGATGCAGTACACAAAGGGTTTGGGACTATCCCAACAAGCATTTTGCAGAGCAAAAATGGCGTTTGTATATACGGACGCCCTGCTGGTACAATGTCATCGATGAAACAAAAATAGTTTCATCAAAGACGGTTATATGGTTGTGCCGATTTCCAAAACATAGTAATATTGAAGTACTAACTGGGGCTGAAAGTGGCAAAACTGCTTGCTTGGTTTCCATTCAGGAATTACTAACAGCGTAGACCGTCCGTTCGCTTCGTAAAAGATTCAATGTTTTGATTGGTTGGGTCGGCACAACCGTTACCCGTGTCAACAACGCGCCTGTTACTTTTGCGAAGAAGCGAAACTGCCCTGAAAGGAGAGGTGTATATGAGTTATTGTCCGGTAGCTGGAATTGATGTCAGCAAACAATTCAGTGATATGTGCATTTTGTCGCCAGACAACAAAATCTTTGCGCAAGAAAAGATTTACCACGACGAAACATCGATAAATCGAGCGAACGCCCTACTCCAAAAGGCTGAGCGGCTTTTTTTCAGTAAGCCTGTTATTGTGATGGAGTCCACCTCACACTACCATTTGATCCTCTTTCAATTTTTCTCAGAGCATGGATATGACGTGATCGTGGTGAATCCACTTCAAAGCAATTCGATGAAGGACTTCTCTATCAGAAAGAGGAAAACCGATCGTGTGGATGCCTTCAAACTGGCAATGATGTATCGAACAAAGACATTGCGTCCTTCCCAAATCCCTCAATCGGCAACGCGTGCGCTACGCCAGCTCTGCAGACATCGTGCGGAATTGTTGAACGACGTTTCGAGTTATAAAAACCGATTAACAGCCCTTTTGGATCAAACCTTTCCGGGCTATGATAAGGTCTTTTCCGATGTGGGAGGCGTCACTTCCTGCGCTGTGCTTGTACGTTTTCCAACGCCGACCATTTTGCTTGTAGAGGAAGAATCAGAACTGGTTGAAGTGATTGCTGCTGCAAGCAAGTCTGGTTATAGTTTTGCTAAAAAGAAAGCTGGATTGCTAATCTCCGCAGCGCAAAAAGCGCAGACATTGGGGGTTCATTCATGTGCCGATGAAACACTCATTGTGTGTACCATTCAAATGCTTCGTACATTGTCCGAAAGTGTGCTTCAAATAGAAACCGCAATAGATAATTTGCTGGCTCAGATAAAAGAAATGCGAAACAACGTTTCTTTGCTGCAAAGCATCCCTGGTGTTGGTAGTCATTCGGCAGCCCTTTTACTAGGAGAAATCGGAGATATCTCGTTGTTCAAGAAGCCGAAACAGCTTGCAGCATATTTTGGTTTAGACCCAACAGAGCGGCAATCCGGATCATTCAGAGGAACAAAGAACAAGCTCTCAAAACGTGGCTCTCCCTATGCAAGAGCTGCACTTCACATGGGAGTGGTTAATTCGATTTGTAAGCGCGGAAAGGACTCTGCAGCGAACCCCGTACTGCTCAGTTATTATGAAAAGAAATGTAAAAACAAACCGGCAAAGGTTGCTCAAGCAGCGTCAATGCACAAACTGGTCTTTATAGTCTTTGCAGTCTTGCGTGACCAGAAGCCCTTCAAACTGAAAACGCCAGAGCAGCATGCTGTTGAACAGGGATTTGTAAAAGCAGCCTGAAGTTTTTGAGAGATTCAAGCCCTGAAACAAACACAGGGCCTTATTTGGTATGCGAAAAATTTGAATTTGGCATCTTTCACTGCCCTTGTTCTTTACTTGGTGTAAGCGATGGCAGGGCTGTAAGTGATGAATACCGAACTCAAACCGTTCGATTTCGTTCTTATTTGCTACCTGTGCTATTGACTTTGCTTAATTGGTCTGCTGCTGATTGGTAATGTTATGCTTTTGATTCTATCGTTAGATATTCAATCAATAACCGCATAAATCACATCGCTGGTTGTACCAAGTGAGATAAACAAATCAATATGTTCCTCCCAAAAAGGATTCAATGATTTTTCCATCACAGATATGTATTTGCCTACTTGCGTACGCTGCCACATCTGGAGAGTGCGTCACCATAACAATCGTCATGCCACTGCGATTGAAACTGGAAAACAGTTCCATAATGGCGAGACTGTTAGCTTTGTCTAAGTTGCCGGTAGGTTCATCGGCCAGTAACACACGCGGCGAACGAGCCAGCGCTCTTGCAATGGCAACGCGCTGTTGTTCACCGCCAGAAAGATTTACTGGTCGCTTGTTGGCTTTTTCGGCCATGCCAACGCGTGCGAGCAGTTCATGTGCAACCGCATCTCTTTCCCGTTTGGACACACCCGCATAACCAAGCGGCATACAGACGTTTTCAAGCGCGCTAATTTCATTAACCAAGTTGAATGCTTGGAATACATAGCCAATTTTCTCGTTACGTAATGCTGCGCCGGCTCTACTTTTCAGTCGTGTAATGTCCTCGCCGTCAAAGAAATAACTGCCGCTTGTCAATTCATCCATACAGCCTAAAATGTTTAGCAGGGTCGATTTGCCGCAGCCTGAGCGACCTGTAATAGCGACAAAGTCGTGAGGATAGATTTCAAGGTTTACCGCCTCGATCCCTACAGTTTTCACACCACCCTGCCGATAAATTTTACTTGCATCTTGCAGCTTTAGAATCGGTTTCATTTTTGCTCCTTTTAGCGCTATAAAATCTTCGTTGGGTAGCGACCACGCGTGCCGAGGACCGTACATACACAACATATAAGCGTGATTCCAAATGCCATGCCTATTGCAAGTATCGCGCATGTCCAGGAAAAACGCACTGTGAATGTCACAGTGGAAAGCTGCGGTGCAATAAATATTGTTAACAGCAAACTTATTACGCCTCCCAAAAGTGAAAAAAGCAACACTTCGCAAAACAGTTCAAAAATAAGCGTACCGTGTGTTGCCCCCAAAGTCAACGCAATAACGAATTCTCGCTTGCGTTGTTCGACATAGATAAGTAAAACTCCGATGATGCCCACCGTTGTAATGACAAGCGAACATTTTGCCACCCATACAAACAGCTCCATCCATTGAGTTAAATCGCGGATGGATTTTTTGAGTTCCGCGCGTTGGTCAGATACCGTATAACTGTAGGACGGATGACGGCTTTGTAGCCAATCGGCAATTCTCTGTACATCGTCAATACCCTGTCCGCTTTGTAAAAATACGCTCAAATAGGCCATGGGGGCGTCAGCATTGGCAGTCAACATATTTAGCTGAGAAAACGGCAAAACGATAAGCTGTGAGGTATCCACATTTCCACTTTCCATAGCGCTCAATAGCAAAAGATCAGAATTGTCAGGTAAGGTTGCTGTGTGCAGTAGCTGTCCGTTTATCGTTGCGCCTTGTTCATCAAGCAAAAACCAATCACGACAAAAGAACAATCTGTTGGGCAAGTCCTTTTCTATTTGCGAACCGAAATAAACCGTATCCGGTTCTGGCTGTACGCCGAAGAAGAATTCAAAAGTGTTCTCATCCATAGAAGAAAATATGACATCTTGTACCTTATCCTCTTGTAGCTCAAATGTATAGATTGTTCGTTCAAGCAACAGATATGAAAAGCTATACTCCGATCCATATATTTCGCATAACTGAGTATAATCTTCAGGTGTTACGGCAGCATTGAGACCATCGCCGCCATAATACTGAATGGATATACTGCTTTTTCTGCTCTGCATTTCGTAGGCTTCCAAACGGTATGTGGCGGCTCTGCCGGACAAATATCCACAAAGTACAACTGTCGTGCCAAGCACAAACTCTATAAGCAGAAAAAGATAGGTTTTACGGTTCAGCCACAGCTTTTGCACCGCACGGTAGAGCGGATATAACATCATGACACCCTCTCCATCAATTCTACAAGCTTTCTTCTTTTCAATTTTCGCATGGTGGCCCACGTGACAAGCAATACCATTCCTGCTCCGAAGACAAACGCTCCGATGTATACGCCAGCAGTAAGGGCAAGAGCAAAGGTTTGGGGAGCCGTTGGCCGCAAAAGTTGCACAAGCGCCAAATCAAGGATAAACGCAGCAGCGAAACACAACAGGTTTTCTACCAATGCGGAGAAAAGTTCCGTGCTGTAGGAAGAGCCCAGCGCCATATGTATGCCAATGAGCCGCTTATTGTGTAGGATTTTTCCGGTAAGCACGAGCCCAATGTTAAGACCTGCAAACAGCAGGCTGACAGCCCCCGCACTGAATATGAGAACTGACTGTTGGATGCACTGACTGAGAAGCTTTTGAAAGTCCTGCTCACCATTGCGAACGCTACGAACTTTCAGTCCAATGGTTTCGAGCGCAGTGCACAAACGCTCTAAATCACTTTGTTGCGTATTGCGAAAATAGATTCGACTGTACTGTAAAGCGCCTTTACTGGTCTGCGGCGCAAGCGGAAGGAAAATTTTGCCGTTGTTGCGCACAGAAGAATAAACACCCGCCAGCTTGTATGCTTGACCGTCAACCGTGACAGTATCGCCTATAGACAACTCACCATATTGCTCCAAATCCGTTTTTTCTATAATGCATGTATTTTGATTTTTAGAAAATACGGATTCTCCTGCTACAGGTACAAACATTTCAAAGTCTGTGATGTTTTCAGTTGTATAATAGACCACCTCACTGTGACGCTCATCGTTCCAGTCTATAGTACTATTGCAATACGCAATGAGGGCAAAATCCGCCGACTTTATTCCTACGTTTTGTATAGCTCTTTGAACATCCTGAAATGCGACATCTTCGCCATATAAAGTAAGCACGGTTGTATCTGCTCCCCCCTGAATACGCATAGTCTCGATGTTCTGTACGAATACATTAATGTTGCCAAGACAAAAAATAGGGAACAGTAGCCCTAATGCCATAGAAACAATCAAAATCACATTGATTTTAAATTCATGACAAAATTGTACGGTTGAAAGCCAAATGTAATAAGAAAAACTATTCGTTTTCATCAAGATACCTCAGAGGGAGAATTTGAGCGTTTTATATGATAGAGAGTGCCTTGTGTAGCATCAGATACCCAAAATCCATCTTCAGTACGTACAAGATAAGATTCCGGAGATAATTCTTCAAATTCTATCAAGGTTTCAACATATGTGCCGTCCAACTTATAATGATCTAACCGCGCCCAAGCGCATGTGAGCACATAAATATCCTCACCGTCAATGCAAAAATCTGTTGGACAATATTTATAAGGAAAAGCAAACACTTTCTTCAATTTTCCATGTGCCGTTATTTCATAGAGATAACTTTCTCCACCACTGGCATGAAATGAGTGAGAATCTTTCCAATGTACAAAAGTATTAACACCGTAGACTGTTTTATCCGTACATGTTATAAAGCCATAAAGGGATTCTGAAGACCTTTGTTTTTTTTCGTTTGAACCAATTAGAGAAACGTAAGATTCCTCCTCATTTGCACAATTATTAGTAAGAAAAAGTGTCTCATCATCGGAAATTGAGATATCCATATAGTAATTGTTTTGGGAATCAGACAATTGGTCGAGCTCTATTGACCGAATTGTATGAAAATTCTCATCAAGAATTTGAACACGAGAATTTCCGGAATCAATAACATAAAGCCTGTTATTGCAGGCGGCCAGACCTGTAGGGCGAACAAATTCTCCTGAAGCATTTCCCAAATTTCCAACCTGTCCTTTGATTTCGCCAAAACTATCCAATATTTCCAGGCAGTTTTGATCTGGCCTCGCTACAACTATATTTGATCCAAAGTTCGCTATCCCTGCGAGCTGCGAGTATTTGATTTTCCTTCCAAAAAAATAGTCGGAATTTACAATTGTGCTTATTTCTTCCGCAGCCATGTTTTGCTTATCGGGATAGCTCATCGTGTGTCCTATGATGCACACGGCCAAAACAGTTACGATAGCAAGTATTATTTTTTTCATCTGTTTTGTATCCTCACTACTCTACAAATTGAATTCAATTGTCACTACAATCCATACTCATAAATTGAATCCTCATACTTTTTATATGTTTTCTCGGCCAGTCACACAATCAAGCAATAAAGAATTGAGTTTTTATTGGAACGGGAAAAATGTTTGGGCTCAACATTCACTATCGCGATTCCTTATTTGAAATTGTAGCAAAAGCTTAAAGCCAACATAGACTTCCACCGTTAGATGTGCATAATTGCAGCCCTATTAACAGCATCCCAACCTATTCTCTTGTACATCATAATTAGTATTAGTGGTTCCACTGGATGTCGTGCATACTTGCTTACGATATGCTTTTTGATATTCTGTATCACTTAACCAGAATAAACCGCATCCCTTATCCACGCAGTATGGACTTCCAGTTTTATATGTGGTCCAATTTCCACAAGCAGCATTAGCTTGCATTGCACCGTTACAGATTATCCCAAGGAAAATCATTACAGATAGCATACATACAACCACAAGACGATTCACAGCCTTTGAGATATTTGTCATTATTGAACTCCTTTCTGTGTGACTAGCCGAGAAAGCACACAAATGTTGGGGCATGAAGATTACCGCTGATATATGACAGATAAAAGGTTTTCAACTGGGGTTTCCCCGATTTCTCGGTACGAACCCTTATCTATCATTATAAATGAAGGATACCAGTTAATATCGTACACCAGTCCAAACAGTTTGTCTTTGTCTATATTGTAGTCCCCATTCTCCGAATCATATTTATAAATATAGATAATTTCATAATCGTCTGAAACGTTGTTGCTTTCAAACAATTTGCTTGCGGCATCGCAATCAGAACAGCCGGGCATGTAAAAATAGATAAGCACGGGTTTATTTGATGAGCTATTTGAATAATTATCAACAATATATTTATTGGCGTTGCTTTTTAATTCGTCGCTATCTGTTACGTCAAGTAGAATAAGCTTCTCAATCAAATTTTCTCGGGAAACATCCTTAAATATTACAAATCCAGAATCATCAAGTATAAAGAATGTCGGAGTAGCGGTGGACAATTTAGCTTCCCCATTTAACGAATAGTTGATGCTTGGGTCAAGCGAATATTTATTTATATAATGATCAGGGATTTTATCCTGCCAAATAATCGCATAATCAATCTGGTCACCAAAGGTAGCTGCAAACCTCTCAAAATCAGAAATACTGTCAAGACAGCTTGAACAGGAACTGGAGAGATAAAAGGTAACTGTGTACTTCTTGCCTTTGGAAATCTTAGTCACAGCTTTACCTTCATGATCCCATAAATCAAATCCGGAGAACTCATCTCCGAATTCAATATATGATACGTTCGAATCATTTAATATGGATGACAAGCTTATTCCATTTGCCTGTGCAATCACCAAAACTCCAGAAAGCAATAATAGCACCGCAATAATAGCGCTTTGAACAACAACAACTTTTTTCATACCGTCGAGCGTCCTTTCCTAATGGGTTCAAAATGCTTTAAGCATCATGTCTGACCGTTCAAAATCAAAATTATAGCGGAGCTGAACATTTTGATTTGTTCATATGATATAATACTTTTTCAATAAATCAACATTTTTGTTATAATCAAGGTTTTTATTGTAATGAAAAAGAAGCCGATGGATTTTGAGGGGCACTCATAATCCATCGGCGTTATTCAAAAATCTTTTTTACATAGTTGATACTTTTCGCTATGAAGTTGGACGGAGGTGGAGCCGCTCACCAAATATCGAAGTGAATGCGTCATTTTGATTGTTCAGCAAATCTGTTGTTTGCATGCTGTACACTTTTGGGGAGCGCATTCTTTTTTGAATGGGCATGTACATTCAAATCTGTTTTATCGTATCTGGAGTATCTTCTGGATACGATGTACCGAACACCCAAGAATCTGCTGGACTTGAATAAGCTCCTGCCCTAGAGTCAAGAGATGCAGGCAGCATTCCGTATGGAGTGACCGCCAGTCTTCTGACCTACCACGGTTTTATTGAGCGCTTACAATCAAATCGATCAGATGCTGCTCAGGATCTGCCCATCTTCAATCTGAATGACCTGCTGCGCCTTCTGCGCAATTTCTGGGTTGTGGGTAACAACGATAAGCGTTTGCCCGAACTCCGCAGCACATTCCATCAACAGCCGCATCGTATCCTCGCCCGTCCGCGTATCCAGATTTCCGGTAGGCTCGTCT
>OKSR01000853.1_pt1 | contig 12590 bp, 9 predicted proteins | sample 1606491 | NCBI WGS metagenome assembly OKSR01 (sample SAMEA3879605, study PRJEB24766) | human gut metagenome | biome: human-associated habitat; feature: feces | place: USA | collected 1985/1987 | reverse complement strand
TCCTTTAAAATTTTCAGGATCTGGGGGTTGGGGGTGGCCTTCACGGCGAAGAACTCCCGATAGCCGGGGTTCCAGGAGAAGGCTTTGTACAGCGCCCGGGCGGTGTCCCGGTCCGCCCCGCACAGGGCGGCGTGAGCGCAGAACAGCTCCGCCCTGCCGTCCGCCCAGCGGGAGTGGGTGTTCATAATGCCCCCCGCCAGCTTCACCAGCTTGCCGATGTGGCCCACCAGCACCACCTGCTCGAATTTTGACGCCGCCGCCATATCCATCGTATCCCCGATGAAGTTCGAGGTCTTGACCACCGGGATATTCTCTAGGGCGGGCATCTTCTCGTGGAGATAGTCGAGGCCGTAGTTGCCCGGAGCAAGGATGAGCCGCCGGGGGCTGACCGCCCGAAGCGCCGCCTGCCCCATTTCCAGCTGGATGGTGTCGAGGATGGCCTGCTGGCTCATTGGCTCGACGATGCCGCTGGTGCCGAGGACGCTGAGTCCCCCTTCCACGCCCATGTGGGGGTTGAAGGTGCGCTTCGCCGTTTCGGCCCCGCCCTCGATGGAGATGGTGACGTCAAAGCCGCCCGCGTACCCGGCAGATTCGGCCTCTTTTTCCAGCGCTTCCTTTATCATGGCCCGGGGGACGTGGTTGATGGCAGCTTCGCCCACGGGCTGGTCGAGACCGGGCTTTGTCACCCGGCCCACGCCCTCACCGCCGTGGATGCGCACCTCGCCGGACAGCTCGGGCCGGAGGGCGACACTGGCGATGACCGGCAGACCGGTGGTCACGTCCACATCGTCGCCGCCGTCCTTCCGGATGGCGCACTCGGCCCCCTCGCCGGACAGGCGGCAGAAGATGGGCTCTACCTCCACCACGATGCCCTTCGGGGTGCGGAGGGCCACTGTCTCGGGGGTGCGGCCGGTGAGCAGCAGCCGTGCCGCGCCCGCCGCGCCCAGCGCCGCACAGGTGCCGGTGGTATAGCCGCAGCGCAGGAGCTTCTGGCCGCTGCGGACGTAGTGCTCAAAGAGCGGGCGCTTTTCCTCCGGCGCTTTTTCTTCGCCGTAGAGGAATGCGTACTGCTCATCGGTCAGAGCATAAATTTTGCAGATGTTTTCCCGGGCAAAGGCCTCTTCCGGCGTCATGACGTCCGAGACGCCCGCCGCCGAGACGCAGACGACCTTGTCGGAAACTTTCTGCGCCAGCTCCAGCTCGTGGAGGCTCAGGATGACGGCCATCTTTTTGTCCCGGGCGAGGCTTTTCAGGATGGCCAGCAATTCGGCCTTGCCCTTGATGTCGAGGAAGGACGTAGGCTCGTCCAATAATATCAGCTCCGGCTGCTGGCAGATGGCCCGGGCCAGCAGGACGCGCTGGCGCTGGCCGTCGCTGATGCGGTTGAAGTCCCGGCCCGCCAGCGCCTCGGCCCCCACGAGGGCCAGCGCGGCATGGACCTGGCGCTTATCTTCCGCCGAGAGGACACCCAGCCGCCCCGTGTAGGGGTAGCGCCCGGCGGACGCCATCTCGAAGCAGGTGGTCAGCTCGGTGCGGCGGGTGTGAGGCACCATCAGAGCCATTTTGCGGGCGCGCTCCGGGCCGGAGTAGTCCGCGAGATTTTTGCCGTCCAGCAGGACAGCGCCCCCCTGGGGGGCCAGCTGCGCTGCCAGCGTCTTGAGCAGGGTGGATTTTCCCGCGCCGTTGGGGCCGATGAGGGTGAGGATGCTCCCCTTCCCGACGCCGAGGCCGATGTGCTCCATCAGGGGCGTTTTGCCGTAGCCGATGGCAAGGTCCTCGGCGCGGCAGTAGAATTTCGGATCGCTCATTCCCGGCCTCCCTCTGTCTGGCGGCGCACCAGCAGCCAGATGACCACCGGCGCACCGAAAACCGCCGTCACCGAGCTGATGGACAGCTCAGTGGGCGCAAACAGGCTGCGGGCGATGAGGTCGCAGAGCAGGCAGAACGCTGCCCCGCCCAGACAGCAGCCCGGCAGGACATAAAGGGGCTTTGCGCTGCCCAGCAGGTTCTTGACCAGATGCGGCACCGCGATGCCCACAAAGGAGATGGGGCCTGCAAAGGCCGTCACGCAGGCAGAAAGCAGGCTGGACAGCAGCACGAGGGCCGTCGAGAAAGCCCGCACCGGCACGCCGACGCTCCTGGCGTAGCTCTCGCCCATCTGGTAGGCCGCCATGGGCTTCGAGAGCAGGAACGCCGCCGCCAGCGCGGGCAGCACCACGCAGGCCGCTGCACCCACGTTGGCCCAGGTCATGCCGGAAAAGCTGCCCATCGACCAGTTGTGGAGATTGACGATGTTGGAGTCCTGAGCAAAGGTCACCACGATGTCGGTGACAGCCGAACAGATATAACCGATCATGATGCCGCAGATGACGAGGATGCTCATCCGCGGCACCCGCCGGGCCACCACCAGCACAAAGGCCATCGCCGCCATCGAGCCTGCAAAGGCGGCGATGATGAGGGTGGCCGAGCCGGTGAGCAGCCCCTGCTGTAAAAACACCACCATCGTCAGGGCCACCGCCAGCTTTGCGCCGCTGGAAACGCCCATGACGAAGGGGCCGGCGATGGGGTTGGCGAAGAAGGTCTGCAGGAGGTAGCCCGCCGCCGAGAGGGCCGCGCCCAGCAGCACGACCATGACCGCCCGGGGCAGACGGAGCTGGAGCACGATGCCCACGGCCAGCGCATCTTCGCCCCGGCCCAGCAGAGCCGCCGCCACCGCGCCGGGCGTCAGGGACACACTGCCCCAGAACAGGTTGAGTGCAAACAGCACCGCGACCCCCGCCGTGAGGGCGAGGTACGCAAGGCTGAGGCGGCGGGTGGTGGTCATGACAAAGCTCCTTTTATACGATGCGCTGTAAGAAACGGAGGGACGCCGGGTCGGGCGAGCCCTCGGTGAAGACGAGGTTCATATCCGAGATGAGGTCGGCCAGCTCCATGCTCTGCTGGAAGAGGCTCTGGGCCGTACACCAGCAGTCGCCGGACTGGACGGCCTTGAAATCTGCCAGCATCGGACATTTTTCGATGAGCTGGTCACGGGTCTCCATCACGCCCTCGATGGTACTGTTGTAGATGAGGACGTCGGCGTCTTTGGCCCGGGCATAGAACGTCTCCAGCGGCAGTTTGATGGTGGACTGGGCCGACGTCTCCCCCTCGAGGTCGTCGAAGATGTAGACGCCGCCGGCCATCCCCACCATCTGGGCCACATAGTCGCTGGTGCGGCGGACGGTGATGAGGTTGTTGGTGGTGATGGAGAAGAAGGCCGCGGTCTTGCCCGTGTTCTCCTGCTCGAGGATGGGGGCCACCTGCTCCACCTTCTGGCGGAAGACCTCTTCCGCCATCTCAGTCTTATTCAGCAGGATGCCGTAGAGCTTGAGCCACTCCATCCGGGCCAGCGGGCCGCTCTCGTAGCTCGAGCGCTCCACGAGGACCGGCACGCCGAACTTTTCCAGCTGCTCCTTGACCTCAGGGTCGTGGAGCACCATGGTGTTCTCGATGGCGAGGGTGCAGCCGGCGGCAAGGATGCGCTCATAGTCCGGGGCGCTGTACTTGCCCGCGTAGGCGATGCGGCCCTCCTGCATGGCCTGTCTGGCCTCTTCCACATACCAGCCATCGGCCTTCGTGCCGGAGAGGGCGATGCTGTCCAGGGCGTCCAGATGGACGAAGAGGTCCATCACCGAGGTGGAGACGAGATAAATATGATCCAGCGGCTGGCGCAGCAGAACGACGTCCTCGGGCAGGTCGTCCACCTCGGCGGCCCCTTCAGGGACGACGAGGAACCGCCCGGCGTCCGGGATGTCGATCATCACATAGCCGCCCTCATAGCAGTCGGCGGAAAACTGGGTGGCATAGTCCAGCGGATAGCTGTGGTCGAACACGAGGGACGCTGTATTGGCCGGGGCGGTCTTGTGCTGCCCGCAGCCCGCAAGGGTGAGGGCGGCGGCAGGCAGGGCTTTCAGGAAATTGCGGCGTTTCATCGTTACTTTGCCTCGATCAGGGATGCAGAGGCGAAGGTCAGCGTATACTCGATCTCATGCGGGGTGCTCATGGCGACGGTATCGCCCACCACATCCAGCGGGGTGTCGAGAGCAGTGACGGGGATCTCGAAGGTAGAGTTGCCCTCGGTGTTGGTGGGCAGATACTTTTCGCCGTCCACCAGCATATAGTCGTAGTTGGGGCTGGACCAGACGATGGTGGCGGTCATCCTGCCGTCGGCCACGGTCAGGGCCGCAGGGCTTTCCACGGTGGCACGGCCGGAGCCGCCCTCAAGGGTCACGTCACAGGTGTAGGTGCCGTCGGCAGGTGCTTCCGCCGCAGCAGGCTGGGCGTTGGCGACACGGACGGTATGGTCGTACCACTTGCCCTTGGTGCCGAGGATGGCCAGCTGGAAGTCCTCGTCCAGAGCCTCCACCGGGATGTCGAAGCCGTAGACCTCATCGGACAGGCCGTCGGAGTAGGTGACGGTGTCGGTGGTGGGCTGGAGCCAGTCCCCCTCGTGGGCCTCGGCGTCAGCGGCCATGCCGACGTAGAGGTTGACGATCTTCTTGGAGGCGAGGCTGACGTGGAAGGTCATCTGACCGTCCTTCACGGTCAGGGTCCCCTTGCCGTCATTGGCCTCGTTGGCATGGAACATGGAGCTGTCGGTGTCAAAGTCGGCGGTGTAGACGCCGTCGGGCAGAGCAGCCTCTGCTGCCGGTTCGGAAGCTGCCTCGCTCACGGCAGCGGAAGCCGCAGCCTCGGAGGAAGCGGCAGAGCTGGCCGGGGTGCTGGATGCGCCGCAGCCGGTGAGAGAACCAGCCAGCACAGCACCGGCCAGCAGAAGAGCGAATTTATGGTTCAGTTTCATGATGATATACCTCGAAGTATCTATTTTACAGAAAAGATTATAACACGCAATGGCCCGAATTCAAAGCAGGCCGAAAAAGAAATTGCCCGAAAAGGCACTCCTTTCCGGGCAATCATAAACTTATGCTCAGCCGTTCAGGGAATCGACAGCGGCCTTGGTGTGTGCGACGTAGAGCTGCTGGATGTCAGCGACCTCGCCCAGACCGGCGATCTGGCAATCGACAGAGTCGAATTCGCCGGAGGCCTTGAACTGGCTCTTCCAGGAATCCTCGTCGTCGCCAGCCATATCGTTGTTGGCGTGATCGCCTGCAACGACCATCAGGGGACGCAGGACGACCTTGGTGTAACCGGCGGCCTTGACAGCCTCGATGACGTTCTCGCAGGCAGTCTCCTCAGGCTCGCCCTCGACGGTGCCGATGAAGACATTCTTGTAGCCCAGAGCGTTCATCTGAGACTGCATCTGGGTGTAGCTCACCTTTGCGGTGTGAGAGGTGCCGTGGCCCATGAAGACGAAAGCGGTGCCGTCCTCAGCGGCCGCGTCCAGACTGTCGAAACCGGCGGTCTTGACGGCCTCGGCGGTGATGGCCTTGGCGACAGCTTCCTTGTCGGCGTTGATGACGGTGGCATCGCTGCCCACCTCGCCCAGCAGAGGCTCGGCGATGGCGACGGACTCGAACTTATCGCGGTAGCTGTCCACCATCTCCATCATCTCGTCGTACTCAGCGCCATGCATCAGGTGGGTGGGCTGGACGACCAGGTTCTTCACGCCGTTGGCCACAGCGCGGTCCAGAGCCTGCTGCATGTTGTCGATCTTCTCGCCGTCGCGGGCCTGAACATGGTTGATGATGATCTGTGCGGTGAAGGCGCGGCGGACAGACCAATCGGGATAAGCAGCCTGCAGCGCATCCTCGATGCCCTTGATATCCTTCACTCGGCTGTCGTTGAAGGAAGTACCGAAGGAGACCACCAGCAGCTCATTCTCGCCGATGTCGTCCTGATTGCGGCTGTCGTCCTTGGAAGCATCGCCGGTGTCGCGGCCAAAGTAGTCAGGGTCAGCCTCTTCGCCCTCGACCAGCTCCTTCTGGGCATCGGTCAGGGCATCCCATGCGGCCTTGGCGGCCTCACACTGGGCATCGGTGTCATCGGTGCGCTCCTGCACATAGATGGCATCGATCAGGTCTGCAACGTTCTTTGCGGCCAATTCGTCAGTCTCCTCGCCGGAAACCTCGCTGCTGGCAGCAGATCCTGCCGTGCTGGAAGCAGTGGTGCTGCTTGCGGCACCGCCGCAGCCGGTCAGTACACCGGCGCAGAGGGCCAGAGCGGTCAGAGCGGCCGCTGCTTTGTGGATGGTGCGTTTTCTCATTTTTGTTCGTTCCTTTCCTGTTTTTGAACATGATTTTTGCTGAACAGAAGGTACAGGAAAGAGTGCCCGGCAAAACAAAAGGGGCCCTTCTGCTTGCGGGACGGCAAAGCAAAAAGGCCCTTTTCAGTTTTTTCAGGCTTTTTGGGTACAACCAATTCCTCGTGATCTGGGGCTTGCGCCCCCGTACCAACAGCGGGCAGGTTTCCTGGCTGAAAGCTCAACATCCACCGCCGCCTTCCCGGAACATGGGTTCCAGTGACCGGTGCAGCTGCACCCTGGCGGTAAACTCCCTTATCACAGTGACGAGATCGTGCGGGATTTGCGCCCGCTTCCCTTTTAACGTGCCCGCCCCCAGCCAGAGCCGCGGGCGGTACGCACCTGCTGTTTTCTATTCAGTTCGCTGTTCAGTATAACATACTCAACGGAGGAATGCAATCACCACTCCGGGGAAACTTTCGGGCTCACAGGCGGTGTTTTTTCCCCGATCAGGGCCACCGCCACATCGTTGACATTGGTGCCCGTTGCCCCGGTGATGATCAGGCCATCCACTGCTTTCAGGGCGTGGTAGGAATCGTTGTTCTGCAAAGCAGCGTATCCGCTCCAGCCCCCGGCCTCCAGCGCGGCAAGGGTATCCCCATCCACATAGCCGCCGGCGGCATCGGTGGGGCCGTCTGTGCCATCGCTGCCCACAGAGAACACCGCCGCGTTCAGCCCGGCAATGGCAGGCGCAGCCGCAAGGGCCAGCTCCTGATTTCTTCCGCCAAGCCCTTTTCCGGTCAGGTGAACGATGGTCTCGCCGCCCGCGATGTAGGCCAGCTTTTTCCCCTGCCCTGCCTGGGTGCGGACAATGGAGCCAAGAAAGCTGCCTGCTTCCCGTGCTTCGCAGCAGAGTTGGTCGGTCAGGAGAACCGGTTCATATCCCAGATTCCGGCAGGCACTGGCCGCGGCACGGCAAAGCTCCCGCACGCTGCCGGTGATCCGGGTGGTCACATTGTCCAGCGTTTTGGGCGTTTCCTGCGCCAGCAGGGCCCGGGCCTGTGCTGAGAGTGCCAGATGATACCTTTCGGCAACGGCAAGCGCCTGGGCGCAGGTGGAGGTATCCGGCACCGCCGGGCCGCTGGCGATCATATCCAGCGGGTCCCCCAGAATGTCGCTCAGCACGATGCTGAACACCTGCGCAGGGGCACAGCGCTGCGCGAACCGCCCGCCCTTCACACCGGAAAGCCGCTTGCGGATGGTATTCATCTCCACAATGTCGGCCCCGCTGGCCAGCAGCTGGCTCGTGATGTCCTGCAGCTCTGCCCCGGGAACGAGCGGCTGCTCGAACAGCGCACTGCCGCCGCCGGAAAGCAGGAACAGCACTGTATCCCCGGCGGTCAGCCCCTGCACCAGCTCCAGCGCCTTTTGGGTGGCCGCAAAACCGTTTGCATCCGGCACCGGGTGGCCCGCCTCATAGCAGGTCACACCTGGGATCTCACCTTTCACATGGCCGTACTTGGTCACGACCACGCCGCCATCCACCCGGCCCAGCGTTTCAACCGCCGCGTGTGCCATCTGCCAGGCCGCCTTGCCCGCCGCCACCAGAAGCACCCGGCCCTTCCCGGGCCGGAGATCCCGCAGCGCGCGGCGCACCGCCTCATCCGGCAGAACAGTGTTCAGGCTGGAACGAAGGATCACATCCGCATCCCGGCGCAGTGCAGCATTCATAGACTCGCCCTCCTTGCAGCGGTGCCCGCCCCTCCGGGACAGCACACCGAAAACAGCCGAATAAAAAATCAAGACCGACGATCTCTTTTGAAATCGTCGGTCTTGTTCCAATCCGAGTGGCGAGAATCGAACTCACGGCCTCTTGAACCCCATTCAAGCGCGCTACCAAAACTGCGCTACACCCGGACATCTGATCGAGCTTGTCGCTCACAGCTCAATCAGTATACCCGAAGAATGGTGTTTTGTCAAGCACTATTTTCAAATTTCTTCTTCATTTTCGGCAATGGCCGTTGTGCTGCCCACCGGCTGCGGAAACTCCACCGTGGCCAGTGCCACAGCGAACACGCTCTGCGCACCGGCATCCAGCAGAGCCTGCGCGCAGGCCGAGGCCGTGGCTCCGGTGGTCAGGACATCGTCCACCAGAAGGATGCGCTTTCCCTCCACAGCCTCCGGCCGGGCCACCCGGAAGGCACCCGCCACATTGGCCAGCCGCTCGTCAAGGGAGAGCCCCTCCTGCCGCCGGGTGGAGCGGGCACGGGTCAGCGCGTCCGTGACCACCGGCACGCCCACCGCCCGGGCAAGGGGCTGTGCCATCCGCTCCGGCACATTGTAGCCGCGCTTTTTGCTGGAGGCCGGTACCGGAAGGATGCAGTCGTAACCCCTGTCAAGGCCCGGCACCGGTTCGGGCAGGGGCTCAGAGCCGCACATTCTGATCTCGCTGCCAAAGAGCAGGCGGGCCATCTCCACGCCCAGCTCCACAGCTGCCCAGGGCGCGCCCTGATATTTCGCCCGCAGCACCGCGCGGCGGACAAGGCTGGTGTATCGGTAGGGCGCGGCTGCCCCATCCAGCCGCCCCAGGTAATGCTCGGAGCCGCGCAGCCGCATGGAGGGTGCACGGCGCAGCTCTGCCAGCCCATCGGCGCAGTCCGGGCAGGCAGGCTGGTTCCCCAGCACCCGGTCACAAAAAGGGCAGCGGCGCGGGTAAAGCACCCAGCGCAGCTGCCGCAGTGTGCGGCTCAGGCCGCTGTAATATAGCATCAGTCGTTCTTGACCGCAATGATGACGCGGATCTTTTTTCCGGCAGCGCAGCCGAAATTATCGTACCAGCCGGTCAGCTGGTAGCCGTCCGCATCCACCTGAGCCAGCTTGGTGGGGTAATACTGGCCCTTGTACCACAGGTAGACCTGCACATTGTCTGCCATCTCGTAGCGTTCATTGCCCGAGAGCACCGAGGCCGCGCCGACCTTGTCGATCTTCAGGGGCATCAGCTGCATCATGGCCTTGACAGAGCCGGTGGTCTCCTGCCGCACGGCAATGCCGCCCGCCAGCACCGGATACTTGATGGCCGTGGTGTAGCTGGCCACCGCGCCGTTGACGTAGCAGATATAGGTCGCCCCGCCGCCGATGTAGTTAAAGATCTGCTTGAAGGGGGTGCCCGTGATCTCCGCGATCTGCTGGAAGCCAATGCTCATCAGGGAGCCGGTGTTGCTGGTCAGCTTCTGCCAGGCCGTGCTCAGGATATCGCCCGAGACGATGCCCCACAGGATCTCGCTGGTGGTGGGCACCAGCAGGTTGGACAGGCGGTCTGCCGCCGTGGCACCGGTCACAGTGGTGGTGGTATCCGAGGTGGAACCGGAGCCGTCGGTGCCGCCCGTGGCCGCTCCGGTGGTGGTGCCTGTCGTGGTCGTGGTGCCGGAAGCGGAATCTCCCGCCGCAATGCTGGTGACGAGGCTCTTCAGATCAGAATAATTCATGGCCAGATTTTTCACATCGTCCAGCACGCCGTAGCTCCACAGGTCGCCGGTCACATCGTTCAGGATGAGCCGGTCGATCTGTCCGGCATCGTTGACGGTATAGTAGCGGACATCGAGGTCACTCAGTGTTACCCCCGATAGGCGGCTGGGACGAACCGTCCCAGCCACACCCTCCGAAGTTGTATCCAGAATCTCTACATCGTCGGCCAGGGCGGCAGCGCCCAGCGCAGTGGCATTGGTATTGATGGTGCCGTTGACGCGGCGGTCCTCGATGTGCTCCACGCTCTCGCCCTCCGGGGTGACCTTGATCTCTACCAGCCACCCCTGCGGAAAGTTCAGGCTCTTGTCCACGTTCACAGTGCGGGCAATGCCATCGGTGCACATGACGGAGACTTTCTGCAAAACATCCGCGCCGTTCTCTTCCACCAGACTGCGGGTGGCGGTCTGCACGACACCGTAGAACACACTGTCGGCTTCCTCGCCGGTCACGATTCCGGCAGCCTCATTGTTCATGCCCAGCAGCAGGGTGACGACCTCGCCCACGCCGCCGCCGTTGAGGGAGGACACCTGGGAGGCCACCGCAGAGGAGCCCAGCGTATAGCTGGTGCCTGCCACCGTTACACTGGTGGGGGCACTGGCACTGGGCGAAACTGCCGTGATGCGGCCAGCGGCCCGGCGGGTATAGACCCACAATGTCTGTAAACTCTCGCTGTAATAATACACGTCGTATTTGTTCAGTTCCGCAGATTCCGACGCTTTATCGTTGCGGTAGACCATCTTGGGAACAAAGGGCAGCTGGACCGTATCGCCCGCCACAAAGGGGCCCTTCAGGCTCTTGAGCATGACGCTGGAGGTATCCACCTGGCCATTGGAGACCGTGAAGCCCAGGCTGCTGCCGTAGGCACTGCCGCTGGCGGCGTTGGCTGTCAGGGCGTTGTAGAACAGCAGGGCGCACTCCTCGTAGTTGAGCGCCTCGCCCTGGCTGCGGTCCACCTGATTGCGCAGGCCCAGCTCACTGGCCTTGTTCAGCTGTGCGTTGGGGAAGGAGCCGCTCAGGTCGGTCATCTTATAGCCCATCAGCTTGAGGATGGCCGTGACCGCTTCTTCCAGTGTCACGGCGTTGTCGGGCCGGAAAGAGCCGTCGGTGTAGCCGTTCATCCAGCCGTTCTGCACCGCAATGCGGACATAGGGGGCATAGGGCGAAGTGCCGGGCAGGTCGGTGAACAGGGTGCCCACTGTGCCCTGAGAGCCCACGCTCTCGCGGTAGGTGGAGTAGGACACCAGCATCCGGGCCAGTGCACCGCGGGTGACCACAGCGTTCAGAGCAGCCTGCTGGCTGCTGTCCATCGCGTTCAGCGTGATGGACAGCTGGACCGCCGTGTTGGCGTTGCCCGCTGCCGATGCCGGCAGCACCAGCATCGACACGGCAATGCTCACCGCCAGCAGAAATGCAAGGATTCGCTTTTTCATGGAAGATCCTCCTTAAAATAGTTTCTAATGTATTCCGGGTTGCGGCTCCCAGCGTCTGCTTCGTGCAAAGCCTTGCACTTGCATCCTGCTGGCCGCGGCCCCAACAACTCCTCCCTTCATCCGCCACTGGCGGCGGTCGTCGTTGTTGCCCCTATTAGGGGAGCTCCGCAAGGCGCTGGCAAAGCCAGACCGAAGCGGTAAGAGGTTTAATCATATCTCAGCGCTTCAATGGGGTTGAGCCTTGCAGCGCGCTTGGCGGGCAGGTAGCCGAACAGCACGCCGATGCCCACCGAGATGCCAAAGGCCACCACGATGGAGTTGAACGAGGGGCTGACGGTCACATCAATGTCGCTGGAGATCATGGGCAGGATGCGGTTTGCCGCCATGGACACGATATAGCCAAGGACGATGCCCAGCACGCCGCCCAGTGCGGAGGTGGTGGCAGCTTCCACCACGAACTGCGACAGGATCACCCGCTCCTTGGCACCCAGTGCCTTGCGGATGCCGATCTCCCGGGTGCGCTCGGTCACCGACACCAGCATGATGTTCATAATGCCGATGCCGCCCACCAGCAGCGAGATGCTGGCAATGCCGGTAAGGATGATGATGACCATGTTGATCATCTCGTTCATCTCCTCCAGCCACTCGCTGGCGCTGTAGATGTAATAAGCGTTGTCGCTCTTGAGCAGGTCGTACAGGCCGCTTTCCACCACCGCCTTGGCCTCGTTGGCCCGGCTCTCGTCCTTCATGATCGCAACAAAGTTCTTGGCGCTGGACTGGCTGGAGAGCCGCATGGCCGTGGTGTAGGGCAGATAGATGCAGTCATCGTCGGAGCCCTGCTGCATGTTCTTGTCCGTCACCTTGGCGTTCAGCACGCCCACGATCCGGAACTTGTAGGCCCCCAGCTTGATGGTCTGGCCCACCGCATTGCCGCCGTAGGCCGCCCGGTTGAGGTAATCACCAATGATGCAGACCTGCTTGTTGTCCTTGATGTCCATGTACTGCAGGCCGCGCCCCTGGGCGAGGGTATAGTTTTTCATCTCGGCGTAGTGCTCGTCCACACCGTAAACACTGGTGCCGTAGCGGTAGGTCGTGGTGCCCACCTTGGGGGTGTTGTTGCTGAAATCGATCTGGGGCGAGACTGCGGAGATGAGCTCCTTGTTCTTATCCGCGATCTTATACACATCCTCCACCGAGGCGGTGCGGGAGCCGTAGCCCCAGACCTGAATGGACAGGGCATTCGTGCCCAGTGCTGAAAAGCTGTCCCGCATGCTCTGGGTCATGCCGTTGCCCAGACCCACGATGACGATGACCGCCATGACACCGATGATGATGCCCAGCATGGTCAAAAAGGTGCGGAGCTTGTTGCTCCACACGTTCTGGAGGGCCTGACGGAAGGTCTCAATGATCATTTGTTCCCCTCCTGTTCTGCCGGTTCAAAGTTCAGCGTCGGCTGG
>OKSR01000832.1_pt1 | contig 12859 bp, 19 predicted proteins | sample 1606491 | NCBI WGS metagenome assembly OKSR01 (sample SAMEA3879605, study PRJEB24766) | human gut metagenome | biome: human-associated habitat; feature: feces | place: USA | collected 1985/1987 | reverse complement strand
TTTTTTCAATCATTTGATAACTTGAATGCCCCATAATTTCAACAGCCTTTTTACGACTTATGCCTGAATAGTAAAGCTGAGTACAAAAATTGTGGCGAAATACAAGAGCGGTAATTTTACGAGTATTCATTTTAGCAAGAATATTTTCACCATACAATTTATTTTCAATGGAAGTTTCAATACGTTTCCATTTTTTAACGTAAGATGATTTAGTAATTAAATTACCGTTACGCATTGTAAAAAGATAAAGACCGGTTCGTGTGTCTATGTACTTTTTAAAAAAATCAAAAAAAGGTTTTGGAATATGTAAAACTCTTTTTGATGATTTAGTTTTCATATATGGATTTATGATAGGTGTATTCTTATCAAAGGTAATAGACCTTTGAAAACTAACAGTTTGACTATTGAAGTCAAAATCCGAGCACATAAGTGCCAATGCTTCACCACGGCGGCAACCGAAGGCAAGTAATACATTAACAAAAGCACGGTCTTCTACACATAAATCAGCCGATTGAATTGCTGCCATTTCAGAATCATTAAAAGGCGGTACATCATTTACAACGACTTTAGGTAACTTGACTTTAGAGCAAGGATTTTTGTAAATGAGGTCATCATCAATTGCTTCATCAAAAAGTTGACGAAGAGTATTAATGATCTTTTGGCAGGTGCTAGGATGTTCAATTAAATTGTTAATTAATCTTTGAATATCAGTCTTTGTGACCTTATCAAGTGGAATGTGCCCAATTTCCGGAATTATATGTGCATAAATAGAGTAAAAATACATATCACGAGTATTTGCATTACGGTTTATCTGTCTGGAATGGAACCAATCGTCACAATAATCCTTAAAAGGCATGGATGATGTTTTAATTAACATATTTTTTTGGGATTCGGTAAGGAGTTTGAGGCGTTTAGTTTCCAATTCCTTTTGTGTAGAACCATATAGATAGTATTTTTGTCCATTAATAGTAATTGATGTGGCGTATCGGCCATCTTTTCTTTTTTTAAATCGTGCCATAATATATCATCCTTTCTATATTTATTGCGTTTAGAAATAAAGAATGATATAATAAGGTTGGTTTTGGTAAATAGTATATCATCCTTTATTTGCATTATATGTTTTTATGGTATTCTATTTGCAATGGGTTCGTGTTGGTAGCGCGAACCCTTTTTTATAATTTATCACTCTAAATGTGCACTTCCCTTTGATACGCCAGAGAAGATTATGATTAAATGTAAGTTACCGACATAAAATAAAAATACTGAATGCAACAAATGTGAAAATTAGTGAAACAATAATTCCACCTATTGTTTTAGACAACCTAGAACGATTAAGTTTTAAATGTTCCTGGAGTCTATGAATGTACTCTTTGTATAACATGGTAACGCAATAATCTTCATGGCAAAAATCATATTCATTGTAGGGAAGTGGATTGTTAATCAGTTGTCTATATATTTCAGGTAAATAATCATATAATTCATCATAACGATGTGAGGAACGTAAATGGTCTGTTATTACATCAGCAATAATGAATATGAAAACAGTGACAATGATAATACCAATTACTAGTGTGACGCGACAAAATGCATTAATTGATCCTAAGCATTTTATTAAAAAAATGGGCAAGCCGGTTAAAATAAGGAAACAAAAAAACCATGGGAGTCCTCTTGTGTTATTTATAAATTTAGTTTGCGAACTTAGTTCATTGCATATGGCTTCAACACAACCAGTTAATTTTGAAAAATAATTAAGCCCTTTAAGTTGGTCATAGGTATAAGCACCATTATGATATGCAACCTTATTTGAAAGTGATTCGGGAAGCGATAATTCGGAAAGCAATTTAGGATTTTCGCATTTGCCTTGAAAATACAACAAAGCAATGAAAAAAACAAAAGTTTCACATATACCAATTAGCGCCCAAAATAACAACATAATAAATCACCTTTCTTATAGTTTAGCGTTTCTGTTTACCTTTAATTACTATATCACCTCATATGAGCAAAGACCTCAATCATATCGGCAGAAGCACAATTATCAAAATCGTGTTCTTCAATATGTTGTAATGCATGAGCATAGGCCTCCAGATGAGTTTCGTGCGAATGGTTTACATTCAATACGATAGTATAAGACATATCTGGATTCATAGTAACAAATTCTTTGATATGATTTGGCAGTTTTAAGAAAAGTACCTGCACATCGTCCCGCATTTTAATAATATCATCCCCCATTATTTTCTAAACTTATCTAACATTTTTGCAACAAATTCGATATCTTCCTTACTAATATTGCGCGAAGCATCGAACAAAACCTTGTATTCAGGATTTTTGTGAAGAAAGTCGGCAGCTTCTCTTGCGTCTTCGTCAAGGTAGTAGATTGGTTGTTCATGTGTATCCGGTTTATCTTCTATTAAATCTGAACGGTTGCAATTAAAGATTTTACACATTGAATCAACTTTGTCCATTCGTGGAGTTTTAATTCCATTACACCAATTATAAACGGAAGTTGTGCCAACGCCTAATCGTTTTGATAATTCTAGTTGCGTCATATTATATTTATTAAGGTAGTAACGTAATCTTTTTGAAAAGATGGCATTAAATTCTTCTACAGACATCGTGTTCACCTCCTTGAAAAAGATTATACACTAAAAGTGTCAATCTATCAACACAAAAAAATAAAATATTTCACTTTAAGTGTTGACACACACTTAGAGTGATGGTATAATTCGAGTAAATTAACAAAAAGGAGGTTATAATGTGGTAGAAAACAAACAAACAAAGTTTCAAATTTCGCTTGCTGCAGCACGAGTAAATGCAGGATTGACACAGGTGGAAGCAGCAGAAAAAGCGCATGTTAGCAATAAAACAATAAATAATTGGGAAAATGGAAAGGTATCACCATCGTTTGCTAATGTGGAACTTCTTTGTAGAATATATGGTATTTCATCAGATTATATTTTTTTGCCTACAAAATCCACTTAAAGTGATACATAATTATAAGGACAAATAATCGAATAAATGGAAGTTAGGAGGAATGATAGATGAATTTACCAAAACCAATAATGAAAACAACGGAATTAAAAGAGTTAGGATTTCCAGATAAACTACTGCGGGATATAAGGGAAGAAAAAGGTCAAACAATTGCATCGCAGTTTAAACCAAATGGAGCAATTTATTGGGATACTGAAAAGTTAAAGAAATACATAGAAAAAAATGCTGTAAGAGCATGATGTGATGTATGGGCGCTGATTTGGTAGGAAGCTAATCCGGTTCGAGCCCGGCAGTGCCATTTCGCCCATTCGGCGGGCGAACTCAAGACAAGTGACCTTTCCGGTGATTAGGTGGTCTGTAAATGTGAAATCTGCCGGAGTAGCGGACAAGCTGTCACGTACCCGGCACCGCTACTAAGGAATGTTAGCTCAATGGTCAGAGCACCCGGCTCATAACCGGACGGTTCAGGGTTCAAGTCCCTGACATTCCACTAATGCGCATTACAAAGATGGAGGTGAGAAAGGTGAAAAAACAAAAGAGCATTATATGCTTCATTACAATTATCGCCCTGGTTATATGTATTATGACTGCGTGTGCGGTAAGAGATTTACATATACAGGAAACCGTATTGTTTTTGGTTTCTGCTGTATGGGTAGCATTGTTTACGGTTGCTAATTGGAAGAAATTATGGAAGTGAGGAATTTGATTATGTTTGAAAATCTTTTACAAAAAGCGATGGAATTAAATGAAATGCCGGGAGTGGATGTGTACTTCTGTATCAATGGAGAGACACAGGTAGTGGCATTGTCGGTAATGCAAAACAAGACCCTTGTATATCAAAACAGATTCTTTTTTCCGAGACTGGATAACAAGGTAAAGGAAGTAACGGAGCATTTGGAGAAAATGCTGGAGGTAGCAGGATGTGGAAAGAATATTACACCGACGGTGTGACGAAGCGAACGGATCCGCTTTATATTTGTTCCTGTTCTTGTGGTAAGTGTTATTGGAGCTGCACTTATCAAAAACAGTGCTCTGAATGTGGACGGGACCTAATATCATGTGAACCGGCGGCAAGTAAAAAAAGAACGGTCAAATAAATGACCGCTCAAAGTTGTACAGATACAACTAAAACACACAATTTAGTATATCATGTATGGCTTTGAAAAGCAAGAAAAACGGACAATGCAGCCGTTTTTTATAACTCGATAAGGGTATTATTTCTAGCGTAAAGGAAGATTGTTTATGCCATACATAGAAAAAGTGACAAGAGCAGGACGAACTGTTTTGTACGAGAGGAGTTATTCTTCACATATACATCCACCTGGTGCTACCCGGTCGGAAAAGATGAAGGACACCAAGGAATCACAGAAAAAAATAAATTTAAGAAAAGCCATTACGGAATTAACAATTCTAATGAATGCCAATTTCGTGCCAGGTGATTATCACATAACGCTGACTTATGAAAGAGATAAACGAGCAGAGACGGTGGAAGAGGCGAAGAGGGACAGAAAGATATTTCTTGACCGTTTGCGTCGGCGTATGAAAAAAGAAAAAGAGATATGCAAATACATAGTGGTAACGGAAGTTGGAGTTCGTGGTGCACTGCATCATCATATGGTGATGAATCAGGTGCCGGTAGAGTGGATTCGGCAAGCGTGGAAACATGGACGTATTGATATACGACCATTAGATGATACGGGGCAGTATTCGAAATTGGCAGAGTATTTTGCCAAATATACCATTCGCTTCAGAGAACTTGGAGGGAAAGGCCGAGCCTGGACAAGAAGCAAAAATCTTTTTCGGCCGGAGACAAAAAAGAAAATAGTAAAAAACAGAGGATATTTTCGGGAGGAGCCGGGTACAAGAAAAGGTTATTGGCTAGATAAGCGAACAGTGTGTTCGGGTATATCAGAACTGACCGGCTGGAACTTCCTACGATATATTCTGGTTAAGAATGATGGAAGGAGGGGGTCGCCATCATGAGAGTAGATATTTATATAACATCCCAGTTTACCGGGAGAGTAACGAGAGGACATGGAGTTTATGGAATTGTTCTTGTTACGGAAATAAATGGAAAAAAATATGCGAAAGCTCATATGGCAGGATGGAATGATATTTCATACCAAAAATTGAGTGCAAGGGCAGTAGTGGATGCCATACAGTGTATGAACACGTCCGCACAGGTAGTAATTCATTTGGACAATGCGTATGCCGAACATATGGCAAAAAAAGGAAGTGCTGATGGAAACGCATACAGTGAACTTTGGTCAACATTTTATAAAAAATCAAAAGAGATGGAACAAGTCAAAGTAGAACGGTGTTCAAAACATGAGTATACGGAGTATTTGCATCAGAGAATGAGAGAAAGACAGTATACAGTAATGGAGGACCGATAAGGAGGAATAAAGATGGCAAAGTCAATTTTGCAGATGGATTGGGACACATGTTACTTGTGTGGAAGAAATCGGATAGCGGATCCATGTGGTTTGGAAGAACATCATGTGTTTGGTGGAGCAAATAGAAAGTTCTCGGAAAAGTATGGACTTAAAATTCATATTTGTGGAGAGCGTTGCCACAGAAACGGAAAGGATGCCGTTCATAAAAATAAAACGGTTGATATGGCAATCAAGGCAGCAGGGCAAAGGGCCTTTGAATCTGAACGTGGGTCCCATGATGATTTCATGAGGATTTTCGGAAAAAACTATATATGACACCTCTGGTTTGTTAAATATCACGGACAAGCAAGCCATGTTAAAACCTCCCGGTTATAAGCCGGGAGGATAAAGGAGAGCATGAATGAAAGAAGATATAAAAAGGGCAGTTATTGAGTTATTAAAAGATTTGATTCGATGGATAGGAGATGATTAAGTGAAGACGAATCACAAAGAACGCAAACAAAAAGAAGGAGTGCTTTTTCAACGCGATTTGCAACCAAAACGTATGAATTTAACGGAAGGTGATGTGGTGTATGTGTATAAGCCGGCACCTTTGGGAGAAAGAGAAGATGGACGGGAAAAAAGAGTGCCGGTCCGAATCTTAAAGTTATATAGAAATCATGCACTGTGCAAAGTGGGAAGTGTACGTGAATCATTCACGTATGCAGAAATTGCACAAGGAATGTTGGAAAAAAGTAATTAGTGGAAAGGATGAGACAATGCAGAACAGAAAAGAAATTGTAATGATAAACGTAAATAACATTTACCCGCATCCGGATAATCCGAGAAAAGATGTCGGGGATGTAACGGAACTTGCAGAATCAATCAAGAAGCAGGGCGTTATGCAGAATTTGACCGTAATTCCTCTGCCAGCCTTGACAGAAGAACCGGAGGAACAGCCGGATGCGGATACAGAATCTTTGTCCAGTGATTTTCATGTAATAATCGGACATAGACGATTGGCAGCAGCCAAACTGGCAGGTATTGAGAAGGTCCCTTGCAAGATTGTTAGCAAGATATCCAAAAAAGAGCAGGTGTCTATCATGCTGGAAGAAAATCTGCAGCGTGAAGACCTGACGGTGTGGGAGCAGGCACAAGGATTCCAGATGATGCTTGATTTGGGCGAGACGGAGGATACTATTGCAGATAAAACTGGCTTTAGCAAAACGACAATTAAACATCGATTGAACATTGCCAAACTGGACCAGGACGAGCTGAAAAATAAAGAGCAGGATAAGGATTTTCAATTGTCCCTGAAAGACCTCTATGAACTGGAACGTATTAAAGATGTGGAAGAACGGAATAAGATTCTCCGTGAAGCCACGGACAATCGTAATTTAGTTGCTAAAGTTCAGTCGTACATACGAGAAAAAGAGAGACAGAAGAAAACGGATGCCATAGTTAAAATGCTGAAAGAATTGGGCGTCGTTGAAGCTCCGAAACAGTATGCAAGGGAACAATACGGAAATAAATGGGAGAAGGTAAAGAGTTTCCGAATGAATGACGAGGTGCCGGAGAGTATCCGGTTAAAAAATAAGAAGGATGAAAAACTCTATTATTGCGATGTCGGCTATGAAGTTAGGATTGTTAGGAAGAAAAAGGCAGTCAAGAAAAAACTGACACCGGCAGAACAGAAGGAAAAAGAGAAAAAAGAAAATAAGAAAATAAGAAATACATGAAAGACGTTCTGAAAAAGTTAGATGAACGCCGCAGGCTCTTTGTGATGGATATTGTTGAGGGGAGAATTGCCTCGATAAAGGATGAGGAAAAGGTGAAGGATGCATTGTGGAGTGCGCTTGTGTTGAATCAGTCATATCTCGCTCCATCACAACTTAGCCGTTTCTTTACCAAACAACCTCTTTATGCATGTACAAAGGAAGAAAAAAAGGAAGCATCACAAAAGGCGGCTAAACTGAGTATACTTCAACAGATGTTAGTGATGCTTAATGTAGTAATGAACGAAACTGAGTTGGTTAAATATAACGGAACATATTACAAAGAGAACGGTCAGGCTCTAATGGATGGCTATAAGGTACTTCGGCTGTATGGCTGGTCGTTTGAGGATGAGGAGGAAGAAAAGGTGGTTGACGGAAGTCACGAGTTTTATGAGGAGGAAAGCGGCACATGAAAGAATCATGGAAGGACATTTCCGGTTATGATGGAAAGTATCAAGCGGATACAGAGGGAAATATTCGGCGTGTGTATCCATCAGGAAAAACACGCTTGCTAAGACCATATCACAAGCATATGAGTGGAAGCCAAAGGATGATTGTTAAATTAACCAGGGATGGAAAGAGCAGAGAAGAAATTGTGATGCAGTTGATTGCGAAAACATTTCTAGGAGTTCCGCCGCCGGGACATGTGGCATACCACAAAAACGGATGTCAATATGAAAACCATATACAGAATATTTCATACATAAGCAAACGTGAACTGGGTAAACGCACGGGGGCAAAGAGCCGCCGACAACCAGTTGCAAAAATAGATTGTAATGGTGAAGTGGTAGAAGTGTACTCGTCAGCGCGAGAAGCGGCAAGAAAGAATTACATGAGTTATCAAACGATTATAGACCGCTGTAATCGAAAATGTAAGAGTACATTTGCTCCAGATGGCTATGCGTATGCATGGGATGATAAAGAAATAAGCATGCGATATGCATTGCGAAAAATTGAGATTGAGGATGGCTATATGCCAAAGGCACCTGATGTGGAACCGGAGTGGTAAAGCATAGGATAAATTCTAACGAAGTTTATTCGCTAGAACTTATCCAAATAAAGAAATTAAGGAAGATTAATTATTAAAGTTAAAATCCATTGAATTTGAATTGGAACATATGGAATGGATTCTGCTAGTGTGTATAAAAAATATGTAAAGAATTCCACCTTTGGATTTTTCAAATATTTTCGGATATGGAAAAAATAAAAATCTTCCAATTTCTTAGGCCATTTTATAAATGTTTGTTGCATGGCTTTTCGCCTCCTATTATTAAAACTCATGTTTTATATATGTCTGTTCAGTCACCTCAGTAAAAAAAAGTGCAACTTATTGAATTGTTTTGGGAGGATTTAAGAAATGGAGGAGACATAGAGAAAGGAGCAGTATTACATGGCAAATAGACATACAATTACAGACCTTTACCAGATGCAATCCTTGTCATTGGACGATAAAGTACAAATGACAAAAAGGAGAATAGATGATTGGGTAAATCAGTTTGGTGAAGATGGTGTTTATGTAAGTTTTAGCGGTGGAAAGGATAGCACTGTTTTGGCACACATAGTCAGAGTGGTTTGCGGATATAGGAATATCCCGCTTGTATTTGTGGATGTTCCGACACAATATCCAGAATTAAAACAATTTGCTATGACATTTGACAATCTTGAAATTTTGAAACCGAAAATTTCATTTGCAGAAGTATGTAGCAAGTATGGATTTCCATTATTTTCAAAAGAAACATCAGAATGCATTTCTGATAGTAGAAAATACATTGCAATACTTACGGAAAAAAAGAAAGATGGAAAAAGTATTATTCCGTTTGCCTATCGAATAGCCGATTTGATTGGAATAGATAGAAGAAAAGACAAAGAAAATATAGCTTATCTAAACTTAAGAACTGGGAATATCCCCAGTGAGATATTGAGAGCACCCGTCAGAGTTAAACAGCTATTCGGTTTAAAATGTGATGACTTTGGTCCTATGTATGATAAGTCAAGATATTTATTTATGTTAAATGCACCTTTTGATGTATCTAATAAGTGTTGTCGGGTAATGAAAAAAAATCCGGCTCATACATATGAATTGCAAACTGGAAGAAAACCTATTATTGCAACTATGGCCTACGAAAGCAACCTAAGGAAAAGCAATTGGATAAAACATGGATGCAATTCATTTGAAAGCAAAAACCCAAAAAGTAATCCAATGTCATTTTGGACGGAGCAGGATGTACTTTGGTATATAGTAAAAAATAAGTTACCTATATGTTCTGTTTACGGAGAAGTAGTTGTTGATTATACCGCTATGAAACAATGTGAAAACCAAATATCATTTTTTGATTATGGGATATTCAACGACAATAGAGCATTATTGCGAACAACAAAATGTCGAAGAACAGGCTGTGTTTTGTGTGGTTTTGGATGCCATTTAGAAAAGCAAGGAAAAGGTAGATTTGAATTATTAAAAAATACACATCCTAAATTTCATAATTTGCTTTATGTACTAAAGAATAATGGTATTACATACGCAGAAGCTATCGATTGGGTAAATGAACACGGTGGATTTAATATTAAATATTAACAAATTACGCACTGGGAAACTGGTGTGTTGAAAGGAGAAAAAATGAGCGTAAAACCTATATTATTTAACACCGAAATGGTTAGAGCTATTTTGGACGGAAGAAAGACTTGTACACGAAGAGTATTAAAACAGCCATTTGAGGTACACCCAAATGGTTATATCACAAAACCTCGGGGAAATGAAAGGTTATGTCCATATATTCCACCATACCAACCGGGAGACCGTCTGTATGTTCGTGAGACATTTGCGTGGTGTCCGTGCTGGTATTGCGGATTGGATGCTATTCCAGATGCATGCAAGAATCAAGTAATATATGATTCTAAGAAGAAGGAACATGGATGCTATATGTACCGTGCATCATGCGAGGACAATGAATATCCTTCTGATGATACATGGCATCCGTCCATCCACATGCCGAAAGAAGCGGCTCGTATCTGGCTTAAGGTTACGAATGTGCGGGTGGAACAGTTACAGGATATAACAGGACAGGGTGTGCTTAAAGAGGGACTTAATAGCCATGTGCACCCAAACGCATCTTATTTTGACATGAATCAGCTCGAAATGTTTGAAAATTTATGGAACTCAACCATCAAGAAATCCGACCTTGACCGCTACGGATGGGATGCGAACCCGTGGGTATGGGTAATTGAATTTGAACGGTGCGAGAAGCCACCTGAATGTATTTTTAAAGGTTATGGTAAAGTACCGGATGATGGTTCAGAGAAGTGTTTGGGCTATATGTATGATAATAGCGATACATTGATTCCTATGTGTGGAAAATGTTCGTGCCAGGCAAGTTATGAAAGTGAGGAAGAAGATTGAAAAGAATAGGCGATAGATATTTGAAAAGAATAGGCGATAGATATTTATTTAAGGCAAAGAGGATTGACAATGGAAAGTGGATAATTGGAAGCCTTATTATTCTCCCGAACGGAAAATATGAAATTGCTAATGGTTGTGTAAAACCACCAGATAGCGACCCAATGTGGAAGCCATATGTAATTACACACTTAGTAGACCCATCTACTATCTGCCAGTGCATCGGTTTAAAAGATAAGAACAGCAAGCCGATTTGGGAGAATGATATTATTTTGTTCCAAAGAGACAATGATGATTGTCCATTTCAGAACAAAGACATAAAGAAAAGACTTGGGAAAGTATTTTATAAAGATTTTAGGATAACTTTTGCTATCGGAATGGGAAAGAACGGAAGCGAATCTTTGAATAATGATTTATGGAAATATGTTCAAAACGGAAATCGAGTAGAAGTTATCGGAAACATTTTTGACAATCCTGAATTGATAGAGAGGTAGAAAGAGAGGAATGACATGAAAAATGAATTTATAAAATTATACAAGAAACATATCAAAAGAAGAGGAGCAGACAAGCTCTTAGGTTATCTTGTTGATAAAGGGTTCTTAGAGGCACCTGCGAGCACAAAATATCATGGAAGTTATGAAGGGGGCTTGGCGGAACACTCTGTAAATGTTATGAATCGTTTAATGAAAAAAGAGGTGCTTCAAGGATATACAAAAGAAACAATTGCTATTGTTGGATTGCTGCACGATGTATGTAAAGTGGATTTGTATAAGCCACAGCTTGAAAAGGAGAAAATAGCATATGAATACAATACCAAATCTTTTCCGATGACGATGCATAAGGCTGGAGAAAAACAGACAAAAAGAACGTATGTATACAACACGGAATCTTTTCCGGCTGGGCATGGCGAAAAATCTATTTTCCTCATTCAGCGTTTTATGAATCTGACCGATGAAGAAATCCTTGCCATCCGGTGGCATATGGGAGCCTTTGACGATGCGGTTAGAGGTGGAAGCCGAAATATAAACGCGGCATACAAACGGTCAAAATTGGCTGTATATTTGCATCTTGCCGACATGGCGGCAACCTATATCGATGAATAAAGGAGGTTATAGATTATGTTTATTAAAACGAGTATATTTAAGAAACTTTTAAAGGAAGCCTATAAAAATGACAATTTGAGTGTCGGACACAGTGAAAAGGCAAAAGTGTATTACATTGTTGGGGGCTATTGGTTTGTGGCAGTTCAAGAACAATTTTTCCCTAATGCTGAAAAAGCGGCTCTTGTTGAACTTATTGGAGATTTGCCACGAGATGAATATGTCCGAATACATAAAAATGAATCACGGCAGCAGTTGGTACCAGACGAGATGAAGATTCTTTTAGCCGAAAAAGAACCGGATGAATATCTGGAAGAAACCAATCTGCTTATTGAGGAACCGAAGTTTGGGGTGATTAGCAGACTACTAACAAATGGCTCTGAATTGACGCCAATCAATGAAGGATTGTACAACATGATAGATGAAAGCGCGAAAACATCAGATGACATGGAGATTGAAGGACCATATAGGATAGAGGAGTCTGGGAAAATACTATTATGGCGAAACAATACATCGTTAATCGGATTACTTCCAAGAGGTTGGGATAAGGACGAAGATTTGATGGAACAGAAAACAATATTGGAAAGAACATTTCAAGGTAAATGGTAAAAGAAGTCTCCCTCTTGCTTTTGCAGGAGGGAGATAAAACAGAATAAGGGCAGCAGGACAGGAGTGAGTGAATGGCAGGATACTATGGTCCGGGAATATACCGGACAGAGTGCGCGTACTATATCCGGGAAAGTGAAAAGATGATAACGTGTGAGGGATTAGAAGAACATACTATATGCGGCACACGATTCCGGACGGAGCAGGATAAATTCGATTTTCAAGAAAAGCATTGCTATAAAAATTGTGAAAGGTGCAAGCATGGTAAGATGCTGGATGAAAGTTATGGGAACTAGGGGAGAAATCAGAAGGAATGATTGATATGCTTAAAAGAAAAAGGAGTTGAGAAGATGAGAACGATAAGTTTTGAAGTAACTGGTCAGCATATTGAATGCACAGAAGCAATTTCGGATTTAGTTGGAAATACGAGAGAGTATGTGCAGGCAAAGTTTTCCCTGCCAACAGAATGGGATGGATTGATTCAAATAGCGGTATTTACGGCAAATGGAAAAAATTATCCGGTTCTGATTGAAGATGGCAAATGTGAAGTGCCATACAAAGTGATGATGCAGGAATATTTTACTGTTGGATGCTATGCGGGAGCTAAGACAGACAGGATAA
>OKSR01000831.1_pt1 | contig 12871 bp, 9 predicted proteins | sample 1606491 | NCBI WGS metagenome assembly OKSR01 (sample SAMEA3879605, study PRJEB24766) | human gut metagenome | biome: human-associated habitat; feature: feces | place: USA | collected 1985/1987 | reverse complement strand
TCCGCGCCATTGTGCAGCCCGGGGATGAGGTGATCATCCCGGAGCCCTGCTTTGTGTGCTACGAGCCCATTACCACCCTGTCCGGCGGCGTGCCGGTGCACGTTGCCTGCCGTCAGGAGGACGAGTTCCGTCTGCGTGCCGATGCGCTGAAGGCTGCCATCACCCCCAAGACCAAGCTGGTCATCATGCCCTTCCCCAACAACCCCACCGGTGCGGTGATGGAGCGGGAGGATCTGGAAGCGGTGGCCGAGGTGCTACGCGGCACCGATATCATGGTGCTGTCGGACGAGATCTACGCCGAGCTGAACTACGGCCTGCGGCCGCACGTTTCCATTGCCACCCTGCCCGGCATGGCAGAGCGCACCATTGTGGTGAACGGCTTTTCCAAGAGCTACGCCATGACCGGCTGGCGGCTGGGCTACGCCTGCGGCCCGGAGGCGGTCATTAAAATCATGACCAAGATCCACCAGAGCGCCATCATGAGCGCCCCCACCACCAGCCAGTACGCCGCCATCACCGCCTTGAAAGAGTGTGACGGCGAGATCGACCGGATGCGGGACGAGTACAATATGCGCCGCCGCTTGGTGGTGCGCAGTTTCAACGACATGGGCTTGACCTGCTTTGAGCCCCGGGGTGCATTCTACGCCTTCCCCTGCATCAAGAGCACTGGCATGAGCAGTCAGGAGTTCTGCACAAAGCTTTTGGAGCAAAAGCACGTTGCCATCATCCCCGGCGATGCCTTTGGCGCTTCCGGTGAGGGCTACTGCCGCGTTTCCTACGCGTACAGCGTGGAGCACCTGACCGAAGCGCTGAAGCGCATCCGGGAATTTCTGGTGGAAAACAACATTTACCACGGCAACTGAGGAGGAACACAGATGGAACGGCGAGAGCGGAGAAATGCAGTGACGGTGCTGGCCCCGGCCAAGCTCAATCTGGCACTGGACGTGGTAGGGCTGCTGCCAAACGGCTACCATGCGCTGGACATGACCATGCAGACCATCACTCTATACGAGCGTGTGGTGCTGCGCCGCAGCGCCGGGCTCAGCCTGCAGCTGCCGGGCAGCCCTGTGCAGCCCAACGATAAAAACACCGCCATCAAGGCAGCGCTGGCGTTTTTTCACTACACCGGGCTGCTGGCGGGGGTGGATATCATCATCCACAAAAACACCCCGGTGCGTGCTGGTATGGCCGGCGGCAGCGCGGATGCCGCCGCCGTGCTGGTGGGACTGAACGCCTTGTACGGCGCAAAGCTTTCCATGAGCGAGCTGTGCGCGCTGGGCGCGGGCATTGGTGCGGACGTGCCCTTTGCCCTGATGGGCGGCACCTGCCGGGTGCAGGGTGTGGGCGATGTGATCAAGGCGCTGCCGCCCGTGCCGGACTGCTGGTTCACGGTGGTGATGCCGGACTACGGCGTGTCCACCCCGGAGGCCTTTGCCGCCTACGATACCGTGGGCAGCAGCACCCACCCGGACTGTGAAGCGCAGGAAGCAGCCATCCGCGCCGGAGATCTGGACGCCGTATGTGCTGCCGCCGGCAATGCGCTGGAAGAGTGCAGCGGCGCAAAGGATAACGAAGCGATCAAGGCTCTGCTCCGGGCGCACGGCGCTGTCACCGCGCTGATGACCGGCAGCGGCGCGGCAGTGTTCGGCGTGTTCCGGGACGAAGCTGCCGCCAGAGCCGCCGCAGCGGCGGCAAAGCGGCAGTGGCCGCAGGTGTATGTGGCGCAGCCCGACCGCGGCGGTGCCCGGGTGATCCGCTAAAAAGCATAAACCTCCTTCCCGCAGGGCATACTGACCCCAAAGGAAGGAGGTCTTTTTAGTGCAGACCTTTTACAAAATCTGCCTGCTGCTGCTCATCGTGGGCGGTGTGAACTGGGGGCTTGTGGGCTTGTTCCAGTTCGACCTTGTGGGCTGGCTGCTGGGCGGCAGCACCTCGGTGTGGTCCCGCATCGTGTTTGCGCTGGTGGGCTTGGCTGCCCTTGGTGCCATCCCGGAGATGTTCAGCGAGGAACCGGAGGAAGAATAACAAAAACGGCTGCTGCACAAAAGCGTGCAGCAGCCGTTTGCGCATTGCAGCGCTTCCGGTAAAAAAGCAGGTCTGGAAAACCCTTGGATTTTCCAGACCTGAAAATAAAAAACGTTTTCTGCGTGGATTACTTGTCGTTATCCACATCATCCCAGCCGATAAGGTCGGGCAGGGTCAGCGTTTCGTCCGAGCAGTGATGGCTTGCGCGGCGCTGGTCGGCGGCCTTGGTGTGCACTACCTCGCGGGCAAGTTCCCGGATGGCAACGCAGTCCTCCGGCAGGTCGGTCTGGCTGCGGCCGGAGTGGGTGAATAAAATTTTTCCCTCATGCCCTACGATCAGGGTCATGGGCAGGATCTGCGGGGCATTGCGGTCGTAATGATAGCCGGCATCCCGGGCGCTTTTGTAGATGCGCTGGGCAGAAAAGCTCCAGCTCAAAAGCCCGCGCGCCTGCTCCACCCCCAGATAACTGTACAGCACACCCGGCGCATCGCAGATGATGGGGAAGGGAAACTCCTTCCCCTGTGTAGCCTCGGCTACCGCACGGGGCGCTGAGCGCACCACACACGCCAGCCGCACACCCCGCAGCCGCGGCAGGGTCTTTAAGTAGCGGGTCAGGTATTCCCGGGTGACCGGGTGGTCGAACCCGGGCAGAAAGATCATGCACAGGGGCTCGGTGCCCGCACACAGGGCGTAAAAATCGTTGCCCGGGGTGGTGGGGGTGTCAAAGGTGAACCGGGGAATGGAAGTACCAACCAGATGCTCAGAACTCATGCCGCAATTGCACATCCTTTCAAGTGGTGATAAAAAAATCCACAGCCGTGCCCTGTGTTTGCAGGGGCACAAGCGGTGGATTGGATTACTATAAAGATCCCGCCCGGTCGTCTGCGGTCAATCAAACCTACCCTTACGGACAGGTGGGTGCCCTGTCTCCGGAATCACGCTTCCTCATCGAGCCTCCATGGTCGACCCATGGCGGGGAGGTCTGCAATCCACCGGAGAACTCCGGGCTCCCGTTGAATGATTAGTAGGATCATACAAACCGCAACAAATCGAGCCGGGCAGGAAGTCTTGCACGGGTCAATCCGTCAAAGGACTTACTCGATATCGTAGTCCTCGCTCAGACGCTGCTCAAACAGCTTGCTGACTTCCATCAGCACCTCGTCATCCTCTACAACGTCCAGATATTCGCCTTCATCGTCCTCCCCGACACTCAGGATCACCAGCTGGGCGTCCTCGTTCAGGTCCTCTTCGTTCTCGGCGTATTCCACAACAGCCAGATAATGCACGCCCTTGTGGTCCAGCGCGTCGATCACCTCAAAGGTGACCTCGTTGCCGTCCTCGTCCTCAAGGGTCATCAGGTCAGGCTGATATTCTTCCTCAGTATTAGGGTTCTTGATCTCGTCAGACATAATACGCTCCTGTATTGCTTTATCACAAAAAGCAGTTGATGCTGCGGGCTGTACCCCGCTTGGTCTGCTTATAGTGTAGCGTGTTTTGTGCAGTTCGTCAAGATGCTTTTTCGCACAGAAATCATTGGATAAATTTTCACGCAATTTCCTCTCGCACTGCCGCGCAGAATATGGTATACTACTGGTTGAATCTTTTGCGCTGCACCGTGCAGCGTGCAGTACAGTATATGGAACAGGGAGCGGGAATATGTTGAAAAAATTCGGGGCAGTCTGTCTTGCGGCGGTGCTGCTGCTTACCGGCTGCACGCTGCGGCCGCAGGAAAACGGCAGCAAAGTCCAGAGCATCAGCCGCCCGGCGGTGGAATCCGCCGAGCTGCAGTTCACCCACCCGGCAGCAGGGGACACGGTTGCGGTGTTCGATACCTCGGCGGGTGTTTTCCGGGCGGTGCTCTTCCCGGAAAAGGCCCCGCAGGCCTGCGATAACTTTATCGGCCTTGTGCAGCAGGGCTACTACAACGGCCTTACCGTAAGCCGGGTGGAGAACCAGTTCGTGGTGGAAGCCGGGCAGGGCGCAGACGGCAAGGGCTCTACCATCTGGAAGGGCAGCCGCTACCCGGTGGAAGCATCGGACAGCCTGCACCACTACGCCGGGGCGCTGTGCATGGGCGTGGACGCCTCCGGCGAGTGCGCCAGCGTGTTCTACGTGGTGGAATCGCTGCCGGGAGAGCAGTCGGTAACGCAGGAACTGGTAGATCAGATGAATGCTGCCGGTTACCGCGCCGAGGTGGTATCCGCTTACCAGACGGCGGGCGGTGCGCCTTATCTGGACTACACCGATACCGTGTTCGGGCAGGTGTACGAGGGCATGGACATCGTGGACACCATCGCCCAGACCGCCGTGGACGAAAACCAGAAGCCCACCGCCGATATCACCATCAACAGCGTGAGCATCGAGACCTATCAGGGATAAATAGTAAATGATGCCTGTGCGTGAGCACAGGCATCATTTTTTATATCTCCCCGGGATGCTCCTTGCGCCATGCAAGGTAGTCCTCCAGAATCACCGTGGCGCTGACCGAATCCAATATCTCCTTGCGGCGGCTGCCGTAGGTGCCGCTTTCGTCCAGAAGGTCGGCGGCGGCGCAGGTGGTCTGGCGCTCGTCCCACATCCGCACCGGCAGGCCGCTCCAAAGCTCTACGGTCTTTGCCAGCTTGCGGCTCTTGGCGGCGCGTTCCCCCTCGGTGCCGTCCATATTCAGCGGCAGACCGATCAAAATCATTTCGGCTTCGATCTCCTTGGCCACCTCGCATACCCGGGCGGCTACCTTGTTGCGGGCTTTTAAAGTGATCTGGGGCGTGATGGCGGTGGTAAGAAATTCGGTGCGGTCGCAGGTGGCAAGGCCGGTGCGGCTGTCCCCGTAGTCAACGGCTAAAATCTTCATACAAAGTCCCTTTCCGGTGTGCAGGCTGTTTTTTTCAGTGTACCACAGCGGCGGCGGGATTGCAAAGAAAAGCTGTGGTTTTATCACCGGTTTCGTGTTACAATAAAGGCAAAAATCAACGAGCGGGAGGAAACCGAAATGCTGAAACTGGTTCTGGGCGCTTCCGGCAGCGGCAAGACCACCCTGCTGTATGCCCGCATCCGTGCCCGCGCCGAGGCGGGAAAGCGCAGCATCCTGCTGGTGCCGGAGCAGTTTACTTCCAGCACCGAAGCGCGCATCTACCGGGAGCTGGGAGATGCCCTTTCCGGCATGGTGGAAAGCTATTCCTTTACCAGTCTGGCCGAGCATATCCTTGCGGTAGAGGGCGGCGCGGCGGTGCAGACCCTGACCGATGCCGGGCGGGCGGTGCTGGTGCGCCGTGCGCTGGAGGAATTGCAGGATAACGTGCACTACTACTACCGCCACCGGCGCAGCGCGGCCTTTTGCCAGATGGCTGCCGAGACCATTGATGAGCTGAAAAGCGCCGGGCTTTCCGGGCAGCAATTGCAGGAGCTTGCCCGGGACTGCGGCTCCGAGAGCGCAAAGCTGGGCGAACTGGCACTCATTTTTCAGGGCTACGAAAGCCTGCTGGCAGGCACCGGCATGGATCCCGCCGACCGTCTGGAACTGGCGGCAGACCGTCTGGAAGCTGCGCTTGCCCGGGACGAACTGCCGGACTTTTTGCGCGAGCGCGAGGTGTTCATTGACGAGTTCGACACCTTCAACGCGCCCAAAAAGCGGCTGATGGGTGCCATGCTGGCCGCGCTGCCCGCCGTGACGGTGGCGCTGTGCGAGGACGGCGCACCCATGCAGCCCGGGGACCTGGAACTGTTCTCCGGTGCAAAGCAGGTGGCGGCGCAGCTGCGCCAGCTGGCGCGCAAAAACGGCGCACAGGTGGCAGCGCCGGAGCTTCTGCGGCGGGACCTGCGCCATAAGGATGCGCCGGGGCTTGCCGCCTTGACCGAGCTGCTGGAGACCGGCAGCTGCACCCCGCCGGAAAGCGCCCCGGAGCTGCGGCTGTTTGCCGCTGCCAGCCGGGAGGAGGAAGCCCGCTGCGCTGCTGCCGCCATCCGCCGCCTGATGCGGCAGGGCGTGCGCTGCGGAAAGATCGCGGTGGTCTGCCGCGATATCAGTCTGTACCGGGCTGCGGTGCGGTACGAGTTCCGCATGGCAGAGATCCCGTTGTACTGCGACGAGCCCACCACCCCGGAGTTCAGCGCACCCGCCACGGCGGTGCGGGCGCTGCTGGCACTGCTGCGGGGCGCGGACATGACCGAGCAGCTGACCGTACTGGCAAAGACCGGCCTGTGCGACCTGACCGAGCCGGAAGTCTGTGCGCTGGAAAACTACGCCTACACGTGGTCGCCCAATGCTGCGGCGTGGCGGGCAGAATTTACCAAAAGCCCCCGGGGCTTCGGCGATGCCGAGCTGACCGAGGAAGATACGCTGAACCTGACCCGTGCCGAGAACGCCCGCAAAAAGCTGGTGACGGCGGTGGATACTTTGCGCGGCAAGGTGCGCAGTGCCAACGCCGAGCAGATCAGCCGGGCGCTGTATTTCTGCCTGAAGGAGCTGGGCGCAGAGGGACAGCAAGCCGCGCAGGTGGAGGATATCCGCACCGCCCGGGGCATCCCGGCGGCAGAGGAAGCCGCCCGCGAGTGGAACGTGGTGATGCAGCTGCTGGACGAGATGGCGCGGCTGCTGGGCAGTCAGGGCATCACCGTGCCGGAGTACGAGGATCTTTTCAGCCTGCTGCTGCGCTCCTCTGACCTTGGGCACATCCCGCAGACGCTGGATGCGGTGGTGCTGGCAAGCGCCGGCAAAATGCGTCTGGATGCGCCGGATTATGTATTTGTGCTGGGGCTTGCGGAGGGGGAATTTCCCTGTACCCCCGCAGAAAGCGGCCTGCTGACCCATGCCGACCGCGATCTGCTGATGGCAAAACAGATCGACCTGCCGGACTGCTTTGAGAACCGCGTGGTGCGCGAGCAGGTCTGTTTTTACAAAGCCCTCACCGCCCCGGCAAAGGGGCTGTGGATGAGCTGGCCGAAAGGGCAGGGGCAGACCCTGTGCGCCGCGCTGGAGCCCATCGTGGAAGCATTGCAGCCCGCCGCGCCGCAGCTGGAACTCATCGACCTTGCCGCCACTCCCGCAGACGGTCTGGACGTGCTGGGCGGCGGCTGGCCGATGACCGAACTGGAACGCGCCAGCCTGACCGAGGCGCTGCGCGCCCCCGGCGAAGGGGTGCAGGCGCCCCGGGGACTGGCACTGCTGCAGCGCATGGAGGAGGATCCGCCCCGGCAGGTGCAGGATTTGCCCACGCTGGAAATGCTGCTGGGCAGGCGGCTGCACATCTCGCCCAGCCAGCTGGAAAAATACTATACCTGCCGCTACGGCTATTTTTTGCAGTATGTGCTGGGGCTCAAACCCCGCCGCCGTGCGGAGCTTTCGGCTGACCAGAGCGGTACCCTGATGCACTGGGTCTTGCAGATGGCGCTGGACCCCCACCCCGGGGCAGACAACCCCTGTGCCGGGCTGCGCCCCTTTTTAGAACTGGATGATGCCGCCATGGCTGACCTTGCCGCCGCGCTGGTGGATGAGTATGCGCGGCGCTATCTGCCGGAGGATACCGCACGCTTTGCCTATCTGCTCTCCCGGCTGAAAAAGAGCATGACCAGCCTGCTGTGCTATCTGCGGGACGAGCAGAACCAGTCCCAGTTCAAGCCCGTGGCCTGTGAGCTGAAAATAGGCCGGGGCGAGGATGCCGTGCCCGGGCAGGTGTACCGCCTGTCAGACGGGCGCACGGTGCAGCTGGTGGGTACGGTGGACCGCGCGGACGAGTGGATCGAGGATGACGGCACCCGCTGGGTGCGGGTGGTGGACTACAAGACCGGCAGCAAAAAGCTGGACTTGAAAGAGGTCTACTGCGGGCTGGACTGCCAGATGCTGCTGTATCTGTTCAGCCTGACCCGGGATGCGGGCGGGCGCTTTACCGGCGCACAGCCGGCGGGCGTGTTGTATCTGCTGGCCGACCCCGCCCCCCAGACCCTGCCGCGCGGGCAGGCTGCCCGGGCAGTGGAGTACCAGCTGGACGGTCTTGTGCGGGACGAGCAGAAGATCTTTGACGCCATGGACGCGGACGAAACAGGCAAATATCTGCCCTTTGGCTACCGCAACGGCGCACCCAGCCCCTACCAGAAGGACAAGCGGGCGGACAGCGCCAAGCTCAGCCGCATCCAGCTGCATCTGGACGACCTTGTCACCCAGATGGGCGAGCAGCTTTACGGCGGGCAGATCGATGCCGAGCCGCTGGTGGTGAGCAGCAGCAAAAGCCCCTGCACATGGTGCGATTACAGCTTTATCTGCTGCCACGAGACCGGGGTGCACGAGCGTGCGCTGGAAGCCCCTGCAAAGCCCTTTGAACCTGAGGAAGAACCCGAAGAAAAGGAGGAACAGCCGTGAGCGGACCCAAATGGACCCCGGCGCAGCAGGCTGCCATTGCCGACCGGGGCGGTGCGCTGCTGGTAAGCGCAGCCGCAGGCAGCGGCAAGACCGCCGTGCTGACCGAGCGGGCGGTGCAGCTGATCACCGACCCGGAGCACCCGGTAAACGCCGACCGGCTGCTCATCGTTACCTTTACCAACGCGGCGGCGGCAGAGCTGCGCGCCCGCATCGGGCAGGCGCTGCTGCACCGCAGCCAGCTGCAGCCCGGCAATGCCATGCTGCGCCGCCAGCGGATGCTATTGCAGCGCGCGCCCATCTGCACTATTGATGCTTTTTGCCTGAACCTGCTGCACAAGCACTTTCAGGCGCTGGATATCCCGCCGGATTTTGCCCCGGCAGACCCCGGCACCGTGCAGCTGCTGCGTGGCGCGGCGTTGGCTGAAACGCTGGAAAACGCCTACCGCGACCCGGATTTCTGCGCCTTTGCAGACCTGTACGGCAAGGGACGCACGGATAAACCGGCGGGCGATGCCATTTTGCAGATCTACGATTTTCTGCGGGCACTGCCGGACTACGACCGCAAGCTGGATGAGTTTCTTGCCCCTTACGAGCAGGAAAACGGTTTTGCCGCCACCTGCTGGCATGATCTGCTTCTGGCCGAAGCCGCCCGCTGCGCCAAGGCTGCACGGGAGCTGCTGACGGCAGCACTGGCCGACTGCCGGGCGGATTTTGATCAGGAACTGGCAGCTGCCGAGGAAAAAAAGACTCCCTCCGCCCGGGCAAAGGCACAGGCCACGGTAGCGGAAAAATACGAGGAAGCCGGTACAAGGCTGGAAAAAGCCGCCGCCCTCTTTGCGCAGGCAGAGCAGCTGGCAGCTGCCGGACAGTGGGACCCGCTGTACGACCTGCTCACCCCCTATGTGCTGGGCATGGAGGAAGCGCCCGGGCTGAAAGGCATGAAAAAGCGTCTGGGCGGCGACCACAAGGCGGAGATCAAGACCCGCTCGGACGAAGCCGCCGCCCTGTTCGAGCAGATGACCCAGCTCATCTGCTGTTCCGAAGCCGAAGCCGAGACCGACCGGCAGATCACCCTGCCCCGGCTGCGGGCGCTGTTTGCCGCCGTGCGGGACTTCGATGCCCGGTTCACAGCCAGAAAAAGGGAGCGCAAGCTGCTGGAATTCAGCGATTTTGAGCACCTTGCCCTGCGGCTGCTGCGCACCCCGGAGGGCACGCCCACCCCCTTGTGTGAGAACATCCGTCAGGACTACGCCGCCGTGATGGTGGACGAATATCAGGACACGAACGCCTTGCAGGATGCCCTTTACCGCTGCCTTGCCGCCCCGGCGGGGGATAACCTTTTCCTTGTGGGCGACTTAAAACAGAGCATCTACCGTTTCCGGCAGGCAGAGCCGGGCATCTTCCGGCAAAAGCTGGACAGCTGGTCGCTGCTGCCGGGCGCAAAAGCCCGTCCCCGCCCGCCGGAGGGCACCCCGGGCACGGACGCTCTGCTGGCGCTGGATGCAAACTTCCGCTCCGCACCGCAGGTGGTGGCGGGCATCAATTATCTCTTTGAGCAGCTCATGACCCCGGAGCTGGGCGATACCGCCTACGGCAACGGGCAGCGTCTGGTCTGCGGTGCGCCCGGGGAATATCAGGGCAGCGTGGAGGTGCAGTTTCTGCCGGACGATGAGACGGAAACCGATGCAGGCTGGATCGCGGAACGTATCGCGCAGCTGGTTTCTGCCGGGGAACCGGTGCGGGAGGGCAGTACCACCCGCCCGGTGCGGTACGAGGACTGCTGTGTACTGCTGGCGGCGCGCACGGATTTCCCGGTGTATGTGGAGGCGCTGACTGCCCGGGGCATCCCGGTATACGCCGACGCCCGGGAGAACCTGATGCTTGCGCCCCACATCCGCCCCCTCATCGCCCTGCTCAAGGTCATCGACGACCCCTCGCAGGACATCTATCTGGCCGCCGCCATGCTGGGCCCCATGTTCGGCTTTACCGAGGACGACCTTGTGCGGCTGCGCGCCCGCAGCCGTCAGGTGCAGGCCGAGCCGGACAAAAAGCCCGCCCGCATCAGCCTGTACGGCGCGCTGCTGCTGGCGCTGGAGGACCCGGCAGAGGATCCCTTTACCGAGAAGGTGAAGGATTTCTACGCTCATCTCACCGCCCTGCGGCAGATGGCGCGCAGCGCCCCGGCGGAGCAGCTGCTGGAAGAAATTTTTGCCTCCACCGGCTATCTGGCGGCACTGGGCGTGCTGGAAAACGGTGCCCGCCGCCGGGAGGATGCCCGCCGCTTTGCCTCCTTCTGCGCCACTTCCGGTGCAGGCGGCATCTCGGCGCTGGTGCGCGCTATTGATGCCGCCGCGCAGGCCGGCAGTACCGGACAGGACACCGTGCCCAGCGGGGTGCACCCGGGGTGCGTGTCCATCATGACCATCCACCGCTCCAAGGGCTTGCAGTTCCCGGTGGTGTTTGTGGGGGATACAGCCCGTAAGTTCAACGCCTCGGATATCCGTCAGCCGGTGCTGGTGCACCGCACTTTCGGCGCGGGGCTGCGGCTGCGCCCGGAAAACGGCGAGGGCGCTTACAAGACCGCCGCCTACACCGCGCTGGCTGCTGTCCATGCCAAAGAACTGCGCAGCGAGCAGATGCGCCTTTTGTATGTGGCGCTCACCCGCGCACAGGATAAGCTCATCCTCACTGTGCCCCTGAGCAGCGGTAAGACTGCAAAGCCCTTTGCCAAGGCGGCGGCTTTTCTGGCTGCCGGGGCGGGGGCTACGCTGCACCAGCAGGCCAACAGCTTTGCCGACTGGCTGCGGGCGGCGCTGCTGGTGCACCCGGACGGCGGGGTGCTGCGGCAGCTTTCCGGCAACCGGGAGCTGCTGTTTGTGCAGACTGAAAGCGTGATGGATATCGAGGTGTGTGACGATGCTGTACAGCTGTCCGAGGAAATAGATACGGATACGCCGGACGAAGCGCCGGAAACGGACTCGACCTTGGTTGAAACGCTGCGGCAGGGCTTTGCGTGGCAGTACCCGGCGGCAGCGCTTGCACAGGTGCCCGCCAAGGTCAGCGTGACCAGCATCGTGCATAAGGCCGAGCAGACCACGCTGGAGCGCCCGGGCTTCCTTTCCAAGGACGGTCTGACCGCCGCCGAGATGGGCACGGCGCTGCACGCTTTTCTGGAGCACGCAGACTTTGCCCGGCTGGCCGAAGCCAAGGCTGCGGGCACGCTGGACGAAGCCATCCCGGCAGAGCGGGATCGTCAGGTGGCGGTGCAGCTGACCGCCCCGGAGATCGCGGAAAAGCTGGACGCGGTGTGCATCCGCCGCTTTGTGGAAAGCGAAGCCTTTGCAAAGATCTGCGCCGCGCAGCAGGTGCTGCGGGAACTGCCCTTTATCACCGCGCTGCCCGCCGGTGCGGTACTGGCGGCACAGGGGCACGAAGCGCTGCCTGCTGCCGCAGACGCGCAGGTGCTGGTGCAGGGCATCGCCGACCTTGTGCTGGTGTACCCGGATCATCTGGAACTGCTGGACTACAAGACCGACCGCCGCAAAGCCGAGAGCGATTTCCTGCGCGCCTACCGCGCCCAGCTGAACCTTTACGCCATTGCCATCGAAAAGCGCTTTGCGCCTAAAAAGGTGACCTATAAGGGCATCTACTCCTTTGCGCTGGGCAAGCTGATCAAGGCGTAAAAAGGAAAAGTCATAATTTTTCCGGGCAGCGCATAAAAAATGCTTGACAGGGCAGATAAAGCGTGGTAGAATAGCCGAGTAAAGAAAGCAGCTACGGCCTGTGCCGCGCTCGCCTTGCGGGAAAACGTCCCCGGGCTATACCCGAAACAGCAGCTTATTCTTTTGAGAATGCTGCGGCTTTGTGTGAAATTTCGCGCGGCTGTCCAGAATATGGGCGGCCGCGTTTTCTATGCCAAATATTGCAACACTATGGATTATTGTTTGGAGGTGCATTCATTATCGCTACCGCTGGAAAGTCGAAGGAACTGGAGATCAACGGTCAGATCCGTGATCGTGAAGTTCGCCTGATCGGTGCCGATGGCGAGCAGAAGGGCGTTGTGTCCATTCAGGTGGCCATGCGCGCTGCAGAAGAAGCCGGGCTCGATCTGGTAAAGATCGCACCGCAGGCTGTGCCGCCTGTGTGCAAGGTGCTGGACTACGGCAAATACCGTTTTGAACAGCAGAAGAAGGAGAAGGAAGCCAAGAAGAACCAGAAGGTTGTCGAGGTCAAGGAGACCCGCCTTTCGCTCAATATTGACACCAACGACTTCAACACCAAGCTCAACCAGACTGCCAAGTTCCTGGCAGCCGGACACAAGGTAAAGGTTTCGATCCGTTTCCGCGGCCGCGAAATGGCGCACAGTGCTTTGGGCGCAGACGTGCTGAAGCGGTTTGCCGAGGCGCTGCCTCAGGCATCCACCGATAAGCCGCCCGTGCTCGAGGGCCGCACGATGTCCATTCTGCTGATCCCGAAACCCAATAAGGACTAAT
>OKSR01000816.1_pt1 | contig 13015 bp, 16 predicted proteins | sample 1606491 | NCBI WGS metagenome assembly OKSR01 (sample SAMEA3879605, study PRJEB24766) | human gut metagenome | biome: human-associated habitat; feature: feces | place: USA | collected 1985/1987 | reverse complement strand
CGCTCCGGGAGTCCATTTTCACGGGAAGGGTCGCAGCGGTAAGCGACATTTGCAGCGCCGCTTCCTTCGGAAGCGCGGCGCTGCGGAAAAATCTTGCGATGCCGTTTGCCTTTACAGCCCCTCCCGGTTCTTCGTTCCCTCCTTGACTTCCCTGCACCGCACCGCTATAATAAAAGGGTAAAAGGATAAATGCGTTTATCCGGGCAGAGTAGCGCCGCACACCGTCTGCGCAGAGAGAACAGGCCGCTGGCTGGAAGCCTGTTTGCAGACCGCTGCGCAAAGTGCGCCCGGACAGCACGCGGCGGGAACCCCTGCGGGGAAGTATCGCCGTGCGGTGCGCCGCCGTTACCGGCTTTGAGCGACAAACAGAAGTGGAACCGCGATTTTGATTTTAAAACCGCCTTCGGAGCTGTGCTGCGTGCACTGCTCCGGGGGCGTTTTGTTTTGCGGCTTCTGTTTGGAACAAAAAGGAGAATTGACCATGCAGATCTTCAACACCCTGACCCGACAGAAGGAAGAATTTGTGCCGCAGGTGCCCGGCGAGTACCGCATCTACGTCTGCGGCCCCACCGTGTACAACTATATCCACATCGGCAACGCACGCCCGCTGATCGTGTTCGACACCCTGCGCCGCTATCTGGAATACCGGGGCAACAAGGTGATCTACGTTTCCAACATCACCGATATCGATGATAAGCTCATCAAGAAGGGACAGGAAGAGGGCACCTCCATGAAGGAGGTGGCACAGCGCTTTGAGGCCGAGTACCTGAAGGATGCCGCCGGGCTGAACTGCGAAAAGCCCACCGTACAGCCCCGCGCCACCGAGCATATCCCTCAGATCCTGGATATCGTCAAGGATCTGATCGACTCCGGCCACGCCTACGTTGCCAAGAACGGCGATGTGTACTTCCGCGTGAAGAGCGACCCCGGCTACGGCAAGCTGAGCCACCTGAATCTGGACGATCTGGAGAGCGGCAACCGCGAGCTGCGCAGCCGCATGGAGGACGATCTGAAGGAAGACCCCGCCGACTTTGCCGTCTGGAAGGCCGCAAAGCCCGGTGAGCCCGCATGGGAAAGCCCCTACGGCATGGGCCGCCCGGGCTGGCACATCGAGTGCAGCGCCATGAGCCGCACCCATCTGGGCAAGACCATCGACCTGCATTGCGGCGGTCAGGATCTGATCTTCCCCCACCACGAAAACGAGATCGCCCAGAGCGAGTGCGCCAACGGCTGCGAGTTCGCCCGCTACTGGATGCACAACGGTTTCATCAACGTGGACAACCAGAAAATGTCCAAGAGCCTGCACAACTTCTTTACTGTGCGGGATGTGGCCAACCTCTACGGCTACGAGCCCATCCGCTACTTCATGTTGACCGCCGGCTACCGGATGCCCCTGAACTACACCGTGGACCTCATCGAGAGCTGCAAGAACAGTCTGGAGCGCCTGTACACCTGCCGCGAGAATCTGGACTTTGCCCTGAGCAAGACCGAGTTCGGCACCGACGAGACGCTGAAGGAGAAGGCCGAGGAAGCAAAGAAGAAATTCTGCACCGCCATGGACGACGACCTGAACACTCCCGACGCCCTGGCTGCTGTCTTCGACCTTGTGAAGGACATCAACACCCTGTCCGCCGCTTCCAGTAAGGCTGCTCTCGAAGCCGGCGCTGCCGCCTTCGACGAGATCACCGGCGTGCTGGGCCTGATGTACAACCGCAAGAAGGACGAAGTTCCCGCTGAGGTGACTGAACTGGTGGAGAAGCGTGCCGCCGCCAAGAAGGCCAAGGACTGGGCTGCTGCCGACGCCATCCGCGCACAGCTCACCGAGATGGGCTGGGCCGTGAAGGATACCGCTCAGGGTCCCCAGCTGAGCAAGCTGTAAGCTGAATATCCGATGCAGGGCAGACCTGCGCTTTGCCAAAAGCTGGAGGCTTTGGGCGGCGCGGGTCTGCCCTGCTTTTTTTCGTGGAAAAGGGAAAACGTAAAAATCGACAAGATCCGAAAAGAGTTGTTGTGATATTGCTGATTTTGACAGAACGTGTTTACATCTCTGGCCGCGTTTGCGGCGGCTGCAGCGCTGGTGTTGTGCCTCGTGGTCTGCGGGGAGCTGTTCGAGAAGCCCGATACTCTCCGTCACGCGGCCCTGATGATGACCGACCTCGACAACCTCAAGAAGACCATCAACGACACGTATGGCTACGACTGGGGTGACAATTATCTGCGGCAGAGCCGGGGGCCATCGACGAAAAGGCCGCCGAGGTCATCGCCGAGGTGGAACGCCAGAAAGCCGAGCGGGAAGAAGCCGGGTCTTAAAAAGCAAAAAGTATCGCCCTCTGTATTGGCATTGTGCCGGTACAGAGGGCGATTTTTTGTCTATCTTTACTGAATGAAGCCGACGAAGAGGGGGCAGAGCACGGCGGTGAGGACACCGGCCACGGCGATGGACAGGCCGCTCATGGCACCTTCGACCTCACCCATCTGCAGAGCTTTGCTAGTGCCTACGGCATGGGCCGAGGTGCCGATGCCGACGCCCTTTGCGATGGGGTCAGTGATGTGAAAGATCTTGCAGACCACCTCGGCCAGCAGGTTGCCTGCGATGCCGGTGAGGATGACGATGGCACCCGTCAGGGCTGCGATGCCGCCCAGCTCAGCGGCGACGTCCATGCTGATGGCCGTGGTGACGGACTTCGGCAGGAGGGTGGCGTACTGCTCCCGGGTGAGGCCCAGCGCGAGGGCCAGAGCCAAAGCGCTGCCCAGGCTCACCAGCGTACCCACTGAGATGCCCGCAATGATGGCGGCGGCGTTCTCTTTCAGCAGGTCCCACTTTTCATAGAGCGGGATGGCGAGGCTGATGGTGGCCGGCAGCAGCAGATAGTTCACCGGGGCGGCACTGACCTTGTAGTCGGCGTAGGAGATGTTCAGCACACTCAGCAGGATGATGACGAAGATGCTGCCCAGCAGCAGCGGGTTGAAGATGGCCTTGCCGGTGGCTTTGTTGATGAGAGCACCCAGAGCGAAAGCGGCCAGCGTCAGCAGCACGCCCCACGCGGCGGACCCGGAGAGGAAGCCCTGTAAGAGATCAGTCATGTTCGGCCTCCTTCTTTGCAGCGCGGCGGCTGGTGAGGGCCTGGGTGGTGCGGCCTGCACTCACGAGGACCAGCACCGTCACCGGGATGATGGCGATGACGATGGGCAGCAGCATCTCGCCCATCTCAGCCCACAGCTCCATGACGCCCGCGGCGGCAGGCACAAACAGCAGCGGGAAGATGCCGGTGAGGAACAGGCCCACTTCCTTGACCTGCTCGAGCTTCACGATGCCGAAGCGGAGCGCGGCCAGGAGCAGCAGCAGGCCGTAGATGCTGGCCGGGAGGGGGAGCGGGAGCACTGCGTGGCAGATCTCGCCCAAAAAACAGAACGCCAGAATACGCGAAAATTGAAACAGATAGTTCGTAAGGATGCCTCCTTTGGCTCGGCTGAACAGGAAAATACAAAACAGGATACAAGTCAACAGTATAATCCAAAAATCCCTGCGGCGCAACGGCAATACTGGCCAAGATTTTGCCCCTTTGGTGCGGAAAATTGGAGGTTTGGATAGTGTGCCTGTCCCAAACCCTGCGGCGTGGCCGTGCTGTTCGAGTTCTGTACCGATCTGCCGACTCACGTTGACAGTAGAAACAAAAAAAGAGCCTCTAACTTTCGTTAGAGGCTTTTGGTGGAGCATTCTCCACAGCAGGCGAACCCGAAAACCTTATACCGCTCGGTGAATCCCAAAGAAGGGTTCTACAGTAGATGCGGCTTTTCCGGTGGCAGATGCCTGTTTCAAACCATAGTTCTTTCGAGCGACAGCTTCCACAAAGACACGGTCTTTTTCGGAAGCGTTGTAATAATCCACACCGAAGCGTTTGCAGGTTGAAAACAATTCGTCCAGCCACGACATCGTTTCATCGGACATTGGGGAAAAGACAATATCCAAATCAGCTTGGGTGGCTGCATCGATTTCAATGTTGACCCGGTTTCCGGTGGCTGACTCGGTCACATAGTATTGCAGAAACATCCAATCACCTCTTTTTATATAGTATAACGAAACTGCGGAAAATTTTCAAGAATACCGATGGAAAGCATAGCAGGCAAGAACCATCCCGTGGCCACAAATTTTCAATTGCTGAAAATTCTTGCTCCCTTTGGAACAGCTTCTTGCTGGGGCGTGCGGTGCCCCAAACCCTGCTGGGAACGAGTACGGCAAACGCGAAGTTATCTGTCTTTTGTATCGTCCAAGAGTTCGTTCAATTCTTTTTCATCTTGGATATCCTTAACGGGCTTTTTTCCGGTGATATCCGTATACGCTTCTTTGATGCCGTTCTTCACCGCCCACTTAACGATGAAATACAATGCAATCAAAATAATGATTGCAGTTCCTCCACTGATTCCTAATTCTTCCCACATAAATTGAACCTCCCAATTCTGATTTGTTGAACTGAGCCGAGTATATCACACCCGCCAAGGAAAGAACACCCCCGATAGAGTGAATTTTGCAAGCCGGAAACCGCACAGCCTCCCTATTCGAGTCCTGTCCCGCCCAACCGAGGCGGTGCAAATGGTGCTCCGGCAGGCGGAGCTTTCTTGGTAGACATTCCTAACCGTTGGAAACCGCGCACTAAACAACAGCCCACTGGGCTGATTGCTTACGGCACTTCGTGCCGCCGCCCTGTTCGAGTCCTGTCCCGCCCACGCAAAAAATCCCGAGTCATTTGACTCGGGATTTTTGTGGTGGAGCATTCTCCACAGCAGGCGAACCCGAAGGATTCATTCCAGATACTGCGGCAGATTCCATGAACCGCGCAACACACGGTGGACTTCCACAGTCTTTATTTCATCGTTGACGCGGTAGAACACAAGATACTGGTCAACGACCATCCTACGATAAGCAGGGTCAAGGTGGTAGACCTCGCACATTTTCGGGGTATCGCCCAATTTTGTGATCTTCTCTCGCAGCTCTTTCAGTACACGGCTGGCTGTTTTAGGGTAAAAGCCAGACAGATACCGGGCGATATCGTTCAAATCCTGCACAGCAAGGGGCAGATATTTGATCTTATACGTCATACTGCTTGCCCAGCGTCTCCCATACGCTTTCGTGGTCTGCCCACTGCGTGTCGGGGTCAGCCGCCTGCTGTTTTGCCTTGGCAAGTGCCTCGGCAACATATCGCTGGTGCAAAAACTCCTCGTACTTGGTGTAGTCCTCAATGTTGATGAGTACGGATTCTCCACGGCCATGATTCGTGATGATCACATGGTCATGATCTTTGAGTATCTCCGAAATTTCGGCGTAATGGTTGCGCAGATCCCGGGAAGGGCGAACGAATGTCTGCATCATACGAGACACCTCCTGTCAGAATTATTGTATCACAAAATGACTACGGGCGCAAGACGGATAATTCTGAGGGTGAGGGCAAGAATCGTCCCGTGGCCACAAATTTTCAATTCTTGAAAATTCTTGCCCCTTTGGGACAGCTTCTTGTTGGGGCGTGCCTGCCCCAAACCCTGCTGGAACGAGTACGGCAAACTGGAATTTGACTAATCCTACATGTGCATCATATTACACTCATGTAATTATCCTCTACATAAACAGCTTTTCCATCAGCAAGCTTAATCTCATCTTTGCCGTTCGGTAATACTGTTGTTTCAGAACCATTCCAATGGGGGATAATAGGATTGTCAATAATATGTAATCCATCTGTTAAATTTCCCGCCGCATACATACTTCCTGCACTGATTCCGACATATATAAGTCCGTTTTTAATTGCATTATTAAGTATTCTATCAAAACCAGTTCTAGACATTTCACGACAAAGCACAGATACATCACCACCACTGACAAAAACAGCATCAAATTGGTTTAATTCTTCAAAAGTTAATAGCCTTGTAAGCATAAACGGGGTTGTAACATACGAAGAATAGGTTCTTTGATAGTCTTTTGAAAGAATTAATTCCAGATTGTACACTAATATATTTTCGTACTGAATTCCCATTAGAAAGAGTTCATGAAAACATATTGCAAGCGACTCTCTTGCACCATCTGTTTCAATGCCAGCTGTTGGAATATAAAGCACTTTCACATCCTTCGGACACTTTCCAATAATATCAAAGAATTTCTCTTTCATCTTATCGGTCAACCCTGCAGATGTAAGAAATAGATGTTTTCCATTCATATTCTTTTACCTCGTCAAACTCCGATTTACTGGGCTAAGCCGAGTATACCACACTCCACCATGAAAGAACACCCCGATATAGTGAAATTTTGCCATTTTTCTGCGTACGTGCGTACACGCTCCGCAGGGATTCTAAGGGGCTTGACCCCTTGGCACACAGACTTTGGCACAAAGTCTAGTGTGTTACACCTTGTCAGAGGTGTACAGGCTCCCGGTACGCACGTACGCAGCGACTACTCCCAAACGCGCCATATAGGGGGACGACCAAGTTCGCACAAAGCGAACTTGATTCCGCAAAGCAAAAGGCAGGATACCACTATCATAGTGATACCCTGCCTTTGCTCGTTTACCGTTCCGAGTAGTCCTTTCGCAGAACCTCCTGTAAACAAAAAACGTACCCAAACCCTTTTTCATAAAGAATCGGGTTCGAGTACGAACTGTATGGTGGACGGTACAGGACTCGAACCTGTGACCTCCTGCACGTCAAGCAGATGCTCTACCAGCTGAGCTAACCGTCCATATTCTGTTTTGCCGAAATCAGCTAGATTATAATACCATATCCGATGCCAAAAAGCAAGACCTTTTTTCAAAAATTGTAAAACTTTTTTGAAAAAGCACCCCGAAACCCGGCTTCTGTGCGGTGCAGCGCGGGTTTTAGGACGGTGGGCGACAGCTTTCTTGTTGCCCCCAACCAGACGTTGTGCTATAATAGAAAACTATAATAGGAGTAGTGTCGGAAAGGGAATGCAGCATGAGAGTTTTGGGCATCGACCCCGGTTACGCCATCGTGGGCTGGGGCGTGGTGGAGTATGCGGGCAACCGCTTTGCGCCGGTGGATTTCGGCGCGGTGTGCACGGACGCGGGCGTGCCGTTTGAGCGGCGGCTGGATGAGGTGTATATCGGCATCAAAGAGGTCATCGAACGCACGCAGCCCGAGGTGCTGGCCATCGAAAAGCTGTTCTACCAGCACAACCAGACCACCGTCATCGGCGTAGCCGAGGCGCGCGGGGTCATACTGCTGGCGGCGGCGCAGGCGGGGCTGCCCATCTACGAGTACACTCCCATGCAGGTCAAGCAGGCGGTCACCGGCTACGGCAAGGCCGTGAAAAAGCAGGTGCAGGAGATGACCCGGGTACTGCTGCATCTGCCCGCCGTGCCAAAGCCGGACGATACCGCCGATGCGCTGGCTATGGCAATTACCTTCTGCCACACCAACGGCAACCAGCTCAACCGCTATACCCGCCGGGTGGCGGGCCCCATCTGACCGCATACCACAGCCGCCCTGCGGGGCGGCGGGTCTTGACTGAGAGGATTCTATGATCTACTGTCTGACTGGAAAAATCGTGAAAAAAAGCCTGAATGCCGTGGTGATCAGCTGCGGCGGCGTGGGCTACTATACCCAGTGCCCGGCCAGTGTGGCGGGGGCGCTGCCCGGTGTGGGGCAGGAGACTACCCTGTACACTGTGATGAGCGTGACCGAGAACGATGTGAGCCTGTACGGCTTTGCCACCGAGGAGCAGCAGGCCTGCTTTGAGATGCTGACCGCCGTGTCCGGCGTGGGTCCCAAGGTGGGGCTTGCCATCCTCAGCGTCATGGAGCCGCAGCGGGTGGCGCTGGCCATCTCGGCAGGGGACCACAAGGCGTTCAAGGCTGCTTCCGGCGTGGGGCCGAAGCTGGCGCAGCGCATCGTGCTGGAACTGAAGGATAAGGTGGCCAAGGGCTTTGTGGACGGCATCTCGCTGGAAGATGTGGCGGGCTCTGCCGCCGATACGCCCGCGACCCAAAGCAGCGCACAGGCCATTGCAGCGCTGGTGTCGCTGGGGTACAGCCAGAGCGAGGCGGCGCTGGCCATCGCAAAGATCGATGCCACGCTGCCGGTGGAAGAGATCATCAAGCTGGCCTTGCGCAGCATGGCAGGCAGGAGGTAAGCAATGCAGGACGATACCGCGCTGTACGGCGCAAAAATGATGCAGCCCGTCATGACCCCGGCGGACAGTGAGGAAAATAACCTCCGCCCGCAGCATCTGGAGGACTACATCGGGCAGGAAAAGGCCAAGCAGAACCTGAAGATCTATCTGGAAGCCGCCAAGCGCCGGGGCGAGCCGGTGGATCACATTCTGCTGTACGGCCCGCCGGGTCTGGGCAAGACTACGCTGGCGGGCATCATCGCCAACGAGATGGGAGTACAGATCCGCATCACCAGCGGCCCGGCCATTGAAAAGCCCGGCGACCTTGCCGCCCTGCTGACCAACCTGCAGGAGGGCGATGTGCTGTTCATCGACGAGATCCACCGCCTGTCCCGGCAGGTGGAGGAGGTGCTGTATCCCGCGCTGGAGGACTACGCGCTGGATATCATGATCGGCAAAGGCCCCAGCGCCCAGAGCATCCGCATCAACCTGCCCCGCTTCACGCTGGTGGGCGCTACCACCCGCGCCGGACAGATCACCGGCCCGCTGCGCGACCGCTTCGGCGTGCTGCTTAAGCTGGAACTGTACAGCCCGGACGAGCTTTCCCGCATCATCATGCGGTCGGCGGGCATTCTGGATCAGCCCATCACCCCGGAAGGCGCTTATGAGCTGGCAAAGTGCAGCCGTGGCACGCCCCGCGTGGCGAACCGCTTTTTGAAGCGCATCCGCGACTTTGCCACTGTGCTGGGCGACGGCATCATCGATCGGGATGTGGCGCTGCTGGGTCTGAAGCGGATGGACGTGGACGCGCTGGGTCTGGATGAGCTGGACCGCAGCCTGCTGCGCGCCATCATTGAGATGTACAACGGCGGCCCGGTAGGTCTGGAAACGCTGGCCGCCGCGCTGGGCGAGGAAGCGGTCACGCTGGAGGATCTGTGCGAGCCGTATCTGATGCAGATGGGCTTTTTGACCCGCACCCCCCGCGGACGCTGCGCCACCCGCCTTGCCTATGAGCATCTGGGCATGAAAGCCCCGGAGACCGGCAGCGCCGAGGAAAACGGTCAGCAGAGCCTGTTCTGACCTATCATATAAAGGAATTAAACGGAAGGAGGACGCTATGCGCCCTGCAGATACTTGGAAAGACTATGAACTGCTGGATGCCACCGACGGCAACCGGCTGGAACGCTGGGGAGAGACCCTGCTCATCCGCCCCGACCCGCAGGTGGTGTGGAAGACCCCCAAGCAGAGCCCCCTGTGGGCAAAGGCAGATGCCATCTACCACCGCTCCAATCAGGGCGGCGGCGAGTGGGAGTACCGCCGCCGTCTGCCGGAAAAGTGGAAGATCAGCTGCGGCGAAGGGGAGGATAAGCTGACCCTTATCGTCAGCCCCACCGGCTTCAAGCACACCGGCGTGTTCCCGGAACAGGCGGTCAACTGGGCTTGGTACCAGCAGAAGATCCGCGCCGCGAACCGCCCGGTAAAGGTGCTGAACCTCTTCGGCTACACCGGCGGCGCTACGCTGGCCTGTGCCGCTGCCGGTGCTACCGTCTGCCATGTAGATGCCTCCAAGGGCATCGTGGCATGGGGCAAGGACAACGCCGTGGCAAGCAGCCTGACCGATAAGCCCATCCGCTGGCTGGTGGACGACTGCGCCAAGTTCGTGGCGCGGGAAAAGCGCCGCGGCAACACCTACGACGGCATCATCATGGACCCGCCCAGCTACGGGCGCGGCCCCGGCGGCGAGATCTGGAAGCTGGAGGACTGCATCTACGACCTCATCAGCCAGTGCGAAGAGGTGCTGAGCGACAAGCCGCTCTTCTTTGCGGTCAACAGCTACACCACCGGCCTTTCGCCCGCCGTCATGGAGTATATGCTCAAGACGACGCTGATCCCCCGCTTTGGCGGAAAGACCAGCTGCGACGAGATCGGCCTACCCGTCTCCGCCACCGGCGGCGTCGTCCCCTGCGGCGCGACGGCGATCTGGGAAGAGTAAACCTCTCAGTCTCGCTATCGCTCGACAGCTCCCCTAGCGAGGGGAGCCTCTGGCGAAGAGATAAAGCTTTACGGAATGCCAAGGCCTCTCCTCGATAGGAGAGGTGGCAATGCGAAGCATTGACGGAGAGGTTAACATCTAAGAATGGGGTACAGCCCTTTTCAGAGGGGCGCACCACCAGAAAGAGAAAACAAATGAGTGAAACGATACTGACAGCAGAAAACTTAAAGTTCCGCTACGACTCGGAGCAGCCCGGCTACGCGCTCAACGGCGTCTCCATGCAGGTCGGGCGGGGCGAGTTCGTGGCCGTGCTGGGCGCAAACGGCTGCGGCAAATCCACCCTTGCCAAGCACTTCAACGCCATCCTCCTGCCGGAGGAGGGCAAGGTGTACGTCGAGGGCATGGACACCGCCGATGATGACAAGCTCTATGACATCCGCCAGACCGTGGGCATGGTGTTCCAAAGCCCGGACAACCAGATCGTCGCCACGGTGGTAGAGGAAGACGTGGCTTTCGCGCTGGAAAACCTCGGCGTTCCACCGGAAGAGATGCGCCGCCGCGTCGATGACGCCATGAAGATGGCGGGCATCTACGAGTTCCGGGAGCGCGCACCCCACAATCTCTCGGGCGGCCAGAAGCAGCGCGTCGCCATTGCGGGCGTCGTCGCCATGCGTCCCGACTGCCTCATCCTCGACGAGGCCACCGCCATGCTCGACCCTCGCGGCCGTGAGCAGGTGATGCAGACCATCCACCACCTCAACAAGGATCTGGGCATCACCGTTGTGTCCATCACCCACTACATGGAAGAGGCCGCGCAGGCCGACCGTGTTCTGGTGATGAGCCAAGGCAATGTGGTGATGGAAGGCACCCCGAAAGAGGTGTTCAGCCAGACCGAAAAAGTCCGTTCTCTCCGCCTCGACGTGCCGCAGGCCGCAGAGCTGCGGGATGAGCTGGTCAAGGCCGGCATCCCCATGCCCGAAGGCATCATCGACACCGGCGAGTGCGCACAGGCTCTGTATGAGCTGCTGAAGTAAGGGGGGACGGAAACATGGCAAGCATTATCAAAGTAGAACACCTGAGCTATGTCTACAACCCCGGTATGCCGAACGCAGTCACCGCGCTGGACGACGTGAGCTTTGAGGTGGAAGAGGGCGATTTCGTGGGCATCATCGGAGCCACCGGCTCCGGCAAGAGCACCCTCATCACCCACATGAACGGCCTGAACAAGCCCACCAGCGGCAAGATCATCATTGATGGCCGCGACCTCTGGGGCGAGCCGGAAAAGATCCGGGATTTCCGTTTCCTGACGGGTCTGGTTTTCCAGTACCCGGAGTACCAGCTCTTTGAGGAAACGTGCTATAAGGACATCGCCTTCGGCCCGAAGAATATGGGCCTCGACGAGGCGGAGGTCGATAAGCGCGTCCACGAGGCGGCAGAATTCGTCGGCCTCGATGAAGCGCTGTTGGAGCGCAGCCCCTTTGAGCTGTCCGGCGGACAGAAGCGCCGCGTGGCCGTGGCGGGCGTCATGGCCATGAAGCCCCGTATCCTCGTTCTGGACGAGCCTGCGGCCGGCCTCGACCCCGAGGGACGGGATGAGATCCTGTCCGAGGTGAAGGACTACCACAAAAAGACCGGCACCACGGTGCTTCTGGTCTCCCACAGCATGGAGGACATTGCCAAGTACGCCGACAAGGTGCTGGTGATGAGCCGGAAGAAGATCGCCATGTACGACACGGTGGAGAAGGTCTTTGCCCGCGCTCCCGAGCTTCTGGAACTGGGCCTCTCCGTGCCGCAGGTGACGAAGATCTTCCTCAAGCTGCGGGAGATGGGCGTGGACGTCCCGGCGGACGTCTACACCATCCCCTACGCCGTCAAGATGATCCTGGCGGCAAAAGCCCGGCGGGATGCAGGGGAGACCCTCGTCTTACCCCGGAATGAAGAACAGAAAGGGGGTGCAGCCGGATGCTGAGAGATATTACCATCGGCCAGCACTTCCCCGGCAACAGCCTCGTCCATCGTTTTGACCCCCGGCTCAAGCTGGTGCTGACCATCCTGTATATCGTTCTGCTCTTTGCGGCGTCCAACCCGCTGGGCCTTGCGCTTTCGCTGATTTTCCTCGCCGCGATGTACGCAGTGGCGAAAATTCCCTTCAAGCTCATCCTCAAGAGCCTGAAGCCCATCTTCCCCATCATCGTCTTTACGGCGGTGCTGAACCTCTTCTTTGTCTCGGGCGAGGGCGACCCGGTGTTCAAGCTCGGATTTCTGACCGTTTACGCGGAGGGCATCCGGTATGCTGTACTGATGGCGGTGCGCGTCATGGCCCTCATCGCAGGCACGAGTCTTTTGACCTACACCACCAGCCCCATCGTCCTGACGGACGCCATCGAGCAGCTGCTCAAGCCTCTTGGCAGGCTCCACTTCCCGGTGCATGAGCTGGCCATGATGATGAGCATCGCGCTGCGGTTCATTCCTACCCTCATCGAGGAGACCGACAAGATCATGAACGCCCAGAAAGCCCGTGGTGCGCAGCTGGACAACGGCAAGATGACCGAGCGCATCAAGGCGCTGGTCCCGGTGCTGGTGCCGCTGTTCATCTCGGCTTTCCGCCGCGCCGACGAGCTGGCCATGGCCATGGAGTGCCGCTGCTATCGCGGCGGCGACGGACGCACCCGCCTCAAGGTGCTGCGGTGCGAAAAGCAGGATTATATCGACCTTGCAGTGTGCATTGCGTGTTTTGCGGTGATCCTTGCTTCGAGATTGGTGTTCCCGAATTTCTAAAGTGCGGGGGAGAAGTTCTCTTTTGCGCGCCAAAAGAGAACCAGAAAAGCGCCCGCTACTTTCGAAGCGCGGGAGGCACGAGAAAGGGGCTGCTCGCCCCTTTCAGACCCCAAAGAAGAGGTCGAAACGGAAAA
>OKSR01000801.1_pt1 | contig 13242 bp, 8 predicted proteins | sample 1606491 | NCBI WGS metagenome assembly OKSR01 (sample SAMEA3879605, study PRJEB24766) | human gut metagenome | biome: human-associated habitat; feature: feces | place: USA | collected 1985/1987 | reverse complement strand
AAAGCTGGATGACATTGCAAAAACACGTACAACTGATTCTTCACTTGCTATCATTGATCAGAATCAGGTCGTTCATATGGCACATATGGATATTCATTTTTCTCACTCCACAAACGGTGTTGCCGCACTGCATACACAGATTCTGAAAGAAAGCGAACTGGCAGGATTTTATCAGATGTATCCGAACAAATTTAATAATAAAACAAACGGCATCACCTTCCGCCGCTGGCTTCTGAAATGTAATCCGGCCCTGACTTCTGAAATTGAATCTCTGATCGGATCCGGTTTCAAAAAAGATGCTTCTGAACTGAAAAAGCTTCTGAATTATACAGACGATGCAGAAGTACTGAAAAAACTCAGTTGTATTAAAAAATCCAACAAAGAAGCACTTGCTTCCTGGTTAGAAGACAAACAGGGAATCAAATTGAACACCAATGCAATGTTTTCCATTCAGTCCAAACGACTTCATGAATACAAACGTCAGCAGCTGAACCTGCTTTTCCTGATTCATGAATACCTGGAGATCAAAGCAGGACATACTCCAGTAACTCCATTAGTAAGTATCTTCGGTGCAAAAGCAGCTCCTGCCTATATCATCGCCAAAGATATCATTCACGCTCTTCTTACCCTGTCACAGGTTATCAGTGCGGACTCTGAAGTTTCCAGATATCTGCAACTTGCATTTGTAGAAAACTACAATGTTTCTGCAGCAGAAAAAATGATTCCGGCATGTGATCTTTCTGAACAGATCAGCCTTGCTTCCAAAGAAGCATCCGGAACCGGAAACATGAAATTCATGCTGAACGGTGCACTGACTCTTGGAACCATGGATGGTGCAAATGTAGAAATTGCCGAAGCTGTCGGAAATAACAATATTTACATCTTTGGTCAGAGCAGCAAGCAGGTTATTCACCGCTATGCAGCCGGTGACTACTGTGCAAAAGACTGGTATGAAGCAGACTCGAACCTTCGTCGTGCCATCGATTTCCTTACCAGTGAAGAAATGCTGAAATATGGAGATGAAGAACATCTGAAACGACTGCAGAACGAACTGATAAATAAAGACTGGTTCCAGACTCTTCCGGATTTCAATGCATACATTGTCCGCAAAGAACAGGCAATGAGTGATTATGCTGTAAATCCGGAAGCATGGAGCCGCAGAACTCTGATCAATATTGCAGAAGCCGGATTCTTCTCCTCAGACAGAACCATCAAAGAGTACGATGACGACATCTGGCATCTCGGAAAATAATCATTCTCCTGGATTAGAGCGGCGAATCTGCTCAGTCAGCTCTTCGCCGCCCTGTTCATACCATTCCTGCACAAAAGTGTCAAAGTAAGTAATTGGTTTTACACCCATGATAATCTGAATGAAAGTGTCTTTTTCAAGCTGCTGAAGAGACTTCGGTATTTCACCGTCTGCATCATCCAGGTATCTTTTGGCTGTTGACCGGTAGTTTCCTTCTATCAACCTTCCAACTGCTGCAAGTCTGGATTCATATGCTGCCCAGTCTTCCGCCGTTTCTGATTTTCCCTGAATAAATTTTTCTGCTGCATCGTAATAAGATTTCTCAATTGCACTTAAACTTTCTTCTTTTCGCATGCCGCTCATTACACTCTGGATATCTTTTGTGATCTGAAACGTCGCCTCGTTATAATCAACATTGATAACCAGCGGTCTGGCTGTCGGTTCTACGTTAAGAGCAAAATAATCATTTACCTCATCCGCATCCTTGGCTTCATATCTGCTATAATCAAACAATACACTGATTATCTTCATTACAATTTCCGGATGCTCATATCCTTTGCGTACAACAACATATTTATTATCCTGAAAAGTATCATATACATTCTGCCAGTCTGTCGGCTGTAGATAAAATGGCTGCCAGTTTGCCTCTTTGTCTGTCTCATAAACATCCATCAGTGGATTGTTCGGTGTCCACCACAGGCCAAAAAAAGCTCCACATTTTCCATTTATCACCAGATCTCTGAGGTTATTCTGCGCACGCAATGCAAAGTTCTTATCCAACACGCCACGTTCATAGAGTTCATGAAGATAACTCAGTGCATTTTTTGTTTCTTCTGTTACGGAACCATACACGATCTTACCATTTTGATTTACCCACCTTTGTGGACTGGCTCCAAATTTATCAAAAACAGGATCTACTGAATAATTAGAGCTGGTAGTTCCCACCAGATCTGTATCACAGGCGAGTCCGATCGGGTCTTCTCCATCCTCCGTGCCCATTTTATTCTGGACAAATTTTTCTACTATGTCAAATGCATCTTCCAGTGTTTTCGGATTTTCAAGGCCAAGCTTATCCATCCAGTCCTTACGCAGCCACATCAGACGTGGACCATGATCTGTAACGGTCTCCGGAATTGCCATCAGTTTTCCATTAAATCGCACAGAATCCAGAAGACCGCTTCCATAACTCTCAAACATCTTTTTGATTCGCTCTGAAGTGCAATTCTCATATACTTCGCTCAGATCTTCCACAAGATCATTATCAACCAGTTCTTTGAGTGTTTCTCTGTCCGAAACCACCAGTACATCCGGCAGCGTCTGGTCTTTTACAAGAATGTTCACAAATTCATCATATCGATCTTCCCGTTCCATGTAGACACTTTTATTCTGAATATTCAGTATTTTTCTGAGATAACGAGTGTAAGCATTGTCGTCATAGGTATTTCCATCCGGAAGATTTGAATTATTCGCACCACTCATTTGTCCTAAAGTATACGTTACAAGTTCAGGATAAGCTCCATAAGGAGTCTGTGCAGCTGTTTCCCAGGTACCGGTACGGACTGTCTCTGTAGATTCCGTATTTTCTTTTGCTGCCGATGATCTTTTCTGATTCAGCTCCTGTAAATCATTGCTGCATCCGCAGACAGCTATAGCTATGACTCCTATCAGAACAACAGGCAGTTTTTTCCATTTACTCTTCATTCTCTCTGCCCTCCTTCGGAAATTTCATAATAACAGTCGTGCCTTCATCCGGTGAACTGAAAATATGAATTCCGTAATTCTCTCCATAAAGAAGCCGGATACGGTCATTTACATTCTTAAGGCCATATCCTTTTGCCTGATAAGTTACCAGTGTTTCTGCTTTTTCCTGCTCCATACCAAGTCCATTATCACGGACAGTGATCTCTACATCATCCCCCTTGCCTTTAAATGACAGGAAAATTTTTTTATCACCATCCTCTTTTTCATCAAGACCGTGTTCGATCGCATTTTCGACAACCGGCTGAAGAAGAAGCTTCGGCATTTTTTCATTTTTTATTGTCGGATCAATATCCCAGTCTACCGAGAAATTATGATCATGCATCGTAAGCTGGATTTCCAGATATGCTTCCATATTCTGAATACAGTTTTCTACCGTAACCACATCTTCACCTTTGCTTAATGCGGTTCTGTAAAAAGTAGAAAGTGCCAGGGTAACCTTACTGATCTCCATCTGGTTACTTCGAATCGCCATCCAGTTCATCATCGACAGTGTGTTATATAAGAAATGTGGATTGATCTGGGCCTGAAGGGCTTTCAGTTCATATTCTTTCAACGCGATCTTATTGACATATACTTCGTCGATCAGGCGGTTAATCTCATCCATCATATTACGGAAACTGTTAACAAGAATTCCTACTTCATCTCCCGAATCACTGTTGACTGTAACTTCACGGCTTCCATGATTTACCCTGTCCATATTTTTCGTCAGTTCTTCAATTTTTCTTGTAAAAATTCTTGAAAATGCCATAGCCAGAAACAGAATGATCAGACCACAGGCCGCAATCAGTGGAATCTCTTCCAGCAGCAGTCTTCGTACAGAACCTGATATCGCATCCTGACTCTTATAAAGATAAAATACCCAGTCATTTTCTTCACTCTTAGTCTTTGTATATGCACAGGACTGGCTGATTTTCTGAATCATGGAATCCATTTTTTCAGATTTATCAAATTCCAGATTTGTCAGACCAGTTTTGTTATAAAGAACTGTACCGTTTTTGTCTGCAACAATTCCACCATTTTCCTGCGTGAGAATATTGGTCAGTGGCTGGAAGATTTTATTATAATCCAGAGAAATGCACAGAACTGCATCCAGTTTCTGATCATTATAGATCATACGTACTGCTGCAACTTCTTTACGATCCTGATCAACTTTCCACTGAATACGCACATCATCTTTCAGCCCTTCACTCCACCACTCTTCTTTCATCTTATCAAGCGGAACAAGTGTATACTCATGCTCCACCTGGATACTGTCCGCAAAAAGCTGAATTCTGTTGATCGCGTCATGATATGATTTTGGTACAGACAAAAGTGGATCCGCTATTTCTGTATATTTTTCATATGCCGTATAATTATCGATATTTTTTTCCTTAATAATTTCCTCAATATCTGGTGAATAGGTCAGATAATTGAGAAGGCTGGCATAAACCGCCGTCTGGCTGTCAATGCTTTCTCTGGTCTGTTCCATGATCGACTGCATATCTTCCAGTTCGCTGCTGCGGACCATAGTACTCAGCCTGCTGTGACTGTACCAGGCAAGTACTGTCATCGGTACCAAGCTTGTAACTACAAGAAAGATCGTCAGTTTATGACGATACTTCATATTTTTGAATATCTTACGAAGTCTGTTCATCCTCTCCGGTTCCTTTCCTGTATGATTCCGGACTGCTTCCGTAATATTCCCGGAAACTTCTGCAGAAATAAGAAACATTTGCAAAACCAACATGTTCACTGACCTGTGCCACCTTCATATTGGTGCTGCAGAGAAGTTCTTTTGCCTTCTCCATCCGGAACACACGTATATATCGGTTCAAATTCATGCCGGTCTCTTTTTTGAAGATAAAACTGAGGTATCCAGAAGACAGATAGACTTTTTCTGCCAGCATTTCAAGATTCAGATCTTCCTCATAATGCTGATAGATATAATTTTTGACTGCTGCCACTTCATTTCTAGAACTACTCATAGAACGGTCAAGAAATGCCTCGTATTCCTTGATATTATCTTCAGTCACTTCAACGATTTCCATGATATTTCTACAGTTGTACAATCGTTCTATCTCATGCTCAAGACGCCGCTCTCCAGAAAACTGATTTTCCTGAAACAGTTCCTGAATGACATTCGAGAAAACAAACTTGATATACATTGCTGAATACTGTGTATTATCATGATATTTTTCTTTCAGGCATGCGAAATGCTTTCTCAGCTGATCTGTATCCTTCCGTGTGATGTCTTCTGAGATCATCTGCATGATCTGTGAATCCTGCACCTCTCCCACCGACAGTTTCAGTACATCATCTTCATTTGAGAAAACATGTTTTTCTGGATGATAAAATTTCTCTTCCATCTGCTGCTCCAGCTGCTCAAGGATTTCCGGCAGACACTCACAACCTTCAAATTTACGGCTGACTGCCAGATAAAAACTGTCTCTGTATTTTCGTTTCATAAAATTATAATTTGCCACCAGCTGATAATCGCAATATACGTCCTGAAAAAGGAGAAGCGACTGTCTTGCATTCAAATTCAGATAAAAGCATACTCTTCTCAACTCTTTCTGAATTTCCTCTTCCAGAGTCTCTTCAGCTGTATCAAAAAAAGCGACATCGGATTCCAGCAAGATTCCACAATGCCAGCCATTCCATTTTTCCAGATCGATCATATCTTTTGCTTTTTCCAGTGTTTCTAGCTTGCCGGAGTAAAGATAATTTTGCAGAAAATACTGTTGCAGAAAATTTTTCTCTTTGATCTCACGACTTTCTTTTTTCTTTCTTTGTTCAATCACTTTCTCTGCCTTCTGAATTACTTTATGAAAATCTTCCGGATTCACCGGTTTCAGGATATACTCTGTCACACCATAGCGAATCGCTTCCTGCGCAAAAGTAAAATCACTGTATCCACTGAAAATTATGATCTGCAATGCCGGATTTTCTTCCTTGGCACGTCTTGATAATTCCAACCCGTCCATATGAGGCATTTTTATGTCAGTCAAAACAAGTTGTATGTCCTCTGACCGAATAATCTGAAGAGCCTGTTTTCCGTTCGAAGCTTCAAAAACATTTCTTTCGCCTTCTTCTCTCAAAAGCAGATATTTCAGACCTTCGCGCTCTATTTTTTCATCATCTACAATAAGAACGTTTGTCATAATTTCCCCCTGTTTTGTTTCCTATAATACTTATGATTATAGCACAAAAAGTCTCTGGAAAAAATATTCTTCCAGAGACTTCCATTCTACATAACCAGAATCAGCCTTTTACGGCACCTGCAACAACGCCTTCAATAATATACTTCTGGCAAACCAGATATACAATGATGATCGGAATGATATCGATCATAATACTTGCCATCATTGGTCCCATCTGTACATGTCCGAAGCTGCCACGGAAATACTGGACTGCCATCGGAATAGTCTTATATTTTTTAATATCAAGAACCAGTGTTGGAAGAAGGTAATCGTTCCATACCCACATCAGTTCCAGGATCGCTGTTGAAATAATTGTTGGTTTTAATATCGGAATCAAAACTTTAAAAAACACCTGTAACGGACTACATCCATCAATCAGAGCTGCTTCCTCAATCTCAAGCGGAATACCTTTTACAAATCCTGTAAACATAAATACCGCCAGTCCTGCACCAAATCCAAGATAAATAATGCAGATATTGTATGGATTATTCAATTTTAAAGTATCTGCAGTTTTTGCCAGTGTAAACATAACCATCTGGAAAGGAACTACCATACTGAACACGCAGAGATAATAAAACATCTTGGACAGTTTTCCATTTACACGAACAATATACCAGGCTGCCATTGAACAGCATAACATGATAAGAACTACAGACATTACAGAAATTACAAGACTGTACCAGAAAGATTTCAGGAAATCCATCTGAGTAACACTCGCTACAAAGTTCGCGACACCATTCCATGTTTCACTGGTTGGAAGGCTAAATACTCCAGATGTAGTGATCGCTACTTCTTTTTTCAGTGAGTTGATTAATATTAAAACGATTGGGTACATCCAAAGGATACAAACAATTGTCAGTAAGACCGTTGCAACGGAATTTCTTTTTTTATTTTCCATTACTGCTGCACCTCCTTAGATGATGTTGCACGAAGCTGGATCAATGCAATTACAACTACCAGAACAAAGAATACAACAGCTTTTGCCTGCCCAATACCCTTCCATTGAGGTCCGCTTCTTGCATAGAATGTATCATAAATATTTAACGCCAGTAACTGAGACTGTTTTCCAGGATCACCACCGGTCAGTGAGAGGTTCTGGTCGAACATCTTGAAACCATTAGTCAGAGTCAGGAATGTACAGATTGTTACAGATGGCATAATCATCGGAATTTTAATCTTAAACAGAATCTGTCTGCTTGTTGCACCATCGATCTGAGCTGCCTCGATCAGGTCAGGTGATACATTGTTCAGACCTGCAATGTAAATGATCATCATATATCCAATCTGCTGCCACATAAGCAGAATGAGCATACCGATAAAACCATTTTTTGCTGAAAGTGAAAGCAGTGGCTGTCCCCACTTGGAAAGCAGACCATTCAGCAATGTCTGCCAGATATAACCAAGTACAATACCACCGATCAGGTTCGGCATAAAGAATACCGTACGGAATGCATTTGTTCCTCTGTATCCTTTTGTCAGTGCCAGTGCGATAAAAAATGCAAGCACGTTGATCAGAATACTGGATACGAATGCAAATACAACTGTCAGCCAGAAAGAATGACTGAATGTACTATCAAGTAAAATCTTAGAATAATTTGAAAATCCAACAAATGTTACATCCTGCACTGTTGTAAATTTGCAGAATGAAAGATAGATGCCCCAGATAAAAGGCCACAGGAAACCGATTACAAATGCCGCAAAGGTTGGTAATACAAAAACCGGCCACCACTTTTTGATCGTTCTTCCTACCATGATTTTTCTCCTCTTCCCTACTGTTAACAGAAGCTTAAGTTTCTCTGTCTTTTAACTTATAGAAGGAGGCAAGAACCTCTGCCTCCTCCCATAAACAACATGTTATTTTCTATTCTGATTATTCAGAAAGAGCTTTTTCTGTAGCCCATCCATCAACGAATGCGCTAACTACTGCATCCCAGTCACCTGTGCCTGCTGCATATGCTGTAAGAGCTGTACCAAGACCATTCTTCCACTCTTCAGATGGCATTGTTGTGAAGTTCCATGAAACAGGTGTAAGACCAGCTTCTGTATACTCAGCATCCTGTTTTACAAATACGTTTGTAGGAGCAACTGCTGTTTTGAAAGGAATTGTGAATCCCATATCTTCAGACATAGATTTTGTTCCTGCTTCAGATGTTACACACCAGTTCATGAAATCCAGAGTTGCCTGAACATCTTCTTCAGATGCATTCTTATTTACACACCAGTAGTTTTCTGTACCAGTTGCAAGTCCCTCGTTCTCATCGTCAACGCCGAAGTAGATCGGGATCATAGCAAGTTCATCATCGCTGTATGTCTTAGCGAGTTCTGCATATTCCCAGGAACCATTCTGATAAAATACTGCATCTCCATTTACAAATTCATTTCTGGAGTCATCAGCTGTTTTAGCTGAAAGTTCGCTTCCATCGCATGTAGAATCTGTAATGTACAGATCAAATACATTCTTATACTGATCAAGATATGTTCCTTTGATTGCTTCTGTATCATCGATTCCATCTGCTTTGTATTCATAGTAGATTGGAAGGTTTGCAAGATGTGTTTTGAATCTCCAGTCAGAGGATCCGTCCATACCTGCTGAGGTGAAAGCACCTTTTACACCAATTTCATCTTTACGTGCCTGAATGTCGTCTGCTACTTTTTTGAGGTCATCAAAGCTCTTGATATCATCCAGAGTATATCCTGCTTTTTCAAGTAATGTTTTGTTTGTGATAAGTCCGTAAGATTCAATTACATATGCGATACCAGCTACAGCATCTCCATCTTTCAGTTCATACGCATCAGATGTAAGTTCTTTTGTAATATCTGCATCTTTCAGATCGTAGCAGTAATCTTTCCAGTTTTTAAGGCCAACCGGTCCATTTACCTGGAACAGTGTCGGTGCATCGCTCTTTGCCATTTCTGACTGAAGAGTTGTCTCATACTGTCCGGATGCTGCTGTAACTACTGTTACATCTGTTCCTGTTTCTTCTGTGTAAGCTTTTGCCAGGTTCTGCCAGGCTTCATCCTGCTCTGGTTTGAAGTTGAGGTAGTAAACCTTTCCGCCTCCGTCTGCCATAACCGGTACTGACGGGATCATTGTAGCTGCCATTAAAGCTGCCATGCTCATTGCTGTAATTTTTTTCATTTTCATAGTGATTGTCCTCTCCTTTACTTGTAAGATTTGTTCTTTCTTAAGCTGTCTTTATTATAGTTTTTGTTGATTTTTTATACCATGATAAAAAATCAAGAAATGTGTTCTTTTTTTTATATTTTCTTTTGGAAAATATAAATGTTTTCATTTATGAAATGAGGAAAGATTTTCTTTGGGAAGCATAAAAACCCTCTGCACACCCCTGGCTGGGTGAGATGGGAAGAATTGTTCAAGACAGAAGGTGGTAAAAATGGACTTGGATATTCAAATAAGAAGGTGGTGGTACGGGTGTTTGGTTCTACGATATTGGCAGGGAGAAGGTTGTTCCGAATATACATAGATATAAAAAATCAAGTCATTTTCAGGGAATTTTTAGATGACTCTGGTATGTATTACATATTGCCGGGTCATCGCCCATCAAAATGACTTGATTTTGTCAGTTTTCTTTTTTATTATGTTTGTGCTTGCGGGAGAACATTCCAAGAAGGCTTTCATCTTTGGTGTCGGAGAGATTATCATCTGTGATGGTTGGCTCGGATACAACATATGTGCCTCTGCCGGCCAGTGGGGTATCATTATCCTGTCCGGTTATTGTATCTGTCACCCCATCCACTGACGCATCATCTTCGTTTGCCTGTACATCATCCAGGGATTTTTCCATTTCAGAAACTTCTCTGTCAGCTTCTTCTGTGCCGAAATCTTCCTGGCCAGAAGTGGCATTATCTTCCTTTTCTTCTTCAGTAAATCCAGGAATATCCGTTTCTGTGGATTTTTCTTTCTTACGGGAACTCCATGGTGCATATTCCGGTTCCGGTGCAATCGGTTCTTCCGGCTGTACGGAAGCTTCTGTATCCAGATCATCTGTCTCACCGCTATCTTCACCAGAAATAATCTCGCCATCTGCATCCACTGCTTCCACATCCTGTTTGATTTCTTTCAGACCTTTTCTCAGAAGAATCAGATAGATCATATCAATCACACCATTACAGAGGAATATCCATCCGGCAAAGATTACCGTGTATTTCACCATTGTAAATGGGTTTACTACCAGTGAAATACCAAGTGCAATGAAAATAATGCTTCCCAGAAGAAGGAACTTCCAGGAGTCTGCACCACGTTTTTTGAGTTTCAGGCTTCCCTTCAGTGACCAGATGCTGTCCACCAGAATAAATGTGCCAAGCAAAATCGGGAGAAGCTTGACAACAATCTGCGGGTTCATAAACAGGAAGATTCCAAGTACCATCAGAACACCACCAGAAAACAGATCAAAAATCGTGGAATTCAGTTTTTCCGCCACATAGATCAGGATATGATACAAACCTACCAGAATCAGCAAAATTCCAAATACAAACTTACATATTACATTCACAGTACTGACCGGCATATATACCAGACATGCACCAAGGGCTATGTATATGATTGATGTTACAATCTGCCCTTTTAAAAAGTTATTGATTTTTTCCCACATTGGTATCTGCTCCTTTCGTCCCAATGGATTTCATAGAAACAGTATACCTTTTTTCGACCAGTCCGTCTATAGGACATTCTGTGCAGGATGTCCTTATTTCATGTACAATACCGGAATGTTTTATCAGTCAGTATCCTTGCAAAGATCAGTCCCAGGGGAAGGGCTGCTATAATCAGGATTGCTGCCGCAAACCAGGAAGCAGCAACAGAAAGTGACATAATCCCAAGATTATAAAATCCTCTATACAGATACAAACCCGGAACCATAATGACAATTGAAGGAACCGTCAGGGAGATTCTCGGGTATCCTACTTTGTTTTTAATCAGGGATGCAAGGATTCCTGCAGTTAATGCACCGATGAACGCTGCTGCAGCCGGCGGAATAGCTGACAGATCCACAAGTTCCAGTCTGAGTGTATTTGCAACAGCCCCGATCATCGCTGCCGTTGCTGCCAGCCTTACCGGACTGTTAAACATAACAGAAAAGCCAAATACCCCGCAGAAACTTGCTATCAGGTGAAGTACTATCCACATTCCTACTGGCATTGACATCTTAATAAAGTCTACCGGCTGCAGGTGAAGAAGCAATGCCATGATCCAGGCAGCCATTGTTGCCACCAGAACGACGATCAGCGCATACATCAAACGTTCTGTACCCGATCTCATATCCAGCTTGGCAAGGTCAATCCCACTGGTAATAAACGGAAATCCCGGAATGATAAACAACATGGCACATATATAACCAGCCTCATGCTGTACCGAAATGCCAAACAGCATTTCGCCAATCTTCAAAAATCCTGCATAAACAAGGCAGGCCAGAGAAACCGACGATACAATGCATAAAAACAGGGTAAAATGGTGTTTTGTCAGTTTGCATCGGAGAAAATTGCCAAATCCGGCACCTACAAAAGCGCAAAACATTTCAATAAAACCACCGCCGAGTAAAAAAGTAAATCCACAGCACGCAAGTGCCGCAGCAAATCCAAGTGCAATCGGGGAGTAAAGTCCATGAATTCGTTCAATATCATCCAGCAGCGTATGCAGTTCTTCTCCTGACATGTCTTTTCCATCAATTTCAAATTCCCGGATAAAATGTTCCAGACGATTCAGTTTTGATGTGTTTACTCCTGTATTAGTGAGACAAAGGGACTGGGTAAAGCCCTCCTCACCATCAAAACAGGTATACTCAATCGACATCAAACCAATATCTGCGGTACAGGTAATTCCCATAATCTCAGCCAGGGTATTCATCGAACTTCTGACTCGCCATGCACCTGTTCCACAGGACAGAAACATAATCCCCACTCGTCCGATGATTGATGCTTTTTCTGTCAGACTCGCCTGCGTGACCGGAATATCAGCACCATTTTCATCCGTATATTCGTGCCAGGCAATGTCCATGTGATTTTTTCTGATCACCGGTTGCATCATATACACATCCCAACTGCTTTATTCTTTTTCAAAATCATTTTTCCAGCACCTTCATTTCTGACAGAATCGCTTCCCTGCATCCCAGTCCGATACCATTCGCAAGTTCAATATTCTTTTCCATTTCTCTTTCAAAATGACAGAATGGCAGGAAGATTCCCAGTTTGCTGGTGTGTTTTTCAATTCCATGCTCGTCACGTTTACCATAATACATCAATGCACGTGGCAGATCCTCCTGTAATTTCATCAGATATTCCCAGACTATTGCATATATTTTTTCTTCATTGATTTCCAGATCTACAGACTGAGGGAATTCAAAGAGTAAAAGGATTCCTGTATGTTCCGCATTCCGTATTGTCTCAATCTCTCCGTTCTGAGTATATCCATGACTTTCACGAAATCCATCTGCCATATACATACGGTAGTCTGGAATCTCATCCTGCTCTTCAAAGAGTTTATGGAACATCTTATACTTCTTTTCATAGATATGATTTTTTGATTCATCCAGAAGGTTTCCGTTTTCATCTGTAAGGAATATTGGATTCTCCACCCCTTTGTCATTAAAACGGATTGGAATCAGAAAAGAATTCCGGAGAAGATCAAATACACTGTTATTGCAGACTGCCATCATAAATGCAGAAAGATCTTTATTTTCATAAGCGTTGAATAAAGCCGCAGCAAAGACCGTTCCCGGGATGTCCGTTCCTGCACCCTCACTCTCTTCTGCTGACGGAATCGCTGCAAAAAATGTATCTTTTAAACGTTCGCAGGCACGTGGATTCTTCAGGATCTCGTCAAAAATCTGTTCCGCTTTTTCTTCTCTTGGAAATATTGTGCTCATAATAAAGCCTCCTTTGTGCCTTATTATAGGAGCATCAATATGAAATGTAAATTTCATCTCTTCTATATTAAATATAACCAAATTGATTTGTTCTAAGTTTCTTCAAGTAACTTTATGAATTTTTAATTTTCTGTAGTAACCAAATCAGGCCAGAGTCACGGGGACTCCGGCC
>OKSR01000800.1_pt1 | contig 13244 bp, 9 predicted proteins | sample 1606491 | NCBI WGS metagenome assembly OKSR01 (sample SAMEA3879605, study PRJEB24766) | human gut metagenome | biome: human-associated habitat; feature: feces | place: USA | collected 1985/1987 | reverse complement strand
TGACCCAGATGACCTTCGGCTTCAGCCGTGATGACGCTGCCAAGTTCCTGGGCGCATACTACGAGAACAAGATCTACGAGAGCGATCCGTTCCAGCATCTGGATCAGATCGGTGTCGGCAAGCTGGTCAAGATGGCTGCTCACGATGGCCGTGAGACCCGCCCCGATCTGGGTCTGGGCATCTGCGGCGAGCACGGCGGCGACCCCACGAGCGTGGAGTTCTGCCACAACGTCGGTCTGGACTACGTCAGCTGCTCTCCCTTCCGTGTGCCTATCGCACGTCTGGCTGCTGCTCAGGCTGCTATCAAGAACCCCCGCAAGTAATTGCGTGAGCGCTTGAAAAAGCACAAATAAAGCAAACGAACCGCCCCGGTTTCCACAGCAGGAAGCCGGGGCGGTTTTTGTATTGCGGCATCCACCCGTGCGGGCGTTTATTTGCAAACTGTTCAAAATTACCACAAAGAATTGCCACGATTATCTGGCATAATAAGGGTGCACTCAGGGAGAACGGAACGGACATCCCCCATAACCTCCGAAAGGTTCTCCCCGCAAATGCCCATGCAGGCACATTTCCCTGCGGGTGCAGCCGCAGCAGCGGTGCACAGCAGGCGCATAAAAACTGTCTCCCGTTTCTATGCGAGGCAATAGCCAGAACGGCGGACAGACTACCAAATCCCTCCTGATCAAGCCGCAATGTTCAGGGGTTCCTAATACAGCAGGCAGTGTCGCTTTCCTCCTCCTTTCCACGACACTGCCTGCTTTTTGTTTGTATATTTATATCGACAAAACGAAAATACCGGAGCATCTGCAGATGCTCCGGTATTTTATATTGCTTGGTCGTTTTGATCTGTTACTGCCCGGCGGGGAACTCCTTCTCCCGCTCTTCCTTCAAAATGGCGGTGGCGCGCTGCATGGTGGCAGCGGCGCGGCGCAGTTCTTCATCCCCAAGCTCGGCGCGCATCCGGCGGTAGCAGCGCTGCAAAAGCGCCTGCTCCTCTGCCATCAGCTCCACCGCCTTGCTGGAAAGTTCCACATAGGTGCGCCCGGCCTCGCGGTCGGTCTTCCATGCCACAAAGCCGTTGTCCTGCAGCTTCTCGATGCCCTTGGAAAGTTCGGTCACCCGCACTCCCATGGCGGCGGCAAGGTCGGCAAGATAGAGTTTTTCGCCGGGGCGTGTCTCCTGCTCCACCTTGATATAATACAGGATGAGATAATCTGCCCGCTGGATGGTGCTGAACACCTTATCCACGTTGAGCTCGTGGAGGAAGAACCATTCCCCCTGATGCTGCTGCATTTCTTCCATGCCGATGCCCTCCCTTTATGCCCGCTGGCTGCGCGGGATATAATCGTGGGTGCCGCCAAGGCTCTTGTAGGCCGGGCGGATGATCTTGTTGGCGCTGAGCAGCTCCTCGATGCGGTGGGCGCTCCAGCCCATGACGCGCGCGACGGCAAACAGCGGAGTGTACAGTTCCATGGGGATGCCCAGCATCTCGTATACAAAACCGCTGTAAAAGTCCACGTTGGGGCTGACGCCCTTGAAGATCTTGCGCTCCTGCGCGATAAGCTGGGGTGCCATGCGCTCGATGCGGGTGTAGAGGGAAAGCTCCTTATCTCGGCCTTTTTCGTGGGCCAGCTGCTCCACATAGCCCTTGAACACCACCTCGCGCGGGTCGCTGAGGGAGTAGACGGCGTGACCCATGCCGTAGATCAGCCCCTTGCGGTCAAAGGCTTCGCCATGGAGCAGCTTTTTCAGGTAGGCTTCCAGCTCCTCGTCGTCCTCGATGTCGTGGAGGTTGTCCCGGATGTTCTGCATCATATGCATGACCATCAGGTTGGCACCACCGTGGCGCGGACCCTTGAGGGAGCACAGCGCCGCCGCCATGGCCGAGTAGGTGTCGGTGCCGGAGGAGGTGACCACGCGGGTGGTAAAGGTGGAGTTGTTGCCGCCGCCGTGCTCGGCGTGCAGCAGCAGCGCCACGTCCAGCACGCGGGCCTCCAGCGGGGTGTACTGCATATCCGGGCGCAGCATCCGCAAAAAGTTCTCTGCAGTGGAAAGGTTGGGGTCCGGGCGGTGGATATACATACTGGCGTCTTTTTCGTAGTGGTTATAGGCGTGGTAGCTGTACACCGCCAGCATGGGGAAGATGCCCGCCAGCTGGATGCTCTGGCGCAGCACGTTGGAGGTGTCCAAGTCCGCCGCCTTGGGGTCGTAGGACGCCAGCGTCAGCACGCTGCGCGCCATGCTGTTCATGATATCATGGCTGGGCGCTTTCATAATGACATCGCGGGTAAAGTTGGTGGGCATGGTGCGGCACTCGCCCAGCACCGCGCAGAACTGTTCCAGCTGCTCCGGGGTGGGCAGCTGGCCAAACAGCAGCAGATATCCCGCCTCCTCAAAGGCAAAGCGGCTGCCGCGGCTGCCGTTGATCAGGTCTTTTACGTCATAGCCGCGGTACAGCAGCTGACCGTCCGCCGGGTGCTTGACCCCATCCACATACTGGAACGCCCGGATATCCGAGATGTTGGTCAGACCTGCCAGCACGCCCTTGCCGGTCTCATCGCGCAAGCCCGCCTTGACCCCGAACTCCCGGTAGAGATCCTTGGGGATGCGGTCGTGCTCTGCACAAAGGGGCTGCTGCTGGTCGAAGTAGCTTAATACATTCTGCAAATGATCCATGTGTCTGGCTGCTCCTTTCCTGTTCGTTCGTATCAGTTTCTCATTTTATAATAACTTTTATATTACAGAACGGATATTTCAGTGTCAACCAACCATTTGTAAACAAAAATAAAACAATTCAGCCGTAGGGGTCGTACAGGTCGTACTCCTCGGTCTCCTGATGCTTTTCTTCCAGCACCCGGATGGCCTGTTCCAAGGCGCTCTGAGAGCAGCCGCTCTCGCTTACCAGCGCATGGACGGCGGCGGCAAGGTCGCCGTCAAACAGGGTGTCCAGCCGCTGCCGCATACAGTACACGCCGTACGCCCGCCGGGTGACCAGCGGCACATACACATTGCAGTTGCCCTGCTTTGCCGACCTGACCCAGCCTTTTTCCTCCAACCGGTAAAGAAAATTCAGCACCGTAGCTGCTGCCCAGCCGGTAGCCTTGAGTTTCTGGCTGATGTCCCGCCGCGCCGCCGCGCCCGGGCACGCCCACACCGCAAGCATCACCTGTTCTTCCGCCGCCGAAAGCGGCCGCAGGGTATCCGGTAAGCCGTACATCTGTTGTGCCTCCGTAAATTTTACGAACTCCCTCAGTCACGGCTACGCCGTGACAGCCCCCTCGGAGATGGGGCCTTTGGCATAGCGGTAAAGTTTCCAGCTGAAGCGCAAAGTATCCGGTTGCGCCAGAGCCTCCCTCCCCGAGGGAGCTGGCAAAACCGTCAGGTTTTGACCGAGGAAATTTTCTTTTACATTTGTCTTAGTATTTCCAGTATACCGCATTTCTGCCAAAGGTGCAAGGGTGGAAAATCCGCATGAAACCAAGGGATAGTGCATATCTTTTACAATTGTCTCATATTTTGTCCCTGCACGGCGTACATTTGTGTGCTTTGTGCCATCAGGCGGGGTGCAGGGGCAATATCTTTGTGCAAAGATGCTCTTGTTTTCGGCATGGAAAAACCGGTATACTACGGCTACGGAAAGTAACAGACACACCGCAAAAACGGCGGTGCTGCGTGATAGGTGCATCACAGGAAAAGGAGAGGTTGATTATGGCACGAGTATATAACTTCAGCGCAGGCCCCAGTATGCTGCCCGAAAAGGTGCTGCGGCAGGCACAGGCCGAGCTGCTGGAATACGGCGACAGCGGCCAGAGCGTCATGGAGATGAGCCACCGCAGCAAGTGGTTCGACGCCATCATCAAGGACACTGAAGCCACGCTGCGCCGGGTAATGAACATCCCCGATAACTACAAGGTGGGCTTCTTTCAGGGCGGCGCTACCCAGCAGTTTGCCATGGTGCCGCTGAACTTTATGACCACCGGCAAGGCAGACTACATCGTGTCCGGCAACTTCTCGGGTCTGGCTGCCAAGGAAGCCGCCAAGTTCGGTGAAGCCAAGATCGTAGCATCCAGTAAGGATAAAAATTTCACTTATATCCCGGATGTAAACGCCATTGACTACGACAAGGACGCCAGCTACATCCACATCTGCCAGAACAACACCATCTTCGGCACCCAGTATGTGGAGCTGCCGCAGGTGGAGGGCGTGCCGCTGGTGGCAGATATGAGCTCCATGATCCTTTCCAAGCCCGTGGATGTCAGCAAGTACGGCTGCATCTACTTTGGCGTGCAGAAGAACGTAGCCCCCGCCGGCATGGCCATTGCCATCATCCGGGACGACCTGCTGGGTCACGCCGCAGACAACGTACCCACCATGATGAACTACACCACCCTGCTGGCGAAGGACAGTATGTACAACACCCCGCCGTGCTGGTGCATCTACATGACCGGTCTGGTGCTGAAGTATCTGGAAAATGACATCGGCGGTCTTGCCAATATGCAGAAGATCAACGAAGCCAAGGCCAAGGTACTGTATGACTATCTGGACGGGCAGGAGTTCTTCACGAACCCTGTGGAGCACCGCTACCGCAGCACCATGAACGTCACCTTCACCAGCCCTAACCCGGACATGGACAAAAAGTTCTGCGCCGAAGCCGCCGAGGCGGGCTTTGTGAACCTGAAGGGCCACCGTCTGGTAGGCGGTATGCGCGCTTCCATCTATAACGCTATGCCTACCGAGGGCGTGGACAAGCTGGTGGACTTCATGGAGAAGTTCCGCAAAGAGAATGCATAAAGAGGGGTTTCAGATATGTACACCATCAAAACGCTCAACGCCATCAGCCCGGTGGGGCTGGCAAAGCTGCCCAAGAACCAGTTCGATGTCACGGTGGATGCCGATGCCCCGGACGGTATTCTGGTGCGCAGCGCCGACCTTTTGAACACCACCTTCAACGATAATCTGCTGGCTATCGCCCGCGCCGGTGCGGGTGTGAACAACATCCCGCTGGAGCGCTGCAGCGAGCAGGGCATCGTGGTGTTCAACACCCCGGGTGCCAACGCCAACGCCGTGGCAGAGCTGGTCGTCGGGATGCTTATTGCGGGCAGCCGCAACGTGGCAGCCGCCGCCCAGTGGTGTCAGGGATTGGCTGGTGACCCCGCCATGGCCAAGAGCGTGGAAAAGGGCAAAAAGCAGTTTGTGGGCAACGAGATCAAGGGCAAGACCCTTGGCGTCATCGGTCTGGGTGCCATCGGCTCCCGGGTGGCAAACTGCGCCATCGAGCTGGGCATGGAGGTCTACGGCTACGACCCCTACATCTCCATTGAAGCCGCATGGAACCTGAGCAGTCAGGTGCACCACTGCGTAAACCTGAACGATATGCTGCCCCTGTGCGACTACATCACCATCCATGTGCCCTACCTGCCCACCACCAAGGACACCATCAACGCCCAGACCCTTGCCCTGTGCAAGGACGGCGTCAAGATCCTGAACTACGCCCGCGGCGAGCTGGTGAACACCGCCGCCCTGCTGGAAGCCATGGATAGCGGCAAAGTGTCCGGCTACATGACCGACTTCCCCTCCGAAGCCATTCTCGGCCGTCCCGGCATCGTGTGCACCCCGCATCTTGGCGCTTCCACCCCGGAAGCCGAGGACAACTGCGCCGTCATGGCGGCGCAGGAGCTGAGCGACTACCTGCGCAACGGCAACATTGCCCACTCGGTCAACCTGCCGGAGGTGCACCAGCCCCGCGCCGGCGGCAAGCGCATCTGCATCATCCACAAAAACGAGCCGGGCATGATCAGCCAGATCACCGCCCTGACCACCGAAGCCGGCCTGAACATCGAAAACATGGTGAACAAGAGCAAAAAGAACATGGCCTACACCATGCTGGACGCCACCGGTGCCGTGGATGCCCGCCTGAGCGAGAAACTGAGCAGCATCCCCGCCGTGATCCGGGTACGCATCCTGTAAGCGGGAAAGCAGCGGACAGGCTGCGAATCATAGAATAAAGATCCCCCTGCAAGCCTTTAAGTGCCTGCAGGGGGATTTTTGTGCTCCTACTATTTCGCGTTACACCCCAAAGAACTCTTTGGCAATGTCGGCGCTGCGCTTGGCGTCCTTGGCGTACCAGTCCGCGCCGATCTTCTCGGCGTATTCCGGGGTCAGCACGGCACCGCCCACCATGATCTTGCAGTCCAACTGCGCCGCGTGCAGGGCGGCGATGGTCTCCTCCATGCTTTTCAGGGTGGTGGTCATCAGGGCGGAAAGCCCTACCAGATGCACGTCCTTTTCCCGCACGGTGTCCACCACCGTCTCCACCGGCACGTCCCGGCCAAGGTCCAGCACCTCAAAGCCGTAGTTTTCCAGAATGACCCGGACGATGTTCTTGCCGATGTCGTGCACATCGCCCTTGACGGTGGCAAGGACGATGCGTCCCTTGCTGGCGCTTCCTTCGCCCTTTTGGGCAATGGCGGTCTTGATCTCCTCAAAGGCGCTCTGGGCGGCGCTGGCGGCCTGCAGCAGTTGCGGCAGGAACAGGGTGCCTTTTTCGTACTTAGCACCTACGATGTCCAAGGCGGGGATCAAGGCTTCGTCCACCACCTCCAGCGGCTGCTTTTCCGCCAGCAGGGCGCGGGTATGGGCGGCGGCGTCACCCTTCAAGCCCTTTTCCACCGCTTTCATCAGGGCAGCGTAGGGGCCGGTAAGCTCTGTTTCGGCAGCACTGGCGGCAGGCGCGGCCTTTGCAGCCTGCGCCAGCGCGGTGCTGGCGGGCACACGGTCGGCAAAGCGCTCAATGTACTTTGTGCTCTGCTTGTCCCGGTTGGTCAGCACGTTGTAGGCGTACACCGCCGCCATCATCTCCTCGCTGGAAGGGTTCATGATGGCAAGGTCCAGCCCGGCGTACATCGCCATGGTCAGGAAGGTGGTGTTCAGGTAGGTGCGGCAGGGCAGACCAAAGCTGATGTTGGACACGCCCAGCACGGTGCGCACTCCCAGCTCCTTTTTGCAGGCTTCCAGCGCCTGCACCGTGGCAAGCACATCCTCCTGCTGGGCGCTGGCGGTCAGGGTAAGGCAGTCGATGTAGATATCCTCCCGGGGGATGCCCGCTGCCAGTGCCGCTTCGGTGATGCGGCGGGCAATGGCCACGCGGTCTGCGGCCTTGGGCTGGATGCCTTTTTCGTCGATGGCAAGCCCCACGATGGCGGCTCCGTACTTTTTGCACAGCGGCAGGATGGCGGCAAGCTTTTCCGGCTCGCCGTTGGTGGAGTTGACGATGGGCTTGCCGTTGTACACCCGCAGACCCCGCGCCAGCGCTTCCACGTTGGAGGAATCCAGCTGCAGGGGCAGGCTGGTCACACTTTGCAGTGCCTTGACCACCTGCTCCATCAGCACCGGCTCATCCACGCCGGGTGCGCCCACATTCACGTCCAGAACCTGTGCTCCGGCTTCTGCCTGACTGACGGCCTGTTCCAGCACATAGTTCATGTCGCCCTCCCGCAGTGCCTGCTGGAAGCGCTTTTTGCCGGTGGGGTTGATGCGCTCGCCCACCACCGTGATGCCGTCCACCGTAACGGTGTCCACCGGGGTGCACAGCACTGAGGGCATCCGGTGCGCGGGACGCCCCGGGGTGCAGCCTGCAAAGGTGCCGTTGAGCAGCTTGATGAACTCCGGGGTGGTGCCGCAGCAGCCGCCGGCAGCAAACAGGTGCAGCTCCCGGTAGGGCTTCATTTGCAAGGCGAACAGCTGCGGGGTGATGTCGTAGCCGCTGCCGTCTGCCCGGGGCAGACCGGCGTTGGGCTTGACGAACACCGGGAAGTTGCCGGGCACGGCTTCTGCCAGCCGCTTTGCCATGGGGAAGATCTCCTTGGGACCCAGTGAGCAGTTGATGCCCACGGCGTCTGCCCCCAAGCCCCGGGCGGTGGCGGCAAAGCTTTCCACCGTACAGCCGGTAAAGGTGCGCCCGCCCGCTTCAAAGCTCATGCTTGCCAGAATGGGCAGGCGGGTATTCTCTTTGGCAGCCAGCAGGGCGGCTTTCAGTTCGTACAGGTCGGTGTAGGTCTCAAAAAAGATCAGGTCTGCCCCGGCGGCTTCGCCCGCCTTTACGATGCGGGCATACTCGGCCACAGCATCCTCAAAGGCCAGCGTTCCGCTGGGCTCCAGCAGCTCGCCCAGCGGGCCTACGTCCAGCGCGGTCAGTGCGCCGTAGGGCGCACAGGCGCGCTTGCAGTTTTCGATACCTGCTGTGATGATCTGTTCCAGCGTATAGGCGCTGCCCGCCAGCTTGTGGGCAGAAGCGCCGAAGGTGTTGGCGTTGACGATGCGGCTGCCCGCCGCAGCGTACTGCGCATGGATGCCCTCAATGAGCGCAGGGTCGGTGATGTTCAGCTCCTCCGGGCGTGCGCCCAGCTTGAGCCCGGCGGCTTGCAGCATGGTGCCCATGCCGCCGTCCAGCAGGATAGTATTGCTCTGCTTGAAAAGTTCATTCACTTGCACAGGTCTTTCCCCTCTTTCTGTATTCGCAGCGGGTGCGCAGCACACAATGGCCGCACCCGGCCAGTTGTCCCTTTACCGGGTGGTCGCTGACCCCCAGCAGGGCAGTCACGCTCTTGCGCGGGGTCATCAGGTTGGTGTCGGTGACGCACAGCCCCGCCTTGCGCACCGTGTCCAGTGCTGCTGCCACCAGCGGCTGCACCGCGATGTCCCAATCGCCGTAGCCGGGCGAAAAGCGCCCGGTCAGATACTTTCCCTCCGTGGCCGCCCACTGGCGCAGCTGTGCCTCGGCGGCATCGGCGGTCTGCTCGGCCAGTGCGCTGCCCAAGGCATCGGAGGCCACCCCGGCGGCGATGTCGCCCACGCCCGCCCGGCGGATCTGGGCATCCACCCCGGGGCCCAGCGTCACCGCCAGCAGAATGGCCTGCCCGCAGCCTTTCAGGTGCTTGTGCACGTCCTCACCGGGCAGAAGTCCGGCATCGGTCAGGGCGGGGGTATCTGCCAGCAGCCACACCGCCCGGGGCATCGCCGCCGCCAGCAGCGGCACGGCGCACTTTTGCAGCAGTGCCAGCGTGGCAGCGTCCGGCTCGCCGTGCGCGCCGAAATACCGCGCCGCCTGCGCCAGATCTACTGCCTGCGGCTTTTCCAACGCCAGCGGGCGGGGCACACCGATCGCCATGAGCCGCACCTCCTTACTTTTCTTAAATAAAGTACTATTCAGTATACCGCACTTGTGGGCTTTTATCAATCCCGCAAAAAGGGAGAAATAAAAACTCCCTCGGTCATGACCGGGGGAGTGCGCTTTTTATTTGATGCAGCTTGCGCAGGGGGTATAGCCTGCGGCAATGGCTTCGTCATAGCTGGAAAAGAGGATCCGGTTCTTTTCCGCAGGCAGGTTGGCGCAGGTGGGCAGGTGGAACTTTTTGCTGTTCACGTTGCCGATGTAAGCCTGCTGCGCAGTGCTGGAAGCCGACGGGTCGGTGGGGTTCAGCTGGCTGTCCGGCACAAAGCGCTCGGTGCCCACGGTGAAGTTCTGGCCGTCGCTGCCGATGGTGATGGTGCCTTGCAGGTCGGTGCGGTAGACGTCCACCTTTGCGTCCCGCAGGATGCTTAACGTCTCCTCGTGGGGGTGGCCGTACTTATTGCCTGTGCCGCAGGAGATGACGCCCATTTCCGGCAGCACTGCGTTCAGAAACAGGTAGCTGGTGCTGGTGCTGGAGCCGTGGTGCCCTACCTGCAGCACATCGGCTTTCAGGTTGGCACCGCTGTTTACAAGGTCAGTCTCGGCGGTATTTTCCATGTCGCCGGTCAGCAGAAAGCTGGTGACGCCGTAGTCGATGCGCAGCACCAGCGAGGTGTTGTTGGTCTCGCTGTACTGCGTTACCGGGCCCAGCAGGGTAACGGTGGCGCTGCCCAGCGGCCAGACGGTGCCCACGGAGGGCACTTCCAGCTGCAAGCCCTGCTGCTGGGTGTACTTGACAAAATCGTTGAAGCATTTGGTGCTGCCCTCGGTCACAGGGCTGTAAGCGTGCCCCGCCGGGAATTTTGCCATTACGGCGGCCAGACCGCCCACATGGTCTTCGTGAGCATGGGAGCAGAAGACATACTCCAGCTGCTCGACCCCCTGACTCTGCAAGTAGGAGACTACCAGACTGCCGTCGTCCACATTGCCGCCGTCGTAGAGCATGAACTGTCCGTCACACTCCACCAGCACGCTCAGCGCCTGCCCCACGTCGATGAAGTGCATCTGGAAGGCGGCGTCCTGCCCGTCGGAAGGCGTCGTTTCGGTCTGAGAAGCTGCCGGGTTCGGCATGACGTCACCGCTGCCTCCCGGGACGATGGAAGAGGTGTCACAGCCCACGAGGCCCAGCGCAAGGGCTGCGGCCAGTGCCAGCGCAGCGAGGCGGCTCATGAGCGTTTGAGAGGTCACTTTTTCTTTTTTGAAGTTTTCCACGATGTATTCTCTTTCTGTTGATTGCTTTTCGGTTTACGCGCAGGAGCCGAATGGGGCGCAAAACGCGCGCCGGGGCTGGGCTGACGGCCTGCCGGGCTGCGGCCCGCCGGGGCGGCGGAGTGGCTCTGGGGCTTGCCGCCCTTGCCTCTGGGCCGGACGGTGTAGGTGCCGTCGCCGTGGATGGTCACATCGGCGGCCTCGGCTCTGCGGGCCGAGCGCTGGACCGCAATGCGGCCCTCAGCGGGAACCAGCAGGGGGATGAGGTCTTCGCGGTGGGTCATTTTCAGCGCCTTGATGACCTTTTCGGCGTTGCGGGGCTCATAATACTGGAGCAGGGCGCGCTGAAGCGCCTTGCCCTCCGCGGTCTTTTCCACAAACACCGGCTTCAAGGTATAGGGGTCGAGGCCGGTGTAGAACATACAGGTGCTCACGGTGCCGGGCGTGGGATAAAAATCCTGCACCTGCTCGGGACGCATATGGTTCTTGTAGAGGTATTCGGCCAGATAGACGGCATCCTTGAGGGTGCTGCCCGGGTGGCTGGACATGAGATACGGCACGAGGTACTGCTTTTTTCCTGCCTTCCTGCTCAGCTCGTAGAACTTATCCTTGAACTTGTTGAAGGTCTCGATCGGCGGCTTCCCCATGTAGGCGAGGGTGTTGGGGGCGCAGTGCTCCGGCGCAACTTTCAGCTGGCCGGAGACGTGGTACTCCACCAGCTCCTTAAAGAAAGTGTCATCGGGGTCGGCCATCAGGTAATCGAAGCGGATGCCGCTGCGGATGAACACCTTCTTGACGCCGGGCAGCTCCCGGACGCGGCGGAGGATTTTCAGGTAATCGCTGTGGTCCACGATCATGTGGGAACAGGTGGTGGGGGCGAGGCAGTGCTTGCCGCCGTTGCACATACCCCGCAGCATCTGCTCGCGGCAGGATGGGAAACGGAAGTTGGCGGTGGGGCCGCCGATGTCGTGGATGTAGCCCTTGAAATCCGGCTCGTGGGTCATCCGCTCTGCTTCGGCCACGATGCTGTCGGCGCTGCGGCTGGTGACGCGTCGGCCCTGATGCAGCTGGATGGCGCAGAAGTTGCAGCCGCCGAAGCAGCCGCGGTTCTGGATGATGGAGAACTGCACCTCGCGGATGGCGGGCACACCGCCCATGCTCTCGTAGATGGGGTGGTAGCGGCGGGTGTAGGGCAGGGCGTAGACCTTATCCAGCTCCCAGCGGACGAGGGGCTTTGCGGGGATGTTCTGCACGAGGTACTTCTCGCTCTGCTTCTGGACGATGATTTGGCCGCTGACGACGTCCTGATTGTCCATCTGGATGCGGCAGGCTTTCGCATAAGCCACCTTATCGGAGGCGACCTTCCTGAAGCCCGCGCACTCCACATACCGCTCGGGCAGGTGGTCGAAGTCGGTCAGGTAGCAGGTGCCGTCCACATCGGTGATGCTCTCCACCGGCTCCCCTGCCGCCAGACGGCGGGCAATCTCCACGGTCTGGTGTTCACCCATGCCGAAGCTGATGATGTCCGCGCCAGAATCCTCGGCGATGCTGGGCAGGACGGTGTCCAGCCAGTAGTCGTAGTGGGCAAAGCGGCGGAGCGAGGCTTCCAGACCGCCCAGAATGACGGGCAGGTCGGGGTATGCCTGCTTGGCAAGCCTGGTGTAGACGGTGGCGCTGCGGTCGGGCCGTGCGCCGCCCTTGCCGCCGGGCGAATACTCGTCCTCCGCGCGGGGGATCTTTGCGACGGAATAGTGACTCACCATGCTGTCCACGTTGCCGCCGCCGATGAAGAAGCCGTACTTCGGCTTTCCGAACCGCTTGAAGTCCTCACAGTCGGTGTAGCGGGGCTGGGCCAGCACGCCCACCTTGTAGCCCTCGGCTTCCAGCAGGCGGCTGATGATGGCGGTGCCAAAGCTGGGGTGGTCCACATAGGCGTCGCCGCCCACCACCACGAAGTCCAGCTGGTCCCATCCCCGGGCCTCCATGTCGGCCCGGCTGATGGGGAGAAATTCGGTGTAATGTTCCATAGTTATCCTTTTTCTTTCATGATGCCTGCCCTATACAGCAGAGCTCTATTGCTTCCGAAATCAAAAATTTTATTCATCCGGCTGATTCATCTGCATTTCCAGCCACTGCTGGCGGCTGATGAGGACAGCGCGGGGCTTTGCGCCCTCGTAGGGGCCGATGATGCCCTTTTCTTCCATCTCGTCCATGATGCGGGCGGCACGGGCATAACCCAGCTTGCAGCGGCGCTGCAGCAGGCTGGTGGACGCCTGGCCGGCGTCGATGACCACCTCCACGGCCTGCTTGAGCATCGGGTCACTGCCGCCCTCCTCGTCGGAGTCGGCAGAGCTGCTGCCCTTCTTGCCGTCCTGGATGGCGTGTTTTTCCATAGCCTCTATCATGGCTTCGTCGTACTGGACGGTGGCGCTCTTCTTGATGAAGTCCAGCACACGGCTGATCTCCTCATCCCGCACGAAGGTACCCTGGATACGGGTGGGCTTGGGTGCGCCCACGGGCATGAAGAGCATATCGCCCATGCCCAGCAGCTTTTCGGCACCGGCACCGTCGAGGATGGTGCGGCTGTCCACCTGACTGGACACGGCGAAGGCGATGCGGCTGGGGATGTTGGCCTTGATGAGGCCGGTGATGACGTCCACGCTGGGGCGCTGGGTCGCCACGATGAGGTGCATACCGGCGGCGCGGGCCTTCTGGGCGATGCGGCAGATGGAGTCCTCGACATCCTTGCCGACGACCATCATCAGATCGGCCAGCTCGTCGATGATGATGGCGATATAGGGCATCT
>OKSR01000792.1_pt1 | contig 13362 bp, 10 predicted proteins | sample 1606491 | NCBI WGS metagenome assembly OKSR01 (sample SAMEA3879605, study PRJEB24766) | human gut metagenome | biome: human-associated habitat; feature: feces | place: USA | collected 1985/1987 | reverse complement strand
ATAAAAAGGACAAATTGTCCTTTTTATTTTACTACAACATCTTTTATATTTTTCAAAAAATAATTTTTGCATAGCAATATAATACTATTTTAGACCAATATATTCAATTGCAAAATCAAAAAAATTAGATTAATCTATACAACGGCTTAAAATTTTGATATTAGCAAAATAATCATAGAATTCATAAAAGGAGAGATGAAATGAGTAAAAAAGCATTGATCACAGGTGTCACAGGACAGGATGGAAGCTACCTTGCAGAGCTTCTTTTAGAAAAAGGATATGAAGTACACGGTATGGTACGCCGTTCTTCCGTAGAAAAGAGAGAGCGTATCGACCATTTAGAGGGCAATCCGAATTTTACCGTTCATTACGGAGATCTGTCTGATTCTTTAAGTCTGGTACGTCTGATCGGAAGCATTAAACCGGATGAGATCTACAACCTCGCTGCACAGAGCCATGTTGGTGTCAGCTTCGATGTGCCGGAATATACAGCAGATGTTGTCGCAACCGGAGTACTCCGAGTGCTTGAGGCAGTCCGTATCTGTGGATTAGAGAAGACCTGCCGTATTTATCAGGCTTCCACTTCCGAGTTATATGGAAAAGTAGAGGAAGTTCCACAGCGCGAGACAACACCGTTCCACCCATACAGCCCGTATGCAGTTGCAAAACAGTACGGTTTCTGGATCGTAAAAGAGTACCGTGAAGCATATAACATGTTCTGCTGTAATGGTATTTTATTCAACCATGAGTCAGAGCGCCGTGGTGAGACTTTCGTAACCAGAAAAATCTCCCTTGCAGCAGCAAGAATCGCCCAGGGCAAACAGGATGTGCTCTACCTTGGAAATTTATCATCCCTGCGTGACTGGGGTTATGCAAAAGACTATGTTGAATGTATGTGGCTGATCTTACAGAACGACAAACCGGAAGATTTCGTGATCGCAACCGGTGAGCAGCACTCTGTCCGCGAGTTCTGTGAGCACGCATTCCGCGAGGCTGGCATTGAGCTTGAGTTCAAGGGCGAGGGTATGGATGAAGTCGGTATCGACAAAGCAACCGGAAAGGCTGTTATCAAAGTTTCACCGGAGTTCTATCGTCCGACCGACGTTGTAAATCTCTGGGGAGATCCTACAAAAGCAAAGACAGAGCTTGGCTGGAATCCGACGAAAACTACTTTTGAGGAGCTTGTAAAGATCATGGTAGCGCATGATATGGAGCTTGTAAAAAACGAAAAATAACATTTGGAGAAAAGTGTGAAAAATAAGATTTTTCACACACAAGTTTGTGCTTACGCTCAAACTTGTTATGTCTTGGGAAACAGACAGAAATGGAGAATAAGATCATGGAAAAGGATGCAAAAATATATGTTGCCGGACACAGAGGAATGGTAGGTTCCGCGATTGTCCGTCAGCTTGAAAAAGAAGGATATACAAATATCATCACAAGAACACACAAAGAGTTAGATCTCTGCCGTCAGGATGCAGTGGAGGAGTTTTTTGCAAAAGAAAAACCGGATTATGTGTTTCTTGCAGCCGCAAAAGTAGGCGGTATCATGGCAAACAGTGAAGCACTCGCTGATTTCATGTATGACAATATGGTTCTTGAGATGAACGTGATCCACGAGGCATGGAAAAACGGATGTAAGAAGTTAATGTTTTTAGGCTCTTCCTGTATTTATCCGCGTATGGCTCCACAGCCGATGAAAGAGAGCTGCCTTCTGACAAGTGAACTGGAGAAAACCAATGAGGCATATGCACTTGCAAAGATCAGCGGTTTAAAATACTGCGAGTTTTTAAACCGTCAGTACGGAACTGATTATATTTCTGTTATGCCGACCAACCTTTACGGACCAAACGATAATTATCATCCAGAGCACAGCCATGTGCTTCCGGCACTGATCCGTCGTTTCCATGAGGCAAAAGAGGCCGGATTAAAAGAGGTAACCTGTTGGGGAACCGGTACACCTCTCAGAGAGTTCCTCTATGTGGACGATCTTGCAGATGCCTGCGTATATCTGATGAACCATTACAGCGGAAACGAGACCGTGAACCTTGGAACCGGAAAAGAGCTGACCATCAAAGAGCTGACAGAACTGGTTGCCAAAGTAGTCGGATATGAGGGTGAGATCAAATGGGATTCCACAAAACCGGACGGAACACCGAGAAAACTTCTTGATGTAAGCAAATTAGAGGGACTCGGATGGAAGTATAAAACAGAGTTAGAGGAAGGAATCCGTCTGACTTATGACGATTTCCTGCACAATCCGATGCGTGCAGAGCGCTAAGAGCGTAGAATGGAGAAACAACATGTATATTGTTTTATTATCAGGCGGTTCCGGAAAACGTCTCTGGCCGTTATCAAATGATCTGTGTTCCAAGCAGTATATTAAGTTAATGAACCCGGATGAAGCGGAACATTCGGAAAGCACCGAAAAATGTTCCATGTTACAGCGTGTCTTTGGACAGCTGAAAGCGGCATCTCTTTCCGAAAATACGATCGTTTGTGCAAGCGATTCCCAGGTGGAGCTCATCGAGAGCCAGTTGGACGGACAGGCAGAAGTTGCGGTTGAGCCTATGCGCCGCAACACATTCCCGGCTGTTATGTTATCCTGTGCCTATCTTTTGTCAAACAAGGGTGCAAAGCCGGATGATGTGGTTGCATTTCTGCCGGTAGATCCATACACTACAGTAGAGTTTTTTAATAAGATCAAATCTTTGGGTGAATATATTGAAAAACAGGACAGTGTGATCGGACTGCTCGGCGGCGTGCCGACCTATCCATCCACAAAATATGGATATATCGTTCCTGAAAAAAACGGATCCGAGCCGTTTGCAGTAAAAGGATTCCGTGAAAAACCGGATGAGGTGACCGCACAGGAACTTGTGGATATGGGTGCACTCTGGAATTGTGGTGTGTTCTGTTTCAAATTAAACATGGCTGCGCAGTGGCTGGATAAATACGGTGTTACGACAAACTATGATGAGATGGTTGCCGATTACGAAAAGCTGCCGAAACAGAGCTTTGACTATGAGGTGTTAGAGCACTGGAAAAACATTGTTGCTGTCCAGTATGACGGGATCTGGAAAGACCTTGGAACCTGGAATACCCTGACCGAGGAAATGAAAGAGCAGAGCATTGGTGATGTGACATGGGATAAGACCTGTGAGAACAGCCATGCAATCAATGTGCTTGGAGTTCCGATGGTAGTCATGGGAGCAAAAAATATGGTGATCGTTGCTTCGCACGATGGAATATTAGTAGCGGACAAACACCAGAGTTCCTATATCAAAGACTGCCTTGAAAATATTCCGGATGAGTCAAGATTTGAAGAGCGCCGCTGGGGAACGATCAAGACGATCGACAACAACGACGAGGACGGCACACACAGCGTCACAAAACGCATCAAGATCCTTGCAGGCAAGACAATGCCATATCACACACATGCCCAGCATACGGAGACGATCACCGTTATTTCCGGTATGGGAAAACTGATTCTTGAGGGAACGGAAGTAGATCTGCTTGCAGGTTCTACGGTAAGTATTGCATCCGGCAAGAAACATTCCATCAAAGCACTTGGATCGGATCTGCGGCTGATCGAGGTAAGCCTTGGTGTTACCTGTGATGATGAGCAGGTTCTAGGCTAAAAGTATGAATTTTGTCTGAATAAAAAAGATAAATGTAGCATTCTGGCTGAAAATGTTTTATAATAAAATATGTATATGCGTTTTTCTTTGGAAAACAGGGGATTGAAAAAGAGAATCTCTGTTGTTGGGAAAAACATAAAAAAATAAAAAAATTATTGAAAACAACATAAAAAAATGATATGTTGTTTACGGACGTAGTAATCACTGCGCGAGTGGAAAGGAGATTGGTTCATGGATACGAACGATATTTCAGCATGCGAAAGACTTGTCATGAAAGTTATCTGGGATTCAACAGAGGATCTGGCATTACAGGATATCATGAACAGAGTAAATCAGGAGAACGGAAAAAGCTGGAAGCCACAGACGGTTTCTACTTTTCTGGCAAGACTGGTTAAGAAATCATTTTTAACAGTTTACCGCAAGGGAAGATATTCATTCTATCAGCCTGCAGTAAGCAAGGAAGATTTCTGGAAAGCAACCGTACAGGAGAACGCAAGATTCTTTGATAAAGGAGATATGGCTGCGTTTGCCTGCCATCTTTGCGAGGATGCGCTTACCAAGGAAGAGGTTCAGGTACTCAAGAAAAAATTAGATGAACTTAATTAGTCAGATATTTTTGATTATCTTGATTGCCTGTTTTACAGGTACGGTCAGTCTGGGGTTCTGGAGAGTATTTCAGCCGCTTTTGCTGAAACGGGATCCCAGACTGGTATATGTGACTTTGCGGTTTATATGTATGATGTACATAGTACCGTTTGGTTATCTGATCGTCAGGCTGACCTGGCGTGGATATCTGCGGACGGAAAGCATATGGAAACCTAATTTTGAGATGGCAGGAGATATGGATCTCGTGTTTGGGATAGCCGGAATTATCTGGCTGGTCTTTCTGATCAAAAATGTCGCAGACAGCATGATTGAATTTATTCGCTGGAAAAGACTTTGCAGATACAGAATACCTGTGGCAGATGAACAGGTCTGTGCAGAGTTTCTGAAAGTGAAAAATATGCTCCATATCCATCGGAAGATAGGAATTTATTATAGCAGTTCCATTCAGAGTCCGATGGTGACAGGAGTATTCCAATATAATATCTTATTACCGAAGGATCACTACAGTAGAGAAGAACTGACGGTGATCTTTTGTCATGAACTGGTACATTGTAAGTATAATGACCCTTTCTTTAAAATTTGCAGCATTTATATCGGTGCGATGCAGCATATGACCTCCGGGGCAAAACATATTTTACCGTGGATCAATGAGTGGAGTGAATGTGCCTGTGACGTGTCGGCAGTCTGCGCATTGCGTGATGTGATAACGCCCAGACGTTATTTTGAAGTGATCGTAGATCTGATGGAGCGCATGCCGGAGGATTCAAAGCCGGATTATATTTTTTCTACCCTATATGAGAGCCAGCAGAGTTTGGGAAGGAGAATAGAGTATATGAAAAAATATGTGAAAGCCAAAAGAGGGGCAAAAATATCAGCATTTGTACTGTCGTTTTTATTTGTGGTAACTTCAATGACCACAACCTATGCAGCAAGTTACGGAGCAGCGGGTGTGCATGACGAATTGTATCAGGAAGCAGAGGGTACGCAGGGAGAGATTTCAGAGACGCCGGAATTAAAAGAAGTATTTGTTCCGGCATCTGAGAATAATGATTATTCCCGCATCAAATATGCAAAACCGGACCTCAGTCCGGTAGCACCTATACTCAGTTCCGGCGAAATGGTAACTTATAACTGGACGGTGGAACCGGGAACTCGTTTCTGCTCCGGTAAATTTAAGGTGTCAAGTGGACAGAAGATAGCACTTTCCGCTTCAATAGCACCGGGTACACAGACCTGCTGGATCGGTATCATGGATCCCCACAATAATGTGCGTTATGTAGAGGGAAAAAGTGCATTATCACATACGTTTTCTATTTCTGAAACCGGAAAATACCGTGTGTTTGTGCAGAACCGCGGAACCAAGAATGTAACAGCAGGTGGAGGTTACTATTTTCAGTAAGTAAATTACTTACAATATAAAAAGAAAGAGGCATAGAACCTCTTATCTTTTTAATTCAACACACTACAACTGAAATTGACGTTTGACAACAATTTATATTGAAAAAATATGACCGGGCGAAATCCGGGAGATTTCATCAGGTTATTTCAAAGTAACAGAATTAGGAGCGGTAGAAAAATCAAATACCGTTCCTTTTTTCTGCAAAGAACTTTTTAAGGTACTGGCAGGGAAATCCGGGTTGTCCGTGATGGAGGAAGGAGCGTCGATAAAGGCATAGGAGGCACCTGCAGCCTCGTAAAATTCATCGGAAAATGACCAGTTTCCGTGATGTCCGGTCTGGATATAATCGCAGGAAATATCGTTCCGGTAAGTACCAAGCAGATAGTCATTCATATCATATTTGATATCAGAGCAGAATAACATACTGTTTTGTGCCCCGCTGATCTTAAACAGCAAAGAGGCATTGTTCTGATAGTCTTTTTCATCCCCGACATTAGAAAGGACAGATTCATCCCAGGCATTAAAAACAGAGAGTGTCAGATGACCGGCAAGTGTGATCACATCGCCGCGTTTTAAATGTGTGAGATTATCGGCATCTTTCGTCAGTGCGTGGAACGTTTCCATGACCGTGATATCATCGTAAGGTTCACCGGCAGCTTCGATGAAATCATAATCGAAGCCGTTGTCATAAATATTTTTTATGGTGATATCTCCCGGATTGGCATAGATAACATTGAATGCACCGGCATGATCCTGGTGCGGATGGGAAATGATCCATGCGTCTACGGTGTTGTTGTGTTTCGCAATCACTTTCCGGACAGCATCGGCATTGCCTGCCCAGCCTCCGTCGATGATGATCAAAGTGTCATCGTTTGAAATCGTATAAAAAGTGCCCTGGACACCGGTCGCATCCGCATATTGCGTGATGAGATATTCCGTGGCAGGATCCGGTATGTGGCCGGTAGAGTCCATCCGGCTCTTCTGATAAGAAAACCATGCTGCACCGCTAAGCAGCAGAGCAGATAAAATTAAAAGAATGGTGGACAGTAAATTTTTCTTCTTCATAAAAATCCTCATTTCCTGGGTTGTTTACCATTTTTTCTTTATTCCAAATACTCCTCAATGCTTCTTTATACATTAGCAAAAAACAGGCGTGTTGTAAATTGCAGACATGGTTAAAATCTCAAACTTGCATGATAATACAGAAAATGGTACTATAAAACAATATGGAGTATTTTTGATTTTTGAATGGAAAGGCAGGAGGAATACGATGAAAATTGCAATCGCTGGAACAGGATACGTTGGATTGTCCAATGCGATTTTATTAGCGCAGCACCATGAAGTGACTGCAGTTGATATAATAGAAGAAAAGGTGGAGATGATCAATCAGCGCAGATCACCGCTTGTGGACCGTGAGATCGAGGACTATCTGGCAAACGCCAAACTTAATCTGACTGCAACCATAGACGGTATGCATGCATATGAAAAGGCAGATTATGTTATCATCTCGACACCGACAAATTATGATGAGAAGAAGAATTATTTTGATACATCATCTGTTGAGGAAGTGTTAGAACTGGTCTTAAAAGTCAATCCACATGCAGTGATCGTGATCAAATCTACGATTCCGGTCGGTTATACACAGTCTGTATGTGAAAAGTATCACACGGACCGTATACTGTTCTCACCGGAATTTTTGCGGGAAGGTCAGGCATTGAAAGACAATCTGTATCCGTCAAGGATCATTGTCGGATCGAAAGAGGGAAGCAGTGAAATGAAAAAAGCGGCAGAGACGTTTGCACATCTGCTGCAGGAGGGTGCGATCAAAGAGGACATCCCAACGCTTTTAACCAATCTTACAGAAGCAGAGGCAGTCAAACTTTTTGCAAACACATACCTTGCACTCCGTGTTTCTTTCTTCAATGAACTTGATACGTTTGCTGCCATGAAGGGACTTGATGCAAAACAGATTATTGAGGGAATCGGACTTGATCCAAGAATTGGAATGCAGTATAACAATCCTTCCTTTGGATATGGTGGTTACTGTCTGCCGAAAGATACCAAGCAGCTGTTGGCAAACTATGACAATGTACCAAATAACATTGTAGGTGCAATCGTTGATGCAAACCGCACGAGAAAAGATTTTATTGCGGAGCAGATTCTTGAAAAGAAACCGGAGACAGTCGGCATTTACCGCCTTGCGATGAAGGCAAATTCTGATAATTACAGACAGAGTTCTATTTTAGGGGTTATGGAGCGTATCCGTGCAAAAGGTGTAAACATTATTATTTTTGATCCGTCATTAAAGAAGGATACATTTGAAAATTCCAAAGTGATCCGTGATTTTGATGAATTTTGCAGGATGAGTGATGTGATCGTGGCAAACCGTATGGATACTATGTTGTCAGATGTAAAAGAAAAGGTGTATACAAGAGACATTTATTTCAGAGACTGATTGGAAGGACCGCATATGGATACACATAAATTTTTTGTGGAAAAACTCAGATTCCATCTGAATGAGCCGGATATGCTGGTGTTCGTCGGCTGGTTTTATGACGGAAAAGCATCCGGCAGGGAAGTTCAGGCTTATCTGGATGGCGAAAAGCTGCCGGCTGCCCTTACAGTAAACAAAGGTGCTGAGGTTCGCCAGAAATATCTTGGGACGATCAATGAAATCAATGAGGAAGTTGTCGGGATCGTGACGCTGCCGAAAGACTGGCGTGAAAAAAAGAAGTTTGAAATTTTTACGGATGACGGAGAAAGTAAAAAAAGAGCGTATGCTGTTTCAACCGGAAAACTGCGCGTAAGGGAAAGCAGACTGGAATATTATATTGAAAACTGCCACCGCGATGAGGACACCGTGACGGTGACCGGCTGGTGCATGGGGGCAGGAGAAGTGAATCTTTATCTGCTGGATAACCGCAGACAGAAGCTTCAGGTAAAGACGGATCACTATTTCCGGAAAGATCTGCTCTCTGTATTTCCGGAATGCGACATACAGGCAAAACCAGGGTTTATGATCCAGGCGTCGATTCCGCGAAAGGATGATAACAAAAAGTTTTTCCTTGAAATGCGCAATGCAGAACATTACTCCCGCACCCGGTTAAGAAAGTGGGATGATGGAGGCAGATGGCAGTATATTCTGGAAAAATCACAGGATGCACTCCGCTATTTAGAGCGGAACGGACTGTCTGCAACGATCCACAAGATCGAAAATAAATTAGGGGGGAAATCGGAAATCTCCTATGACGCATGGTGTCAAAAATATGATGTAAAAAAAGAAGAGCTCGAAGAACAGAGAAAACGGACATTTTCTTATCAGCCTTTGTTTTCCGTCGTCGTGCCGCTGTATCGGACAAAACCGGAATTTTTAAAAGAAATGATCGGATCCATACAGGCACAGACTTATGGTAACTGGCAGTTATGCTTAGCGGACGGCAGTCTGTCAGGGGATGATGCGGGGACTGCGGAAAACGGACAGGCACCTGTAACGGAGCTGACACCGCTCTTAGAGCAGTATGCGAAAGCGGATAAAAGGATTACATTTACAACACTTCCAAAGAATCTTGGAATATCCGGCAATACGAACGCAGCGCTTGCACTGGCAGCAGGTGACTATATCGTCCTGGCTGACCATGATGATATTGTTCCTGCGAATGCGCTCTATGAACTGGCAGATGCCTTAAATCAGGATCGCAGTATTGATGTCTTATATTCAGACGAAGATAAGATCAGCATGGATGGAAAAAAGAGATTTGAACCTCATTTTAAACCGGATTTTGATCTCGATCTTTTGTGCAGTGTCAATTATATCTGTCACCTGTTTGCGGCTAAAAAAGAGCTTGTGGATATGGCAGGTGGATTTTGCAGTGAATATGACGGGGCACAGGATCTTGATTTTATCTTAAGATGTTGTGAGAATGCGAAGAATATCAGACATATTCCAAAGATTTTGTATCACTGGAGATGCCATATGCAGTCTACGGCTGCAAATCCGGAGAGCAAGCTGTATGCGTTCGAGGCAGGAAGACGTGCGATAGAGGCACATTATAGCAGGATTGGGGTTCCGGCAGCTGTGGAAAATGCAGCATTTTACGGGATGTACCGGACAAAATATGACTGGAAGGAAAAACCGCTGGTATCGATCATTATTCCAAATAAAGATCACAGGAAAGATTTAGAAACATGCGTTAATTCCATTCTCGAAAAAACCACTTACCCGAACATCGAGTTTATTATTGTAGAAAATAACAGTACCGAGCAGGAAACCTTTGATTATTACAAAGATCTTGAGACAATGCGTGAAAATGTACATGTTGTTTTTTATGAGGGTGGCTTTAATTATTCAAAGATCAACAATTTCGGTGCGGATGCCGCAAAGGGTTCGTATCTGTTACTCCTCAACAATGATACGGAAATGATCGACGGTGGCGCGATCGGTGAGATGTTAGGTTATTGTATGCGCGGGGATGTTGGAATTGTCGGTGCAAAGCTGTTATACGAGGATGAGACGATCCAGCATGCCGGAGTCGTTTTAGGATTTGGCGGGACCGCGGGACATGCATTTATCGGCAAACCGCGTTACGATACCGGTTATTTTGGCAGAATTTTATGCGCGCAGGATTATTCGGCTGTCACTGCGGCCTGTATGATGGTAAAACGCAGTGTGTTTGATGAGGTCGGCGGACTGACGGAAGAACTTGCGGTTGCGTTCAATGACATTGATTTTTGTCTGAAAGTGCGTAAAACAGGAAAACTTGTGGTCTATGATCCATATGCAGAGTGGTTCCATTATGAGTCGAAATCCAGAGGATATGAGGATTCACCGGAAAAAGTGGAGCGGTTTAATGACGAGGTGGATACACTGCTTCGTTCATGGAGAGAGATCATTGAGCAGGGAGATCCGTATTATAATCCGAACCTGACACTGGATAATTCAGATTTTTCCCTGCGCAAATAGGCAGTAAGAAAGAAGAGAGGCAGCAGTTCCTATGATGAAAGTATTTATTTGCCCGGAATGCGGATGGATGCGTGTCGTATCAAGACGCAAAGATGTGGAGTGCTTTAAATGTGGAAACGAGCAGATGACGCTGGCAAAGGTGGATTTTGACGCATTCACCTCAATGTCGGAGGAGGAACGAAAGGATTACGCAAACGGATGGCTCTATATCCATCAGAAAGCGAAAAAATAAACATGAAGTCAATTTTTCAGAAAATAACCGTTCAGAAAGTTGTGAAGGGATTCCGCTATCTGAAACATTATGGATGGAAAGAATTTATCATCCGTCTCCAGGAAAAGATGGAGGCAGAAAATGTTCCGTATGAGCCATGGTATGAAAAACATAAGGCGACAGCGGAGCAGATAGAGAAACAGAAAAAGCAGGCAGAAAAATGGAACGATGCGCCAAAGATCAGTATCGTGGTGCCGCTTTTTAAGACACCGGAAACTTTTCTGCGCGCGATGATAGAGTCCGTACAGGCGCAGACCTATGGCAACTGGCAGTTATGCCTTGCGGATGGAAGCGGAGCCGGGGATGAAGATGCGGATCCTAAAGCGTCTTTGGTGCAGAGTATTGTAAATGAATATGCATCTGCAGATACTGCTCCGAATCATTATACACCCCCGGCCCGTAAGCCAGAAACATTCCTTCAAAAAATAAGAGCAGAGCTGCCAGTAACAGAAAAGGAATCCACCGTTTCTTATTACTGCCTGTCTGCTCTGCCCATTTACTCATTTTATAATCTCCAATAAATATAATCATCGGAAAGATATTCTTTCCGGTCAAGAATTCCCTTAATATCCATCAACACCTTCTTGTCATAGGACGGATTGAAAAACTCACTAATCTGTTCTCTGGTATAAGAAAGGAACTGCTTATGCGCTACCGCAATGACAACTGCATCCATATTCTTCACAGCATCCATGGTTTCAAAGGTAATTCCATAAAGCCGCTTTGCTTCGTCTGCATCTGCTGCCGGATCTACTACAACCGGGGTGATTCCGTATTCTCCAAGTTCTTTATAGATATCAATGACCTTGGTATTTCTGGTATCCGGACAATTTTCCTTGAAGGTAAATCCCAAAATAGCTACCCTGGCTCCTCTTACCGGAATCTCTGCCTTGATCAGATTCTTAACAAGGGATTCTGCCACATATTTACCCATATCGTCATTGATCCGGCGTCCGGATAAAATGATCTGGGAATGGTATCCAAGGGATTCTGCCTTATAGGTCAGATAATACGGATCCACACCAATACAATGTCCTCCGACAAGTCCCGGAGCAAACTTCAGGAAATTCCATTTGGTTCCTGCCGCTTCCAGTACAGACTTGGTATCGATGCCCATCTTATTAAAGATCATGGACAATTCATTCATAAAAGCAATATTGATATCTCTCTGGCTGTTCTCGATTACCTTGGCAGCCTCTGCCACCTTGATCGACTCTGCACGGTATACGCCGGCTTCCACAACCAGTTCATAAACCTTCGCTACGGTATCCAGTGTTTCTTCATCCATACCGGATACAATCTTCGTAATTGTTTCAAGGCGGTGAACCTTATCTCCCGGATTAATACGCTCCGGGGAATATCCGATCTTAAAATCCACACCGCATTTGAGTCCGGATTCCTTCTCAAGGATCGGTACACAGATGTCTTCCGTAACTCCCGGGTATACGGTTGATTCAAAGACAACCACAGATCCTTTCGTCAGATTCTGTCCTAAGATCCGGCTTGCACCCTCTACCGGTGTCAGGTCCGGTGTATGATCCGCATTTACCGGGGTCGGAACTGCTACGATATGAAACTTCGCTTCACGCAGCTTTGAAGGATCTGCTGTAAAGTCTACGGTTGTATTCTTAATCACTTCATTTCCGACTTCATTCGTTGGATCTATCCCGTTTTTATAAAGTTCAATTTTATGTTCATTTAAGTCAAATCCGACAACCTGAATCTTCTTTGCAAAGGCAACTGCAATCGGCATACCGACATAGCCAAGTCCCACCAGAGACAGCTTCGTTTCCCTGTTTAATAGTTCTTCAAACAAACTCATATCTTCTCTTTCTCCATTTCACTTTCGCATTAAAAGACATAACATCTCAAAAAGATGTTAGTATTATACCACTACCTGTCTATATATTTCAACAGAGAACTCACTTTTGAAAACCGCAGTATTACTTTTCCAATCAAATTAACCTCAATGCAAATTGCTTTTTCTCCGGTTTATATTTATAATTAATTTGTAATTGCAACACCAACCAAGATGAGGTTTCTATGAAAATTTTAATTCTGTCAAATTATGCAAACGGCTTATTTTTATTTCGTAAAGAGGTAATATCCTCTTTTATTCAAAAAGGAGCAGAGGTTCTTATTAGTGTTCCATTTGATGAAAACTGTACCAAATTAGAGAATCTGGGTGCCAGAATTGTTTCCTGTAATCTGGAAAGACGTGGTATGAATCCTGTAAAGGATCTCAAATTACTGAAGCAGTATCAGGCTCTTCTGAAAACCGAAGTCCCTGATCTTATACTCACTTATACCATAAAACCCAATCTTTATGGCGGTATTGCTGCCAGAGGCTGCAGAATTCCTTACGCAATGAACATTACCGGATTAGGCACTGCATTGGAAAATCCGGGATTCCTCGGCAAAATATTATTACTTTTATACAGATATGTTGCCGCAAAAGCCTTGCGTGTATTCTTCCAAAACGAAG
>OKSR01000785.1_pt1 | contig 13496 bp, 8 predicted proteins | sample 1606491 | NCBI WGS metagenome assembly OKSR01 (sample SAMEA3879605, study PRJEB24766) | human gut metagenome | biome: human-associated habitat; feature: feces | place: USA | collected 1985/1987 | reverse complement strand
TACTGTGCAGGACTGAATTCCACCGACCCGTGGGGAAGTGGAATTTAAAATTTCATTTTAGGAAATAAACATCTGTTCGATAAAACACTTGCGGGAAAAAGCGATTCAGTGTATAATATAATTTCAGTACGCTACGAATCAATTAGCAGATATCGTACATGTTAGTTGTGTCTGGGGAGGATTTTATGGCTACAAAGAAAACAACAAAAAATATGAAGAAGCGTGGACGTCCGGCATCGAAATCAAATACGAAACGGACGGCTTCTTCGAGAAAGAATACATCGAAAAAGACAAAGCAGGCAAGCCCATTGGCAAGAGAGATTGTGTTTCTTGCTCTTTTTGTGTTTGCCATTTTGTCACTGCTTAGTTTGTTCCAAATGTGCGGCGTGTTTGGCAAAGGGTTAAGTGCCTTGCTGTTTGGACTGCTGGGAGCACTGGCGTATGTTTTTCCGGTTTATCTGGTTGTGACTGCAGGTTTGTATCTGGCAAATGCGAAGAATCAAAGATTGCGCCACAAGGTCTGGTATAGTGCCGGCATTTACTGGAGTGTGTGCGGGTTATTTCAATGGGTGGTAAATGACCCTGTGCAGAATGTATGGGAAGTTTATACCGTCTGTGCTGAAAATCACGGTGGTGGTGGTTTCTTCGGCGGCATTTTATCTTTTGAACTGGCACGTGTGCTCGGAAGAGCAGGTTCTTTTATTGTGATACTGGCGCTGTTTTTATTGTTCTTTATGTTGTTAAGCAAGAAACTCATTTTTTCTTCGATTCAGCAGATGTATAAAGAGCGTGAGACGGATGAAGATTATTATTATGAGGAACCGGAACCGGTGTATTCTCGTGGAAGACAGATGAGTACCTATACATTTGATAAAGAAGAAACTGCAAAAGCAAAGCCAAAGAAAGAGACGAGAAAGAAACGGGCAAAGAAAGCAGAGACAGAAATTCCGGAAAACAAGAATACGGTTTCGCAAAAAGAAATCAAACCGGAAGCCCAGATGGAAGAAGTGGTGCCGGAAGTACAGGATTTGTCGGAAATCAATATTATCCGTGGTGGAGAAGAGCCGGTTAGAGAATCAAGTGTTTACGAAAAAGAATTAGAAGAAAAATTTGGTGCATCAAAGAAAACACAGAGCGAACCAAAAACACCTACAAAAACAGATACGGTGGATGAGCCGGTGAAACAAAAGAAAGAACCGGTTAAGATAACCAAAGAAGATAAAAAAGAAATGGATGCGGTACATAAGGATTTATCAAAGGCTGCGACGGAACAGATTCCGTATCGTTTTCCTTCGCTTGATTTGTTGAACAAACCAAAGAGCAATGGAAAACGTATGGACAATTCCGAACTTCGTGCGACGGCGGCTAAATTGCAGTCAACGTTAGATAGTTTTGGCGTGCGTGTCAAGATGGGAGACATCAGCCTTGGACCAAGTGTAACTCGTTATGAACTGATTCCGGAACAGGGGGTTAAAGTCAGCCGCATTACCGGATTGAGTGATGATATTAAACTGAGTCTGGCGGCATCGGATATTCGTATTGAAGCACCGATTCCCGGAAAAGCGGCAGTTGGTATCGAGGTGCCGAATCCGGCGAGGGAAATGATTACGTTGCGTGAGTTATTAGAGAGCAGTGAGTTTACGAAGGCGAAATCCAAAGTCACATTTGCCGTTGGTAAAGATATCAGCGGAAAAACAATTGTTACGGATATTGCAAAAATGCCGCATTTATTGATTGCCGGTGCGACTGGTTCCGGTAAATCGGTTTTGATTAATACGCTGATTATGAGTATTATTTATAAAGCGGATCCGAATGAAGTAAAAATGATTATGGTTGACCCAAAGATGGTGGAACTGACTGCATACGAAGATATTCCGCATCTGATGATTCCGGTTGTGAAAGATCCGAAGAAGGCATCGGCAGCACTTGGCTGGGCGGTGGCAGAGATGACCGGAAGATATCAGAAATTTGCCGATGCAGGTGTTCGTGATATCAAATCTTATAATGCAAAAATGGACAAACTGACAAACAAAGATGACCCGGATTATCAGAAGATGCCGCAGATTGTTATTATCGTAGACGAGTTTGCGGATTTGATGATGGTTGCACCGGGAGAGGTAGAGGATTCCGTGTGCCGTCTGGCACAGCTTGCCCGTGCGGCAGGAATTCATTTGGTTTTGGCAACACAGCGTCCATCGGTTAATGTCATTACCGGTTTGATTAAAGCGAATATACCATCACGAATCGCTTTGTCGGTTTCTTCCGCCGTGGATTCACGAACTATTATTGATTCGGCAGGCGCAGAAAAACTGTTAGGAAATGGTGATATGCTGTTTGCACCGCAAAATCTGCCAAAACCAATTCGTGTACAGGGAGCATTTGTTTCCGATGAAGAAAGAGATTCCGTTGTCAGCTTCTTAAAAGAGCAGAGTAACGGTCCATCCTATAATGAAGAAGTAACAAAGCATATCGACACGGCACCGGTACCGGGAGCAAAGAACGATTCTAATACTGCCCATGGTGGTGCACCGGAACAAGACGAATTATTTGTCGAGGCCGCCAGATTTATCATTGAAAAAGATAAGGCGTCCATTGGTCTTTTGCAGCGCATGTTCCGAATTGGATTTAACCGTGCGGCACGAATTATGGACCAGCTTTCGGATGCGGGTGTTGTCGGACCGGAAGAAGGTACCAAACCGAGACAGATTTTGATGTCGATTGAACAATTTGAAAATTATCTTGAGGAGAATGGCTGATGAATGGCTGGCTGATTGTCAATGGATTTTTACACACCAAAAAGTTTTCTGAACTGACAGATTTATTTTTGCTTGCGGCGAAACGGTGCGGTGTGTCACTAACCGTTTATACAAACTGTGAAATTCTTGTAGATGTGCAGGAAAAGATAAAAGAAAAACCGGACTTTGTTTTGTTTTGGGATAAAGATATTTTACTTGCAAAATTTTTAGAAAATCAAGGAATTCCGGTCTATAATGGCAGTGAGGCAATTAGAATCTGCGATGATAAGCGGTTAACTTATCTGGCATTACAGGAGAATAAACTACCGATTCCACAGACGATATTTGCACCGATGACATATTCGACCATTGGTTTTAATCAGTATGATTTTCTTGGTGTGGCAGAAGAAAAACTTACATATCCGTTTGTGGCAAAAGAGGCATTTGGCTCCTTTGGCGAGCAGGTGTATCTGGTGCAAAATAGAGAAGAAGTTTTAGCGGTGATGAAACAGTCGGATTCGGTAGAATTTTTGTTTCAGGAAATGATAGAAAACAGCACCGGAAGAGATGTCAGACTTCAGGTTGTTGGTGATGAAGTAGTGGCGTCCATGTACCGGTATTCGGAAAATGATTTTCGTGCCAACATAACCGCCGGAGGTAAGATGAAAGATTACACACCGTCAAAGGAAGAATGTGAACTTGCGGTTAAAGCGTCTCATGCAGTAGGGACTTCTTTTGCAGGAGTTGACCTTTTGTTTGGCAAAGACGGTCCGATTGTTTGTGAAGTAAATTCGAATGCACATTTTAAAAATATACAAACCTGCACCGGTGTGGCGGTTGCAGATAAAATCGTGGAATGGATCATAAAGGATGTTAGAAAATGACAAAACGATGGAATGGTTTACTAGTTTATGATAAAGAAGGTTCAAAAAGAAATGCTTCCTACATTAAAATGCATGAAGAAGCAGGTGAAAAGTTAAATATGCCGATTCATTTTTTATATGACACAGATGTGATGGAATATTTAGAGACAAATCGGGAATCTGTTGATTTTTGTATGGTTCGCACAATCTGTCCTGCTTTGACAAAGCAAATTGAGGCGAGGGGGATTCCCTGCTTTAATTCTTCTTTTGTGTCAGAAATCTGCAATCATAAAGGAAAAACCTATGATTATATTTTGAAAAACTGCGAAATTCCGCTGGTAAAAACAAAGACGTTTCAAAATGTTGAGTTGTCCGAAAAATTATTAAAGGAGTATCCGGATTATGTAATAAAAGCGGTGGATGGACACGGTGGAAAACAGGTTTTTTTGACAAACGAATCCTTTGATTTGATTCAAAAGGGAATCGCCGGTTCAGATTTTATTTTACAGCCATTTGTCAAAGGATCCGGCGTGGATTTACGTGTATATGTCATAGGCAAAGAAATTGTCGGTGCTGTGAAGCGTCAGGCAAATAACAGTTTTCGGGCAAATTTTTCTTTGGGCGGAAGTGTTACATCATACCAATGCGATAAAGAAATTCTTGATTATGTAAATCAGGTTGTTCAGGTGTTTGATTTTGGCATGGTTGGTATTGATTTTATTTTAGATGAAAACAATCATTGGCTTTTAAATGAAATTGAAGATGTTGTCGGTGCCAGAATGTTATATCAGTGCCAGCCGGATGTTCATTTGTTGGAGCAATATTTTACATTTGTTTCTGATAAATTATTGCATTAGAACAAGATAGTGTGTATAATACAAGTTATGTTAACAGATATTGTGCTTTGAAAGATGGAGGTAGAATATGAAATCAGATATTGAAATTGCAAGAGAGGCGAATATGCTGCCGGTTCAGACAGTAGCAGAGAAATTAGACATCACTGCGGATGAATTGGATTTATATGGAAAATATAAAGCAAAATTGACGGACGAACTCTGGGAGCGAATTAAAGACCGCCCGGATGGTAAACTTGTCCTCGTGACAGCGATTAATCCAACACCGGCCGGTGAAGGAAAGACAACAACGACGGTTGGACTTGGACAGGCGATGGATAAGATTGGGAAAAAGGCAATTATTGCTTTGCGTGAGCCATCGTTAGGCCCTTGCTTTGGATTAAAAGGTGGTGCTGCCGGCGGCGGTTATGCACAGGTTGTACCGATGGATGATTTGAATCTTCATTTCACGGGAGATTTTCATGCGATTACTTCGGCAAATAACCTTCTTGCGGCAATGCTGGATAATCATATTCAACAGGGAAATAAACTTAACATTGATCCAAAACAGATCGTATGGAAACGCTGCGTCGATATGAATGACCGTGTACTTCGTAATATTACGGTAGGACTCGGACGCAAGGTGGATGGTGTGACAAGAGAAGATCATTTCATCATCACGGTAGCATCCGAAATCATGGCGATTCTTTGTCTTGCAGACAACATGAAAGATTTGAAAGAACGTTTGGGAAGAATTATTGTTGCTTATACTTATGAAGGAAAACCGGTTACGGCAAAAGAAATTAAAGCAGTAGGCGCGATGGCTGCACTTTTGAAAGACGCTATTCGTCCGAATATGATTCAGACTTTGGAGAATACGCCGGCACTTGTGCATGGTGGTCCATTTGCCAATATTGCTCACGGCTGTAATAGTGTCCGTGCGACAAAGACAGCTTTGAAATTAGCAGATTACACAATTACGGAGGCTGGTTTTGGTGCTGACTTAGGAGCGGAAAAATTCTTAGACATCAAATGCCGTATAGCTGATTTGAAACCGGATGCCGTTGTACTTGTTGCTACGGTTCGTGCCCTCAAATACAATGGCGGTGTTAAAAAAGAAGATTTATCGGAAGAAAATCTTGATGCATTGAAAGCCGGTATTGTAAATCTGGAAAAACACATTGAAAACATTGCTAAATTTGGTGTGCCATGTGTTGTTACATTGAATGAGTTTGTAACAGACAGCGAAGCAGAACTTGCATATGTTAAGGAGTTCTGTGAGGCGAGAGGATGTGAGTTCGCACTTTCTAAAGTTTGGGAAAAAGGTGGCGAAGGCGGCATTGAGTTAGCACAAAAAGTAATTGATACGATTGAGAATAAAGAGAGTAATTTCCATTACCTCTATGAAAATGAGTTGTCGATTGTTGAGAAAATTGAGACAATTGCAAAAGAAATTTATGGAGCAGGAGAAGTTATCATTGAGCCGGCAGCAAAACAACAGATTGCACGGATTGAGTCGCTTGGGTTTGGCTCTATGCCGGTATGTATGGCGAAAAATCAGTATTCTTTGTCGGATGATAAAACAATCCTTGGCAGACCGGAAGGCTTCCCAATCCATATCCGTGATGTCTATGTTTCTGCCGGAGCAGGATTTGTCGTTGCCATTACCGGCACAATTATGACTATGCCGGGATTGCCAAAAGTGCCGGCTGCCGAAGGAATTGATGTAAATGACGATGGACAGATTACCGGTTTGTTCTAATTGTCCTTTTTATCGGAGCAGAAACGTGCAAATTCTTTTGGAGAAATTTTCTCCATTTTGAGAAAGGCACGGTAAAAAGTAGAATAATTACGAAATCCTACATCTTGGTATACAACAGAGGGGAGCACCCCCTCTGTTATTTTTTGTTTTGCCATGCTGATTCGTTTTAGTATGATATAATTATGCACGGTTCGGTCGGTCTGTTCTTTGAATAATTTTGCCAGCGTAAATTTATTCAGATAAAAGTGACCGGCTAACTGCTCCAGTGATAAATCCTCTTTGTAATGTTCATTAATATAAGACAGTACCTTATCAATCAAAGGATTCACGTGTGTCGCTTTTCTTGGCTTCATATCTAAAAGAATGTGTTTGTTTAGCAGTGTAACAGCCTCTAAAATATGAGCACGGTTTAACATTTCTTTTTCGCGGAATTCTCTCTTTGAATTCTGGTAAATCCCCATAAAACACTGAAATATGCGCTCAAAATCATCAGAATCGGCAATATTAAAATGATACCGTTTGTTTTCTTTTGCCAGTTCAATCGGCTCTAATAGAGAGTATTCATTAAACCCGAAGGAGGATAGGCAGGCAGGGGTAATATACATATAGGTGCGGTCATATTCATCATTTAGTTGTTCTTCTGAAGTGAGAAGAAGCTGGTGAATTGTATAGGGAGGAATAACCATAATGTCTCCACGTTTTACTTTATATATGCGGCCTTCAATAAACAGCATAACAGAGCCACTGAGATAGATATAAATTTCATAATAATCATGCGTATGGGCAGGAATTATTGGAAAATGGTCGTTTGTTGTCTTTCGACATTCATAATAGTAATCGGTTGAAATCGGATGGTCCGATTCATGAAGTAAATAGCGCATAAACAAATCCTCCTCGTCATCATTCTTTTCTCTGATTATAGATTTAACTCATGTTTTTTGTCAAGATATACAATTTTTTCAATCTAAAACACATTTTTTGCAATCGAAATTGTATTTTTTGTAAGATATAATGAAATCACTATATAACGATAAGGAGTTGGTATATGTGAAAAAGAACACAAAGATGTTCCAAAGAAGTTTGACAGCATTTTTAACAGCTGCGTTGGTTACAACTTCTTTTGGGGGACAAGGAATCGTTTTTGCAAAGGCAAAGAAGAAGGCTTCGCCTTCTGTGAGTCTTACAGTGACGAATCCGGCAATTTCTATGCTTTCGCTGAAAAAAGGTGAAACTTTTCAGTTGAAAGTAAAGGTCACGCCGAAAAAAAAGGCAAAAAAGGTAACATTTCGCTCAACGAAATCCTCGATTGTTTCGGTAAACAAAAAGGGAAAATGTAAGGCGAAAAAGGCAGGTAAAGCAAAGGTTATCGTTTCTTGCGGAAAGAAAAAAACAGTGATTTCTGTTATGGTAACAAAGAAGCTTAAAAAAGTAAAGAAAGTAACACTTAGTAAAAAAAGTGCCAGTTTATTTTGTGGCAGTTCGCTGAAATTAACAGCAAAACTGACACCGGCAAAAGCAACAAAAAAAGGTGTTGTTTACCGTTCATCAAAATCATCCGTTGCATCGGTAAGCAAAAAAGGAGTTGTTATGGCGAAGAAGAAAGGTACCGCTGTGATTACTGCTTATGCAAAGGATGGACGCGGGGCGAAGGCAGTGTGTAAGATTACAGTGAAGGAAAAAAGTGCGGTAACAAAAGCTCCGGCAGTTAATACAAGTAAACCACAGCCGACAAAAGACCCGCTGATTACTGAACAGAAGGCAGGTTACTTTACAATTGCAGCAAAGGATTCTGCAGCAAGTCTGTACTTAGATGCCAAAGGAGAAGATTACGATGGATTATCACTGATTGCAGCTTCCGTTGCCAAAGACATTTCTCTTGTTACAAAAGAGAAAGCAAAGGCAAATGTCGTAACTAAGACAGAATCATTGAAGGAATATGCAATTATTGCCGGCTCCATCGGAAACAATGCGGTAATTGATTCCTTGATTGAGCAGGGAAAAGTAGATGCCTCCCAGATAAAAGGAAAGCGCGAAGTTTACCGCATTCAGGTGGTAGAAAATCCGGTGGCAAATGTAAAAAAAGCAATTGTCGTTATCGGAAGTGATAAACGTGGAACGATTTACGGTCTTTATCATATTTCTGAGAAAATGGGTGTTTCTCCATGGGTTTACTGGGGCGATGCTACACCGGTTGCCAAAGATGTAGTTCAGATTCCGGAAAAGGAATTAACAGTTACATCCAAAGAGCCATCGGTAAAATATCGTGGCATTTTCCTAAATGATGAAGCACCATCACTGACTAGCTATGCAAAGAAAAAATTTGGCGGATATAATCAGTATTTTTATGAAAATGTCTATGAGTTAATTTTACGCTGTAAAGGAAATTATTTGTGGCCGGCGATGTGGTCGAATACTTTTAGCGAGGACGGTAAGGGAACGAATAAGTTAGCCAATGCAGAACTCGCCGACAAATACGGTATTGTTATGGGAACCTCTCATCATGAGCCACTTTGCCGTGCCGGTGTGGAATGGCAGAACAAATATCGTCAGTATGGCACAAGCAACGCTTGGGACTTTAATGCGAACGAAACTGCCATCACAAAATTCTGGGAAGACGGTGTGGCAAGAAATAAAAATTTTGAAAATGTTTATACCCTTGGCATGCGGATTCTTCTTTGTCAGGAACAAAAGAAGAAAATATTGCACTTTTGAAAAAAGTAATTACGGCGCAGAAAGATATTTTGAAAAAGAATAATTTATCGGATGCCCCTCAGGTTCTTACTGTTTATAAAGAAGTAGAGGACTACTGGCATGGCACAGATAAAGCAGAGGGATTGAAAAAATGGGATGTTTTAAATGACGTAACCATTATGCTCTGCGATGATAACTTTGGAAATATGCGTACGCTTCCAACGAAGGAGGATAAAAATCGAAAAGGCGGTTATGGTATGTATTATCACTTTGATTACCATGGCGGTCCGACTTCCTATGAATGGGTAAATACAGTTCCTCTTACTAAAACTTGGGAACAGATGAATATGGCATATGAGCATGGCATTGATAATATCTGGATCGTTAATGTTGGTGATTTGAAGCCGATGGAGATGAATATTTCCTATTTCCTTGATATGGCATATGATTATGATACATGGGGAACAAATGGAAAAGATAAAATTACTGAATATCGTAAAAACTGGGTAAAACAGCAGTTTGGCGAAAACACATCGGATTCTCTTGTGAATGAGATGGAGATGCTGTTGGATGATTATACATGGTTAAATGGTTCCGGCAAACCGGAATCCATCAATTCGGCAACTTATGATTCAGTAAATTATAATGAAGGCAGAGAAATGCTTGTCAAAGTGGATGACATGATACGAAGAGCGAAAGCGTGTCAGAAAGAGATTCCATCGGATTGGCAGGCAGCATACTTTGAACTTGTCTATTTCCCGGTTGTTGCATCGGCAAATGTGACAAAAATGCAGATATTAAGCGGCATCAATAAATATCTGGCGAAAAATAACAGTGTGGCAGCAAATTTATATGCGGCTGAGCTGGAACAAGCGGTGGCACTGGATAAGGAATTACAGAAAACGTATAACAAAAATATGCCGGGAGTCGGTGACAAGTGGGATGGTATGATGAGTTCTCCTCATGTTGGATTTGTAACTTGGAATTCAACCGGGTGGAGTTATCCAAAAGCAGTCTGGGTGAAACCGGCGGCTGATGGTAAAATGATGGCTACGATGGAAAATGAAGAACAGGCTGTCGAGGCATCAGAAAGTGGTACATTATCCGATTTTACAAATCTGAATCAGGAATCTTATACGGTAACTGTTTCCAATCAGGGAGCGAACAGTTTTGCTTATACGATAACTCCTTCGGAGGACTGGATTGTTGTAAGTAAGAAATCCGGCACAGTAAAAGCACAGGATGCGTTTGAAGTATCAGTTGATTTTTCAAAGGTTAAAAAAGATGCTTCCGGCTCCGTTGAGATTCAAAGCGGCAGCCAGTCCATTACACTTAATATCAATGCAAAGGTATATGATACATCTTCCTATGCAGACAAAACATATATTTACACAAATGGATATGCATCCATTCTTCCGGGAAATTACGTAACGGCAAAAGAAGGCGGTAATAATACAGCATTCCATGTTTTTGACGGTTATGGAAAGACCGGACAGTCAATGAAAATTCTTCCGACAAATGCGGATAAGACAAAGACGATGGAAGAAGCTGCCTATGCAGAATATGCAGTATGTGTTCCAAACGAAGGGGATTATAAATTTACTGTTTATACAGCACCTTCCAATAATCTGGAGCGTGATAAGGTTTCCATTTCGTATGGTTATTCGATTAACGGGGAAACATTAGTTGAGAAAAATACGGTAGATGCCGATACGTTTTTGGCTGGAGAATACAGTGGTTCATGGGCAAATGATGTGAAAGTAAATGGCAGAAAGCAGGAGAATAATATCCACCTAAATGCTGGCGTGAATACGATTCGTATATATTCTGATGACCCTGCATTCCTGCTTCAGAAATTGGTTGTTTCTGAAAAATCGGTCAAAAGCTCTAATGCCGGGCCGAAAGAAAGTTATTATGTTGGTAAAAAACAGACAAAAGAAACAACGCTTGCAGGTGTTCTTGCAGATGAAAATGTACTTCCGGGAACAATTACCACGGAAAAAACAACATATCAGGCAGGTGAAACCTTTAGTGCCAAGGGAATTGTATCAGAATCGGAAAGTTATTTTGCCGGTTTAGATGCAAAATCGGACAATGCGGCAAAGGTAAAAATTTCATGTGGAGACCAGACATTTGGTACCGTAACAATTGGTAAAGAGCAGGCACTGTATGAGGCGGCAGATATGGCAAAACTGGATGCCGGCAGCCAGACGTTTACAATGACCGTCGTATCCGGTAATGTCAGCGTGAGCGGAGTAACCGTCCGCACTCGTGATTATGCGAAAGTTCCGGGAAGTATTCCGGCTTCTGATTATGAAGGAGTTAAGGCAGCACATACTAATTTACAGGCAAAAAAGGACATGACATATTCTTATCTTGCGCAGGTTGAAAAAGATGATTTGTTTGTATTTTACCTGAAAGGAAAGTCCGACGGAAAAGCTTTTGTAACACTTAAATGGAATGACCAGACAATTGGAGAAGTTCAGTTATCCGATACCATGCAAGAGTATATGTTAGATGGTGCAATGGATTTGACGCCGGGGCTTGGTACCATCACAATGGAAGTGACGGGAGCGGATGCGGTAATTGAATCGCTGTCTTCTAAAGTGTATGAAGATGAAGAAAGTCTGCCGGTTTCCATTACGGCAACGAGTGAAGAAACTTCAAATGCAGCAGAAAATGTATATGATAAGGATGAAAAAACAACATGGAAGCCACAATCAACGGATGCAAATCCTATGCTTACATTTGACTTTAAGGATTCTTATCAGTACGACCGATTTATGATTCAGACAAAGGATTCATCGCTTGGCAGTTATGAGGTTCAGGTAAAACAGTCAGATGATACATGGAAGACAATATATACCGGAAAAGCAGGCGATGACGGAAAGACCATTTTTGTTCAGGGTAAAGAAGCAATTGAAAGCACACAGGTACGGTTTGTTTTTGCAGATACGAACGTAGAAGTTTCAGAAATAACTTTGACGCCGTATGTCAACTGGGCAATGAAAGATGCAGTAAAACTTGCCGGACAGAAGAAAAGTGGTGGTGATTCTTTCACTGTTCCAAACTCTGTCGTGGATGGAGATCGAATTACGAAAGGTTTGGAAACTGGTGTTGGAGGAAGCAGTGATACAGACCGTCATGAAGTTACGATGACGTTTAGTGAGCCAAAAAGTATCAATGTGGTTCGTCTCTTTACTTTGCAGGAAAGCGAGTTTGCGAGTGCAGGAACCGGTGTGATACCGGATTTGACAATGACATCTGAAAAAGCGCAGTATTCATACCGTATTTCCTATTATGAGAACGGAAAATGGACCGAGATGGGAGCTACTGTGAGACCGGATGCAGGAACAAATCCGAAAGTAACAACGGAAGTTTCATTGAAACGAAAAGTAAAAGCATCCAAAATCAAAGTGGAGATTTATACAAGCCACTGGATTCGAATTAATGAATTAGAAGCTGTGGAAACACATCAGTTTTCTGCGGTAAAGTAAGAATGTAATCGGAACTTTTAAAATTGTATTTATAACGGTTTTATGTTACAATAGTGTTATATAATTTTGCATGAGGAGGGATGATATGCTTGAAAATAAATTAGGTCTTACAAGTTCTGCTGAACTTGCTCGTATGGAGGAGCAGTTAAGTAAGAAAAAAGCAGTTTTATTATTTGAAAAGGGCATTTTAGACTCCCTCCCGGCAGGTAAGTTTTCTACTTTGCAGGCAATCCACCGGTATTTGTTTGAAGATATTTATGAATTTGCCGGGGAGATTCGTAAGGTAAATATGGCAAAAGGAAATTTTCGTTTTGCACCGTTGATGTATTTAGATGCAGCACTTGAAAATATTGATAAAATGCCACAGGCTGATTTTGATGAAATTATAGAAAAATATGTGGAAATGAATATTGCACATCCTTTTCGTGAGGGAAACGGCAGAAGTACAAGAATTTGGCTTGATTTGATTTTAAAAAAAGAATTAGGTCAGGTAATCGATTGGAGCCGTGTAGATAAAGAGGACTATCTTTCTGCCATGGAACGCAGTCCTGTTAAAGATATTGAAATCAAACATATATTAAAGCAGGCGCTGACGAACAGAATCAATGACCGTGAGGTTTATATGAAAGGTATCGATCACAGTTATTATTACGAAGGCTATTCCACATTTAAGATAAGTGATTTGTAATTAAAATATTTCTATCAATGGCAGAAGTTAATATAAAGAACTGCCGTTGCAAGTCGTTCTCTAAGTAAAATTCAAAGGAGAATCGATTGTGAAGAGAGTGGCAAGCGAAAGAAACCTATTTGCAAAGATAGCCTGAGCTTGCTGCTCTAAATTATTGTTTACGGATTGAACGGAAAGATTATGAAAAAAAACAGTTGACAAATTATTTTTTAGTGTTATACTTTGAAAGTCAAAATATTTAAGAATCAAATAAAATATGACGGAGAAGAAAAATGATAGGAAGAGTTTGTGGAACGGGATCGTATTTACCGATTCGGACAGTAAGCAATGATGAACTATCGCATGTCATGGAGACGTCGGATGAATGGATACGAGAACGAACCGGAATCAGATTCCGGCATGTGGCATTAGAAGAGACAACATCAGA
>OKSR01000774.1_pt1 | contig 13628 bp, 10 predicted proteins | sample 1606491 | NCBI WGS metagenome assembly OKSR01 (sample SAMEA3879605, study PRJEB24766) | human gut metagenome | biome: human-associated habitat; feature: feces | place: USA | collected 1985/1987 | reverse complement strand
GCAGGCAGGGAGTCTGCACCTTGACCATCATGTAGCCGTCTTCCAGCATACGCTTGACCGTGAGGCTGTTGCCATCCTTCTGGATGTCAGCAACATAGGTCACCTGAGGCAGGTGCAGCTTCTCAGCGATCTGAGGACCGACCTGTGCGGTATCACCGTCGATTGCCTGACGGCCGCAGAACACGACGTCCTCGGGGCCGACACCGATCTTATTGACAGCAGCAGCGAGGATCTGGCTGGTTGCGAAGGTATCAGAACCACCAAACTCACGGCCAGAGACCAGAACAGCCTTATCAGCGCCGCGGGCCAGCAGCTCACGGAGCATACCCTCGGCCGGCGGGGGACCCATGGTGACGACAACGACTTCGCAGCCGGTCTCGTCCTTCAGCTTCAGAGCGGCCTCCAGAGCGTTCAGGTCATCGGGGTTGGTGATGGTTGCCATAGAGGCACGGTCCAGAGTACCATCCGCCTTGACAGCCACCTTACCGGAGGTATCAGGAACCTGCTTTACACAAACGATTGCTTTCATTGTAAATCTTGCCTCCCTTACTTCAGCAGCGCGCCGGAAATGACCATCATCTGCACTTCGCTGGTGCCCTCGTAGATCTCAGTGATCTTGGCATCACGCATCATGCGCTCGATGGGGTAGTCACGGGTGTAGCCGTAACCGCCGAACAGCTGCAGGCAGCGGCGGGTCACATCGCTTGCGGTGCGGGCTGCGATCAGCTTAGCCTGAGCAGCCTCGACGCTGTAGCGGACCTTTGCGCCATTCATAGCTTCCTGCTTCTTCAGAGCGGCAGCGTAGACCAGATACTTTGCAGCCTCGATACGGGCCTTCATCTCGGCCAGCTCGAACTGGGTGTTCTGGAAAGCAGCAATAGCACGGCCGAACTGCTTGCGCTCCTTGACGTAAGCAACGGTCTCCTCCAGAGCGCCCTCGGCGATGCCCAGAGCCTGAGAAGCGATGCCGATACGGCCGCCGTCCAGAGTAGCCATAGCCAGCTGGAAGCCCTTGCCGCGCACGCCCAGCATACGATCCTTCGGGATGCGGCAATCCTCAAAGATCAGCTCGCAGGTAGAAGAACCGCGGATACCCATCTTATCCTCTGCCTTACCAACAGAGAAGCCCGGGTCGGTACGCTCCACGATGAAGGCGGAGCACAGCTTGGTGGGACGGCCCTTCTTGTCGAGGACCTTATCGGTAACAGCGATGACGATGAACACGTCAGCGTAGCCTGCGTTGGTGATGAAGATCTTGGAGCCGTTCAGCACCCAGTAATCGCCATCTTCCACAGCAGTGGTCTGCTGGCCCTGAGCGTCAGTACCAGCGCCCGGCTCGGTCAGACCGAAAGCACCCAGCCACTCGCCGCTGCACAGCTTGGGCAGATACTTTTCCTTCTGCTCGGGAGTGCCGTTCTCATAAATAGGTGCTGCGCACAGGCTGGTGTGTGCGGAAACGATAACACCAGTGGTGCCGCAGACCTTGCTCAGCTCCTCAACAGCCATGACGTAGGACAGGACGTCGCCGCCTGCACCGCCAACGGAGGTGGGGAAGTAAATGCCCATCATACCCAGCTTGCCCATCTTCTCGACGGTCTCCTTGGGGAAATACTCTTCGGCATCGACTTTCTTTGCCAGAGGCTTGACTTCGTTTTCAGCAAACTCGCGGTACATCTTCTGCACCATCTGCTGCTGCTTGGACAGAGTAAAATCCATCGCTATATCCTCCTAACAGGTCTTTTTTCATTTACCGGAATAGCCCGGTGCAAACAAATTCCTCCCGACTGCTTTCCCCGCAGCCGGGAGAAATGTTTATCAGAACTTACAGCTGGTCAACCGGGGTCTTGGTGCGGTCTGCGTTGTAAACGTAGAAGCCCTTACCGGTCTTGCAGCCCAGATTGCCGCCGCGCACCATCTTGCGGATCAGCGGGCAGGCACGGTACTTGCTGTCGCCGGTCTCGTTGTACAGCACGTCCATGATGGCTAGGCAGATGTCCAGACCGATGAAGTCGCCCAGTTCCAGGGGTCCCATGGGGTGGTTAGCACCCAGCTTCATAGCGGTGTCGATGCCAGCAATATCGGAAACGCCTTCCATCTTGATGAAGGCAGCCTCATTGATCATGGGGATCAGAATGCGGTTGACCACAAAGCCGGCAGCCTCGTTGACCTGAACGGGGGTCTTGCCGATGGCAACGGAGATCTCCTTGATCTTCTCAACGGTCTCAACGGGGGTGTTGCAGCCGGCGATGACCTCGATCAGCTTCATGCGGTCTGCGGGGTTGAAGAAGTGCATACCGATCAGGGGACGGGTCAGACCCTTGCCGATCTCGGTGATGGACAGAGAAGAAGTGTTGGAAGCGAAGACGCACTCGGGCTTGCAGATCTTATCCAGCTCGCCGAAGGTGGTCTGCTTGACCTTCATATCCTCGAAAGCAGCCTCAACGACCAGATCGCAGTCTGCGCACAGATCTTCCTTCAGGCCCGGGGTGATGGCTGCAACGATCGCGTCAGCCTTCTCCTGAGTCATCTTTCCCTTAGCGACCAGCTTCTCGTAGCCCTTCTTGATCTTTGCCAGACCATTCTCGGCCCACTCCTGCTTGATGTCGCACAGAGCAACGGTGTTGCCCTCAACCTGTGCAAATGCCTTTGCGATGCCCTGGCCCATAGTGCCAGCGCCGATAACACCGATCTTCATAGGAAATCTCTCCTTTAATATCAAAAATTATGTAATGGATTAGTTGTTGGTGAACACTGCCTTGGGCTTCGGTTTCTCACGGGACAGGAAGCAGGCCATGCCCTCCTGCTGATCGTGGGTCTCGAAGCAATCGCCGAACAGCTTCTCCTCGACCTCAACAGCCTTCTCGATGGGCAGGCTGATGCCGTCGTTCATTGCCTTCTTGCAGTTGCGCACAGCAATGGGAGCGTTCTTTGCGATCTTGCCGGCCAGCTTCAGGACATTCTCCATCAGCTCAGCCTGCGGATACACGGCGTTGACCAGACCGATGCGGTAAGCGTCGTCAGCCTTGATGTTCAGCGCAGAGTAGACCAGCTGCTTTGCCATGCCCATGCCGACCAGACGAGCCAGACGCTGGGTGCCGCCGAAGCCCGGGGTGATGCCCAGACCGACTTCCGGCTGGCCAAACACAGCGTTGTCGGAGCAGATGCGGATGTCGCAGCTCATAGCCAGCTCATTGCCGCCGCCCAGTGCAAAGCCGTTGACGGCTGCGATGACGGGGATGGGGAAATGCTCGATCATCAGGAACACATCATTGCCCAGCTTGCCGAAGGCTTCGCCTTCTGCCTTGGTCATGGTGCTCATGGAGCCGATATCGGCACCGGCAACAAAGCTCTTGTCGCCTTCGCCGGTCAGAACAATGCAGCGGATAGTCTCCTGATCGACTGCCTCAAAAGCAGCCTTCAGGTCAGCCAGAACCTCGGGGTTCAGGGCGTTCAGTGCCTTGGGACGGTCGATGGTAATGACCTCAACAGCGCCCTGCACCTCGGTTTTTACAAATGCCATTGTGAAAACCTCCATTTCATACAGTTCAATTTTTTCAAAACAGCCCCCGGAACGCGGGAGGGCTCTCCGGTTCCCTCCGGCGCTCCGGGTCTGTGGTTCAATCAGGATTCAGAGAAAAAGTGCTTAGTCCATCTCAACGATGGTAGCACAACCCATGCCGCCGCCGATGCACAGGGTAGCCAGACCCTTGTGAGCACCACGGTGCTTCATAGCGTACAGCAGGGTGACCAGAATACGAGCGCCGGAAGCGCCGACCGGGTGGCCCAGAGCGATTGCGCCGCCGTTGACGTTCAGCTTGTCCTTATCGAAGCCCAGAGCCTCGCCGACTGCGATGGACTGTGCTGCGAATGCCTCGTTGGCCTCGACCAGGTCCATATCAGCAACGGTCAGGCCGGTCTTAGCCATGACCTTCTTGGTAGCAGCGATGGGGCCAAGGCCCATGACCTCAGGCTCGACGCCTGCCAGAGCACCTGCGACCCAGGTAGCCAGAGGCTTCACGCCCAGCTCCTTGGCCTTCTCTTCGCTCATGATGACCAGAGCAGCTGCGCCATCGTTGATAGCGGAGGAGTTTGCAGCGGTGACGATGCCGTCCTTGGTGAAAGCGGGCTTCAGCTTTGCCAGCACTTCGGGAGCGCTCAGACGGGGGCCTTCATCGGTATCGAACACGGTATCGCCCTTCTTGCCCTTGATGACAACAGGAACGATTTCATCCTTGAAAGCACCGTCCTTGATGGCCTTGTCAGCCTTCAGCTGGCTGTGGTAAGCGAAATCATCCAGCATCTCGCGGGTGATGGGGCTGTAGCCGTACTTCTTCTGATAGGTCTCGTTGGTGCAGACGTTCTCAGCGGTCATGCCCATGTGCTTGTTGAAGCCGCAGGCATCCCACAGAGCATCGTTGACCATGGTATCCACGATCTCGCTCTTGCCCATGGGAGCGCCCATGCGGTAGCCGTAGCGGCCCTTCATCATTGCGAAGGGAGCCATGTCCATGTTCTCCATGCCGCCTGCGACCACGATATCAGCATCGCCTGCCTCGATCATCTGAGCAGCCATGTTCACGCAGTTCAGACCGGAGCCGCAGACCACGTTGACGGTGACAGCAGGAGTCTCGACGGGCAGGCCAGCCTTCAGGGAAGCCTGACGAGCGACGTTCTGGCCCAGACCAGCCTGGATGACGCAGCCCATGTAAACATGATCGACCTGCTCGGGTTTCACGTTAGCACGGTTCAGGGCCTCCTTGATAACGATGGAGCCCAGCTCTGCAGCAGGGACGTTTGCCAGGGTGCCGCCAAACTTACCAATAGCGGTACGGCAAGCAGATGCGATAACGATTTTCTTCATGTTAATAGCCTCCTGAATTTATATGTTTCGGGGTTTCGTAAAACTATTTATCAAAAAGCCCGAAGGCCTTTCTGCATTATAAAAGGTATCAGATCGTCTTTCCTTCCGCCCGGAGCTGCTCCACTTTGGCGTGGATGGCATTCTCTACGTTGGGCGTCACGAACTTGGAGATGTTGCTGCCGTAGCGGGCAGCCTCCTTGACGATGGTGGAGGAAAGGTAGCTCCACTTGATGCTGGTGGCAAGGAACATCGTCTCGATGCCGGGCATCAGTGCGTGGTTCGTCTGGGCGAGCTGTATCTCATTTTCGAAATCCGTCACCGCCCGCAGGCCCCGCACCATCACCGAAGCGTGGCGCTTCTTGGCGAACTCCACGGTCAGGCCGTCGAAGCTCTCCACCGTCACATTCGGGATGTCCTTGCAGCACTCCCGCAGCAGCGCCACCCGTTCTTCTACGGTGAACAGAGGGTTCTTTGCGCTGTTGATGAGCACTGCCACAATGAGCTGGTCGTTTATCTTTGCAGCTCGCTTGATGATGTCGAGATGTCCTTTCGTGACCGGGTCAAAGGACCCGGGGTAAACTGCTGTTGCCATCGGTATGGTCTCCTTTATTTGCGCGCTTTGGAAAAGCGCATTTGGTGTTGCCATGATAGCACTTTTCAGTTTCTGCTTCAAGTACCAGACCGCATCGCCATCGCAATATCGTTAATTTTTAGTCAATTAACGTCGCACTGGGGGCGCATCATCTTGGTACATCCTTAGTAAACCATATCGTCAAAATTTTATCAAGTACTTTTTCGAAAAAAATTGTTTTTGCTATACCAAACAATCGCCACAAATACCTAAGAAATTTAGTCAAATTGTCCTGCGAGGCATTTTTTCGCGGAAGAGGGCTTGATTATAATGTTTGTTAATGTTATAACTAAGCTGTACAGGTGTGCCGCTGCCGGAGGCTCCTGTCCTGCCGACCCCAAGGATACCGCCGGGGTGTGATAAGACAGTGTCCGGACTGGAAAGAAACGGTAAATTTCCGGCTAAGATTTTGTCCCGTAGAATTGTAAATAATAAATTTACAATTCTTTTATGTTCTTAAAGGAGAGGATGGTTTATAATGGATTTCATGGAAATGTATGCCCAGAAAAAGATGACTGCCGAGCAGGCTGCTTCTCTGGTCAAGAGCGGCGACTGGGTGGATTACGGCTGGTGCGTCAACACCCCCGTGGCCGTGGACGCCGCCCTTGCCAAGCGCCTGCCCGAACTGGAAAACGTCAATTTCCGCGGCGGCATCCTGATGTGGGTGCCTGAGATCTTCCAGATCGACGACCCCGCTGCCCACATGACCTGGAACAGCTGGCACATGGGCGGCATCGAGCGCAAAGCCATCGCACAGGGCTTCTCGTTCTACTCCCCCATCCGCTATTCGGAGCTGCCCCGCTACTACCGCGAGAGTCCCGACCCGCTGGACATCGCCGTCTTCCAGGTGACTCCGATGGACGAGCACGGCTACTTCAACTTCGGCCCCAGCGCTTCCCATCTGGGTGCCGTCTGTGAGAAGGCCAAGAAGATCATCGTGGAGGTCAACACCAATATGCCCCGCTGCCTCGGCGGTATGGAGAACTGTGTCCATATCTCCCAGGTCACCGGCATCGTGGAGGGCGACAATCCGCCCATCGGCCAGATGGCCGCTGCCGGCCCCGCTTCCGAGGTCGATTTGAAGGTCGCAAACCTCGTCGTGCCGCAGATCCCCAACGGTGCCTGCCTGCAGCTGGGCATCGGCGGTATGCCCAACGCCATCGGCAGCCTCATCGCCCAGAGCGATTTGAAGGACCTGGGCGTCCACACCGAGATGTATGTTGACGCTTTCGTGGACATCGCCAAGGCCGGCAAGATCACCGGCGCACACAAGCAGCTGGACAAGGGCCGTCAGGTCTACGCCTTCGGTGCCGGCACCCAGAAGATGTACGACTACCTCAACAACAACCCCGAGTGTATGTCTGCTCCCGTCGATTACACCAACGACATCCGCAGCATCTCCGCACTGGACAACTTCATCTCCATCAACAATGCGGTGGACATCGACCTGTTCGGCCAGGTGAATGCGGAGAGCGCCGGCGTCAAGCACATTTCCGGTGCAGGCGGCCAGCTGGACTTCGTGCTGGGCGCATACCTTTCCAAGGGTGGCAAGAGCTTCATCTGCCTGTCCTCTACCTTCTTTAATAAGAAGACCGGTCAGCTCGAGAGCCGCATCCGTCCCACGCTGGAAAACGGCAGCATCATCACCGATACCCGCGCCAATCTGCATTACCTCTGCACCGAATACGGCTGCGTCAACCTCAAGGGTCTGACCACCTGGGAGAAGGCCGAAGCCCTCATCAATGTGGCACACCCCGACTTCCGCGAGGAGCTTATCAAAGAGGCCGAGAAGATGCACATCTGGCGCCGCAGCAACAAAATCTAAACATCGCCGTACCGGCTCCTGCCGTCTGCGGCAGGAATGGAGTCACACATGATGGACAAAAAGCCGCACATCAAGCCCTATATCTATGGAATGCTCGCGGGCTTTGGTGCGATAAGTCTAAGCATCCTGTTCTTCTTCTTCATCTACCGCTTCGACGGGTTCGGCGACGCGGTCTCCAAGGTGACCGGCATCCTGATGCCCTTCATCTACGGTGCCGTCATCGCCTATCTGCTCAAGCCGGTGTGCAACACCATTGAGGGCTTTCTGCACCGCATCTTCCCCGAAAAGCTCCACAGCATGGCCAGTATGCTTGCCATTGCGGCGACGCTGCTGTTCGGTGTGCTGGTGGTCTACGCCCTCGTGATGATGGTGGTGCCGCAGCTCATCACAAGCGTCACCTCCCTCTACTACACCGCGCAGACCAGCATCACCCGGTTCATGCGTTGGGTGAACACACAGAAAGTCTTTTTGGATAATGAGACACTGATGGGCTACTTCAACGATGCCTACGATGCCATTGCTGACAATCTGACCGCTCTGCGCACCACCCTGCTCCCCTCGCTGCAGAATTTACAAGGCATCCTGAGCGGTGTGGGCGTCGGCGTCATGAATGTGGTGACCTGGTTCAAGAACCTGCTCATCGGCCTTATCGTCGCTGTTTACCTGCTGGCCAGCCGCAAAAAGTTCGCCAAGCAGGCCAAGATGATCCTCTACAGCGTCGTCAAGCCCCACTGGGCGCAGCTCATCCAGGAGGAAGTCCTCTACGCAGACAAGATGTTCGGCGGCTTCATCAACGGCAAGATCATGGACTCCGCCATCATTGGTGTGCTCTGCTACTTCGCCTGCATCATCTTCAAGTTCCCGAGCGCACTGCTGGTGTCGGTCATCATCGGTGTCACCAACGTCATCCCCTTCTTCGGCCCCTTCATCGGTGCCGTGCCTGCAACGCTGCTCATCCTCATCCAGAGTCCCATCAAGGCCCTCTGGTTCGTGCTCTTCGTTCTGGTGCTCCAGCAGCTGGACGGCAACGTCATCGGCCCGAAGATCCTGGGCAACACCACCGGCCTTTCGAGCTTCTGGGTGCTCTTCTCCATCCTGCTGTTCGGCGGTCTGTGGGGCTTCGTGGGCATGATCGTGGGTGTGCCGCTGTTTGCCGTCATCTATGACGTCATCAAGAAGCTGGTCTTCCACGGCCTGCGCCGCAACGGCCAGCTCGACCAGATGACCGTCTACCACGACGAGTTCGGCGATCCCGGCGACCCGGCTCCCGCACCTGCGGAAGATGAAGGAACGGAAACCGAGATCGTCATTGATTCCGGCGAAGAATAAAATAACAAGATAAAGCCCCCATCCTCCCGGCTGCCTCAGCCGGTGAAGATGGGGGCTTTTCTGCGCAATTTTATCTTTGAAAGACCGATAAAGTCATTTCGCGTGAGCAGTGGAATGCGCCGGTTCCCAATCCTTGTAATTCTCGTACCGGCTCTCCCTGAGGGTGACGTGCGACCAGATCTCGTCGGCCACAGGCTGCCAGTCGGCCGCATACGCACCGCATTTGTCGCAGAGATGGTCTACGCTCTCGGGCGACTGCAAGTCGGTGCTGTGAGCACCGGTGTCATGCACCATCTGGCGCAGAAGCTCGGGGTTCTCCAGCATCGGGCAGGGACGCAGGTGGTTTTTATTGAAGGGCTGGCCGTTGTGGTAAGCCATGAAGAGCGGGCTGCGGAGAATATCGAGGATGCTGCTGTCGTGGATGTTGGCGTTGGAGTAGTGGATGAAGACGCACGGTTCTGCATCGCCCGCCGAGTTGATATGGAAATAGTTTCGTCCGCCTGCGATGCATCCGCCCACAAACTCGCCATCGTTCTGGAAGTCCATCGGATAGAACGGAATATCGCTCTTTTCGGAGCGGAGATACCGGATGCGCTCGATCATGTACTTGCGCTGAGCAGGCGTGGGCATCAGCTCCGGCGCAGCCTCGTTGCCTACCGGCATATAGTGGAAGTAGAACCCGAAGTGCGCGCCCTTGTCGCAGAGCATCCGCATAAAGTGGTCGCTGGTGACGGCTTCGAGATTGTCTCTGGTATAGCAGATGGAGGTGCCAAAAAGGATCCCGTGGGCCTTGAGCAAGTCCATCGCATTCATGACAGCGGCATAGTGGCCGTCGCCCCGCCGGGCATCATTGGTAGAGGGAGTTCCCTCGATCGAGAGCATGAAGGCGATATTGCCCAGTTTTACGACCTCTTCGCAGAACGGCTCATCGATGAGGGTCGAGTTCGTGTAGATCGCAAACTGCACGTCGTTGTGCTTTTTCGCCAGACGGAGAATATCCGCCTTCCGCACCAGAGGCTCGCCGCCGGTGAGCATATAGAGATAGACCCCCAGCTCCTTGCCCTCGGTGATGATTTTGTCCATATCCTCAAAGCTGAGGTTGTTTTTGTGGCCGTACTCGCCCGCCCAGCATCCCACGCAGTGCATATTGCAAGCCGAAGTGGGGTCGAACAGGATCAGCCACGGGATATTGCAGTGGTACTTTGTGCGGTTCTCGCGGATGGTCTTTGTCCCCCGGAAGAACGCCTCATAGCCAAGGTTGAGCGCCGTGGTGCGTGCCACGTTGGGCGCGGTCTGGTCGAGCACACAGTTGATGAGCTTTGACCACTTGCTGTCCGCATCGGTCAGCACTGCGCGGGCGTGCTCATACGTCTCCTCGCTGAACGAGTCGCCATAGAACTGCTTTGCGACGTCCACCATCTCGGCAAACGCCTTCTGACGGTCTTTTCTGGCATGAGCCAGTGCCACATCCACCATCGTTCCGACAGCGGTACGCTGTACCTTATGGCTCAACGGCTCCAACGCGATACTCATAAAAGTCTGCCTCCTTGTGTGGGTCTTTGCCGGCCCTTTGTTTTGACAATACTTTAACATTTTTCCGACAAAGGTTCTATAAACAAGCAGAGCAGGGTGATAGTTTTTCTATCATCCTGCTCTGCTTGTTCAAATTTTTATCATTCGTCGATTTTTGATGCTCTGCCGTCGGTGCTGAAGCGCAGCAGCGCCCGCTTCAGATCCCCGTGCATCATGATGTTGAGCCGCTCGGCCATCAGGGTGGGCTCAGTCTTCATATCCCGGCGGACCCACTCCAGCACCATGCCCACCAGCGCATACTTGTAAAAATCGATGATGAACTGCTTGTCCTCTTCCTGCACCGGGATGTTTTCACGCTCCACAAACATCCGCAGCAGAGGGTCAAGCATTTTATAGAGGTACTGCTCCACCTGTTCCCTGCTTACCGAGCGGTAGACGTTGAGCACCAGCACCCGGTTGTCCTGGATGCGCTGCAAGGCGTCCAGAAGCGCCTCGCTCCAGGTCTCAAAGTTCTGGCGGCCCTCCAGCGCCTCGGCGGCATCCTCCACCAGGATCCAGTCCACCAGGTCGTATATATCCTTAAAATGGTAGTAAAAGGTCATGCGGTTCACACCGCAGTCCTCGGTAATATCGTTGATCGTGATCTTGTTCAATGGCTTTTTCAGCAGCAGCTTTTTGAGCGATGCTTCCAGCGCGCGTTTTGTCGTCTGTGCCACGAGAATGCCCATCCTTTCGCGTTTGCCCCGTTCTGTGCGGAGTTTTCCAACTTCTATCTATTATGATACCTCATCCGCCCATACAGGTGCAAGCACCTTTTTCGACTTTTTCATGAACTTTTTATGTTTTCTTAAGATTCGGACAGCAAAAAAAGCCTGTGCCGCCGCAGCGCGTCTATCAGGAGCTTTCCGAAAAGCTTTGACATTTTCCGGCTTTCCTCTTGATTTCTCCCCCGGCCCTGCTTACAATGGAGACGCAGAGGGGGCATCTCCCCTGTTCTTTTGATTGGGAAAGAGGGTTTTCTTATGCTGAATACCATCGGTTTCTTAGGCTGCGGCAACATGGGCGGAGCCATCGCCCGGGCCGTCTGCAAGGCGGCAGACCCGCAGAACGTCTGGCTGGCCAACCGCACCGCCGCCAAGGCAGAGGCTCTGGCCGCTGAGCTGGGCTGCAACACCACCATCAACGACGAGGTGGCAGGCCGCTGCGACCTCATCTTCTTAGCCGTCAAGCCCCAGATGATGGAGGAGCTGCTGGCACCGCTCCGCTTCACGCTGGCCGAACGGCCCAGCCGCTTCGTGCTGTGCAGCATGGCGGCGGGCCTGTCCATCGCCCGCATTCAGGAGATGGCGGGCGGCGACTGCCCCGTCATCCGCATCATGCCCAACACGCCCGCTTCGGTGGGGGCCGGTATGATACAGTACTGCACCTCCAACGTCACCGCCGAGGAAGAGGCCGAGTTCCTGAAGCTGATGGCCCCCGCCGGGCGGCTGGATGCTGTGCACCAGCAACTGCCGCAAGCTGGGCCACGAGGACTTCCGCAGGATGGTGGCCCGTGCCGTTCCCGGTTTCCGCCTGACCCATGACCCCATGCCCCCGGATTTCTCCGGGGAGGATTATTTGAAAAGACTGTGGGTAGACTGGAAATGAATATTTTATGAAAAATTTTCCTCTCTGTGGCTGACGCATTTTATCCTTTTGAAAATGCTTCCGCTTTGATAGAAAGCCGTCCAATTACTTTTTTCTATGAAAAAACTAGCCTATGTTGCTGGACTCTTCGCTCTCACATGTTCCCCTTTGCTTGCCGCCCTTTATGAGGGACTGGAGGTGGGAATGGACAAGGACCAGGTGCTGAAAACCCTGAGGCGGAGCAAGCAGCTTGAAGGGCCGCCCACGGACGCCCTCCTTTCACGCACCGGGCTCAACGGCGTGTTTAAAACCAGGCAGTCCATAGGCGGCCAGACTTTTTCCCTGAACTTTGACTATGACCCCTCCGGCGGCTTGAGGGCCGTTGTCCTCTACTCCCGGAGCAAATACCGCGGTTCCGAATATGAGACCAGGCTGAAATCCGCCTATAAGTCTCTTCTGGTGGGCCTGACGGAACAATTCGGGGAACCGGCGAACATGCCGGAGTGGGTGGCCAGGGAATCCCTCCAGGAAGGCCGCATCCAGTACATGCACATGTGGAAGGTCTCTCCCGGCGTTTTTCTGATGTCCGGACTGGGCAACATGGGCGCCATGGAGGGCTACTTCCCTCTTTTCCGTTTTTCCGGTCCGTCCGGCATGCCTCCCAAGTCCAAAAGGGACAGGGAGGAACTGAAAAGGGAATGGGCGGCCATTCCGGAATTTCCCGGCTTGAAGGAGGCGGAACTCCACATTTCCGACGCCGTGCTCGCCATGGGTTCCAAAAAGTATAAAGATGCCTTTGAATGCTTCCAGCAGGCGGCGGAACTGGGCTGCCCCCGTGGCTACTGGGGCATGGCGTTCCTGTATGACCAGGGCAAATACGGCGTGAAGAGGGATAAGAAAAAAGCGGAGGAAATGCACCGCAAGGCCGGAGCCGCCGGCTATGCCCCTTCCGCTTCCAGATTCGGAGCTGCGTGGCCGGACGCGGCGCGGGTTCTGGGCCTTACCGCTGCGGAAGCCAGGGAACAGTCCCGCACGCGCCGCCGGGCGGCTGCGGAAGGCTATGCCTCGGAGCAATATAACCTGGGCGTGATGTATCAGACCGGTTTCGGCCTGCCCAAGGACATGGCCAAAGCCCGGGAATGGTTCCAGAAAGCGGCGGACCAGGGAGACGTGCAGGCCAAAAGCGTCCTGAAAAAACTCCGGTAATTCTTTTTCCAACCCATGACCATCATGAGCTTATACGCACAACAACTCGTTCGCTACCCTGAACTGGGCATCTCCCTTGATTTTTCCAAACTTCCGCTGGACGATACGTTCCTGTCTTCCATGCAGGGGCGGATAGACAAGGCGTTTGCCGACATGAAGGCGCTGGAATCCGGCGCCATTGCCAATCCTGATGAAAAACGCATGGTGGGGCACTACTGGCTGCGCAACTCCTCCCTGGCTCCCACGCCGGAATTGAAGGCGGCCATTGATGGTCCCCTGGCGGACGTCAAAGCCTTTGGACGGGACGTTCTGGACGGCAAAATAACGCCTCCCCGCGCGGAACAATATTCCGCCGCCCTCGTCATCGGCATCGGCGGTTCCGCTCTTGGCCCGGAGCTGGTGGCGGATGCCATCCCGGCGGCGGGGCTGGACATGTTCTTTCTGGACAACACGGACCCGGACGGCATGTACCGGGTGCTGGAATCCCTCCCTCTGGAAGAAACGCTTGTCATCGTCATTTCCAAATCCGGCGGCACGCCGGAAACCCGCAACGGCATGCTGGTGGCCCAGGATTTCTTCAGGAAGAACGGGCTGGAATTCGCACCCCAGGCGGTCGC
>OKSR01000767.1_pt1 | contig 13679 bp, 8 predicted proteins | sample 1606491 | NCBI WGS metagenome assembly OKSR01 (sample SAMEA3879605, study PRJEB24766) | human gut metagenome | biome: human-associated habitat; feature: feces | place: USA | collected 1985/1987 | reverse complement strand
TTTTTTTATCTTCAAGACAGATAAATTACAAGCGGGAAGCATGCCAGGTGCACACTTCCCGCTTATCTGCAAAACATATGATATCCGCACAGCAGACATATGACTGCCATTGCGATCACAATAAAATTCTCTGTAATAAGGATACCAAGAACCATGCCCACACCAATAAAAAACAGCATAAAACCAGTTAGCTTTCCCACTCCTGTCTGCTCATTTCCTGTTTTTTATTACAGTATATGCATGAAATCTAAATGGAATACTACTCTTCTTTCCCGTCTGTATCCTCGGCATTGCCTGCACCTGGTGCAAAACGGTTCACAAAATCCGGCACCATATCCAGAACCTTGGTAAGGCCATCCTGATTTTTTACGTTTACAAGTTTGGTGCTTCCATTCTGGATCACAAGCACTGCACAGGGAGTCATCTTTCCTGCCATTCCGCCACCGCCGTTATCCTTCTTCTCTCCGGAAAAAGCACCGGCACCTACACCGAAAGATACATCCATCAGAGGAAGAATGATCGTATCGCCTACATGGATTGCCTCTCCTACCACTGTTTTCGCAGAAATAAAACTGTCCATTCCCTTAAACAGGGATTCTACTGTGTTTGTAAAATTATTTTCTGACATTTTAAAAAGCCTCCTTTTTTAATCTATGAATCTGTTTCCACATTCGTTTCAATTCTTTATCCTGATACAGTCTCAAAAAGAGCCGTAAAAAATAAATCACCCTTATTCTGCCCTTTACAAAAAAATCAGCAGCCAGTCTTTTTTCCTCAAAGTCCGGTGTAACATAAACACCCTCCTGATAAGCAATCGGGAACAAACTGATAAGACCCGTAACAAGCCCCGTCGATGAAGGGTCGCCGGTTCCAAATGCAAATGTCCCTCTCACCTTTTTCGGTGCGAGATACTTAAGCAGCTCTTTTATTTCCCGATACAACCGTTTCAAAAGTTTCTTGTTTTGTTTCACACACTTCATTATACTGGATAGCCCTTGAAATGAAAAGTTTTTTTTGCTTTTCTTTTTCTTCGCTTTTTTGGTCCTGGAAAAAGTTCTCTTCTTCTTGTCCTTTCTTTGTTTCTTTTTTTCTTCCTGCGCTGCCAAAACCGGCTCGCCTGTTTCTTCTTTGTTATCCTGTAACGGTTCCGGCTCTTTTTCTTTCTCTGATTTCACCACGGTTTTTTTTACCGGTTTTTCATTTCCCATTCTCTTTATCGGAATACCAAACACAGAGAAAACAATCTGCTCCGAATCTTTTTTCTTTTTCACGGCAATAATAGACAAAAGCCAGCTCACCTTAAATGAATACTGGATTTTTTCATGGTTATCCCCTGCTGCCCGGTAGCGCACCGGCACACATAAAACAAGAGCCGTAAATAGTAAAACAAGTCCTAAAAGTATGCCAAGTATAATGAAAATCCATTTGAGTATTAATAAAAAAATCCACATAGGCACACCTCTTTTCTCTGTTACTTTCTACCCGGATAAAACTCCTTCTTGGCAAATACGTTCCTTGGGTTATATTCCGGATTCTCACGATATCCTTTTTCTAAAATCTGCTGCAGGATTTCGACAGCGGCATCATAATCCGAAGTCAGTGCCACTACATACATATCCACATGACGGTAGCGGTGGAAAAACAACTGGCGCGTCTGCATAATCTCAAACAAATTCTTATCATTCTGCGCCAAGGTAAGCACGACGTAACTCTTTTTCCATGGGCGCCGCTTTTCCACCCGTTTTTTGCACCGTTTCGGATTTTTTTCTACGGTTTCATCCATATATAAATTCTGATACCAGTAAATCATATTATGTCCACTCCTGCTCCTCGCGAATCAAGTCTGCTAACATCGTAAGTACCACACATTTTTCTGCCTTGTCCTGACATCCCATCAGATTAACACGGATATAATCAAGTACCTCATCCGAATTTTGGAATGTCAATGGCAGTTTTTCAAGGACAAGTCCCATAATCGCTTTTTTTACCGGTTTTGACACCTGACTCAACTTCTTGGAAAGTTCATTTACTAATTCATCTGTGCATTTTCTCACGTAGGAAAGGTCTGCTTTTTCCTCTTCCTCACCGGATACCGACAAGTCAATAAACAAACTGTCTGACAAAAGATTTGCCACTAATACAAAATCGTGGAATTGTCCGGCAAGACCGGTTTCCATCAATTCTTTCTTATAAGAACTGCGGATTTCATATAAAATCGATTCCAAATGACTGGATTTTTCAACACACTCCTCGATGCTGCCCTCTAACGGCACTAACAGTTCTTCTTTTAGCTCTCCTTGTGCCAATGCCTGCCAAACAATTCTTCCTGCTTTTTCAATCCGGCTCATTTTCTCGCGGTAAGGAAGAATCAGCGCCATAGCATACACACCATTCACAACATTTTGCACTTCATAATAAAAGTCCGTAATTTCATGAATTTCTTTGGCTGTCTTTTCCAAAAGTGATACCAATTGATTGTATTTCTCGCCCTCTAATGACTCAAAATCGGTCTGTTCAAACGTTTGCAGGGCCTCTAAAATCTCCGGAAACTGATTTTCTTCCTGCTTTGGCTCATACAGCATCGCGCTCGTACGCACCATATACAAAAAGCCATCCAGTGCCGATTTATCGCCATCCTGATATAACGTAAGTGCTTCACCAATCCGCTCAAACAATTTATTCTTTGTCATATGAACCGGAATCTGTCCCATAATCAAACGAATTTTATCAAGCGCCACCTTTTGATCTTTACTGCCAAACAAATACCCTTCTAACATTTTCATGTACTCTTCTTCCTCAAAAGCTGCCAGTTTCTCTGACAATTCTTTCTTGGAAAGATATTTTAATTCCATGCGGTTTAACACATATTCATAACAAATCATGCGGTCCGTGTACGCAGTTAAAACATCCATTTTATCCGTAATTTCATCCCGCAGATGATTCATTTTTTCACCAAGTACCACGAAATCGCAGGACTCATCCGCCAAACAGCCAATCGCCTGTTTTACCTGCGAGAGCATTTTCTCCTTCTCATTTGCATCTAGCACCTGTATTTCATCTTCCAAAAGCGAATACGCAGAAAAAGTCATTTCAAGCGTTCCATAATCCACATATGTTTTTACGGCAATATCCGCATAATGTTTTAAATTTTCCTTTATATTTTTCCCGTTATGAATCTCTTGAATCAGTTTTCTCACGTTTTTATCCTTCTTTCTATCGTTTGTTTAGCTGACAAGCTGCCAACCTTCCAGCCAGCGCAGTCCATCTCTTGCCATCTGCTCATAGATCGGCTGTCCGGAAAGTACCGGATAAAAAACTAAGAACAGGAAAAAGGCAACTGCCAGATAAACCATACACCATTTGAACCATTTTTTGTCCGCATCCACAAGTTTTACCATACAGTACACAATCATCATGGCAACAAATGGCACACTTGGAAAATAGTGATAGGCAAATGTACAGCGCGGCACTAAAATCCACGGCAATAGTTGAACCGCATAGGCAAATACCATAAACAAGGCTTTTTTGTCTCCCCTTGTCACAAGCTGGTAAGCAATATACAAAGCCGACGCCACGCCAAGCACAATAAGGAACGGTCCATATAACTTCCATGAATCACCACCTCCATTACTTGAAGACTGTTTCACAAACACACTCCACAAAGCAAGGAACACAAAGAATTCACAGCCGATACTCTGAAGCCATTGCGACGTTTTGCTTCCAAGTCTGTTCGAACGCCTTCTTCCAAATGGCAGAAGAATCAATATCAATGCCGGGATTCCTGCCCACCATACAAGCGGGTTACCAAAGGCACTGATACCCTCTTTCATACCATCCCGCAAAGTCTGGCAGTAATAATACATCGGTCGTATCATCGTCGGCCACTCATACCAGCTTGACTGCCATGGATGGGTAGCCTCCAGTTTGCTGTGGTATTCATACATAGCATGTTGATTATTCAACATTTTTCCGACCGTCTCAGCCACAGGATTTCCACTGTGGTCGCGAAGTGTATCCACAAGACCGGAAACAAATGTATTTTCCCATTTAAATCCTTCATAATTCTCATCTGTCACTTCGTAGAAGCGCTCGGTGTTATCCTTTGCGCTGTCCTCAAACGGAACATAGGAAGCAACATAAATCGTTCCTGCTACAAACACAAAGAAAATCACACAGAATCCAAGGGTTAAAAGAAGTTTCTTCTTAAATACTTCAATAATATGTTTATGCGCAATTCCTTCTGTTTCGCCCGTCGGATTTTTCTTCGCCAGATGGTACTCAAAAATACGCCAGCCCATAATAGCAAAGAAGAACACAGCAAGACCGGCAGACGCATATACTGCCGTCCATTTCGATGCACAGCCAAGTCCCATCATCACCGCACTTAAGCCAAGCGGGATAAAGGTCTTCCACAATTTTGTATCATAAAAACTTGTCTGGCTGTACTGATACATAAAGTAGAACATTGCTATAATAAAGAATGTTCCGTACACATCAATGGTAGCAATTCTTGTCTGCGTAAAATGCATAAAATCAAATGTAAACAAAAATGTCAATGCACCGGCCGCCCACGTGCGGTTTTTGAACAAACGCCTGCCAAAGAAGTACATAAACGGAATCATCCCGATTCCAAACAGCACACCGATAATTCGCCAGCCAAACGGATTCATGCCAAACATGCGCACACCAAGACTGATAAATACTTTACCAAGAGGCGGATGTGTCCACTCATAATTGCTCATTCCATGCGCAATTTCATAAGCCGTTCTCGCATGATAAATTTCATCAAAATAAGTGCCGCTCCTAAAGGTAATTGCCTTTCGGTATCCATCCTGTTCATCAAACAAGGAATCTCCGCCAATATGGTCACGGATTTTCACCGTATTTCCATTCGTATCCGTCAGTACCAGTTCATTCAAACTTGTATTATCCGAAAGTGTTGTCAAACGGATATAGCGGTACGAATCATTGGCAAAAGAATAAGTATCGGCATTTTGCTGATTTTCCTCTGAAAGTCTGCTAAAGCCATCAGCCTCACCACTGACTACCGTTCCCACTTTCTGATACTGTGGCTCCTCACCGTCATTTGCCGATTTTGCCACTTCCACTTCAAACCGCTGGTTTGCTTTCTCCGTAGAGTACCCTCGCAGCATACTAAAGTAACTATCTACACCCAAATCTAAAGTCACGGTTTCTCCAGCTTTTTCAGCTTTCCAGACAGTCTCCGGCAAATCACTCTGCGGCTCAAAACAATCCTGCTCATCAAACAGATTTTTATATTCAGAAGCATTGACCGGTTTCATCCAGTTTCCGTCTTTGTCAAGAATCACTAATTCATTCAGCATAAAGGTATCAGAAAGCTGTTCTTCATCAACACTTAGGCGGATATAACGATAATCTTTTGCCAGATTATAATCATCCGCGCCCTCTTCCTGAGATTCTTTGTCCCAAGTCTTTAATGCATCCCAGCAGAACACACTTGTTGCTCTGACCGTGCCGACCATATCATAGTTTTTCCCATCCTCTGACATTTCAAGTGTCATCATACGGTCTTCCTTCGCTCCAAGGAACGTATAAATCATTCCGATATCTTTTGCTTTACCAAGATCTAACACAATCTCGGAATTACCATTTTCCGGCTGCCAGTAAGTCTCCGGAGCTTTGGTATCACCCAAATCACGAAAAGCGAATACACTGTATAATACAAGAATTCCAAACAATACAATATAATCCCACTTTGTAAATTTAGGCATTCTTCTTGTCGCATGAATATGTTGTTTATAGACTTCTTCCGGTTCTTTCTCTTTCACCTTCGGATTTTTCACAAGATATGGAAGGGTGTTCCTTTTCTTCTTTCCTCCGGATACCTCTTTTAAATCCTCCATAACCGAAACAGAAAAAGAAGCATAAATCAAATAAGCAAACATTAAAATTGTAAGGACTGCCGTAATTCCAATTAACGGTCCGTTTGGTGCCGTATTTTCGTTTTCCTCGACATACGCCCACAAAACATGACCTACATTCAAAAAGTGAATCGCCGAAAATCCCACATAAGTAAAGAATAACTGTTTGGTCGGCTTCACCAAAAAGGCAGCCAACATAAGTACAAGTGCCGGGAATAAATATCTCTCATGCATACGCACTGAGAATAAAAACATATTGGCAAGAAGTACCGCCATGCTTGTAAAATAGCGGGAATTATCATCTTTTAAGCGGAAGAAAATCACGGCACTCAGTGCAACGGATACTAAAATTGCGAGTGTTCCCCACGAGCTTGCTGACACACCTAAAAATGAATTTGCCTGCGGCTGCCAGTTCTGTCCTAACAACGCCCAGAAATTGTATGCATTAATCGTCGCATACGGATACGAGCCCAACGTATTCACATACTGGCTGAACACTTTGTCCACACCAAACGGAAGGGTAAATACAACCATTGCCACAAGAGATAAAACGCCGCCTACTAAATCCCGAAACATTTTTTCTTTTGAAAAATCTTTTAAGAAAACCTGTTCAATAATTGTCCAAATCAAAAGCGGAGCAAACATAATCATCTGCGGTTTGATAAGAACTCCGGCAACAAAAGCAAAATACGCAAAAATACGCTTTTCTTCCATGCACAGATAGCAGACAAGCAACAGGAAAAAGGTAAATACACCATCCACCTGTCCCCATGCCGAAGAATCCAGAACAACGACCGGACTGAGCACGTATGTCGCTGACAAAATAAGAGAAGAACCTTCAGAAAATTTTCTCTTTGCTATCTTATAAAGCAGTGCCCCTGCACCAAGATCAAACAAAATCGGAATCAGTTTAATAACACATCTTCCGGCTCCCGTTGCAACATCCAGATTAAAGATGCTGCGCAGAGCCCCAATGCCCCACAGCATTGCCATATATCCGGGCGGATAATCCGTAAAAGAATCCGAATGATAGAAATTCCAGAATCCATCTTTAAAAATCATATCCGACCACGCACTAAAGCAGGTCATATCCGTTCCATGTCCTTCATACGCTGCCGCAAAAATCAGTTTTACAAGCAGCGCTGCCGCTAATACAAGCAGTAGATTAGTCCATGACTTTTTGCTGTCTTTGCGGTAAATCCGAATTCCTTCTACTTCATAGCGGAATTTTTCAAAATACAAAACAGCAAAAACTGCCACGGTTAAAACCGCTACTAACACTAACATTTGTACACTATTTGTCGCAATACCAAACAATCCCATTTTCCGACTCCTTCCTCCTTTTAATGATGCACATGCTCATGGGTAAATAAATGCTCTGAACAATACTCATAGTTTCCCTCACATTTGGAGCAGTAACGGAACTCTAACTGCGGAGAGTCCACATCCGTTCTGCCACAAATCACACAATGATGCCTTGGTACACTTCCCTGTGTGGGTGCTGTTTTTTTCTTATATTCCATCTTTCTCTTCTTCTGATGGTACGCCTGCTTTGGCGTAAGAGAACCACGTCCCATAAAATAGAAGATAAAAAAGTTTAATAAAAGAACCAAAATCACCGCTGCCGAATAATAATATCCACTCATCAGATAGCGGACAAACATATAGCCATCCATCAAAAGATATACAATACTCAGCCACTTTGCCTTAACCGGAATAATAAAATACACAAGGAACTGTGCATCCGGGAAAGCAAAGGCAAACGCTAAAAACATCGTCTGGTTCAAATCATCCATAATATTGGCGGAAAGCATATAATCCATATAAGCAGTTGCAGCATTTGGCACTAACCCAAGCTGTAAAAACAGATAAAAAATAAAAGTCATGATTACAACCAGTAAAAGTCCCCCAAAATAAAACAAATTAAAGCGGAAAGTTCCCCACATGCGCTCCAGATTTGTTCCAATCGAATAATACACAAAAATCCAGATTGCAAACCACAATAAACTAACCATGCCGGTACCGCCAAACTGTCCGGATGGGCTTAACACAAAGGTAAAAATACGCCAAACCTGTCCATGCAGAATACTTGCAATATCCAAACTCAGATACGAATAATAAAACGTCGGATTCACAAGACTAATCAGAATTCCGACAATATTAACTCCAATGACATACCGCATCAGATTCGGAATGCCAAATTTTCCAAACCGTGTTCTCTCCAATCGGTCTAATAAACTCATAGTTCTTTTTTAACCTCCATTCAACAATTGTCTTTTCCCTATTAAAACAAATCTTTTTTGCGGAACAACAACGCCACAACGCCGGAAATAATAAGCGTTAAAACAATAATGGTAAAAAATCCAAACGGCGAATGTCCAAGTGGAATATTATCAAAGTTCATTCCAAAGAAACTGGCAATCATCGTCGGGATTGATAAAACAATCGTAACCGTTGCCAAGAACTTCATAACAATATTTAAGTTATTGGATATAACAGACGCAAACGCATCCATCATTCCACTTAAAATTCCACTGTATATATTTGCCATTTCAATCGCCTGTTTATTCTCGATAATGACATCTTCCAATAAGTCCTCATCTTCCGGATATTTTTTAACGCGCTCCGTCCGCAGAAGTTTCTCTAAAACGACCTCATTTGAGCGCAGGGAAGTGGTAAAATAAACCAGACTTTTTTCCAGCTCTAAAAGTTCAATCAACTCACTGTTTTTCTGGGAAATATGCAGTTTTTCCTCAATCTGGTCACTTTTTCTGTCAATAATACGCAGATAACGCAGGTAGGAAGCAGCATTGCGATACAAAATCTGGAATACAAAGCGAGTCTTTTTGAATGTGTAAAACTCGCGTACTCTACGGTTTACAAATGCTTTCAAAACCGGTGATTCTTCCAGACAAATCGTAATGATATGCTCCTTTGTCATGTAAATACCAAGAGGAATCGTGACATACCGGTCTTTCTCATCAAGCGAAGGAATGTCCACCAAAATCATATTGTATCCATCTTCCAACTCGATACGGGAACGCTCCTCATCATCTAAAGGTGCCCGTAAATCATCCAAATCAATCCCGGTTTCTTCCTCCAAAAAAGCCAATTCTTCCTCATTTGGGTGAATGGCTGATATCCAACAACCCTCTTCTATTTTATCAAGCACCACCATATCGTCTTCTATGGTTTTGTAAATGGAAATCATGCTTGTTCACCTTCCTTTCAAAGACAACGGCGATTCCCCGAAAACAAGGCATCGCCGAGTCTGACCAATTCGTTTTCATTATAAAGGTTCTAATAACCTTTGTCAAACCTTCTTTGGCACTTCAAAAAGGACATCTGCCGCGATAATAATCTGCTCCGGATTATTCTTTTCAAAAAACTCTGCCATCGTCATACCACACTCATTCAATATCGCTCCAAGGCTTTTTGTTCCATCTGCACGATAGACACAAGACACCTCTTTTTCTTCCTCTGACTGTGCCGTTTGTTCCTCTTCGTATTCCTCATCGTCTGTCTCCTGTTCGGTTGTCTCCACGTTTTCCTGCTGCATTCCCCGTCCTGCTATCGGTCCGCTTCCACAGGGCATCGGAATACAGATTTCCTGTCCCGGTCTTAAATTATACACATCCACATAAGGGTTTGCCCGCAGAATAAGTGCGAGCGGAACACGGTAGCGTCTGCTCAGCTGATAAAGATTATCGCCGGAGCGAATGACATGTATCATTCCATTACAAAAGCGTTGATTCATTTTCAGATTCCTGCCTTTTTTTATTATCCTATTCAAAAGAATGCCATTTGTTCTTTCTAATTTTGTTGCAAAACCATTCTTTTTGTCGTATAATAAGGTTTCGATAATTAGATAACAAAAAATGATTTTAATAGGAAACTTTAGGAGGTACTTATGAAACGAGTAGGTATCGATATTGGTTCAACCACAGTAAAAATTGCTGTGCTGGATGATAACAATAACATACTGTTTTCTGCCTATGAGCGTCACTACGCAAATATCCAGGAAACCTTACGTGCAATTATGGAACGTGCTTACAACGAACTTGGTGACTGCGACATCGCACCGATGATTACCGGTTCCGGTGGTCTTTCCATTTCAAAGCACCTTGATATTCCATTTGTGCAGGAAGTTGTGAGCGTTGCTACTTCCTTAAAAAGTTATGCTCCTCAGACCGATGTCGCCATTGAACTTGGTGGTGAGGATGCAAAAATTATTTACTTTACCGATGGTATTGAGCAGCGAATGAACGGTATCTGCGCCGGCGGTACCGGTTCTTTTATCGATCAAATGGCTACCTTATTAAAAACAGACGCTGCCGGATTAAATACCTATGCAAAAGATTACCAGGCTTTATATCCGATTGCCGCACGATGCGGTGTATTTGCAAAGACTGATATTCAGCCTTTAATAAATGAGGGCGCATCGAAACCGGACCTTGCCGCTTCCATTTTCCAGGCTGTCGTAAACCAGACAATCAGTGGTCTTGCCTGCGGAAAACCGATTCGCGGTAACGTTGCTTTTCTCGGCGGTCCGCTGCACTTTTTAACAGAATTAAAACAGGCATTCATCCGCACTCTTAATTTAACCGGGGATGCCATTATTGCACCGGAAAATTCCCATCTTTTTGCTGCAAGCGGAGCAGCCATGAACTCGGAGGGAAAAGGCGCCACAACAATCGGTGCTTTGTTAAAGAAGCTTTCCGGCGAAATTAAAATTGAATTTGAAGTGACTCGTATGGAGCCTCTTTTCAAAGATGAAACTGATTACAATGAATTTATCGAAAAACATAACGTACACAGCGTAAAGAAGGGAGATATCTCCACTTACGAAGGAAATGTATTTCTTGGCGTAGATGCCGGTTCAACAACAACTAAAGTAGCTCTTGTCGGCGAAGACGGTTCCCTTCTGTACTCATTCTATGATAATAATAACGGAAGCCCACTGAAGACGACAATTAAAGCAATTAAGGAAATTTATGAACTGCTCCCGGAAAGTGCCACAATTGTGCGTTCCTGTTCAACCGGATACGGCGAAGCACTGATTAAATCCGCTTTGATGTTAGATGAAGGTGAAGTTGAAACCGTTTCCCATTATTACGCTGCTTCTTTCTTTGACCCGGATGTTGATTGTATTCTGGACATCGGCGGTCAGGATATGAAATGTATTAAAATCAAAAATCACTCCGTAGACCAGGTACAGTTAAATGAAGCCTGCTCTTCCGGCTGTGGTTCTTTTATCGAGACGTTTGCACGCTCGTTGAATTATGAAGTAAAAGATTTTGCAAAACTGGCTCTGTTTGCCGAAAATCCAATTGATTTGGGTTCCCGCTGCACCGTATTTATGAATTCTAAAGTAAAACAGGCACAAAAAGAAGGAGCTACGGTCGCAGATATTTCTGCCGGACTTGCTATTTCCGTTATTAAAAATGCCCTGTTAAAGGTAATTAAATTAACAGACCCGAAAGATCTCGGTAAAAACGTAGTTGTTCAGGGTGGTACTTTCTATAACGATGCGGTATTACGAAGTTTTGAGCGTGTTTCCGGATGTCAGGCAATTCGCCCTGACATTGCCGGTATCATGGGTGCTTTTGGTGCCGCACTGATTGCCCGTGAGCATTACGAAGAGGGAGAAACTTCTTCCATGCTCTCTTTACAGGACATTATCGAGTTAAAATTTGAAAGTTCCATGACAAGATGTAAGGGATGTACCAATCATTGTCTCCTTACAATAAACCGCTTTACCGGTGGCCGTCAGTTTGTGTCCGGTAACCGATGTGAACGTGGTCTTGGCAAAGAAAAGACAAACCGTGACGTTCCAAACCTTTACGCCTATAAAAATAAGCGTCTTTTTGACCACTATAAACCATTATCTGCGGACAAAGCATATCGCGGCAAGGTCGGAATTCCACGCGTGTTAAATATGTATGAGAATTATCCATACTGGTTTACTTTCTTTACGGAACTTGGCTACGAAGTCGTTCTTTCACCGGCTTCCAACCGAAACATTTACTCACTTGGTATCGAATCGATTCCGAGCGAATCGGAATGTTATCCGGCAAAGTTAGCTCATGGACATATCTCATGGCTGTTAAACCAGGGCGTTTCGTACATTTTTTACCCTTGTGTTCCTTACGAGCGCAAAGAATTTGATGAAGCGGGCAACCACTACAACTGCCCAATTGTCACTTCTTATGGAGAAAATATCAAAAATAATGTAGAAGAATTGGCAGATGAATCGATTACCTACCAGAATCCATTCGTCTCCTTTGAAAGCGATAAAATTCTTGCCGATGAGTTAGTACGCTATCTCGGCAAAGAAAATAATATTGATGCCGGCGAGATTCGAAAAGCTGCCCACAAGGCATACGAAGAATTGCAAAAAACAAGAAATGATATCCGCTTAGAGGGCGAACGCGTATTAAAATGGATGGCAGATAACAACAAGCGTGGTATTGTGTTAGCCGGTCGTCCTTACCATATTGACCCGGAAATCAACCACGGTATTCCGGAATTGATTACATCTTACGATATTGCGGTATTATCTGAGGACAGCATTTCCCATTTAGGAAAAGTTGACCGGCCAACGATTGCGATGGATCAGTGGATGTATCATTCCAGACTTTATGCCGCTGCCAGTTTTGTACGCACCCAGAACAATCTGGATATGATTCAGCTTAACTCTTTTGGATGTGGACTTGACGCAGTAACAACCGACCAGGTCAATGATATTTTGACAAGTTCCAATAAAATATGTACGGTTCTTAAAATTGACGAGGTCAACAACTTAGGTGCCGCAAGAATTCGTATCCGTTCGCTTATTTCCGCCGTGAAAGACCGCGAACGCAAGGGAATTAAGTCCTCTCCTCAAAATTCAGCCTATAAACGAGTTGAATTTACAAAAGAAATGCGTAAAAGTTACACGATTTTAGCACCACAGATGTCACCAATTCATTTTGACATTTTAATGCCGGCTCTTGCTGCCTGTGGTTATAATCTTGTCCAGCTTCCTACCGGCGTAGGCGAATTGGATTACGGCTTAAAATATGTAAATAATGATGCATGCTATCCGTCTCTTCTTGTAGTCGGACAGTTCATGAAAGCATTGTTATCCGGCGAGTACGATTTAAATAAAACTGCTTTAATCATTACCCAAACCGGTGGCGGATGCCGTGCAACGAACTATATCGGCTTTATCCGCCGTGCACTGAAAAAAGCAGGCATGGAACAAATTCCTGTTATTTCGTTAAGTGCCGGTGTGGAAACAAACTCCGGCTTTGACATCAATTACCGATTGTTAAAAGCCGCTATTCACAGCTTAATCTACGGTGATTTGTTTATGCGTGTCGTATACCGTACCCGCCCTTACGAGAAGGTACCGGGTTCCGTAAACGCTCTTCACGATAAATGGAAAAAAGTCTGTATTGAGGCTGTGAAAAAACCAAAGCAGTCGGAACTTAAGAAAAACATCCGACAAATCGTAAAAGAATTTGATGAAATAGAATTAGATGAAACAAAGAAAAAACCACGTGTTGGAATCGTTGGTGAGATTTTAGTTAAATATCTCCCGGCAGCTAACAATCATGTTGTTGAACTCTTGGAAGCTGAAGGTGCTGAAGCAGTCTGCCCTGATATGCTGGACTTCTTTATGTACAGTGCTTACGACAGTGAATTTAAGGCTGACCATCTTGGCTTTAAGAAAACCAGTAAGTGGCTTGGAAATGCTGCTATCTGGCTGTTAAATCAGTTCCGCAAGCCATA
>OKSR01000760.1_pt1 | contig 13784 bp, 8 predicted proteins | sample 1606491 | NCBI WGS metagenome assembly OKSR01 (sample SAMEA3879605, study PRJEB24766) | human gut metagenome | biome: human-associated habitat; feature: feces | place: USA | collected 1985/1987 | reverse complement strand
CCCTACAGTTTTGGCAATAGGGAAAGACGGCGAAATTTCGGGCTTAAAATCCTCTATTTTGCGGCAATATGCAATAAAATACGGCAAACTTCCTCCCTGCCCCGGCGAGTGCTTCCCTCGGGCATAAATAAATATCCCCCGGCGGAGCCGGGGGATATTTATTTGCTTTTTGTGTATCTTTTTGCGCGCGCGTATGTTATAATAACATATTGTTCGAAAACAGATCCAACGTAAAAAAGGCAGAATATATCATATGAACACCAATGACATCTGGCTCATTGCCGGCCTCGGCAATCCGGAGCCGAAATACGACGGCACCCGTCACAACGCAGGCTTTGCCGCGCTGGACTATCTGGCTGGCAAGTGGGGCATCTCCGTCTCCAAGACTAAGTTTCAGGGTCTGTGGGGGCAGGGCGAGGTGGATGGCCACAAGGTCGTGCTCCTGAAGCCCCTGACTTATATGAACCTCTCGGGCGACTCCATCGGCCCGCTGGCTGGCTTCTTCAAGATCCCTGCCGACCACGTCATCGTCCTGTGCGACGACATCACCCAGAACCCCGGCAAACTGCGCATCCGGCCCTCCGGCTCTGCGGGCGGCCACAACGGCCTCAAGAGCATCATCGCCCGCCTCGGCGGCGAGAACTTCCCCCGCATCCGCATCGGCGTGGGCGCAAAGCCCCGCCCGGACTACGATTTGGCCGACTGGGTGCTGGGCAAGTTCCCGCCCGACGACGCCAAGGCCCTCGCCGACCGCTGCCCCGACATCGCAGCCGCCGCAAAGCTCATCATGGACGGCAAGCTGGGTCTGGCGCAGAGCAAGTATAACGGGTAAGGCTCCGCTTGACGCAACCTCTCAGTCTCGCTTCGCTCGACAGCTCCCCTACCGAGGGGAGCCTCTGGCGAAGAGGTAAAGTTTTCCGGTATGCCAAAGCCTCCCCTCGATAGGGGAGGTGGCACGGCGTCAGCCGTGACGGAGAGGTTTAACCCCACCAGAAAGGAGGTCCACCATGTATGAAGCGCTCCTGAAAAACACCCCTGAATATCAGAAGACAGCGGCCAGCCTTGCCTCCCCCGGCCCGGCGGCGCTATTCGGTCTGCCTCCGGCAGGCCGGGCATTGCTCTACGCCGCGCTCCAGAAGGACACGGGCCGCATCCTCTGCGTCGTCACGCCCGGCGAGGCCGAGGCCACCCATTTTGCCGACGACCTCAAGACGCTGGGACTCTCAGCGGCGGTGTTCCCGCCCCGAGACTTCATGCTCCGCCCCGTCGAGGGCGCAGGCCGCGAGTACGAGTACCGGCGTCTGTCGGTGCTGGGCGCACTGGCGGGCGGACGGCTGAACGCCGTCTGCGTCCCCGCCGAGGCCCTGCTCCAATACACTGTGCCGCAGAACGAGTTCCAGAAGAACACCCTCACCCTCAAACCCGGCATGGTCTACAACCGCGAAGCGCTGGTGGAGCGGCTCTTTGCCGCCGGATACGTGCGGCGAAGTCAGGTGGACGGCCCGGGACAGTTCAGCGTCCGGGGCGACATCGTGGACATCTACGCCCCCGATATGCGTCAGCCCGCCCGTGTGGAGTACTGGGACAACGAGATAGACTCTCTCGCCTCCTTCGACCTGCTGACCCAGCGGCGGGACGGTGCGCTGGAAAAAATCTATCTTTCCCCCGCCCGTGAGGTGCTGTTCGGCAGTACCGCCGACACGGCGGAGGCCCTCCGCGCCGCCCAGAAGAAAGCCCGCGGCAAGCGCCGCACCGCCCTCGAAAAGGCCATGGAAGCCGACCTCGCCCAGCTGGACAGCGGCGTCATGCCCGAGGCCATGGACAAATACTACGGCCTGCGGTACGAGACGCCCGCCACATTGCTGGACCACCTGAGCAGCCCCATCTTCATCCTCGACGAGGTGGGCGGCATCCGGGACGCCCAGAAGGCCACCGAGTTCCGCCGCAGCGAAGAGCTGACCGGCCTGCTCGAGGAGGGCGTCATCTGCCCCGGCCTCGATGTGCTCTACCAGACGATGGACGACCTCGCCATTGCGGCGCAGGACCAGAGCACCCTGCTCTGCGAGAACTTCCTGCGGGGCATGAACGAGTTCAAACTGAAAGACCTCATCAACGCCGAGGCGTTCGCGGCCCCCAACTGGGGCGGGGACCTTGCTTCCCTGCGGGAAGACCTCGACCCGCTGGTCCAGCAGGGGTACGCCGTGACCCTTTTCGCCGGCACGCCCAAAGGCGCAGCGGCCCTTACCCGCGATTTGGCTGACAAGGGCTATGCCGTCAGCATGAGCCGGGACGTCCGGCCCGCGAAAGGTCTGGTTCAGGTACTGCCCGGCCACCTCACGGCGGGCTGCACCTTCCCGTTCGCCCGCGTGGCGGTCATCTCGTCCCGGCGTCACGGTCTGGACGACGAGGCCGCCGAAAACAAAAAGCGCAAGAAGAACAAAAACGCCCTGTCCAGCCTCTCGGACATCAAGCCCGGCGACTATGTGGTTCACCAGAGCCACGGCATCGGCATGTATGCGGGCATCCAGCGTCTCGAGGTGCAGGGCGCGATAAAAGATTACCTGAAGATTCAGTACTCCGGCTCCGATGTGCTGTATGTGCCGGTCACTCAGCTCGATCTGCTGAGCCGCTACACCGCCCCCGGCGACGAGGAAAAGGTGAAGCTTGCAAAGCTGGGCGGCACCGAGTGGCAGCGCACCCGTGCCAAGGTCAAAAAAGCCACCGAAGAGATGGCTCAGGAGCTCATCGAGCTCTACGCCCGCCGCCGTCAGGCCACAGGCTACGCCTTCCCCGCCGACGGCGAGTGGCAGAGCGATTTCGAGTCCCGCTTCGAGTACGACGAGACGGACGACCAGCTCACCGCCACCGCCGAGATCAAAAAGGACATGGAAAAGGGCTGGCCTATGGACCGCCTGCTCTGCGGCGATGTTGGCGTCGGAAAAACAGAGGTCGCCTTCCGCGCAGCCTTCAAGTGCGTCATGGGCGGCAAGCAGTGCGCCATTCTGGCCCCCACCACCCTGCTGGCGTGGCAGCACTACAACAGCATCCTCTCCCGCATGGAGGCGTTTCCGGTGAAAGTCGGGCTGCTCTCCCGCTTCCGCACCGCCAAACAGCAGAAAGAGACCCTGCGGGGCCTGCAGGCCGGCAGCGTGGACATCGTCATCGGCACCCACCGCCTCCTCTCCAAGGACGTCCGGTTCCACGACCTGGGCCTTGTCATCATCGACGAGGAGCAGCGTTTCGGCGTCAAGCACAAGGAGAAGCTGAAAGAGAACTTCATCGGCGTGGACATGCTGACCCTCTCGGCCACCCCCATCCCCCGCACCCTGAACATGGCCATGAGCGGCATCCGCGACCTCTCCACCATCGAGCAGCCGCCCATCGAGCGCCAGCCGGTGGAGACGTTCGTGCTCGAGTACAATGACGTCATCCTCGCCGAAGCTATGAAAAAGGAGCTGGCCCGGGGCGGTCAGGTCTACTACCTGCACAACCGGGTGGACAACATCGAGTCCTGCGCCGCCCATGTCAGCCAGATGGTACCCGGGGCGCGGGTGGGCATCGCCCACGGCAAGATGACCGAGGAAGAGCTGAACCCTGTCTGGCAGCATCTGCTGAACGGCGAGATCGACATCCTCGTCTGCACCACCCTCATCGAGACGGGCATTGACGTGCGCAACTGCAACACCCTCATCATCGAGGACGCCGACCGGATGGGTCTGGCCCAGCTGTACCAGATCCGGGGCCGCGTGGGCCGCTCGGGCCGGAAAGCCTACGCCTACTTCACCTTCCGGCGGGACAAGACCCTCACCGACATCGCCCAGAAGCGGCTTTCCGCCATCCGGGAGTTCACGGCCTTCGGCTCCGGCTTCCGCATCGCCATGCGCGATCTCCAGATCCGCGGCGCAGGCAGTCTGCTGGGCCACAGCCAGCACGGCCACATGGAGGCCGTGGGCTATGACCTCTATGTCAAGATGCTTGGTCAGGCCATCGCCCGGGCCAAGGGCGAGCCCATCCAGCGGGACAAGAGCGAATGCCTCGTGGACCTGCGGGTGGACGCCTTCATCCCGGAGAAGTATATCGCCGACGGCCCGGGCCGCATCGAGGCCTACAAGCGCATTGCCGCCATTCAGACCCCCGAGGACGCCGCCGACGTGCTGGACGAACTCATCGACCGCTACGGCGACCCGCCGCCCTCCGTCAGCGACCTCGTAAACGTCTCGCTGGTGCGGGTCCAGGCCGCCGCCGTGGGCGTCTACGAAGTCACCCAGAAGAAGGACACCCTGCTGTTACAGGTGGAGACGCTGGACGTGGCCATGATTCGCGGCCTGCTCATCGCTTTCAATGGCCGGGTGACAGCAGGCGCCGGCACCAAGCCCTACCTCTCGGTGACTCTCCAACCCGACGAAAAGCCGCTGGAACTGCTGCAAAGCATCCTCAAGGCGATGGCCGACATCCTTGCTGCCCCGCCGGAAGAAAACACCGGCAAAAAATAAATTTCACTAGGAGTACACTTATGAAGAAGAAATTCATCGCGCTCGTCTGCGCTCTCGCTCTGGCCGTCGGCCTCGTGGGCTGCAGCCTCTCCACCCCGGATTCCGTAGGCACCATCGGTAACGTGGACATCTCTTCCGGCCTCTATCTGCTGGCCCAGTTCGATGCCTACCAGACCGCCGCCGACCTCGCTTCCGACGACCAGGACGCCACCAAGGTGTCCAGCTTCCTCAAGGCCACCATCACCGTCGATGACGCCACCGGCGAGACCGCCGTGGTCAGCGACTATGTGGCCCAGAAGACCCTGGAGAACCTCGAGTCCTACGCCGCCATCGAGACCCGTTTCGATGAGCTGGGCGGCGTTCTGACCCTCGACGAGGAGACCCAGGCCGACAGCTACGCCTCCCAGCTGATGGAGCAGAACGGCGACCTCTACAAGGCCAACGGCATCGGCCTCGACACCCTCAAGCGGTTTGAGCGCATCCTCATCAAGAGCAACGACCTGCTCGAGATGTGCTACGGCATCGACGGCGAGACCCCCGTCTCCGACGCAGAGCTGACCAGCCACCTCGAGGACGAGATGGTCTACATCCGCTATGTGGTCGTGCCGCTCTACAACACCAGCACCTTCGCTTTTGCTGATGACGACCAGAGCACCCAGATGCTCGAGCTGGCCCAGACCGCCGCCGAGAGCTGCAACGCTGCCATCCCCGATGGGGCCAGCGCCCAGACCACTGCTTTCAGCGCCGCCGTCGCCGCTGCCCTGCCCGACATCTACGCGGTGCTGGACGGTGAGCCCTCTTCTGACACGTCTTCCCTCTCCACTGCCCTGCTGGGTTCTGACAACATCGATACCACCTTCTCCGAGGAAGGCACCGCCGACGCCGTCCGCGCCCTCAAGCCCGGCGAGGCCGCCGCCGTGCAGTATTCCAGCTATGCGCTGATGATGCTTGTCCGTCTCGACCCGCTGGACGCTGACACGCTGGACAGCCTCCGCGCACAGGCCCTCTCCGACATGAAGAGCGGCGAGCTGCAGGACAGCCTTCAGTCCTATGGCGCCCAGCTGCCCCACGCTCTGGACTCCGCCGCCATGAAGAAGATGCCGGCTTCCAAAATCAAGAACGAGCAGTAATTTTCCTTAAAAATAATACAAAAGCTCCGGGGATCTGTTGATTCCCGGAGCTTTTCTGTTATCATACTGCTTTTCAAATCCCGCTTCCAGCGCCGTGCGGATATGCATCGCGCGGCGTTGCTTTTTGTCAGTTTTTATGGTATCCTCTTAGCAGAAAGGCGCTGTCCAACCAAACGCAGGCGGCTATTGCTCCTCACCGGTCTCGCTGTCTTGCTCTTCGGAGCAAAGCAAGCGCGGGAGGGCAACTTTTTGGAGTTCCGCTCCCGACGCTCACGGCGAAGGGAGGGATGCCTTATGACTACATCGGAGATTCTATTGCTTTTCCAGACGATCATCGCTCTGTTGGCACTTCTCGTAAGTGTCGTACACTTGATGGACGACCGGAAAAAGGATGATTCTTATGGCAGCAAAAGGAAAAAGCACAAAAAGAAATGACCGCCCAAGACTCCCAATCCGGTGGCGGTCATTACTTTTGTAATGCTTGACTGGTGAGGAGCCAGCCGTTTGCACGGATAGCGCCTTTCCTTATCTTTATTATAGACAGCCGTGCGCGGATTGTCAAGCACAAGGATACAAAGGATAAAAACGGACCACCCGCTTCGGCCTTCTCAGGCTGTGGCGGGCGGTCCGACATTTTCTAACGCATTCTGATGCAATCCGACGTTTTTATCCGTTCTCTCGAAAACAATGCAGATGCATCATTTTTCTTATATTTCGGCGTTATTTTCGCCTTTTAGAGCATCTCAGAATGGGTAGTTTTTGCGTTTTTGAGTTTCCATAATTTTCCAGCCCATACATCTTCGACTGGTCTGCACCTTGATTATAGATGAATCGCTCTCCAATGTCAATAGCCCAACGCCTATCAAAAGCCCAAGGGCGAGGTCCCTTGCGGAACCTCGCCCTCAGACTATGTGAGATAAATCACTACATGCGCGAACATATAATGTTTATCATTACAGGCCGTGTGCCTGTAATACCTGTTTTATCGCAATTCAACTTTTTAATGCAACAGCAGCAGCGTTGAATTGCATATCGCAAACATACTGTTATCCTGAACATTTTCATATACAAGGACTTCGTGGTCTGCCTCGATGGGTTCAGTATAGTGCATTTTTACAAGATTGTCAATATATGGTATTATTTTCGCCATTTTAGCCAATCAGGAGCCGTGAAAAACAGCAAAATGCTCTGCCTGCACAGGGACAGATGGCCGAGAGCCCGTTCATGCTTTTACTGCCTTTTCAAACTCCGCTTCCAGTGCCTCGTTGACGGCGCGGACGGCGGCGGCATCGGGTTTGATGGCCGTGCGGTCGTAGGTGAACAGGCCATTCACCTCGTCCTCCACGTCGGTCAGCTGGGTGTACACCAGCGCCGACAGGCCCTTTTTCAGCTGCGGGAGAATCGTCTTGAGCTGCAAATCACGGTAGCGCTCGGTCAGCTCTGCCCGGCTTTTGGCCGTGCCGTAGCCGTAGGTCTTCCGGGGCGGCTCATGGCCGGGCATAGGCCATGCAATGCCGCCGTACTCGCTGAGGGCCACCGTGCGCACATTCGGGCGGATGCGGAGCGGATAGAAGTAGTTGTGGATGGAATACACATCTCCCCCGCCCCGGTCGAACCAGCCGCTGGCCTCGTCCACCAGACGGGAGGGGTCGAGGGCGCGGAGGGTCTCGGTGGCTTTCCGTGCATCGAACTGCCCCCACCCCTCGTTGAACGGCACCCAGCACCCGATGCAGGGGTGCCGGCGCAGGGCGGCTACCGTGTCGGCCAGCTCCCGGGCGTACTCCTCCCGGCTGTGGGCGCTGCCCCGGCCCAGAAAGCCCCACAGCAGCTTTCCGTCCGGGGCATGGCGCATCAAGGGCTGTAAGGCGTTGGTCAGGTAGGTGACGTACCACATCGGGTAGGCCCCGCCGCCGTTGACCATATCCTGCCAGACGATGATGCCCAGCTTATCGCAGTGGTAGTACCAGCGCTCCGGCTCGATTTTGGCGTGCTTGCGCAGCAGGTTGAAGCCCAGCTCCCGCACGGTGTGCAGTTCGTGCTCCACGGCGTCGTCGGAGGGCGGGGTGTAGAGGCCGTCGGGCCAATAGCCCTGGTCCAGCAGGCCGTTGAGCAGGATGGGCCTGCCGTTCAGGAAAAACCGCCGGATGCCTTTTGCATCCTCTTTGCACTCCCACTTGCGGAGGGCGAAATAGCTGTGGACGGTGTCGAAACCCTCTTCTTCGCCCTGGGTCGTGCCGACGGTCAAATCATAGAGGAAGGGGCTGTCGGGGCTCCACGGGAAGAAATGCTCTTCGGCGATGTTCAGGGTCACTTCGCCGTCCCGGTCGGCCTCGTCGCTGCCCCAGTCCTCGGCGATGGTCACGCCGCCGGCCCGCACCACGGCCCAGAGGTTCACCGCGCCGCCGGGCTTCGAGGTATGGACTTTTACCGTCACGGTCCGGGCGTCGTAGTCCGGGGTGACGGTCAACGTATCAATGTAATTTTCCGGCACCCGCTCCAGCCAGACCGTCTGCCAGATGCCGCTCTGGGCCGGGTAGAACATTCCACCGGGCCGGAGGGTCTGCTTGCCCCGGGCCTGCACGCCGGTGCCGGTGGGGTCCTGCACGGCCACCCAGAGCCGGTCATGGCCGGCAGGATTCAGCGCATCGGTGATATCCAGCGCAAAGGGCCAGTAGCCGCCCCGGTGGCCCCCCACCAGATGGCCGTTGACCTGCACGGCGCAGGCATAGTCCACGGCCCCGAAGTGGAGCAGCACCCGCCCGCCGGTGCCCGCCGGGGGCACAAAGCTCCGGTGGTAGTGGAGCCACGCCCCGGGCTGCAGGGTGCGCTCCACACCCGAGGCTTTCGTCTCCGGGGAGTAGGGCACCAGAATGTCGCCGTCCCACTTTGCGGGCAGCCCGGCAGAGCCGGTGATGGCGTACTGCCACAGGCCGTTCAGGTTCTCGTAGCTGTCCCGCCGCAGGGCCGGGCGGGGGTATTCGGGCAGAGGATGATGCTGCATACTGTCACCGCCTTTTCTGCTCCCATTGTAGCACAGGCCAACCGCCTTGTATAGGCGCAAAAAGCCCCCGCCGCCGGGGTTCCGGGGCAGGGGCCGTGATGCAGCGCTTATGCCAGTTTTGCTTCCAGCCGGGTGCGGATGGCCTGGATGAATTCCTCGCTGTTCACCTGGGTGGGGGTAATGCCCTCCGCCAGGCCGCAGAGGTCTTTGGTCATAATGCCGTCATTGAGGGTCTGCAGGCTGGCGGCCTCCAGCGCCTCGCCAAACCGGACCAGCGCGGGCAGGCTGTCCAGCTCGCCGCGCTTTTTCAGGGCACCGCTCCAGGCAAAAATGGTGGCCATGGGGTTGGTGGAGGTGGCCTCGCCCTTGAGGTACTTGTAGTAGTGGCGGGTCACGGTGCCGTGGGCGGCCTCGTACTCATAGTTGCCGTCCGGGCTGACCAGAACGCTGGTCATCATGGCCAGCGAGCCAAAGGCAGTGGAGACCATATCGCTCATCACATCGCCGTCGTAGTTCTTGCAGGCCCAGACAAAGCCGCCCTCGCTGCGGATGACACGGGCCACGATGTCATCGATCAGACTGTAGAAATAGGTGATGCCTGCGGCCTCGAACTTTTCCCGGTACTCGGCATCGTACACCTCCTGGAAGATGTCCTTGAAGGTGTGGTCATACTTCTTGGAAATGGTGTCCTTGGCACCGAACCAGAGATCCTGTTTGCTTTCCAACGCGTAGTTGAAGCAGCTGCGGGCAAAGCTGTAGATGGAGGTGTCCTTGTTGTACTGGCCCTGCAGGACACCGGCACACTCAAAATTGTAGACCGTGGCGGCCTGCCGAGAGCCGTCGTCGCCGGTGTAGATCAGCTCCGCCCTGCCGGGGCCGGGGATGCGGAACTCGGTGCACTTGTACACGTCGCCGTAGGCATGGCGGGCAATGGTGATGGGCTTTGTCCAGTTTTTGACCACCGGTCTGATGCTGTCGATCATGATCGGCGCGCGGAACACGGTGCCGTCCAGCACGGCGCGGATGGTGCCGTTGGGGCTCTTCCACATCTGGTGCAGGTGGTATTCCTCCACGCGCTGGGCGTTGGGGGTGATGGTGGCGCACTTGACCGCCACGCCATACTTTTTGTTGGCAAGGGCGGCATCCAGGGTCACCTGATCCTGGGTGGCATCCCGGTTGGGCAGGCCCAGATCGTAGTACTCGGTCTTCAGATCCACAAAGGGCAGGATGAGCTCCTCCTTGATGATCTTCCAGAGCACACGGGTCATCTCATCGCCATCCATCTCCACCAGCGGCGTGGTCATCTTGATCTTTTCCATAACAGTTTCCCTTTCCTCTGTTTCAAAAAATACTGTGACCCCCGGCGGCACTGCCAGATGCTCTGCCGGGAGGTTCGGCTTTATCGATACGCGGCCGCCAGCTTTTCCAGCGCGGGCAGGCTGCGCTTTACCTTTTCGGTGTCGATGCAGTAGGCAAGGCGGACATAGCCCGTTACGCCAAAGGTATCGCTGGGCACCAGCAGCAGGTCAAATTCCCGGGCCCTGCGGCAGAAGGCGTTGGCATCCTCCTCCAGTGCCTTGGGGAAGAGATAGAAGGTGCCGCCGGGCCGCTCGACCTCAAAGCCCAGCGCTTTCAGCTTGTTGTAAAGCAGATCCATATTGGTCTCGTAGACGCTCAGGTCGCTGGTCACATCCAGGCAGCGGCTCACGGCGCGCTGGATGATGCTGGGCGGGCAGTTGTGGCCGGTAAAGCGGGAGATCTGGGCCATCATATCCACCAGCACCTCCTCGCCCTCGCAGCCGGGGCGCACGGCCACATAGCCCAGGCGCTCGCCGGGCAGGCTCAGGCTCTTGGAGAAGGAGAAGCAGGTCAGGGTGTGGGGGTAGAACGCCGCCGGGTAGGGCACAGCCCTGCCGTCAAAGGCGATATCCCGGTAGGGCTCGTCGCTGACAAGGAAGATGTTGTGGCCGTAGGCCCTGCTCTTCTCGGTCAGGATCTCCGCCAGCCGGGTCAGGGTGTCGGCAGAGTAGACCACACCGGTGGGGTTATTGGGGGTGTTGATGAGGACACAGGTGACCTTCTCGGTCAGCATCTGCTCAAAGGCCTCCAGATTGGGCTGGAAAGCCGGGGCCTGGGGCGGCACCACCCTGAGATGGGCACCGGTGCCCTCCACATAGGGGCCGTACTCCGGGAAGTAGGGGGCAAAGGTCAGCACCTCATCCCCGGGCCGGGTCACGGCGCGCACAGCGTGGGCAATGGCACCCGCCGCGCCCGTGGTGGGAAAGATATCCTTCTGCGCATAGGGCAGGCCGAAGGTCCTGTTCAGGTGGGCCGCCACGGCGGTGCGGAACTCCGGGTCGCCCTGGCTGGGGCAGTAGCCATGCAGGGCCACCGGGTCCTCCTGTGCCAGCAGCTCCTGCATGGCGGCGGTGAACCGCTCCGGGCAGGGCACGCTGGGGTTGCCCAGCGAGTAATCAAACACGTTCTCGTAACCGATCTGGGCCGCGCGCTGCTTGCCGTACATAAAGGTCTCGCGGATGACGCTCTTGTGGGCCAGCATCCCGCGGTAAGTCTCGTTCAGCATAAGTTCCTTCCCCTCTAAAACACAAATTTATTTTTCGTGGGCAGCAGACGCATAGCTCTGCTCTACTTTCACCACACAGCTGTATTTCGGGTCCTGCTCATGGACGAACTGGCACATGGCGGCCAGCATCTCGTCCTTGTTCCCGGTATAGCCCGCCGGGAACTCCAGATCGAACAGGACATTCGTATGGGTATCACCCGGCACGATGCGCAGGTCGTGGATCGAAAGGCAGGGGTCGAGCTGGCGGGCCTTTTCCATCAGGCGGGTGCGCAGCACGCCCACCGCCGCATCGGTGGTGACGATGGGGTCATAGTGGATGGTCACCTGCAGGCCGTCCCGCTTTATAAAATCGTTCTCGATGTTGTCGATGACATCGTGGGCCTTGAGTGGGTCGGTCTCTGCCGGGAACTCGATGTGGAGGGAGGCGAACTGATGCCCCGGGCCGTAATCGTGCACCATGAGGTCGTGCATCCCCAGCACGCCGGGGTAGCCCATGACCGTCTGCTCAATATGCTCCACCAGCTCCGGGCTGGGGCTCTCGCCCAGCAGGGGGCTCAGGGTGTCCATGACCAGCCCCCAGCCCGACCAGAGGATGAAGGCTGCCACGGCCACGCCCATGATGCCGTCCAGCCGCGCCCAGCCCGTCAGGCTGCAGACCACGGTGGAGATCAGCACCGCGCCGGTGGTCAGCACGTCATTGCGGCTGTCGGCGGCGGTGGCCATCAGGGTCTCGGAGCCGATGGTGCGGCCGATGGTGCGGTTGAAGCCGCTCATCCAGAGTTTGACGAGGATGGATGCGGCCAGCACGCCCACGCTCAGCCAGCCGAACGCCACGGGGGTGGGGTGGAACACCTTGACCACCGACTCCTTGAGCAGGGAAAAGCCGATGCCCAGGATGGTCACGCTGACCACCAGACCGGCCAGATATTCATAGCGGGCGTGGCCGTAGGGATGCTCGGCATCCGGGGCCTTGGCGGCCAGCCGGAAGCCGATGAGGCTGACCACGTTGGACGAAGCGTCCGAGAGGTTGTTCAAAGCATCCGCCATGATGGCGATGGAGCCGAACAGGGTGCCTGCCAGCAGCTTGCCCAGGCAGAGCAGCAGATTGCAGGCCATGCCCACACCGCTGGCAAGGTTGCCGTAGGCCGTGCGGGTAGCGGGGTCCTGGGGATCATTGGGATGCCGGATGAACCGGCGGATCAGGAATTGTGTCATATCTATCTTTCATCTCCAGAGGTACGTTCAAAAAATACGACTTAGGTATAGTATAGCACCCAGCTTTACCGTTGTGAAGCGTTCACCCATGAAACTGCGGCTTGTCAGGCGGCAGTTTTGTGAATTTGCTTCTTGTTGTAATCAAAAAAGAGCTGCCGCGCGCCCCTTTGCCAACACTTTGGTTGGCAGAGAGCGCCGCAGCAGCCCCTTTTACAGTTCCGTCAGGGGAACTCAGACATTCTTGGCAGAGGGCTTGCTCAGATCCACGCCGCGGATGATCTTGCGCACGGGCAGGATGCTCTTGGCGTTCATGGACAGCTCGTCCACGCCCATCCGCAGGAAGGTCTCGGTGAGGGCGGTATCCGCGCCCAGCTCACCGCAGATGCCCACCCAGATGCCGTGGCGGTGACCCGCCTCAATGGTCATCCGGATGGCCTTCAGCACAGCGGGGTGGTGGGGATCAAAGAAGGGCTCCAGCTTGGCGTTCTGGCGGTCCAGCGCGCAGGTGTACTGGGTCAGGTCATTGGTGCCGATGGAGAAGAAATCGCACTCCTGGGCCAGATCGTCCGCCACCAGAACCGCGGCGGGGGTCTCGATCATGGTGCCCACCTCGATCTTGTCGCTGAACTTCTTGCCCTCGGCGGTCAGCTCTGCCTTGCACTCCTCCAGCACGGCCTTGGCATCCTGCAGCTCCCGCAGACTGGTGATCATGGGGAACATAATGCTCATGTTGCCGTAGGCAGAAGCGCGCAGCAGGGCCCGCAGCTGGGTCTTGAAGAAATCCCTGCGGGTCAGGCAGATGCGGATGGCGCGGTAGCCCAGCGCGGGGTTATCCTCGTGGTCGAGCTTCATGTAGTCCACGGTCTTGTCCGCGCCGATATCACAGGTGCGCACGACCACCTTTTTGGGAGCCAGGCTCTCCAGCACCTGCTTGTAGGCCTCGAACTGGTATTCCTCGGTGGGGTAATCCGTGCAGTTCAGGTAGACGAATTCGGTACGGAACAGGCCCACGCCGCCCGCGTCGTTCTGCTGGACTGCGCCCACATCGCTCATGCCGCCGATGTTGGCAAAGACCTGCACGGTCTTGCCGTCCAGCGTGGTGTTGGGCTTGCCCTTGAGCTCGGCCAGCAGGGCCAGCTTCTTCTGGTCCTCCTGCTGGCGCTTTTTCAGGCTCTCCAACAGATCGGGGGTGGGATCCACATACACGCAGGCGTTGTAGCCGTCCACCACAGCCATCTTGCCGTCCCAATCTTCCTGGATCTCCTTGCACTGGATCAGGGCGGGGATGTTCATGCTGCGGGCCAGAATGGCGGTGTGGCTGTTGGAGCTGCCCTCCCGGGTGATGAAGCCCAGCAGCAGGC
>OKSR01000758.1_pt1 | contig 13802 bp, 8 predicted proteins | sample 1606491 | NCBI WGS metagenome assembly OKSR01 (sample SAMEA3879605, study PRJEB24766) | human gut metagenome | biome: human-associated habitat; feature: feces | place: USA | collected 1985/1987 | reverse complement strand
AATTTCGTCAAAATATTCCGTCAAATTAAAATAATCTAAAATCTGTTTCACATAATATTCCGGTTTGGAAGATGCAACTGCCAGAAGGTATTTCTTTCTCCTTAATTCCTGAAGCAGCTTTTCCACACCTGGGTATGGACAATTCTCAAATATTCCAGTTGTAGAATAACGCTCTCTGTAATATTCCACTGCTTTGCGCGCAGTTGCTTCATCCAGATCTGCATACTTCATAAACTGCTCCATCAGTGGTGGGCCGATAAACACTTTCAGTTTTTCAAGATCCGACTCTGGTCTGCCAAGCTTTTCAAGCGCATACTGCACGCATTTTGTGATTCCCTCACCTGACTCTGTCAGCGTTCCATCCAGATCAAATAAGATTGCTTTATACATAATTCCTCCGATTTTTTACAGATAATTTTTCTTTTGTATCAAAAAATTCGTCTAAAAAACATTATAGGTCAGTATAACATTCTTTTTCTCTCCCGTCCACGTAAAATCTGCCGGTATCATAGCTGCAATCTCCAGCAGATTTATCTCATTGACAAGGTCATGTACTCTGACTATTTCTCCCTCTGTATCCCAGTCTTTTTCCTGTCCATTAACACGTACACTTACAATTTCTACCACTGCATTCTTCTTGATTCGAATTTCTGCATATTCTCCCTTTCCCAATTCCTGTCTCAAACATAAGAGTTTCATTTTTCGCAGACATTCTGCAGGCGGCAGACGGTACTCTTCCTTGTACTCTGTTACTGTTTCCACCTCTTCTTTCGGGACTTCTGTAAATACCGGTATTGAAGTTGCTGTTGGCGCAGGAACCGGAGTTGGAGTCACAGTCGGTGTCCATGTCGGACTCGTTTCTGCGGGAATCGATACTACCGTGTTCTCAGACTTGATGATTCTGTCTTCATCCATGATCGAACTACTTTTATTTTCGTTCTCTCCTCTATACCTTTCCGTATATTCTGTTACAGAAGAACGGGCTTTTTCAGTTGTTGTAGAACTTTCCCGTGCATTCCAATTCTGTACAGGCACTTGTTCATACTCCTCATTATATGAGGATACCGTTCCTGAAGTATTTTGTTCTGATTCCTGTCCGTCATTTCGTGCTTCATCTACATAAGTATTACTGTCATTCTGTTCTGGTGTATTGCATACCGGCTCATCCTCCCATTCTTCTCCGTTTCCTTCATATTCACCGGTCCCTGTTGAAACCTCAAACCCACCAAACTCAGCTGCATATGCAGCTGAACAACTTCCATACACTGCCATTATCAGTAAACTAAAAAGCACCTTCCAAAAAAGATTGTTTCGTCCTTCCAAGAATAATTCCTGCCTCCTTCTTCCATTCCTGCCATTCTTCAGCAAATGCATCTGCTATCTGCATTCTTTTTTCTTCTTCCCTGTTTTTCCACTGTCTGTATACTGCTCTGCTTTCCTGATACCTGCCCTGTCTGCACAAAAATAATCCATATTCCAGATAGCCCTTACTATACTCCGGCTCATATGTTAACAATTGCCGATAGTAGATTTCTGCATGATCTGCTTTGTCTGCCAGCTGTCCGTTCCACGCAAGCAGTTCCAGAATTCGGATCTGATCCTGTGTCTTCTGATAAACTTTTTGCAAATTCTGCAGCTCTTTTTCTATGTGAACATGTATTTTCTCTTTCCATATTGCAGAACCAGATTGATATTCCATAGTAAAATACTGTGCGGTCACCGGTGTCAGCATCTGCGACAGCTCTGGCAGTTTTTCTCTGTCTAATCCTGAACCCAGAACAGCCACAAACACCACCAAAGCTACCGCCAGCGGGAAAAGTACAGCTTTCAGCTGCAAATTCAGCGGATGAATTTTACATAATTCATTTCTTGCCTCCGCGGTACCCTGCCAGCGCTTCTCCGGCTCTGTACGGCAACATCTGAAAATAAATTTCCCCAAAGCAGGACATTTCAAAAAATACCGGAATTTCTTTTTGCCACAAAGCACTTCCATTGTTTTTCCAAGTGCATAAAAATCGCTGGCTGCACTTATCTTTCCTTGCAGCTGTTCAGGGGCGGCATATCCTCTTGTTCCCTTTGTTTCTTTATAAGAAGCACTATATGAAAAAACCGCACTTCCAAAATCTACCAGATAAAGGCGTTTCTGATCTGTCATCATTATATTTGCCGGCTTCAGATCCCCATAAAAAACTGCCGGTTTCCTGGAATGAAAATATTCCAGTACCTGCAAGGTCACATCACCTATGCACAGTATCTCCTCTATGGAAAAAACATATCCTTCCTGCATATACTCTTCCAGAGATCTGCCATGTATATATTCCATGATGATGTAACAAAAGTTACCCCTCTCTGCGTAATCGATCATCTTTGGCAGACAGGGATGTTCAAGAAGTCTGAGCAGTCCGGCCTCTCTTCTGCTGCTGGCAGGCAGCTCTTTCACCGCACGAAAAATACCAAGTTCCAGATCACGTGCCAGATACATGGAACCTTCGCCGCCCCTGCCAATCTGTTCAACGATGCAGTAGCGTCCTTTCAGTATGATTCCTGTTAGATCGATATTGATCGCTCCTTTCACTGATTTTTATAAATATCTGTATGGAAAAATGTTGGGAACTCCAACTTATAGAATTTTGAGATGAAATAAGTATAGCATAAAAAAGAATGAGAAATAATAAATTTTTTCTAAAAAAATCTCACCTTCCAAAACGGGAGGTGAGACTTTAATTTCAATCACATACGATCCGGTGCTGAGAAACCAAGAAGGTCGATGCTTGTTTCAAGTATATCTTTTGTAAGACCGAGAAGTTTCAGGAAAGATTCTTTCTGTGCCTGGTTTTCTTCGCTGAGAATCTTAGTCTCATGGTAAAAACTGTTGAATGCATTGGATACTTCATAAATGTATGCACAAATCTTATGCGGTGCTTTTTCTTCGAAAGCATTCTCAATGGTACTTCCGAATTTTGTCAGCTCCAGCATAAGGTTCTTCTGGCTTGCATTGACAGCCGGAAGGATTTCTCCTGCTTCAAGGTTTCCACCTTCTTCTTTATAACGATTGAGAATGGATTTGATACGAACGATCGTATACAGGATATACGGACCTGTATTTCCTTCGAAGGAAGTGAAACGATCAATATCAAACACATAATCTTTGGTTGCCTGATTGGACAGGTCACCATATTTGATTGCAGAAAGTCCTACAATCTCCGCTGTTTCTTTTGCATCCTGATCTTTGACACTTCTGTTCTCGACAATCTTATGGAACATCTCTTCGTCAATATCTGCGATGAGATTTTCCAGACGCATAACACCGCCCTCTCTTGTTTTGAACGGTTTTCCGTCTTTTCCATTCATGGTACCAAATCCAAGGAAAGAAAGTTTCGTCTCCGGTTTTACAAGTCCGGTCTTTCTTGCACAGCGGAATACCTGAATGAAATGAAGTTCCTGACGCTTGTCTACTACATAAAGAATTTCATCCGGATCAAAGAGTTTGACACGCTCTACGATCGTTGCAAGATCTGTTGTGGTATACAGAGAAGCTCCGTCTGATTTCAACAACATACATGGCGGAATTTCTTTGGTATCAGATTCTTCTTTGACATCTACTACCAGTGCTCCCTGATCTTCATATGCAAATCCCTGGTCTTTCATTTTCTGAACCATATCCGGAATATACGGCTGTGCATCAGATTCCTTTTTCCACAGATCAAAGGAAACATTCAGGTTTGCATAGTTTCTCTTGAGGTCTGTAACAGAAACCTGCATGATGTGATTCCAGAGAGCCATATATCCAGGTTTACCCTGCTGAAGCTGATGTGTTGCTTCAAGAGCTTCATTACGGTATTCTTCGTCTTCTTTGGATTTACCACTTGCACATGGATAGATTTCCTCCAGTTCGCTGATGGTAAACGGTGCTTCCTTCGGATATTCTCCTTCGTAAGTATCGTCAAAATAAACCAGTTCCGGCTTGCGGTGTTTCAGTTCTGTAATGATCAGTCCCATCTGCAGACCCCAGTCTCCAAGATGTACATCACCGATCACTTTGTGTCCGACAAAACGTCCGATACGCTTGATACTCTCACCAATGATCGCAGAACGAAGATGACCTACATGAAGTGGTTTTGCAACATTCGGTCCGCCGTAGTCGATAATGATCGTCTTCGGTTTCTCAGCAGTTTTTACAGAATATTTCTCATCTGCTGCCATTTTCTTCAGGTAATCACCAAGAAATTCTTCTTTAACCCGCAGATTGATAAATCCTGGCTTCACAACTTCTGCCATTGCAAAGATCTGACTGTCTTTCAGATATGAAACTACATCATCTGCAATCATAAATGGTGCTTTCTTGTATGCTTTGGCTCCTGCCATGGCTCCATTGCACTGAAATTCACATAAATCCGGTCTGTTGGAAACGGTAACTTTACCGTACTCCGGATTGTATCCGGCTTTTTCAAAAGCAGAAGCAAGTTCTTCTGCCATTAATTCCATAAGTTTTTTCATTTTTCTGACTCCTTTTATACAGTTACTTTCTTTGAACATGCAACAGCAAGTGCTCCATGTCCGATATGGCATGCAACACTTAAAGAAAGTGGGTCCATATGGATGTCCATTCCAGGAAATGCTGCCTGAACTTCTTTTTTGAATTCCTCGGCCTCTTCTTTGTTTCCTGCATAAGCTATCTGCAGACACATCTCACCGGATTCTACATATTTCTTAAAACGTGTATCCCAGTCTTCCTGCATTGCTTTCATCATGACTCTCTTTGCCTGCTTCTTACCCCGGACTTTTGCATATGCATCAAGCTTCTCTCCCTGGATCTGAAGAACAGGCTTCAGATTCAGAACCGTTCCGATCGCAGCTGCAGCCGGAGTGATTCTTCCACCTTTTTTCAGATATTTCAGAGTTTCCAGAGTAATATAGATACTTGACTCCATCTTCTCTTCTTCCAGTTTTTCTTTAATCTCTGCCGCATTCTTTCCTGCATCTCTTAATGCTATTGCATCAAGTACTGACTGACGCTGCGTAACTGAAATTCTCTGGTTATTAACAACCTGCACTCTGCCATCGTAATCTCTGGCAAGCATGGTAGCTGTATCACAGGACGCACTCAGTCCACTGGACATCGGAATATGTACAATCTCATCATACTCTTCCAGCAGATTATCCCATAAACCACATACTTCAGCCGGACTCGGCTGTGAAGTAGATATGGATTCATCATTTTTCAGACGTTCATAAAAAGCTTCCTGTGAAAGAGTGATTCCTTCCAGATACATCACATCGTTAATATAAAAAGGCATAGGCAGAACAGAGATTCCCAGTTTTCTTCCTTCATCCTGCGTAATACCACTGTTACTGTCTGTTATAATTGCAATTTTTCCCATACTGCATCTCCTCATGTATTTTACTTCATATCTGAATCATTGCATATTGATTATAGTCTAACACATTTTTTTCTCCATCTCAATTAAAATATCAAAAATGCCCCTCATAACAGAAAAAGAGATTGGAGTCTGTCTCTGATCAACAAACTCCAACCTCTGTCATTCACTTCTAAGTGCATCAATCGGATTTAAATCGGCAGCCTTGACTGACGGAAGTAATCCAAAGATCACGCCAATCAATGTGGAAAAAAGAACGGAACCAATGATCGCCGGTATACTGATAGCTGTCGGAGCCCCCGACAGTTCCGATACCACTTTGGAAAGTGCAATTCCAACAATGACTCCGATCACTCCTCCAATGCTTGTCAGCATGGAGGCTTCTGTCAAAAACTGAAACAGAATCACTTTCTTTCGTGCACCGATTGCTTTTTTCAGACCAATTTCACTGGTTCGTTCAGTGACGGATACCAACATGATATTCATAACGCCGATACCTCCGACCAACAATGAAATACTTGCAATCCAGATCAGCTGTGTATTGGTGCTCTCACTGAGTTTCTGCAAGTTCTTGACCTGCTGCATTACATCATCCGCTTTATATTTGTACTTGGATGTATTGGTGTTGATTCCCTGATTCATAATATCCGCTGCTGCATTTCCGGCGGAACTCATATTATCCGTTGAATCTGCTCGGATCACGGCATTCTCAGGTTCATCAAACTTAAATGCCATGGGCCAGCATTTATTCGGAATCATGACTGTTCCCATGATCATCTGATAATATTGATTGTACTCATCAATGGTTTTGATATTTGGCTGATAATCATCACTCTGTTCTACCACACCAATAACGGTAAACGGTTCGGATCCAATCTCTATTGTTTTTCCAACAGGATCTTTTCCTGCAAAGAGATTATCTGCCGCATTGCTGTCTACCAGTACAACCTTTCGCATCTCATCATAATCCTTCTGTATAAAACCACGGCCGGATCTTACCATATATCCACAGGTATCCAGATAATTCATATCAATTCCATAAATACTTCCACCCTGAAAACTGGTATTTTCATAATATACGCTGCTGGTATATGTACGGCTGTAAAAGAATGTCGCATTCTCCACATGATCCAGATTCATAACATCTTCTTTCTGCTGATCTGAGAGAAGCGGCGGTTCCGTACCATCGGTCATTCCATACTCCGGATCATAATCACTGTCACCATAATTCAGACTGACAGAAACTGTGTTGTTTCCGGCCCCGATCAGGTCTTCTTTGATCTGTTCACTTGTTCCCTTGATCGTAGACACGATCGCAATGATCGATGCAATACCAATAATGATACCCAGCATAGTCAGAAAAGATCGCATTTTATGAGACCAGATTCCCTGAATGGATATCCTCATATTTTCAAGCATAAAATACCACCTTTCTAATATCCATAGATCTCACTGGAAGAAACTTCCTTGGTCTTTGCACCTTCTTTTACCGTGTCACCATACGGAAAAGCAATCTTATCATCTCTGGTGATTCCACCGGTTATCAGTACACTGTAGCCGCCATTTACATTACCACCTACGGTAAGCACCTGTTTCTTCAGCACTCCGTTGTCATCCTTGTATACATAACTGGCTCCATTTTCTGACCGTACAAATGCCCTGTCCAGAACAATGCCTTTGCTCTGTGTATTATTTGTCAGAGAAATCGTCAGCCAGTCTTCGTCCGATACTTTGACGGTTTTGTCCGGAATCGTTGCAATATATGTATAATAAGATACATTTGGATTTCCATTGCCGGAATAATTATCACCTGAAACCGGATACTCAGATACATCGATCACCTCTGCTTCAAAATCACCATTCTGACTTGAACAGTTCAGTATCGTACCTTCCTTAACCTGATCCAGCATCAGTTCACTGACTGTACCTTTTACGTAGTAACCTTCTTTGCTTTTGATCGTCATAAAAGAATTTCCATCAGATGCGCCAGTCACCGGATCGCCTACTTTTGCAACCGTTCCGTCCAGCTTGCTGTATATTACCTCTTTTTTTACTTTTTTCTCGAGTTTCTCAATATTCAGTTTACTTTCTCTGATGTCCAGTTTCAGGCTGTCAATCTTAGTCTGCTGAATCTTGATCGCCTCATCACGTGAGATAGATGCCGAACCACCATCATCTCCACCGCCGCCTCCGTCTCCGCCTCCATCAGCCGGTGGCTTCTCATAATGAGATGCCCCGTCCAGCGAAAACTCAACTTCAGAGTTATCGGTTACCATTTTTTCCAGCAGGCCTCCATCTACAAGATAATAGCCTGTGCAGGATTCTTTACGGTCCAGCAGATTTGTTATCGTATCATTTTGATGAAACTCCAGCTGATACCAGTATCCTTCTCTGCCAGGTTCCTTCGTACCATCAGCCTGAAAAGCAGCCATTTTATTCAAAAAGGATCCCTTCGCAACTACATAGCCTTTTGCAGAACTGCAGAGGAATACATATGGATCATCCTCTGTACCTGTTCCGGTATAGGGTTCTGTATTTTCATCCAGAACCTGATAAAACATCGGACTTCCATCCGTCAGATCATCTGTTCCAGTATCCGGTTCTGTGTCAACGATCTCGATTTCGTCTGTGAAATCTCCATCGGCATTATCATCCGGTATATTCGTCGGCTCCGGACTGATCGTTACTGTGGTATCATTTCCTGTCGTATCCGGCTCTTCAAACTCAACCTTCACATCTGTACTACTGTTGTCTGATGAATCTGCATTTCCATCTGAACTGTTCTCAGAGCCGCTCTCTGTTCCCTGTGTTTGTGCAGCTGCACTTTCGGAATCCTCAACAGCAGTCTCTTCTGTATTTGCAGATTCTATATCTGTCTTCTCCACAGCAGCCGCCAGAACCGGCTGGATAATTGCAGCCAGATAATTGCCCTTCACACTTCCACCCGTCGAAGCAGTTTCATTACTGTCATCCATCGCACTGCTTGTATCTGTATCATCCGATGTGCTGCCGGAAGTATCCAGTGTCTCCCCATCACTTTCTTCTATCTTACCGCCGTTTTTCAGGCTGCTCAGCCTGTTAATCGCTTTATTCAGATCCTGTTCCTGCTGTTTTTGTTTCAGCTTGGCTATATTCAGTTCCATCTGAACAAGTGTCATATCAAAAGACATCAACTGATCCCCTTTTTTAACGGAATCCCCCTTTGATACATAGACCTCCTTAATGATCATATCTTTGTCTATGTTAACACTCTGCGTCGCACTGGTAACAATATTTCCATTAAGATTTGTATCATCCATGTAATACTGACCTGCCAGACTGTCAACGCTTACAACAGACACCGTTTTCTGATGAGACTTTTTATAATAGACTGCTCCGCCGGCAGATCCTCCTGCGACCAGAGCTGCGATCAGGATACCTATGATGATTTTTTTCTTCATGAACTACTTCACCTCTTTTTCCTTCAGCTCTCCATCGCGAATCATCACAACCCGCTTTGCATGTGCAGCAATGTCCGGATCATGAGTGATCATAAGGACTGTAACCCCCTCATCATTCAGCTTCTGGAAAAGCTCCATGACCTGAGCACCTGATTTACTGTCAAGTGCTCCTGTTGGTTCATCTGCCAGAAGGAGTTTGGGGTTATTTACGATTGCCCTGGCAATCGCAACTCGCTGCATCTGTCCACCGGAAAGCTGGTTCGGCTGAAAGTCTACACGATCAGCAAGTCCTACTCTTTCCAGTGCCTTCATTGCCCGCTCCCGTCTTTCTTTCTTCGGGACTTTGGCATAATTCAATGGAAGTTCTACGTTAGCAAGCGCAGACTGTCTTGGAAGAAGGTGGAAACTCTGAAATACAAATCCGATCTTATTAAGTCGGATATCTGACATATCATTTTCTGAACAGTTGAGAATATCCTGTCCATCCAGAAAAAATTTCCCTTCTGTCGGCTTATCCAGGCATCCTATAATATTCATGAGTGTTGTTTTTCCTGATCCGGATGGTCCCATGATTGCCACATATTCTCCCTCTTCCATGGAAAAATTAACGTCCTTCAGAACCGGCACACTCATCTTTCCCTGCTGATAGTTCTTAAAGATTCCCTTTAATTCCAAAATCATTGTGCTTCCTCCGTATCCTCCTCTACCGGCATAAGATTATCATCCAGTATCTCGCCTGAATCGGAACTTCCGTCTGTCATATCCATTGATTCATCCGATGAACTGTCATCCACAATGCTGTCATCAACTGCTTCCGGATCATCAACAACGGTTCCGTCATCGCTCATTTCATATTCACTGACACCCTCTGTATCAGCCGTATCCGGAAGAGGATCTTCACTGAAGCTGCTATCATCCAGCGGCTGCATATCTATGTTGCCTGTATCCATTGCATCTTCTATATTAGTCGTCGTAGACATTCCCTCCTCAAGTATATCAGACGGATATGCTATACAGTCATCCTTGGAAAGACCATCTGCAATCTCATATTCTCCAAGTTCTTCATCATGCTGTCCCAGAATCACACTACGTTTCTCCAGTTTGCCCTTCTTATCTGCTGCCCACACATACGGACTGTCTGTATCTGCATCAACAATATAAACCTCACTTAACCAGATTCCTGTCTTTTGACTTTCCTGTCCTTCATCCATCTCAATATAAACATGCTGGCCAAGCATCAGCCCGTCTGACGAATCGAGATTTACATAAAACGGATAAGTACTGGTACTCGTCTGAGAATCACTGCTGTCCGTCATTCCGTAAAAAGAATTGTTATTATTGCCGGAAGATGCACTGTCCTTATCAATCGTTCCCATGGTTCCCTTCCAGGTCTGACTGTCATCCACACGAGATCGAATGATTACCGGTTCGCCCTCAACAATGCTGTTTACATTTAATTCATTGACTGTACCTTTTATACGGTAAGCACCTGTACTCAGAATTGTAATAAATGCATTGCTGCCCCCGCTGCTGCTATCATCAGACTGAGAAGAATCTCCTGAATCTGTATCATCCACGCTGCTGTTATCCTCTGTTGTCAGCTTCGATGTATCGATTTTCTGGATAACACCATCAATTGAACTCCGGACTTCTGTATTGCCGGTCGCACTTTGGAGTTTGTCAATCTCAGCCTGCTTGCTTTTCTGACTGTATTCATTTTTCTTGAGATTCATTTTGTTTGTCTCAATCTCAATCGTATAAGAAAGCTGATTATCCTGACTTGCTTTTTTCTTTTCTTTTTCAAGCGTGGCAATCCGCTCGTTCAGACTGCTTGCCTCATTTTTCAGGCGGTCAAGGTCAAGCTGTGCTTCTTCCAGACTCTCCTGAATGCTGCTCAGATCATATTCAAACAAAAGCTGCCCTTTCTTGACCTGATCACCGGTCTTAACCTGGACTTCTTTTACTGTCCGTCCACTCTCCAGTTCTACAGAAACAGTCTCCTGAGGCTCAACTACTCCTGCATAGCGGTTGGAAACTCCTGATGTCTGTCCGGTAAGGTCGCTTATTTTGGTTACATATACAGAATCTCCACTTGTCTCCTGCTGCCCAAATACGCCCATTTTCCAACATACTCCTGCAGCAGCGCCGCCACCAATTATCAATATCCCGAGAAGGATTAAAATACGTTTTTTCATAAATCTGTGTTTCCTCCTATCAGTCCAGACATTACTGACTTAATGATACACTATTCATGTGTTTACTTTGTAAAAATCACTTTTTAACTTATATATCATATCAGATTACACCTGAAAATGAAAGAGCTGTACAAAATCATCCCGGTTTTCACAATATTTTCATAAATGTCTTCCAAAACAGCATAAAATTACCATTTTTTGACTTTTCCATGCTTATCTGATAAAATATAAAGGATTATTTTTGAAAGGAAAGATACCTATGAAGATCGCAAAAGGTCTGATGCCATTTCTGCTGATTATCCTGGCTGTCATATGTTTGACCGGCTGTTCCCACGTGGATAAGACAGATGTACAGGCAGTTATCACAAATGAACTGGATCTATTGAAAAATCTGGACTCTGATACGACCCAGAAATATGTATCCTACAAAGAACTTTTTCCCGACGCTACCAAAGAGATCAAACTCTCAAATGAAGTAAAAGAAGTCTTTTCTCTCTTCTTCCAGAATTTTGATTACGAAATTCTGAGTGTAAACGTCGACAACGATAAAAAAGAAGCCACAGCTTCCCTGCGCTTATCCACAATAGATGCAGCCTCTCTTGCCAAAGATTACGGCGAAGCTTCTCTGAAAAATGCAATTCTCAAAGCGGCTGACAGCGAAGAACAGGCTACAGAAAAAAACACAGATTCCATGGAAGAACGTTATCTCCTGCTGGATCAACTCCTCAGCAATAACAATTATGCTACCGTAGAACGAGAATGTACTGTGGAACTTTGTAATAAGGGAAGTAATGATGACAAAGACGAATGGGAGATCATACGTTCACACTCCCTGGAGAACAATCTTGTCGGCGGTCTGATGACTTATCTGTCTGATAACAACCTCCTCTCACCTGAGGAAACCCTGACCGTCTATCTGAATACCCTTAAAACAATGAATACAGAACAAATGGGCAATTATCTTGGAATCGAAAGCCTGTTCAATACTTCCGATACAGACAAGAATTCTATTGCTGCCGCACTGGTGGAGCTTTTTCACTCTACTTTTGATTTCAATATTTCCAGCTGTGACGAAGAAAGCTACAATGCTGTCATTCAGACTAAGATCACTACCTTTGACAGCAATGCGATCCTTACTGCCTATCAGAATGAACTGGATACTTATCTGAGTTCTGCCGATGCTGTAATTGATGGTTCTGTCAAACGTTATGAAAAATCCATGCAGCTGCTTCTGTCAAAAATCAAATCAAATACAGCGACTGTACAGACTGCTGCTGTTTTCCATCTTACCAATGATGGTGTTTCCTGGAAACTCCAGGACAGCAATGCTGCAATCGGAAATGCCATTTTCGGAACGCTCAGCAGTACTCCGGTATCCGAAGAAGCAAACGATACCGCTGATTCCTCTGAACAAAACTAATTTTTATACTTCAAAACGGCCGTCCCACATCCGGGACAGCCGTTTTCTTTTATATCTGCAGCCTATTTGCTGCTCTTATTCTTCTGTTGTTTCTTCTTTAGCTGTTTCAAGCCCAAGTTCCTCAAGCTGCTGTTCGCTTACCACACTCGGTGATTCTGTCATCAGACAGGAGGCATCTTTTACTTTCGGGAATGCAATGACATCACGAATACTGTCAACTTTTGCCATCAGCATAACCAGACGGTCAAGTCCATATGCCAGTCCAGCGTGAGGCGGAACTCCATATTTGAATGCATTCAGAAGGAAACCAAACTGTTTGTAAGCTGCATCTTTCGTAAATCCAAGCATCTCAAACATTTTTTCCTGAATATCATTCTGATGGATTCGAACACTACCTCCACCGATCTCATTACCATTCAATACGATATCATAAGCTTTTGCACGGATTTTTCCAAGATCTCCACTCTCGATCAGTGGGATATCCTCTTCCATCAACATCGTAAATGGATGGTGCATTGCTGTATAGCGGTTTTCTTCTTCACTCCACTCAAGAAGCGGGAACTCTGTTACCCATACGAAGCGATATTCGTTTTTGTCAAGAAGATCCATCTGTTTTGCAAGTTCTACACGAAGAGCACCAAGAACATCATATACGACTTTGTTCTTGTCTGCTGCAAAGAGAAGCAGATCTCCCGGTTTACCTTCCATCGCCCGAACCAGAGCATCCATCTCTTCATCTGTCATGAATTTAGCAAAGGAAGATTTGCGTGTACCATCTTCTGCAATAGCGATGTAAGCAAGACCTTTTGCACCATAAGTCTTGGCGAAATCAACAAGCTTGTCAATCTTCTTACGAGGCATGCTTCCCTGGCCTTCTGCATTGATACCACGGACACTTCCACCAGCCTCCAGTGCATTCTTGAATACTACGAATCCGCAATCTTTCACTACTTCACTTACATCATGCAGTTCCATACCAAAACGCATATCCGGTTTGTCAGAACCGAAACGGTCCATAGCTTCCTGCCATGTAATTCTCTGAATTGGAAGCTTGACATCCACATCCAGAACTTCTTTAAACAGATAAGCAAGGAATCGCTCATTTACATCGATAACATCGTCTACGTCTACAAAGGAAAGCTCCATATCGATCTGTGTAAATTCCGGCTGACGATCTGCACGAAGGTCCTCATCACGGAAACAACGTGCGATCTGAATGTAACGGTCATATCCGGAGCACATCAGAAGCTGTTTGTACAGCTGCGGAGACTGTGGAAGGCCGTAGAAAGAACCTGGGTGAATTCTGGACGGAACAAGATAATCTCTCGCACCTTCCGGTGTACTCTTACCAAGCATTGGTGTCTCAACT